>Ga0194060_10003625_pt1 | contig 10866 bp, 8 predicted proteins | sample SepL225m_MetaG_FD_163427 | JGI IMG/M metagenome (GOLD analysis project Ga0194060, IMG submission 163427) | Anoxic zone freshwater microbial communities from boreal shield lake in IISD Experimental Lakes Area, Ontario, Canada - Sep2016-L222-5m | ecosystem: Environmental > Aquatic > Freshwater >... | reverse complement strand
TCGCAAGACCCTGCCGTTCATGGCAAAGTATCTGCTCAACACCCAATAGCGTTGAAACAAAAAACAGATCAGCCGATGAGTTGCGGCGTGATTGAATTGACCTAAATAAGAGGCCAACATAGAATGGAGCTTGACCATCTGTTTTTCTTCATGTTTGTAAACAACCGTATTATTCAAGCGGTAAGCAAGTTTTGATTGGTACTGGATGATCTTGGTTTTGAGGTTATTGATCATGCGTTTGCGGACCAGAAGATGCGTGGGCCGGACGATATAGCCCAGAAAATTGCAGCCATTGTGGATCGACGCCAACCTGCGGGCATTCATGTTGAGTTTCAACCGCAGGCGGGTGGCGAGAAACTCACTGATTTTGCGTTCCCAATCCTGCAATTCCCCGATGTCATTGCTCAGCAGCACCAGATCATCCACATAACGCAGGTAATATCGGCATTTCAGTGTATGCTTCACGAACTGGTCGAGCTCGTTCAGATAGACATTGGCAAAAAACTGGCTGGTATAGTTGCCGATGGGAAGACCGGTGCGCCCTCCCGTGTGGAAAAGGGACTTGTGACGGGGTATCTGCGCAAAAAGTGACATCTGGCCCGTTATGACCGGGTCTTCGGCAGGGTCGTTGAAGACGACGACGCCCATGAGCCAGATGATCTCCTGCCGTTCTTCCTTGCGGCAGACGATGTCATAGAGAATCTGCTTGTGGATGGACACAAAAAACGACCTGACGTCCAGATGCAGGAAAAAAGCGGGGCGGGAGCGATTGTTGCTCACCTTACGCATAAATTCCTGGAGTCTTTTCACCGCCGCGATGTTGCCCTTGCCTTTGCGGCAGGCAAAGCTGTCGTGGATGAAGCGCCGCTCCCATCGGGGTTCCAGGTGGCTGACGAGGAGGTGATGGACGATGCGGTCGCGGAAATGGGCGGCAAAGATCTCCCGGGGTTTCGGACTTTCCGTTACAAAGCAGGTAGAAGGAAGGGGGCTGTAGGTGCGAGACTTCAGTTCCTCTTGCAGTTTGATGAGGTTACCCTCGGCATGGAGCTCAAACTGCAGGACGGTCCGGCTGCCGCGTTTGCTCTTGCGGCAGTTCAGATACGCCCGATAAAGGTTTCTCATTGAAAAAATTTCAGCGTCGTCCATTTGCCGAAACGCACCGGGAGAGCCCGGTTGTTGTTGTCGTTAGACTGGTGATTCCAATTACGTTTGCCATTGTTGAAATTGAAGTTGGCAGCCTCGGAACCGCTTGTCTCCTTACTTCCTCGGAATCGCTTCCGCCACCGGACGTCCATCCTTGTGGGTAGGGCGCCCTGCATCAATATGCCACATGGGCGAAGGAGACCCAAATAGACTACCTCGGCTCGCTCCGTTTGCCTTGGCCTAAGCCATCGGCTTCCGGATTCTGTCCCAAACGCTTTTTCCTCGCACTTTTCAGCCACCCTTCCGCCTGCCTGCTGATGTCCTCTACCTGGTTTATGGCTGTTTCAAATGAATTGAAACTGTTGAATGCTTTTACCTCCTTGCAGATGCGGACAATAACTTTGATCTCCTCGATCGTCACCCGCAGTTCTTCGAGGACTGCTTCTTTATCGCTTTGGTTATTCGCCCGGATGATCAGCTTGACCACTGTTCGGGCCGTATTCCGGAGGTCTGATCCATGCGTATATTTGTGATACCGTGAAAAATGCTGAACGATGGTTTCACAATAGATCAGGAATTTAAATGCCTCCCGATAGATAGGAAGATGCTCATAATGGGCCATCTGGTATGCCCACTCACTGATTCATTACAAACTCGTATACGGGAACTTCAATCCTTCGCACAGGTTTAAGCTCTTTCCGGGCAATCCTCAGCAGCTCATCCGTGACCTCGGGCGTGTAAATTTTTTCGCCGCAGCGCGAACATACATCTGCCGGGACATGCTCGATAAAGATATATCCATCCGCCTCTTCGTAACTAAAAGTAACGGTTTCCTTGACCGATTCTCCACCGCAAAAAGGGCATTGCATTTTAATTACCTCCTGTTCCTGCCATTTTCCCATTCCTCCGGATCGGGTTCATAAGCGGTGATGACCACGACAATCGGAGGTAACGTGACTTGAATATGCAGGTTTCTCCCTGCTTCCGTCTTTCCATAAACAAGACAACTTGGGGAGTACTTGTCATGGGGATATTCCTCGATGATTTCCCCTTCGTTAATGACGCTTTCTACCTCTCGGCGTGAGATGGATCTTTTAATCATCCGCTTCACGGCATGATCGGAAAACCCCTATTGACCTTCTTCTATCTTATTCCGAATCCCGTCCAAAGTCATCTCTTATCCTGCTCATACCATTTTTTGTAGCGAACAGGGCTCTGCCCTGTACCCACAAGAAAATAATCATTTGCCGAAACGCACCGGGAGAGCCCGGGTGTAGGTGAAGACGTTAGACTGGGGAGTCCAATAACAAGTGCCATTGCGGAAATTGAAGTAGGCAGCCTCGGAACCGCGTGTCTCTGAAGCCCAAGGACAACATTTGGTCAATTCTATCAAGTTCGTCAGCTTATAGAAGTTCTTGCCTGTTACCGCTCCGTCAGACAATCCCGCCAGCTCATCCTGCGTCGGCATCCGCCAGTCCGTATACCCTCCCCCTCGATAATTCTCGCAATAACTCTTGGCGTTCGCCCAGTTTATATCACTGCCATTGTCTTTTGATGCCCACATCAGGTTTGTCTTGGTGTCCGTGACTGTTCCGTCCTGAAAGGCTGCGAATCTGGTGTCTGCTTTTAAAATTGCCTTACCGGGGTACCGTGCCAAGGCGCGCTGTTTCACTTCCTCAAACGGCCGTTCCGCCTCTAATCGAATCTTCTCTTCCGCAAGCCTTCGCTCCTCGGCCTTCCGCTCCGCAATCAATCGTTGCTTATCCTCCTCAATCTTTCGCCGCTCGGCTTCCTTTTGAGCGATGATCAGCGAAAAAGCCTTGTCGTTAGCCGCGATTGTTTTAAAGCTGCCGTCTGTGTCCTCAGCTATGGCTTTAAATACGATTTCGTGCGCCTGGCCTGTTGACACACCGGATAACCATGAGGGATATTTCTTTGTCAACCCCCTCCAGGCAGCCGCCTTTGTTTCCTCATCGATGTCTTCGTTAATTATGATATCGTATTTTTGTGCATCGGCCAAAAGTGCTCGAAATTTGGCCTCCCGTTGTGCTTTTTGAGCTGCTCTTCCATCTTTTTGTTGCTGGACCTTTGCCATGGCAAGATCAAATTCATCGTCCGTCTTCTCCCGCTCAATAGCTTTTGTCAGTCCTGCCGATGCATCAGTCTCTGGTCGTGGCGCCGATTTCGTCAGATAAGATGGGACGTCAGAAGTGGACGAGGTTCTTGAGGCCACGAAGACAAAGCCTCCGCCTTGATCGCCCGTGTCCCGCACAGGACTGCACAGTGGCTGCTGTTCCGAATTGTTGGCGATGATCGGCGCAATCTGGCTATATATTTCCTGGGTCGTGACGTAGGGCTTCTCATTCTTTGTCAGCGCCTTGATCAACTGGTAGGCAAAGATGCTGTGGCCTTCCGACCCGCTGTCCGATACGGGCGTCTTGTTCCCCGAGGTCATGCCCCAGCGGCTCTTTTCGTTATAGAGGTTCAAATAATACTTGTCGTCAATGAGCGGCGGCAGAGACCGGCTTTCACCGAAAAGAGTGCCGGAATAGCAGGAGTCCGACACCAGCAGGACGTGCCTCGCTTTCATGCCCCGCATGACACGTTGCACATAATTATTATCCAGATAGGTGACGGGATCTCCCCCTATCGCGTCTGCCGGGACCCACCAGCCGTCATTCAAAACCCGGTCTACGTCTCCATGACCGGCATAGTAAATCAAGACACTCTCATCGGGTGATGTGTTCGCAGCAAGATCACGCAATCTTTCCATGATGGCCTGCTTTGTCGCCTGCCGGTCCAGGAGTAAGGCCACCTGAAAACCATAACGGGTTTTCAGCAGATTGGCAAATTCCCGGGCATCATTCACGGCAGTTTTGAGGGCGGGAATCTTCTTGTCCTGGTAATCGTTGATGCCGATCACCAAGGCCCGGTATGTCCCCAACTTCCCGCTTTTATGGCTCAGATCCTCTTTGCTCTTTATTTCTAGCCCGCGTTCAGCCCGGATCTGATAGGGAATCAACAGGAAACCGACCAAGGCAAGGTAAGCTGTCATGGATTTAAACAATGAACCCTTCATAAAATTTCGCATTCAGGCCCCCCTTATTGATGTTCCCAAAATCTTTAGTCTTCAAACAGAGCAAATATTTTTCAGAGAGGCTCATATATCACAGGAGCAGTTCCAAAAGCAAAATTTTAGAGAATCGGGGTCGGGCTGACAGTTCACACCATCCTGTTTACACAAGGAGTTGCACCTCCACCGCCACAGGCGAGCCTCTTCTCGGGAACGCCAAGCAGTCCGAAAAGTGTTGCAACTCGACGTTCAGGTCGTAAACACGGTTGCCTTCACCGCTGCCATCCAGCGCAGCGGCTTCTTGATCTCATTGATTGTAAAGGACTGTCAGCGCTTTGCTAATCGCAGTGGCGAACAATCGTGACAATCCAGGAGACATAAAGGGCCTTTAACCATTCCAGAACATGCCATCCCCTGCCCTCATTGCGGGGGAAGAACGATGCCCGACTGCGCATCTTGCAGTGTCGATGGTGAGGACCGCATCTGTAAGGTGTGTAACGGTAAAGGTTGCCTGTTACCTGGATAGAATCACGACGGGGGATTGAAGTTAAAAAATTGGAGGTGCGTTAGATGTTCACGTGGCAATATACTGTCGCACAATAAGCACATTTTGCCTTAGATTCCACCTGTGTATTTCGGAAGGAGCTTGACATACGAGGATAATCTCCGTACACTCCGTCAACATACTCAGCGTTCCAATCCACAACTATCTCGAGAGGTGAGAATATGAAAATTGAACCGTTGGCGCTTCATGGGAGAGAATTCCATGATTTTTTCTCCAGTGTGGTCGTGCCCAGACCAATAGCTTTTATTTCAACCGTTGATGCGGAAGGGCGATATAATGCAGCTCCCTTCAGCGCCTTCAATTATCTTACGGTGAGTCCGCCGGTACTTGCTTTTGGCTCTGGACGCCGCGGACACAAGAAAAAGGACACCATTCTCAATATAGAAACGGTAGGCGATTTTGTGGTGAACATGGTGGATGAGCAGATGGCAGAGGCGATGAATCAAGCGGCCGCGGCTTATGGACCGGAGATCGATGAGATTAAGGAAGTCGGCCTTACAGCCATACCAAGTGATATGGTGAAATCACCCCGCATAGCAGAAGCGCCGATCAGCATGGAATGCCGATTGATTCAGACCTTGGAACTCGGCCACAATCCCACGAGGAGCACCATCATCCTCGGAGCAGTTCTCATGGTGCACGTGCGGGAAGATGTTTTGACCCAGGGGAAAATTGATCCTCTGAAGGCCAGGATAATCGCCAGAATGGGCGATAGTGACATTTACTGCCGAACCACGGATATCTTTAAGATGAAAAGATTGTAAATGTCACAATGACCTTAAACCATTTTTGGTACGGGCAGCTTTCGTATCCGCTTGCCCGTCAGCGCAAAAATGGCATTGCAGACAGCCGGCGCTACGGGGGGTAACGGCGGCTCACCAATTCCTCCGAGCGGCTCATAACTATTGACAATGTGCACTACAACCTGCGGCATTTCATCAATGGCCAGCAATTGATATTCGTGGAAATTACCCTGCTGTATACGGCCCTTTTCCAACGTTATTTCGTCTTTGAGCGCTGCCGTGAGAGCAAGAACTACAGCGCCCTCAACTTGAGCCTCAAGAGTATTCGGCGCCACCGCAATGCCGCAATCCACGGCGACATCGATCCGATGCACGCGGACCTTACCATGTTCCAGTGATATCTCGGCAACTTCCGCAGCATGGGAACCGAAGCAGAAGGAACAGGCAATGCCACGGGCATGGCCTTTGGGGAGTTTCTGTTGCCAGCCTGATTTTGCCACGACCGTTTCGACTAATTTCTTCATACGGGGATTCTTATCGAGCATTTGCAGCCGGAACGCCGCCGGATCCATGTTCGCCGCGTGAGCGAGCTCATCGATGAACGACTCAACGACAAATACATTATGGGAGGCATACACCGACCTCCAGGCGCCGATCGGAACGGCCGTGTTGGCCATGACATAGTCAACCAGAAGGTTGGGTATGGAATAGGGCATGTCTTCGATGGTACAGGCAAGAGCACCCTTATCAAGCCCATCTTTGATTCTTTCCGGTTCGCGCTGACCCGTAATTGAAGGCGCAACGACATGGTGTTTCCAGGCAGCGAGCTTCCCTTTCGTATCGATTGCTCCGTCCAGGACGTGATGGCTGGCGGGTCGATAGTTATCGTGCTGCATGTCGTCCTCGCGAGTCCACAGCAGCTTTACGGGTACGCCGGCAGCTTTCGATATCTTCACGGCTTCTTCAACATATTCATTTACGAGCCGCCGTCCGAAAGCACCGCCCACAAGTGTTACGTGGACGATGACGTTCTCTTTCGGCAACTTTAACATATTCGCGGCACTGTTTTGGGCTGCCTGAGGAGCCTGAGAACCGACCCATATTTCACAACGATCGGCCCGCACGTCGGCCACGCAGTTCATGGGCTCCATAGGCGAATGGGACAGGAAAGGCATATCATAGACAGCATGTATGTTGTTGCTGCTGGCGGCAAATACCTTGTCGATATCCCCCACTTTTTGTCCTACCGCCCCCTTTCTCGCCGCGAGGGTTTCAAACATCTGATGGATTGTTGCACTGCTCAGCGCTGCGTTGGGGCCTTCATTCCACTTGATTGTCAATGCTTCCCGACCTTTTAGCGATGCCCAGGTAGAATCGGCCAGCACGGCAATACCGCGGTCAATTTCGATGACCTTCTTGACTCCGGGAATGGCCATAGCCTTTGTCGCATCATAGCTTGCTACTTTGCCGCCGAATACGGGGCAGCGGACAAGTGAGGCATACAGCATGCCCGGCACCTTCACATCAATACCGAAGATTGCCTTACCCGATGACCTGTCGGGCGTAACCCGTTGGGGAACCCATGTTCCAACAATCTTGAATTCCTTGGGATCTTTCAGGGAGGGATTCTCCGGTACCGGTAATTTGGCGGCCGCGGTAGCAAGCTCGCCGAAGGTGTAGGACTTGTTGGTCGGACGGTGGAAAACCTTGCCTTGCCGCGCGTAACATGTTGATCCCGGCACGTTCCATTTTTGTGCAGCCGCAGAAATGAGCATCTCTCGCGCCGAAGCGCCGGCTTTGCGGAGTTTGTCCCACGATGTCCGCACTCCCTGGCTGCCGCCGGTATTTTGGCTGCCATACTTGTCCGGATGTGCCAGCGCCTGTTCGACGTTGATTGATTGCCAATCCGCTTCCAATTCTTCCGCTACAATCATCGGGAAGTAGGTGTGCGGTCCTTGGCCCATTTCTGATTTTGCCACCGTGATGGTCACCGTTCCACTGGGCGAGATCTTGAGCCACACATTCGGGGAGAATGATTCGGCAGGCATCTCGGCAAACAGGTTCGTTGCTTTTAGGGGCAGATAAAAACTCAAAACAAGCCCGGCTCCGGCGGTGGACGAGATTTTAAAGAATTCCCGTCTGTTGAGGGACGTGGTCGTCATCTCGCACCTCCTTTGCCTGCGGCCAGATGAATCGCTTTCCGGACCCGGCTATAGGTTCCGCAGCGGCAAAGGTTGGTTATACCGGCATCAATGTCGGCATCAGTAGGCTGCTTTTTCTGCTTCAGTAGAGCTGCTACCGACATGATCATGCCTGGCTGGCAATATCCGCATTGCGGAACGTCGAGTTCAAGCCAGGCCTTTTGAACAGGATGCGAAAGGTCGCTGGACAGTCCTTCGATCGTTGTGACCGACTTGTTTCGACAAGACGCTATCGTTACGGAACAGGATCGAACTGCCTCACCATCCAGATGGACGGTACAGGAACCGCAGGCGCCAATACCACAGCTGTATTTCGTGCCCGTATGGCCCAGTGAGTCCCTGAGCACCCAGAGCAGGGGAGTATCCGGGGGAACGTCTACGGTTTGCTTCTTCCCGTTCACGGTGAGACTGATTTTGGCCATAGAAATTACTCCTTGAATGAATTTTAGGTGGTTGAAATGGCAGGTCTTTGAGTGGAGAAAGTGTAGTTAATAGTATTCGGCCTGTCAAGGAAATTCATTTGCACTGTTGTCAACAAATGGAATTGGGAAGAACACAGGACGATGAATCAGGATCGATCTTGAACACACTCCAGGGGTTCCTCCTGTAACACCCTCTTGAGGCAAAGATTACAGGAGATGCATGTTGCGGGTGTTTGATTCTGTTGCTGCCAACGGTTGACCAGGCGTGGTTCCCGGATAAAAGGACGGCACATTGATACAAAATCAACCTGCCCGTCCTGGACAATCTGTTCCAGCAGATCAAAACTTCGCAGACCGCCGACCAAGATCACCGGAACATCCACAGCTTTCTTCACGTTCCTGGCCCATGCCTCATAGTAGGCCTCTTTCTCCTGCGAATCGATACCCTTTTTGATATGATTTACCCCGGCTGTTTCCATACCCTCGCTCACTTCAATAGCGTCTACCCCATGCAAGGATAGTATCCGGGCAGCAGCACAACCCTCTTCAAGGGTCATCCCGCCGGCAACGGTATCCTGAACGCCTAATTTGATGAGTAACGGATAGTCCGGTCCGACGGCTTTTCTGATTGCCTCGACAACGTGCAGATGAAAGCGCATTCGATTCTCCAGACCTCCACCCCAACGGTCAGATCTCTGGTTGGAACGGGGAGAGAGAAACTGTGAAAAAAGATAGCTGTGGGCGGCATGAAGTTGAATGGCATCAAATTCCGCTTCTTGTGCTCTGAGCGCGGCAAGCCTGAAGGCATCTACCAGCTCTTCGATATCTGCCTCGGTCATGGCCCGATAGGATTCCTTGGCACTTTGGTCATCCTCGATAACTGAAGGCGCCCACGGAAGCTCTCCTCTCTTGCGCACCGCTCGGGAATTGCGTCCGCAGTGCACTAATTGCAAGGCAATTTTAGCATCCTGTTGGTGAACCTCCCGCGTCAATCTCTTGAGGCCGGGAATTTTGTCGTCCCCGTCTATGGCGGCCTGATGCAATAAATTCTGGCCGCTTCGGTGCACGTAGGCAAACCCGGAAACGATCAGCCCCACGCCGCCTCGAGCCAGTTCAGAGTAAAGCCGGATGGTAGCATCCGTCACCTCGCCTTGGTCGCTCGAGCAAGCGTCATGGGTTGCCGATCGGAGGAATCTATTTTTTAATTCCATACCGTGAATCGTGGCTGGTTCAAAAAGTACAGACATTGTCTAACTCCATGGTCTCCCGTTGTCGCCTGATTTTCCGTCGGTGCTGCAGTATTTTGGTGTCATGACAGGTGTCTTGCCTCTCCGCGTTTTTTTGATCGGCATTTCCTTCTTCCAGGCGCGCAGTATAAGCAAAAAAGTCTGGTATGTCAAATAAATACAAACATATTGGCCACACAATACTGTGCTTGCTTCATGGTGAACCCATGAGCAGGCCGGTCTCACAAAGCTACGGGTTCAAGGCGCTCCCGACCCGGACAAAGCCAGCAAATCTGCGGGGCCGTCAATAAGATGATCCGGCCCGACGGCTGCCAATGTTTCCCGGCTGTGCCAGCCCCAGGTGACGGCAATGGTGGTGATTCCCACGGCTTGAGCCTCTCTAATATCGCCTGTGGTATCGCCTATATAGCAGGCGTTTTCCTTATCGATTTCATACTTGGCCAGGGCCTGGAGGATCTTGGCTTGTTTGCTGAAATGCACATCCGAACCAAAGACATCCTGAAAATAATCCGTTAAGTGAAACCGGCGCAGGATAAAATGGATCTCATCAGAACCACTGGAAGAGACGATCACCAGGATGTTGCCCGCCTGTAGTTTTGCCAACACCGGAATCAGATCGGCATAAGGTTTCATCTCTTCATAATTGACCTGGGCCAGGATATCAACGGAAGCCGCCATAAAGGCATCCAGGTTCACGCCCCGGGCGGCCAGAGAAGCATAAAAATTATCTTCATAGAGCGCCAGGAAATCGGCGCGCGTCTTGATGAAGGGCCAGCCGATTTTTTCGAGACCTCTCCGGACAGTGCCTTCATACACATCCAGGGAATCAACGACAACGCCATCAAAGTCAAATATCAACAATTTCCTCAAGTTGTTACGCTACCTTCCGTTAAAAGAGTTGTTCTTATTAATCCAGCCGTTTACTGAACCGCCGGGTCGCGGCGGCAAAAAGAATCATTCCGATGATCGTCAGCGCCGCAAATTGTTCCCAGAGGATCGCCAAACCCACTCCTTTGAGAAAGATTCCCCTGATGATGACGAGGAAATAGCGCAAAGGATTCAGATAGGTAAGCATCTGCACGACAAAGGGCATGTTGTTGATGGGGAACACGAAGCCGCTCAGCATAAAAAAGGGCAGAAGGAAAAAAAAGGTGGTCATCATCGCCTGCTGCTGGGTTGAGGAAATGGTGGAAATAAAAAGCCCCACTCCCAGCGTGCTTAAGAGAAAGAGGCAGGAGGCGGCCAAGAGGAGCACGATGCTGCCCGCCAGAGGCAACCGGAACCATATCACGGCAAACAGGGTGACCACAACCATCTGGACCAGCGAGATGATGATGTACGGCACGGTTTTTCCTAAAATGAGCTCCACCGGCTGGAGGGGGGTCACGATCAACTGTTCCATCGTGCCGGATTCTTTTTCCTTGATGATGGCCATCGAGGTGAGCAACAGCGACAGCAGCATGATCAGGAAG
>Ga0194060_10003622_pt1 | contig 10870 bp, 14 predicted proteins | sample SepL225m_MetaG_FD_163427 | JGI IMG/M metagenome (GOLD analysis project Ga0194060, IMG submission 163427) | Anoxic zone freshwater microbial communities from boreal shield lake in IISD Experimental Lakes Area, Ontario, Canada - Sep2016-L222-5m | ecosystem: Environmental > Aquatic > Freshwater >... | reverse complement strand
CTTTTATGTCGATAACCTTGATATACGTCTCGCCGGTGACAAGAAGATAATTCCCAGCCGGATGCGGATCCAGGCTGAGTATCGGTTCCGGCTCATCCAGTTGCAGAATCTGTTTTCCTGTCGATGCGTCAAAAAAACCGATACTGCCGCTGTTATCAGTTTTCATCCCGCCGACCGCAAGAAGAGCCGAGGCCGGTATAAAGCGGAGCGAAAGCGCCTGAAACCCTGCGCCGCTGTCAAGTTCGCGGAGAACAGCGGTATCGGGGAGCTGCCAGATTTTGATGACATCATCAACTGCTGCAGCAGTCAGGTTATACGGCGCGTTGTAATCAAAAACGACCTCGCCGGCAAGCCCGGTTAGCATCGATGACGGTTTCTTCGAAATTGAGACGCCGCGAAAACTGCTCTTCCTGGTCGCGCTTTTTGCTCCGGCTGATCCTCTGGAACCAAAGAGGGTTTTTAAATCATAATTGGCGGAAAATATTAGCGCTGCCACTAAAAAAACAACAAAAAACAGATACTTGACTATATGGCTCATTTTACTGCGGCGGGCAGTTTGACTGTTTTTTCTGCTTTGTCGGCAATGAACGTTTTTGCATGTCTGAAACCCAGCGGATAAGCGAAGAAAAATCCGGGAACCAGTTCGAGGCTGGTATTGTACATATTGGCCGCAGTGTTATATTTTGACCGCGCCATCGCAAGCCTCGTCTCGGTGTTGGCAAGTTCGTTCATCAAGTTCTGGTACGTTACGGAGGATTTAAGGTCGGGGTAATTTTCCGCTACCGCCTGGAATTTGGAGATGGCCGTTTTGAAGTTGGTGAGGGTCTGCATATCAACCGGCAGCGAGGTGCTGTCGCTGGTCAAATCTTTCAGCGAGCCTAAAGCGCTCCGGACATCGGCCGCATGCACAAAGACCTTACCCTCATACTGCATGTACTCGGCAACAGCCTTGACAAGTCCCGGAATCAGATCGCTCCTCCGTTGGAGCTCAGCCTCTATCTGCGCGGACTCAAGCCGCACCATGAACAGCTCTTTAGTGAACATATTATAATAATAGACCGATCCGGAAAAGAGCAGGAGGCCTAATGACACTATGGCAATTTTGGCGGCGACATTTTGGCTGTCCCAAGCCTTGTACTTGACTCTTTTTGCAAGAGTCTTCGGTATATCCTTTACCATTACCGGCTTAGGGGTAATAAGTTTCAACTCTTCGGCATAAAGTCTTTCAATAACCTCTTTCAATGGTGTCCTACCCTTTAACCGTCAGAAACATGGAATTACCCGAACGGATGACATCCAATGTAAAGCCCTTTTTGATGTCAGCCCTCTTTGTCGCCTTGATAAAGGTTTCCAGATCCTCGACCTTGGCCCCGTTTATTCCCTTGATGATATCGCCGCTTTTAAGCCCGCTGGCAGCCAGTATTCCGCTGCTGTTCTGAACGTATACTCCGGTTTTTGTGATACCTTTGAATGCCGGGAGAATCGGTGTGATACTGGCTCCCAGCGGCCACTTGAAGATTTCGGCCGCCTGTTGCGGGGCGCCCGGTGTGTTCTGACCCAGTGGCGCTGCCGTTTTAACCCTGACATCCTGGCGCGCGCCGTTCCGAACTAACAGAACATCAAATCTGCGGCCGATTTTGCCGGAGGTAATAATTTTATTCAGAGTGGCGGTATTAAGGATTTTTCTGCCTGCGAGCCGAAGGAGAATATCGCCGCGCTGAATACCGGCCAGAGCTGCAGGTCCTCCCTGTGCAACGGCTGTCACCAGTACCCCCTCGGGGTGGAGCATTCCTGCCTGTCTGCAGACGATATCATCGGCGTCCACAAGCGCCAGCCCCATGCTCTGATCGGTGTACAGCACCGGCGGCTGACCTGCGGCTATATACTGGCCGTTACCGGTGGCCGGCCCCCCTAAAGTCCGTCCGAAAAGGCCTTTCCCTCTGCCGGCGCCGGCACCGATTGGAATACCAAAGAGGGTCTGCTGCTGCAGAGGCGGATCGGCATTGACGTGTGCTCCCATGGGGTTCTGCTGCAGGAGCGGATCGGCGTTGACAATCATCCCCTGATTGTTAAGCAGGAATGGGTCAGCGTTTACCTGCATTCCCTGACCATTCTGCAGGAACGGATCGGCATTTATCTTCACCCCACCCTGCTGTACAATTTGCGGATGACAGTTAAGGCAGTTGCCGCGCGGCGTGTGTGGCGGTGTGATTACCTGGCCGTTCGGAAGAGTGAAATTATTGCTGGAGGCATTATATGCAACAGGTGTAGCTGCGGGAGCCCCGCCATTCACGGGAGTCTGACCCAGTTGCGGATGGCAGTCAAGGCACTTGCCGAGTGGACCGTGCGGTGCGGCAATCATCTTCCCGCCCGGAAGCCGGAAGGCATTGCCGATCTGACGCCCCTGGTTGGCCCAGGCAACGAGCTGACCGCCGCCAGCAGCGGGGGCTATATTGCCGAAGTCAATGACGCCGCCGACCAGATCGGAGGCACGGTTGATCGGAATTGCGAAGCCGATGCCGTTAAAGACGCCGGTCGGAGCAAAAATAGCGGTGTTGATTCCGATTACCTCACCCCGGACATTCAGCATCGGGCCGCCGCTGCTGCCGCGGTTGATTGAGGAGTCGGTCTGGATCAGGTTTTCATAGACGGTGTCGCCGACCTGCAGCGTACGGTTACGGCTGCTGATCATACCGGAGGTGACAGTCTGCTCAAAACCGAAAGGACTGCCGATGGTCAGAACCATATCGCCGGTTCTGGCTGCGTCGGAGTTGCCGAGTGCGGCGTGCGGGAATGGGCCTGTCCCCTGAATAAGCAGCAACGCCATATCGCTGCGCAGATCCCCCTTGACCATTTTAAGCGGATACTCTTTTGCTCCGCCGGGACCGTACAGGGTCGCTTTCAAAGCTTCCGCGCCGGCGATGACATGATAGCTGCTGAGCACATAGCCGCGAGGATCAATGATGACACCGGAGCCGATTTTGTTGAAGGCGACATCGTTCGGCAACGGATCTATCATCCCCTGATTGGCGGCCGTCGGCACGTTTTTCATGGCGGCGTCAATACTGATGACGGAGGGTCTGACCGAGTCAATAATGCTGTGATAGGAGGACTGGACATTGCCGACCGCTCCCGGCGCCTGCGCAACCTGCACGACGTTGGGATTTTCAATGCCGGGGAGCGCCACAGCCGTGCCGCTGTTTAGGGCAGCCTGATTTTGTGCAGCCTGATTCTGAGCGGTCTGTCCTCTGTTGAGAAAGTTATTGACGTACCCCTCCTGCTGGGAACCTTCGTACAGTGCCCAGACGAGAGTGACAATAGCCATTACCACCAGAGCCCATATCCACGGCTTGTAGTTTTTGGAGCACCTCTGGTCAGGTTGCTGAACAGTACTTTGGGTACTTTCAGTTGTTTTCTGAGACGACATCAGCGACTCCTATTCATCCTGTTTGCGGGTTGTGGATTCGGCCTCTTGAGCGGTGCTCTTCTTTACCTTGAACGAAGTACGCATGCCGGTGTTCTTGATGCCTGCCAAAAGAGCGATGGCGCCGCCGCCGATAAGCATCAACGGCAGAATGGCAATCAGTACATCCACCATATACCACCAGTATTTTACAAGACCCCAGAATCCGAGACTCAATGCGATCAGACCAAATACGATACTTAACATACCATCTCCCATGCAACTTTATTTTGTATGCAATTAACTTTTTTTATGTTCCAGCTCAAGTGATTTCTTGAAATATCTTACCGCTTCGTCGCGCATCCCTTTGGCTTCGTAAGCAAACCCGAGGCTCTGATAAGCTTTGATAAAATCAGGTTTAAAGTCAATTGTCTTCAAATAGGCTTTGATGGCCGCATCGGGGTCATTTCTGGCATCTGCGATTAGGCCGACTTTGTAGTACGCATCGGCGTACGCTGGATTTAAGGCAATCGCCCTGTTCAGGGCGTCCAGAGCATCGGCGTTGTTGTCATTCGAAAAGTGGACCGAACCCAGCAGGTAGAAGGCTTCCGGTATGTTTTCATCCAGAAGCGTCACTTTGCGCAGTGTTTCAAGCGCGTCGCTGCTCTGCCCGAGGCGTGTATAGATCCTGCCGAGTTTAAACAGCACACCGGCATTATCCGGTTCGGCCAGAATGATTTTTTTATAGGCTTTGATGGCGCCGTCATAGTTCCCCTTCTTCTCCAGGTCGTCACCAAGTTCTTCGTGAATCTCCTTGGTGCTCTCGGGGTCGATCTGCAACAGGCTATTGTACGCATCAATTGATTTATTAACCAGTCTTTTAGCATTTATTGATACCGCTTTTACAAAAAACTGCAGGTCACTGTTGTCCATGAATCCCATTAGCTACTCCTCTGACAAATGTTTATTCAATCAGATGCCCTACAATGAGCAGCACAAGCCATACCAGAAATACCGTCTGCTGGGTATGGATTAGCCGCATCTGTTTTTTAGTATCGCTTGAGAAGCTTTTGGAGCGCATCAGCATTCCCGCCAGGGTCAGCCAGACTGTTACCAAAAGGCTTGCATAGAGAAATATATTGCGCTCATCAGAAAAATGAGCATGGATCGTCATCGCAATAAACGCGACGATATTAATGTTCATATGGAGGTCAAGATATTTTTTGAAAAATATCGCGACATCCCGCGGCCACGGCTTGAACTGATTCGCAATCAGCCTGGCCGGATAGTAGGCATTGGCGAATACGAACAGCACGAGGCTGACGATACCAAAAAAATCGCTTATTGCCTCACCGCTTATCACTGGAAGAGTTCCTTTTGCATGTTAATCAACCGGGTACGTCGCTACCGAAATACCGCCGACTCCCTCAACTCCGCTCATGATCGCTTCACGAACTTTTTCAGCAATGTCATGCACCTCCATTACCGATATTTTTTTGGAAACGGCAATTTCCATATCAACCCAGCTCTTCTGCCCCATTTTGCGGCTTTTGATCGAGTGCACCCCGGAAACTCCATCTATTTTAAGAGACGCCGCAACGATCTCCTCTATGACATCCCGATCGGCGGACACGTCGATCAGGCCGTTTATCCCCTGCAGAAACATTTCAACGCTCATGTTAAAAATAAAGAGCGACACGATGACCGCAGCTACGGTGTCGGCGTTAGGGTAGCCGAGTTCCGCTCCGATTAGGCCGAGCAGAACAGCAACGGAGGTAATGCTGTCCGCCTTGCTCTCATTGGCGTCGGCGATCATTGCGGGACTGCAGAGCTGGGTTCCCGCACAGAGATTAGAGGTGTACATCAAATAGCTGAAGCAAAGCGAGACCACGGTCGCGAGCAGGGCAGGATACCCCGGAACGTCGTGAACTCCCTGCTTGAAAGTGTGCAAAGCATCTACAAAGATTGAGCCGGCGCCGATGAAAAGAAAGACGCTGGCGCAGATGGTGCTTATGTACTCGATTTTTCCGTAACCGTAGGGGTGCTTGTCGTCATGCGGTTTATCGGCGATTTTAAGGGCGACCAGTATAAAAAGCGATGACATGGCATCGGCTGCCGAATGGACACCGTCAGCCACAAGACCTTTACTGCCGGTCAGTGTGCCGACAACGACCTTGAATATGGCCGCAATCGAATTGCCGTAAAAGCTCCAGAGTGGAGATGATTCACCGCATCGTGTACATTCAGGATACTTCATAACACCTTGTCATTTCAGTTATTTTTCGTTCCTTAAGTACTTCTCTCCGACCCCTTCCTGAAATGGATGGGAGTGAAAACCGAGCGGCTTGGCAAAAAGTTTGTACGGGAACACGTTCAGCAGCGTATTGAATTCGCTAACTTTTCTGTTGTACGCCAGTCTGGCATTGATAACCCTCAACCCGGATGCCTTCATCGCCTCCATCAGAGCGATATACGGATCCCCGCTTTTTAGCTCAGGGTAACGCTGCTTTAAGGTATCGAACTCACTTAATATCTCAAATATCGGATTGGTTTTTTCAAGTCGGATTTTGTTGTTGCCCGGAGGAATTTTCAAGGCATTCAATTCCACCAGATGTAAATGGATCTTCTCCTCCAGGTTGTTGTAGTCCGCTACAGCTCTCCTTGCTTTGGCAAGATGATCCTCCCGCCGTTTCATTTCGAGCTCTAATAACCCTGAAGCTGTAAAAAGCAGATGCTGTTCTTCAACAAAAATGTTGTTGGCATGCCTGGCAAACAGATAAATAACTAAGATTATGGCAACGAGCAGCACTACATAACGGTTTCGAGTTGGCATCCGGCTTCATCCAGGTTTTCGGAGGTCTCTTCCCATGTGCTGAAGTATTTTCTGGCTTGGTTGCCGATCATCATGGTTGACGCAATGTTTAAAGAAGCGGAAATCGGAATGCCAAGAAACGGAATCAGGCGATATGCCTTGCCGGCAAATTTCGGAGCGAGCTTTGCCGTGACATCCAGAGCCGAATCCGGAATCCCCTTCCTCAAATAGGCAACGCTTATCTCGTCCACAACCCCGCGCAATGTCGTCACCGCAATCCCTTTTGCCGCCTCCGCGCTGCCGGAGAAACCTAGCAGAGCCAGAGAAACCGCCATCAGTTCCTCTTCATCCATCTGTACGTCATAGGCTATCGAGATGGCATAGCATAGCTCAATCAGGGTTCTGACCAGATAGGCAAGATCAGCCGTTATGCCTGCCAGCAGTGTGCCGATCAGGCCGACTCCCGGAATTGCGGCAGGAACGCTCGCCAGTCCGCCGAAGGCAGCCGTTTTCATGGCAGCCCGTTTGATCAGTTTGCTGCTGACACCATAAGAGACATAACGCCTCGGCTTGCCGCCATGCGCAAGATCGTAGTCACGCTCCATCTGACGCACTTCCGCACGAATGGCCGGGAGTGATTTCCCTGTAACCATCAGTATTTTGGAAAGCCAGCCGTTGTCGGTCATGGCACGTACGGTTCAAATACCACGTGCACCGCAGTATGGTTGCCAAACGCCGCCTGTATGCTTTCCTTGACATGCTTCACGATAAGATACCCCTCCTGGTGACTCAAGGTGTGGTCAATCTTGATAGTCATATCAATCGAGAGTCCTTGTCCCAAATGACGGGCAACGACCCTGACAACTTTGCGGACGCCCGGAACTACGTTTGCAATCGATTCGATCTGCTCCACCGTTTTAGAGGGGAGCGCGGAGTCAAACAGTCCTTTCAGGGCATCTTTCAGCATCTCAAAGCTCATTACCAACAGGCAGACAGCTTCAATGAGGGCGACAAGCGAATCCAGAAATACCAGTCCAAGATAGCGCGCCCCCAGCACCGCTCCGGCAACCATTATTGACGATATGGCGTCGGAATGGTTGTGGCGGGCATTGGCCATCATGGAAGGACTGTTCAGCTTGTCCCCGACACAGAGCAGATATTGTGCCAGTTTATAATTCGCCACGACAGAAATTAGTGCGGCCCAAAAGGCGATCAGCTTCGGGGCTCTGTCGTTACCGTAGTAGGAGCTCCAGATACCCTGTACCGAGTTCACGAACAGGAATACGGTCGCGATGATAAGACCGATACTTATCAAAAACAGCGCAATGTACTCTACTTTTCCGTGACCGTACGGATGCTGGTCATCAGCAGGCTTCCCGGAAATCTTGATCCCGATAACGACAACTAAAGCGGCGATAAAATCTTTGAAAGAGAAAAGGGCATCCCCCAGGATAGCCTTACTGCCGCTTAAATAGCCGATTACTGCTTTAAAAACAGCCAGGGACAGGTTTGCATAGACTGCAGCCCATCCCGCTTTTTTCTCGCAGTTGCGACATTCCTGAAAATCACTGCCGCAGCTGTTACTGTTACTCAGAGAAGCACGTGGCATTTAGAGCATGCACCCCTGTTGCCGTGTGGCGCGGGTGTCCCTTTTTTAATGTTTGGCGCGGTTTTGGCCAGAATATCGCCCAGGTCTTTGGCCATCTGGTTGAGATTGACTCCGGCCGGCGCTATCGCATGACAAGAATCACAGGGGCCGTAATTGCCGTGCGGAGCCCTGTCGGTGGCCAGGATCATCGGCGCCCCCTCAATCTGGGCAAAACCAAGTTCGTCCGGACTGTTGACGGTAATGTTTCTGGTGGTGCCGCGCCGGAAGATCGTCACCTGTGCCTGGTTCGCCAGCGCAACCTGCTTTGTGGCATTTTTAAAGGATCTAAGGTCAGTTACCTGATTTCCGTTGACGGCGGTAATCACATCGCCGGCCAAAAGGCCTGAATCAGCGGCAACCAGAGTTACTTCATCAACAAAGACACCGGTTACGTTGGAGGGGATGTTGTTGGCTTTTGCCACCGCCGGTACCAGCGGTCCGGCCTCAAGGCCGATCCAGTGCGCCTCTATCCAGGTTTTACCCATTGCGCCGCCAGCCACCGGCAGTACATACTGGTTGGTAAAACCGTACTGGGTCGGGAACTGAGCCGCCTGAACGTTCGGGTTCTGCGGGGCATTCGGATCAACCTGTCGGCTCAGACGAGGTCTTCTGGCGCCCTGGAAGGGGTTCTCTTCACGCATCGTCAGAGGATTCATGCGGTTCTGCTGGTTAAAAAACTGATCGCCAGTCAGAGCATTCATCTGCCCCAGATGTCTCCCCATATTGAACGGGTTCTCCTCTTTCATGACAATCCCTGCAACAGGTGTCGTGGCATTTTGATTGGCTGGAGGTGCAACTCGCTGGGCAGGCTCGGCGGGCTCAACTTCTGCGGCTTCTCTTCTCCGCACCGGCCCATCGGCAAGATAAAAAAAGTAGATGTACACAAAAGAGCCGATCAAGGCCAACAGGAAGAGCGGATTGGCAAGAAATCTAAGCTGCCTCATGAGCCTTGCTTGCTACAGTCTCTGGATGAACGCCGCAAACCTCGTCGATCTTGTGAGATGCAAACTCTTCTACTTTCTTGATCAATTCGGGGTTGGCTCTGTTGATTAGTTCATAAATAACCGCGCCAATAAAAATACCCGAAAAAACGCCTACTAGAATCTTGCTCATGCTGTTACTCCTTTTTCCTTAAAGTTGGCAGCGCTGTCACAGTCACAATGCTTTTGTTTTACACTGAACGGAAATACCAGATTGGTTCTTACCTCTTCATATCCGGCAATTTCTTTTTCAATGCCGTTAAGTTTGACAATAATTTCAGCCAGCGTGGCATCCTTCGAAAAATCGCTCTCCCCCTCTTTCATCAGCGCCTCAACACGTTCGCCAAAACTCCGGGAGAGTTGATCCCTCTTACAGTGAAGTGATTTGATGTCATATGCCAGAAAGAGCCGTTTTGAGCACTGAGTTGCAGTGCTGGCTGTCTTTTGTACGACATCAACAAAGATGTCGCCTATGTGTTTGAGATTATATCTTACGTCAAATGCCATAATTTAGTCTCCTTTGCAATATATAAAGCATCTGTTACAAATCCGGAAGCTGCTCCTACTCTCTGCTTTTTTCAACAAGCTGCTGATTCTTCATCGCTTTCCGCACCGTTTTATAGAGCCAGAGGGCGGCTATGGTTGCGAGCACTCCGACCAGCATACTGAGGCCAATTACCGTACTAAGTCCAATCGGCAGAGGGTCCATGAAAAAAAACTTTACCGGAACTGGCGTTCTGTTCTCATCAAGGAACAGGGCAGCAAAGAACAGGGTTACAACTGTAGTAAAAAATATGATTTTTTTTTGCATGTCGGTATAAAACAACCTTTATTTTTCAGGCGGCTGGACGCAGGTTTAATCCTTCTTTATCCCTTTTAAAAAGCCGATGGCGCAGCCGGTCAAGCCGAACGCCTTTAATACCAGAAGAGCCGGAATGGCAACCTCGGCTGCCGCCGCTGCTACCACCAGGCTTATCCCTGTTACTACGCCGACACCCAATCCGGCAGCTGTTTTGCCGAAAATAGTGCAGGCTGTATGAATGTTTTCCTCAGTTGTAGGATTCAATGCCGCTCCCTTCCATCAAAATTTTTTTCAAGCCCGAATCAATTGCCAAGTTGCAGGATATGCTCAAGCCGGATCCTGTCACCATGTTCAAGCAGTTTGCTTTTATATTCAAGCAGTTTACCGGTTTCTTTGAGGCATATACCTGTTAAAATATCGCTCAGGCTCGATATATCGTCGAGATAGATAAAGGTGCCGCCAGTCTCGCTGGCCATCCAGCGGAAACTCGATTCGGTCTCGTGAATGTTGTTGCAGAGGATCGGATAGATTCTGATCCCTTTGGCTTTGATTGCTTCAACTTCCTGCCGGTAATCCTTCATCCGTGTACAGGCCCTAAAGCTGTCGATGACACCGTGAGCAGGTTTATCCCCGACCAGCACAATCGCTTTTGGTGTTCTTGACAGACCCCAGTTCAGATTGACGGCATCATACAGCGCGCACTCGACCGCTTCAGCGTCGTTGCCCCCCACGCCTATATGCAGATCCGGCGAACGTAGAAATTCCACCATCTCTTTTTTATCAAAAGTGAGCGGCAGTATCTTTGTCAGATAAAATTCATTCTCCCCTTCATCACCATGATCCTTAAAGGCGACGACCCCCATCCTCACACCTTGAGAATATTCGAACACATCCTCCATGATTTTAAGGATATTATCCCGCACTTCATGAATATAGGGTTCCATGCTGCCGGTGGTGTCGATGGCAAAAACGACATCAAGTGTTGATTCCACATATAAGCGGCCACTTTTCAGATGACTTTCCCGTTCACTCATCTCCTTCAACAATCGGGCTTTTTTCGCTTCAACCGTTTCCATAATACATCTGCTCCAGCCAGTAACTTCCAGTTTCTATTTCAGGTACGGTTTAATCTTCAGGAGTCAACTTGCGTTTTTTGATGTTCTCTTTTACTGAAGCGGCCAAAGCATCCTTCTCTCCGGAAAGGAGAGCACTTCTGCGCTTACTC
>Ga0194060_10003621_pt1 | contig 10872 bp, 9 predicted proteins | sample SepL225m_MetaG_FD_163427 | JGI IMG/M metagenome (GOLD analysis project Ga0194060, IMG submission 163427) | Anoxic zone freshwater microbial communities from boreal shield lake in IISD Experimental Lakes Area, Ontario, Canada - Sep2016-L222-5m | ecosystem: Environmental > Aquatic > Freshwater >... | reverse complement strand
CGCATTTACTGCCCATGAGAGACAGGCCAAGTACCTTATGGAACAGCAACTCGCATTGCCCGCTTACGAGCAAGTACTCAAAGGCGTGCACACTTTCAACTTGCTGGATGCGCGCGGTGCCATTAGCGTCACCGAACGTGCGGCCTACATCGGTCGCCTACGCAACCTGGCGCGCAGCGTGGCGCAAAGTTACTATGAAAGCCGCGAGCGCTTGGGCTTTCCGATGGCGCCGCGTGAGTGGGTGCAACAGATGACAAAGAAGGCCGCATGATGACGACGCAAAGCCTTCTGGTTGAACTGTTTGTGGAAGAGTTGCCACCCAAGGCCCTCAAGAAATTAGGCGATGCGTTTGCCAGCGAACTGGCCGCGCAGTTGCGCGTCCAGGGCCTGGTCAGTGCTGAATCGGTGGTGACGGCTTACGCCACGCCGCGCCGCTTGGCGGCGCACATTACCCAGGTCTGGCGCAAGGCCGCCGACAAGACGGTGCAACAGAAATTGATGCCGGTGTCGGTGGGGCTCGATGCTTCGGGTAAGGCGACACCCGCATTGCTCAAGAAACTGCAGGCACTGGGTGCCGATCTGACGGATCCGGTGGCGGCCGCAGCGGCGCTGAGAAAAGAAGGTGACGGCAAAAATCAGACTCTGTTTTACGATAGCCTGGTCAGTGGCGCCACGCTCGACAGTGGTTTGCAGGAGGCGCTGCAACAGGCAATCGAACGCTTGCCGATCCCCAAGGTCATGAGCTACCAACTGGAGAGCGATTGCGAACTGCCCGGCTGGACCAGCGTGCAGTTTGTGCGCCCGGCGCACGGCTTGGTGGCGCTGCATGGCAGCGCCGTGGTACCAGTGAAGATTCTGGGCTTGACCGCAGGCAACACGACGCAGGGACATCGCTTTGAAGCCGCCTGCTCGCCGGTTTTGATCGCGCAGGCCGACGACTATGCGGCAACGCTGGAGCGGGACGGCGCCGTGATCGCCAGTTTTTCCGAGCGCCGTGCCGAGATCGTGCGCCAGCTTGCAACCGCCGCCAGCAAGTTGGGCGGTCGAGTCAAGGCCATCGAAGACGAAGCCTTGCTCGATGAAGTGACGGGTCTGGTGGAGCGTCCCAACGTGTTGGTGTGTGCGTTTGAGCCGGAATTTCTGGACGTGCCGCAAGAATGCCTGATCCTCACGATGAAGGCCAACCAGAAATATTTCCCACTGCTTGATGCCAACGCCAGGCTGAGCAACCGCTTTCTGGTTGTCAGCAACATCAGCCCGACCGACACCAGCGCCGTGGTAGGTGGTAACGAGCGCGTCGTTCGTCCACGACTGGCCGACGCCAAGTTCTTCTTCGACCAGGATCGCAAGAAGACGCTCGAGTCGCGGGTGTCGGGTCTGGACAAGGTGGTGTATCACAACAAGCTGGGCAGTCAGGGCGAGCGCATGCAGCGGGTGCGTGCGATCGCCATGGCCATCGGCCAGCAACTCGGTGGCCCAGAGCTGGCGCAGCAGGCCGACCGCGCAGCCCGGCTGGCCAAAGCCGATCTGCTGACAGACATGGTCGGCGAATTCCCTGAACTCCAGGGCACCATGGGTGCGTATTACGCACGGCATGACGGCTTGGGTGACGAGGTTGCGAGTGCTATCGAAGACCATTACAAGCCGCGCTTTTCAGGCGATGAGTTGCCGCGCAATTCGACCGGCGTCGTGGTGGCTCTGGCCGACAAGCTCGAAACTCTGGTCGGCATGTTTGGCATCGGCAATCTGCCCAGTGGCGACAAGGATCCGTTTGCCCTGCGCCGGCACGCGCTGGGCGTGATCCGGATGTTGGTCGAAAAGGACTTGCCGCTTGACCTCGGCACGCTGCTCGCCCAGGCCAGCCCGGCTTTTGGTGAAAAGATAGATGCCAATTTGGCGCCCTTAAGCGACTTCGTCTTTGACCGCTTGTCGGGCGCGCTGCGTGAGCAGGGCTACAGCGCCAAAGAAATTGATGCTGTGCTGGCCTTGCAGCCTCAGCGTTTGAACGATGTGCCAAAACGGCTGGCCGCGGTGCGTGCTTTTGCCGCCTTGCCGGAAGCTGCCGCACTGGCCGCTGCCAACAAGCGCATTGGCAACATCCTCAAGAAGGCGCCGGCCGTGGATCCCCATGTCAGTGAGGTGCTACTCAGGGAAACCGCCGAAATTGCGCTTTATGCGGCGATAAAAAAAGTGCTGCCCAGCGCGAATGCGCAGTTCGAGAGCGGCGACTACAGTGACTCTTTGCGAACCCTGGCTGATCTGCGGGCACCGGTGGATGATTTCTTCGATGGTGTCATGGTCAACGCTGAGGAACTCGACTTGCGCCTGAACCGTCAGGGACTGCTCAAGAGTTTGCATGAGGCCATGAACCGGGTGGCCGATCTCTCCAAGCTTGCCAGTTGAGCCAGCAACACATGAAGCTCGTTATTCTGGACCGCGATGGCACTATCAACGAAGATAGTGCCGACTATGTCAAATCGCCGGATGAATGGACGCCCCTGCCCGGTGCGCTGGAAGCGATTGCACGGCTCAACCATGGCGGCTGGCATGTGGTTATCGCATCGAACCAGTCCGGCTTGGGGCGCGGCCTGTTTGATGTCTCGACGCTCAACGCCATGCACGCCAAGATGCATGGCTTGCTGGCTGATGTGGGAGCGCGCATTGATGCCGTGTTTTATTGTCCCCATGCACCCGATGCGGCCTGTCATTGTCGCAAGCCCGAGCCCGGTCTGTTTGAACAGATCGGTGAGCGCTACGGCATAGACCTGCGCGGTGTGCCGATGGTAGGCGATACCGTCAATGACTTGCTGGGCGCGGTGACGGTTGGCTGCGAGCCGCATCTGGTGTTGACCGGCAAGGGTGCAGGCTACCGCGGGCGCACTTTGCCTGATAATTTTCCCAAAGGGACGCGCGTCCACGCCGATCTGGCGGCCTTTGCTGATTTCCTGATTGCACGGGAAGCCAAAGCAGCGTGATGCCTTTGATCCGGTCCGTCTTGCACATGGCGTGGATGCTGCTGACGGTCATCCCGTGGGGGCTGGCGCTGGTTTTTGCTTCGCTCTGGGTTCGCCGAACGCCTCTTTGGTGGTTTGCAGTCAACTGGTTTCGTGTCGTGATTTGGGGCACTCGTGTCTTTCTAGGTGTCCGGGTCCAAGTCAGCGGCATGGAATATCTGCCCACGGGCCAAACTACATCAGCGATTCTGCTGTCCAAGCATCAGTCGGCGCTCGAGACCTTGCTGTTGCCGACCCTGATTTCGCACCCGCTGGCTTTTGTCTTCAAGCGCGAACTCTTGCGCATTCCGTTTTTCGGCTGGTCGATGGCGCGGCTGGACATGATCCATATCGACCGTGATTCCCGTGCCAAGGCGCTCAAACAGGTGGTAATCCAGGGCAAGGCCTTACTCGAACAGGGGGTCTGGATCATCCTGTTTCCAGAGGGTACACGGATTGAGCGCGGGCAGCAGGGCACTTACCAGACTGCCGGCACGCGTCTGGCGGTGCAAGCCGGAGCACCTGTGATACCGATCGCGGTATCGTCTGGAAAATGCTGGCCGCGCAAGGGCTTTATCAAATATCCGGGTGTGGTCCAGGTTTCAATTGGACGTCCGATTGCCAGCGTCGGGCGCGAGCCCAAAGAGTTGATGCGCGAGGTCGAGGCCTGGATCGAAGCCGAGATGCGTCGTATTGATCCCGAGGCTTACCTCTGAATTCATTTCTTCACCCGCGCGCCAACCGGGAGGCTCGTTTGTGCGACCTGTTGGTGGCGTATGAATTCAAGCGCGGCAAGCGGCGCACGATCGGTTTTGTTGTCGGCCCGGAGGGTCTGGCAGTTCGCGCACCCACTTGGGTGGCCTTGCGCGACGTGGACGCCGCCTTGCAGGAAAGAGCGCATTGGATCGTCAAGAAATTGGACGAGACCCGTGAACGCCATCAGCGCTTGATCGAGCAGCGCATCGAATGGCGCGACGCGACCCTGTTTCCCTTTCTGGGAGAACAAGTCAAAGTGGTGCTGGATACGGCGCTGGCAACAGGTGCGCTTGGCGCGTTGTTTGCAGCCGAAAGCATGCCATTGACGCTGTCCCTTGCTTTGCCTCAGAGCGCCACATCAGAGCAAATTCGGGATGCAGTGCAGGCCTGGCTGATGCGTCAGGCGAAACGAATCTTTGCCGAACGCCTCGATCATTTCGCGCCCATGCTGCATGTGAAGTGGCGCAAACTGACGCTCAGCAGGGCAGCGACCCGCTGGGGTAGTGCAACGGTTGGCGGTTCGATCCGACTCAACTGGCACCTGATTCACTTGAAGATGGCGCTGATTGACTACGTGGTCGTGCACGAGTTGAGTCACCTGCGCGTGATGAACCACAGCCCGCGATTTTGGGAGACGGTGGCTTCCGTACTGCCAGACTTCGCGGCATTGCGCCGGCAACTTAAAGACGATTCGGTGCTGCGGACAGGTTCTTAGTCTGCTGCAAATCGAAAGACGCCGTCGTCGCCCTGTCTGCGCTTCAAGCGCCCCTCAAACCAGAGCGCATGCAGGTGGGCGATGGACTCGCCCATAGCAAAGGTGGTTTGGTGCAGGTCCAGCGTGCGCTTGAACAGCACCGGCACGATATCGGCAGCGCTGCAGGGTTTGAGCTGGCACGCTGCCATGACTTCAGCCAGACGGTCCCGGTGGTGCTCGTGCAACTGCTCGATGCGCCGAAACAGGCCGGTAAAGGGTTTGCCATGTGCCGGCAACGTCAGCGTTTGAGCATCCAGCAGGAGGAACTTGTCAATCGAGTCCAAGAATAGCTTGAGCGGGTTCGATTCGGGCTCCTGGTCGTAGACGCTGACGTTGGTAGATATGCGTGGCAGCATCATGTCGCCGCCAATGAGCAGCCGCAAGTCTGGGCAATACAGCGAGATATGTTCAGGCGCATGGCCATAACCACTGATACAGCGCCATTGGTGAGCGCCAATGGTCAGTGCGTCACCGTCCATCAGGCGGCGGAAGTGACGTGGCACAGTCGGCACCAAAGTCTTGAAGTAGTTGGCGCGGCCCCTGACTTTCTCGACCGAGGCTGGGTCATTCAAACCATGAGCTGCAAAAAACACGGCTGCCGTATCACCGCCAAAGCCACTTGCACCCTCGCTGCCGATGCGCGCCAGGTTGAAATCGGTTGCGCTGATCCACAAAGTGACATTCCAGCGCTGGCATAACCAGTGCGCCAGGCCGATATGGTCGGGATGCATGTGCGTCACGATGACGCGCAGAATCGGAAGACCTTCGAGTTCCTTGGCAAAAATCTGTTCCCACTGCGCTTTTGCTTGCTCGGTGTTGATACAGCAGTCGACGACACTCCAGCCGGCTCGGCCATCGATTTCATCGCGCAGCAGCCACAGATTGATGTGATCGAGTGCAAACGGCAATGCCATACGCAACCATTTGACGCCGGGGGCAACATTCAGGCTGGCGCCTGGCGCCGGCAGGGCATCACCGAGCGGGTAATACAACTGCTTCTCAAGTTCGGTGACGTGTGATTTCAAAAGGGTTCCTGATTTGCTCCATAATTGACGTTTACGTAAACGTCAATCAGGACCGACATTCTAGGCGAGCACACCTACTTGCCGAGTCACCATTGTTGAGCACAAGTTATGGCCACCACCTTCAGCATCAGCGACTTGGCGCGCGAGTTCGATCTAACCACCCGCGCCATGCGTTTTTACGAAGACATGGGCTTGTTGCAACCCGAGCGTTGCGGCCCTGGTGGACGCACACGGGTGTACAGCGGGCGTGACCGCACCCGGTTGAAGCTGACGCTGCGGGCCAAGCGCCTCGGGCTGAGCCTGACCGAGGCCAAGGAAATCATTGACATGTACGACAGCCCGCGAGATACCGGGCCGCAGCTGCAGAAATTCCTGACGGTGATTGCCGCGCACCAAAAGCAGTTGGAAGCCCAGATGACGGACTTGCAAGCCAATCTCGATGAGCTCAAGGTGCACCAGCGCGAGGCCAGGGCGCTGCTTGCCAAGAGTCCGGGCAAGGAAAAATCGCAAATCGGCAAGAAGAATGCGAAATGAAATCATGAAACAACGGAGAAGGAAACCATGAACAATATGCCAGGACTCAACTTTCAGCTCGGTGAGGATATCGATGCCTTGCGTGATGCGGTGCGTGAATTTGCCCAGACTGAAATCGCACCGCGTGCCGGTGAAATAGACAGAAGCGACCAATTTCCAATGGACCTGTGGGGCAAGATGGGCGACCTGGGTGTGCTGGGTATCACGGTCGGAGAAGAGTTTGGCGGCGCCAACATGGGTTACCTGGCACACATGATCGCTATGGAGGAGATTTCCCGGGCCAGCGCTTCGGTCGGTCTGTCTTATGGCGCCCACAGCAATTTGTGTGTGAATCAGATCAAACGCAATGGAACGCCCGAGCAAAGAGCCAGGTACCTGCCCAAACTGATCAGCGGCGAGCATGTCGGCGCCCTGGCCATGAGTGAGTCCGGCGCCGGTAGTGACGTCATCAGCATGAAGCTCAAAGCCGAAGACAAGGGCGGCTCCTACCTGCTTAACGGCAGCAAGATGTGGATTACCAATGGGCCGGACGCTGACACCCTGGTGGTTTACGCCAAGACCGAGCCGGAACTGGGCGCCCGCGGTGTGACAGCTTTCCTGATTGAAAAGGGCATGGCCGGCTTTTCGGTGGCACAGAAACTCGACAAGCTTGGCATGCGCGGTTCGCATACCGGTGAACTGGTATTCAACAATGTCGAGGTTCCGGCGCAAAACATAATGGGCGGTGTGGGCAACGGTGCCAAGGTCTTGATGAGCGGGCTGGATTACGAGCGCGCGGTGCTGACGGGCGGGCCGCTGGGCATCATGCAGTCGGTGATGGATAACGTACTGCCCTATATTCACGACCGCAAACAGTTTGGTCAGAGCATTGGCGAATTTCAGCTGATTCAGGGCAAGGTGGCCGATATGTACACCGTGCTGCAGGCCGGAAGATCGTTTGCCTATACGGTTGCCAAGAACCTCGATTTGCTCGGTGCTGAACATGTGCGCCAGGTGCGAAAGGACTGCGCCTCGGTGATTTTGTGGTGTGCCGAAAAGGCCACCTGGATGGCTGGTGAAGGGGTGCAGATTTTTGGCGGCAATGGCTACATCAATGAGTATCCGCTGGGTCGCCTGTGGCGCGATGCCAAGCTTTACGAGATCGGCGCCGGCACCAGTGAAATCCGGCGCATGTTGATCGGACGCGAATTGTTTGCCGAGACCTGCTGAGCAAAATGACGACTCGATCACTTCAGCACCTGTTCGACAACAACCGCGCCTGGGCCGCGCGCATGGAACTGCAGCGTCCCGGATTTTTCAGCCAGCTGGCTCAGTTGCAGACGCCGAAATACCTCTGGATTGGCTGCTCTGACAGTCGCGTGCCGGCCAACGAAATCACGGGTCTGGATCCAGGAGAGGTTTTTGTGCATCGCAATGTAGCCAATGTCGTGGTGCATTCCGACCTCAATGCCCTGTCGGTGATCCAGTTTGCGGTCGATCATCTGAAGGTCGAACACATCATGGTCGTGGGACATTACGGATGCGGCGGTGTGCTGGCGGCATTGCGCGGCACTCGTGTTGGTCTGGCTGACAACTGGCTGCGTCATGTGCACGATGTCAAGCTGCGGCACCGTCGCCGAATTGAACACCTGGATGCGACCGAGCAGGAAGACGTATTGTGCGAAATGAACGTAATCGAACAGGTCGGCAATGTGGCCTTGTCGAACGTGATTCAGGATGCCTGGAGCCGAGGTCAAAAAGTCGCGGTGCACGGCTGGTGTTATGGCTTGCAAGACGGCCTGGTGAAGGACCTGGAAGTGAGCATGCACGGGTCCGATGAGGTGGTGAACGTTTTTCGAAGCGCCCTCAAGCGCTACCCGCGTGGTAGCGTGTTGAAAGCTTGATGCCGTGTTTCCACAACGTCTCGATTCCGGCGTTGCCTATGACATTGCCAAGGCCATGATCAATGGTTTTAACCGTCACTACCATCTTTTCCGGACCGAATCAGCACGCGCCAAGCACCGCTTTGAAACTGCAGACTGGCACGGCCAGCAGCGCGCCCAGCGCGATCGCATCGAGTTTTACGATCTTCAGGTGCGTGAATGTACCAAGCGTCTGGAACGCGAATTCAAAGCCGGCGAACAATCCATGGACATCTGGCAGCAGGTGAAGCTGCATTACATCGGCCTGCTGGTCAATCACCATCAGCCGGAACTGGCTGAAACTTTTTTCAACTCGGTCACCACCAAGATTTTGCACCGCAGTTATTTTCAGAACGACTTCATCTTTGTCCGACCTGCTGTCAGTACGGAGTACATCGAAAACGGTGAGCCCGAGTCGCGTCCCACCTACCGCGCCTACTACCCGACAAATGCCAGCATGCAGGAAGTCCTGGCACGCTTGCTGAAGGACTTCGGCCTGCGCCTGGCATTTGACGACCTGGAGCGCGACGCTGCCCTGGTGCAAGGCGCCATCACCGAGCGCCTGCGCAATGCTCCGCTGCGTGCCAATCTGCAGATCCAGGTCTTGACGGGGCTGTTCTTTCGCAACAAGGGCTGTTACATCGTAGGCAAGCTGATCAATGGCTTCAGTGAATCGGGCTTTGCGCTTCCGGTCCTGCACAACGTCCAGGGCAAGCTGGTGATTGATGCTGCATTGTTTGGTGAAGACGACCTGTTGATGCTGTTCAGTTTTGCGCGAGCCTACTTCATGGTGGAGATGGAAATTCCGTCGGCCTACGTGCAGTTTCTGCATGGCATCATGCCGCGCAAGCCGCGCAACGAAATTTACAACGCGCTTGGCCTTGCCAAGCAGGGCAAGACGCTGTTCTACCGTGACTTCTTGCACCATCTGCGACATTCGAGCGACAAATTCCGCATTGCGCCGGGCATCAAGGGCATGGTGATGCTGGTCTTTGACCTGCCGTCCTTTCCTTATGTGTTCAAGGTCATCAAAGACCACTACCCGTCGCAAAAGGACACCAGCCGTGAACAGATCAAGAGCAAGTATCTGCTGGTCAAGCAGCATGACAGGGTCGGGCGCATGGCCGATACGCTGGAGTACAGCGAGGTTGGCTTTCCGCGCCACCGTTTCGCCGACGAGTTGATTGCCGAAATTGAGGAATTTGCACCGAGTCAGTTGCAGATCAGTGAGCGCGACGACGACGGTCTGAGCGAAGTGATCATCAAGCACGTCTACATCGAGCGGCGCATGATTCCGCTGAACATCTACTTGCAGGAAGCCATTGACGCCGGTGGCACTGCCCTCGAGCCAAAGTCTCCGTCGGCGCTCTTCGCGCGTCACCAAATCGAGCGTGCCGTCGTCGAGTACGGTAACGCCATCAAGGATCTGGTGGCGGCCAATATTTTTCCGGGCGATATGCTGTGGAAGAATTTTGGCGTCACAAGACACGGCAAGGTTGTCTTTTACGATTACGACGAAATTGAGTACATCACGGACTGCAATTTCCGCAAAGTACCGCAGGCGCGTACCGAGGAAGAGGAAATGTCGGACGAGGTCTGGTACAGCGTGGGCAGCAAAGATGTATTTCCCGAGACCTTCGGACCCTTTTTGCTGGGCAACCAGGCAGTGCGCGAGTCATTCATGAAACACCACCCGGACTTGCTGGAGGTGGCGTTCTGGCAAGGCCACAAGGAGCGCATTCTGGCGGGCCACGTGTTTGATGTGTTCCCGTACGAACATGACAAGCGTTTTCGGCCCGAACAGCTTAAGTAAACCAGATCACCAACACCGTTTGACCATTTTTTTCAGGAGATCCATACCATGACCGATTCCATCGTTATTGTCAGCGCCGCACGCACCCCCATGGGAAGCTTTCAGGGCGACTTTTCAAGTCTTGCCGCTCACGATCTGGGTGGCTTTGCCATCAAGGCGGCGGTGCAGCGTGCCGGGATCAGCAGCGATCAGGTTGATGAAGTTCTGTTCGGCAATTGTCTGATGGCCGGACAGGGTCAGGCACCAGCGCGCCAGGCAGCGTTCAAAGGAGGCTTGCCGATCAGTGCAGGTGCGGTGACGCTGTCCAAAATGTGCGGCTCGGGCATGCGCGCCGCCATGTTTGCCCATGACATGCTGCTGGCAGGTAGCGCCGACGTGTTGGTAGCAGGCGGCATGGAAAGCATGACCAATGCGCCCTATCTGCTGCCCAAAGCCCGTGGCGGCTATCGTATTGGGCACGACCGGATTTTTGATCACATGATGCTTGACGGTCTGGAGGATGCCTACGAGGCGGGCCGTTCGATGGGTACTTTCGGTGAGGACTGCGCTGCCAAATACGGCTTTACGCGCGAGCAGCAGGATCAATTTGCCATTGCCAGTGTTCAGCGTGCGCAGGCAGCGACAAAGTCGGGAGCCTTCGCCGGCGAAATCGCACCAGTCACTGTCAAGGGCCGCGCCGGAGATACGGTGATTTCGATTGACGAGGGCCCAGGTAAAGTCAAACTGGAGAAGATTCCCGTGCTGAAAGCTGCCTTCAAGAAAGACGGCACGATCACAGCCGCATCGAGCTCCTCGATCAACGATGGCGCTGCTGCGATGGTGCTGATGCGCTCCTCAAGTGCTGCCAAGCTGGGCCTCAAACCATTGGCACGCATCGTCAGTCATGCGGTTCATGCCCAGGAGCCCAACTGGTTTGCAACGGCGCCGGTCGGCGCGGTAAAAAGGGTATTGGCCAGGGCTGGCTGGAGTGTGAAAGATGTCGACCTGTGGGAAGTCAATGAAGCGTTTGCCGTGGTGCCTATGGCACTGATGCATGAGATGGGTCTGAGTCATGCAATCGTGAATGTGAACGGCGGCGCCTGCGCGCTGGGTCATC
>Ga0194060_10003620_pt1 | contig 10877 bp, 9 predicted proteins | sample SepL225m_MetaG_FD_163427 | JGI IMG/M metagenome (GOLD analysis project Ga0194060, IMG submission 163427) | Anoxic zone freshwater microbial communities from boreal shield lake in IISD Experimental Lakes Area, Ontario, Canada - Sep2016-L222-5m | ecosystem: Environmental > Aquatic > Freshwater >... | reverse complement strand
AAACTGCCCGCTGCGCTCCAGATCGGCCTGCACAATGGCTGCAATTTTTTGTGGCGCCGCGTCCTCGCCGCGAAAGGCCGATACGGCAATGGGCAACTGGTTCAAACCGATGCCGGCGACGTCAACCCGGAATTGAGCCTGCACTGACGCGGCGCCAAGCATGGCCAGACCCATTGCAAAAATGCGAAGCAAAGCTGGCCAGCGCAACAAGGTGTCAAGTGTCATTTTTCTGATTCAGGCAATACAAAGCGAAATATTTTCCAAACGCAGCTTGCGCCTGCATGGCGCACACGGCAAAACCCATGGCACCATCCAAAAATCCGAGGCGAAACAGATAGCTGCGCAGGAATGCTACCACCCCTGCCAACGCCGCCCGCAACATCGACGTCTTCTGGCCGCGTGCAAAGCGCTGCTGCGCCCAAGCCTGGCTGTACTGTTCGAGCTTGCGCCAGTAATGTGCGGGCGTCGGGTAGCTGTAATGCAGCAAGGGCTGGGTCAGGCGTGCCGGCGTGCCCTGCGCCAGCAAAACCCGCTCGTGCACCAGATCATCACTGAAGCGCGCCGTGCCGCGCTTGAAGAGTCGCAACACGGGGTCGGGCGTCCAGCCACAGTGGTGTATCCAGCGACCGCAAAATTGCGTCAAGCGTGGAATCTCAAAGGCCTGATCCTTGTTCGCCGCAACGACGGTCTGAATCTGCCCAGCAAGTTCGCTTGAGACGCGCTCGTCGGCGTCGAGCGACAGGACCCAGGGAAAACTTGCCAGTTCCAGTGCGCGGTTCTTCTGCGGCCCAAACCCCGGCCAGTCGCCACTGGCATGCACCAACGCCCCGAGCCGGCGCGCAATATCGGGCGTGCCGTCACTGCTGCCCGAATCGAGCACCACGACTTCGTCAGCAAAGGACACTGATCGCAAACAGGCCTCGATATTGGCCGCCTCGTTGCGGGTGATGATGATGACGCTAAGTTGGCTCAAGTTGCGGGTGTTTCAAAGTTTCACGACAGGCGCCAAGCATAGCCCAAGCGATTGGCACCGAATCGGTCCGACGTAAGTCGATAATAGCGAGCCCGCCCGAACTGACATGGCACGCTGTGCAGCCTGATCTGAAAACACGAGGCGGATCTTCAACACTTGCCAAAGCGAACCAACCATGATCTTTGTCACCGGCGGCGCCGGCTATATCGGTTCACACATCTGCGTCGAGTTGCTCAACGCGGGTCGGGACGTGACCGTGTTCGACAACTTCTGCAATAGCCAGCCCGAGGCGCTGACGCGTATTGCGCGCATCACGGGCCGGATGCCGACCCTGGTGCAGGGTGATGTGCGCGACCGTGCCGCCCTGACGTCTGCCCTGCGCAGCAGTGGTGCCACGGCCGTGATCCACTTCGCCGGCCTCAAGGCGGTGGGCGATTCGGTGCAAAACCCGCTGGCTTATTACGACAACAATGTGGCGGGCACGCTGTGTCTGCTGCAGGCCATGACGCAATGCGATGTCAAAGCCCTGGTTTTCAGTTCATCGGCCACGGTTTATGGCGATCCGCAGCGCCTGCCCTTGCGCGAAGCGCATCCGCTCTCAAGCACCAACCCCTACGGCCAGACCAAGCTGGTGATTGAAGAGATGCTGCGCGACCTGCACCGCAGTGACCCGACCTGGCGCATCAGCATCCTGCGTTACTTCAACCCGGTGGGGGCGCACCCGAGCGGCCTGATTGGCGAAGACCCGCAGGGTACGCCTAACAACCTGCTGCCCTTTATTGCGCAGGTGGCGGTGGGGCGGCGCGAGTTTTTGAATGTGTGGGGCAATGATTACGACACGCCCGATGGCACCGGCGTGCGCGACTACATCCACGTGGTCGATCTGGCCCTGGGCCACCTGAAAGCGCTGCAGCGCCTTGAACAACATGCCGAATGCCGCGCCATCAACCTGGGCACCGGCGTGGGCTACAGCGTGCTGCAGATGGTGCACGCTTTTGAGCAGGCCAGCGCCAAGCCCGTTCCCTATGTGATCAAGGCGCGCCGCGCTGGCGACATTGCCGCCTGCTATGCCGACCCAAGCCTGGCACTGGCCCTGCTGGGCTGGCGCGCCGAACGCGACCTGGCTGCCATGTGTAGCGATGCCTGGCACTGGCAAAGTGCGAATCCGCACGGGTACAAACCAGCGCTGCGTGAGGCAAGTTGACGTCATAATCGCTTTGTGCTCACGGGTCGCAGACCCGTCTGACCACCGGCTGAAAACGAACAGGCACTGCAGCGCATTCACAGATGACGAAATCCATTCCTCCCAGCAATCGGGTCCTGTACAGCCGACTCCTGACCTACGTCCGACCGTACTGGAAGGCCTTTACATTTGCCGTACTGGGCATGGTGTGCACGGCGGCGACCGAGCCGGTATTCCCAGCCATCATGAAGTACCTGTTGGACCATGGTTTCCAGACTTCTGACTCGCGCGCTGTCTGGGCGATACCGATGGGCATCGTGACGCTGTTTGTGGTGCGCGGCTTTTTTTCGTTTTGTACCAGCTACCTGATGACATGGATATCAACTCGCCTCGTCACGGACCTGCGCCGCGAGCTGTTCGCCAGGATCCTGACCATGCCGATCCAGACCTTCCATGACCAGTCAGCAGGCAAGCTGATTTCACGCCTGCTGTATGACGTCGGCAACGTGAATGAGGCGGCCACCAATGCGCTTGTGACTGTGGTGCGTGAATCCCTGACGGCGATCGCACTGCTGGCCTACCTGCTGTATCTGGACTGGAAACTAACCCTGATCACGCTCATCATCGGCCCGGTCATTGCGTTGATCATCAAGGGATTCGGGCAACGCATGCGCAATGCCAGCCGCAACACACTGGAAGCAATCCGGCATATGTCACATGCCATTGAAGAGACTGTTGTGGGGATCAAGGTGATCAAGATTTTTGGCGGTCAGGCACAGCAAACCGAACGTTTCCAGCGCAGCACCGAACGCTTGCGCCGGTCGATGATGCGCGAGGCAGTTCCCTCCTCGGCCATCACGCCCATCACACATCTGGCAGCCTCCGTGGCCGTGGCTGTCATTATATTTTTGGCAATGAGCCAGGCAACAGGACAGGCCAGTGCGTCTGCAGGTGGCTTCGTTTCATTCATCACGGCCCTGCTGCTGTTGATCTCGCCCATCAAACAGCTCACCACCGTCAGTTCAACACTTCAACGCGGTCTTGCGGCCAGCGAAAGTGTCTTCGGCCTGCTCGACAGCCCGATTGAGAGCGATGCTGGGCACCGGGATTTGCCGCGTGCGCAAGGTGAAATCGAGTTCGACCGTGTCAGCTTTCAATACCCCGGCTCCGAAAGAACCGCACTCAGCGAAGTCAGTTTTCACGTGGCCAAGGGTCAAACTGTGGCGCTGGTGGGCGCTTCAGGTGGCGGCAAGACCACCATCGGTGCCCTGATACCGCGCTTCTACCAACCCACGTCCGGCCAGATCCGGATTGACGGCATCCATATCAACGAGCTCAGCTTGGCCACTCTGCGCCACAACATCGCCCTGGTCAGTCAGGACATCGTGCTCTTCAACGACACGGTGGAGGCCAACATCGCCTTTGGACTGAGTGGCGCCTGTGATCGGGACAAGGTCATTGCGGTGGCCAAGGCTGCCAACGCCTGGCACTTCATTCTGCAGTTGCCAGACGGGCTCGACACCATGATCGGGGAGGACGGGGCCAAACTCTCGGGCGGCCAGCGCCAGCGCATTGCCATTGCGCGCGCCCTGCTAAAAGACGCTCCCATTCTGATCCTGGACGAAGCCACCTCCGCGCTGGACACGGAATCCGAACGACAAGTCCAGGCCGCCCTGGCCGTGTTGATGAAAGATCGCACCACCCTGATCATCGCTCACCGCCTCAGCACCATCGAGAATTCGGACCGGATCATCGTACTGGACCAGGGCCGCATCGTCGAGTCGGGCTCGCATGCCGAACTGATTCGTGCCGGCGGTTATTACGCCAACCTGAACCGCATTCAGGCATGAATACGCCTGCCATCTACCAGCAGAACCACCAAGCACCGCATCGAGGTGCTGACGGGTTATCAACACCAACGCAAATGACACCCCTGGCGCTTTACTGCAAAAGCTATCAAACTGACCTGAAGCGTGCGGTGCGTCTGGCGCAATCCGTCCGCCAGTACAACTCGGAGCATTTGCCTTTTTATGTTTCGGTGCCGCAGGTAGACCTGCCACTGTTTCAGACGCATCTGGCGGGACTGGATGTTCAATTGCTGAGCGACGAAGAGATTATTCAAGCTTCGCCGCGTATACCCGCAGAACAAGTGCGCCAAATGCCTGGAAACCTGTCACAACAGGTGGTGAAGTCTGAGTTCTGGCGCCTTGGACTTTCCAGCGCCTACGTGTGTCTCGATTCCGATGCCAGTTTCATTCGCCCCTTTGGCCTGGCAGATTTTATGACCCCTGATGGCACGCCTTACACCATGATGGACGAATGCCATGACCTGATGGAGGATGCCATTCGCCACCAGCGCGGTCGTGTGGTTGAGGCCTACCTCAAGGAAGCCGATCTGGTACAGCAGCTTTTTCAGCGGGTGGGCCGTCGCTACAGTTTTGGCCCCTTCCCCGTGGTCTGGCACCGGGCCGTCTGGGAAAGTCTGGACACCAACTACCTGCAACCCAGAGGTATCAACTTTGCCGATGCCATAACACAGGCACCGATTGAATCACGCTGGTATGGGGAGGCCCTGCTGGCCTACAAGGCTGTGCCCCTCCTTCCCTGCCAGGCACTCTTCAAGGTCTACCACTATGCATGGCAGTTCGACCTGGATCAACGTGATGGCTTGCGTTCGCATGACCTGGCTCAGTTCTACTGCGGCGACATACGGCAATCCAACTGGGAACGGGATATGGATTGGCCTCGGGAAGGCGGGAACTTTCTGTCACGACTCGGAAGACGACTACGGCGTCGTCTGGGGCGAATTTGACAAACACAAGTTACTTGAGTTGGCAGCCTGACCGCAAGCGAAGTGAATCCGAAAAATGGAAAAGTTGTCAATCTTCATTCTCTGCCATAACCGCCCTGAAGACGCCCGGCAGGTGATCCGTTCTGTGCTGGCCCAAAGTGACACGGCTTTCACACTCACAATATCTGACAACTCCAGCACTGACGATGTTCAGCGCATGGTCCGCAATGCCTATCCCGACGTAAATTACGTTCGCAGGGTACCGATGTTGCCGGCGCTCGAACACTTCAACCAATGCATCAGCGAAGTCCAGACTGACTACTTTTGCCTTTTCCATGATGATGACATCATGGGACCTGACTTCGTGGCCGAGTTTGGTGGCTACTTGCAACGCTTTCCGAAAATGATGGCCTACGCCTGCAATGCCAACACCGAGTCTTTCGGAAAACTGCAGCCCAAGCCCTTTTTTCTATCGCTTCGGAAAACGCAAACCGTCTCCTCACCGCGGGATCTTGCGGGGCGCTATTTCTCGCGGGCCCAGTCTGGCTACGCACCCTTTCCGGCGTATGTCTACAACAAGGAACAAATTGGCCAGATCAGGTTCGACCCGCAAGGCGGTAAATACGCTGACGTCACCTGGTTACTGCGCCTGTCCATGAAGGGGCCGATCCTCTGGATCAGCAAGCCGCTGATGACGTACCGGATCCATGCAGGCAATGACAGCGCCACCGAGTCCAGACGGGATCGTCTACGGTTTTTGGCTTATATAAAGAAAAATAGAACTTTACTGGGCGAGGCCGTCCTGCAGGATTACAGGTATTCATTCATCTACAAGACGGCCCTGAAATCACCTGACCTGGCACACCCTGTGCGACGCCGCATCGCCGACGCCTTTGTCAAGCACTATCACTGGTCGCGTTATATGCGGTTTGGCACCTACCAGGCCTTGACCCGACGTGCGCTCACCAAATGTCTGTCCAAATCATGATGTACGCCAATATTCATGCCGAGGGCCACAGCAACAACTCCCTGTTCGCAGTCGAAGACAAGGTCCACCGACACAACCCGACCATCACCCCTCGATTGCTGCGACAGGCCTTTCTGGAACGCGGCATCGAAGTCAACACACCGGACCTCAATCAGGGTCGGGAAGTCGCTTTTGACTTGCACCTCGAGGGCCGGCCCCTGCATGAGACGCAGCATCCAAGATACCTCATCGCCTTGGAGAATCCCAACATCAACAAACTCAATGCAAGTCGTGCGTATTGCAAGGGCTTTGATCTCGCATTTGCCTGGGACGTACGCCTGTTTGGCTTGCCCAATGTCGTTCCCATTCTGATTCCGCACCCGCTCGGTGGCGAGGCGTTTGCGACGCTGGCACAGCGCGATATCTTCAGTTGCCTCATCAATGCCAACAAAGCATTCAAGGAAAGCCTCCCCTGCGATCTTTATCTGGAACGGATCAACACGATCCGGTGGTATGAGCAGCATGCACCTGAAACGTTTGAACTCTACGGTCTGGGCTGGGAAAAATCCACACCCGCCTTCACCCGCAGCGGCAGAATCACGCGCAGTATCGCGCGGCTCAAGACCCGGCTTTTCGGCATCCCGCCCTTTCCAAGTTTTCGTGGCGAGTTGAGCGACAAGGCCGATGTGCTGCGCCGAGCCCGGTTTTCGTATTGTTATGAAAACAGTCGCGACCTCTCCAACTACATCACTGAAAAAATATTCGACAGTCTGGTCAGTGGCTGTGTGCCGGTCTACTGGGGTGCTGACAATGTGCTCGATCACATTCCCGCCGGGTGCTTCATCGACCGGAGAAAATTCCACAGCACGGCTGAAGTGCACCAGCACCTGCTTTCGATCACGCCGGATGAATATGCTGGCTATCAGCGCAACATCTTCAATTTTTTGCGCAGTGATGGCGCAGCTGCTTTCAGCGCCGCTCACTTTGCCAAGACGGTCGCCGAACATGTCTGTCATGATCTGCAGGCATCGCGCGGCGTGCGGCTATGATTCCTATTTGCTCACTTGGCGCCATTCTTACCTTTGTCAGGCATCCCCCATGAAAGCCGTCATATTTGCCGGTGGACTCGGCACCCGAATTTCCGAGGAAACATCAACCCGTCCCAAGCCGATGGTCGGGATCGGCGGCAAGCCCATTCTCTGGCACATCCTCAAGATGTACTCGCACCACGGCATCAACGACTTCGTGATCTGCTGCGGCTACAAGGGCTACGTCATCAAGGAATACTTCGCCAATTATTTCCTGCACATGTCCGATGTCACCTTTGACATGAGCAGAAACACCATGGAAGTGCACCAGCAAAGCGCTGAACCCTGGAAAGTCACGCTGGTCGATACCGGGGATGACACCATGACTGGCGGACGCCTGAAACGCGTGGCCCACTATGTCAAAGATGAAGAATTGTTTTGCCTGACCTACGGTGATGGCGTCAGCAATGTCAATATCACCGAGCTAATCGCCTTTCACAAAGCACAAAACGTCAAAGCCACATTGACCGCCACCATCCCACCCGGACGCTTCGGCGCCCTGGACCTGTCCGGCAGCAAAGTCAACAGCTTCATGGAAAAACCCAAAGGGGATGGCGCCCTGATCAATGGCGGTTTTTTTGTGCTCTCGCCACAGGTCCTGGACTACATCACAGGCGACCAGACCATCTGGGAGCGCGAGCCTCTGGAACGCCTGGCGCAGGAAGGAAACCTGGCCGCCTTTGAGCACACCGGCTTTTGGCAACCCATGGACACCCTGCGTGACAAGACACAGCTCGAAGAATTGTGGCAATCGGGTCGGGCGCCCTGGAAGACGTGGCAATGACCCCCGACTTCTGGCGTGACAAACGCGTCTTCTTGACCGGTCACACAGGTTTCAAAGGTAGCTGGCTCAGCTTGTGGCTGCAAAGCCTGGGCGCACAAGTGCATGGCCTGGCACTCGCACCACCGACCACGCCCAACCTGTTCACTGTGGCCCAAGTGGCCCAAGACATGGCCAGCAGCACCATCAGCGACATCCGCGATCTGACCACCTTGCAACAGGCCATGCAAGCCTGCCAGCCCGACATCGTCATCCACATGGCGGCCCAGCCGCTGGTGCGCCAGTCGTATGCCGATCCGGTCGAAACCTACGCCACCAACGTCATGGGCACTGTGCACGTGCTCGAATCAGCGCGCCACTGCCCCAGCGTCAAATCCATCGTGGTCGTCACCACCGACAAGTGTTACGACAACAAGGAATGGGCCTGGGGTTACCGTGAAGACGAGCCCATGGGTGGCCACGATCCCTATAGCAACAGCAAGGGTTGCGCGGAGCTGGTCACCAGTGCCTACCGCCGCTCCTTCCTGCAAGGCCAGGGCAAGGCGGTCGCCACTGCCCGCGCCGGCAACGTCATCGGTGGCGGCGACTGGGCCGCAGAGCGCTTGGTGCCAGACATTCTTCGCGCGTTTGAGAGCAACCAACCGGTCATCATCCGCAACCCGCACGCGACCCGCCCATGGCAACACGTGCTGGAACCTTTAAGTGCTTACCTGTCACTGGCTGAACACCTCTACACCCATGGCCAAACCTTTGCCGAAGGCTGGAACTTTGGGCCCAAAGACGAGGATGCAAAGCCAGTGCAATGGATCGTGGAACACATGGTCAATAGCTGGGGCAAGGGTGCAGCTTGGCAGCAAGACGGCGGGACGCACCCGCATGAAGCCAACTACCTGAAGCTCGACATTTCCAAAGCCAAGGCCAGCCTGGGCTGGCAGCCACGCTGGTCGCTGGCGACTGCTCTTGGACTCATCACTACTTGGCACCAGGCCTACCTGGCCAAAGATGACATGAAAGCGTTGTGCCTGGCGCAGATCCGGAAATACGCTTGCGCTATTTAACTAGAAGAAAAATGACCACTTCATCTGTTCAATTCACGCCTAAAGCACCAGACGCCATCCGCCGCGAAATCGCAGCCTTGGTTCAACAATATGCCGACGCAGTCTATGCCCCCCAGACCTTCCTGCCCGGCCAGACCGCCGTGCCCCCTTCAGGCAAAGTCATCGGTGCCCAGGAACTCAAATACATGGTTGAAGCCAGTCTCGACGGCTGGCTCACCACCGGGCGTTTCAATGCCGAGTTCGAGAAAAAGCTCGCCGCCTTCATCGGCATCAAACACCTGATCACCGTGAACTCGGGTTCCTCGGCCAATCTGGTGGCCTTCAACACCCTGACCTCACCCAAGCTCGGCGCGCGCGCCATTCAAAAAGGCGACGAAGTCATCGGTGTCGCTGCAGGCTTTCCCACCACCGTCAACCCGATCCTGCAGTTTGGTGCGGTGCCGGTGTTCGTCGATGTGGACCGCCTGACGCATAACATTGATGCGTCAAAAATCGAAGCGGCGATCAGCCCCAGGACCAAGGCCATCATGCTGGCGCACAGCCTTGGCAACCCGTTCAATCTGGATGTTGTTAGCGCCCTGTGTAAAAAATACAAGCTGTGGCTGGTAGAAGACTGCTGCGACGCTTTGGGCACAACCTACCGTGGCCAGATGGTCGGCACCTTTGGCGACATCGGCACCTTGAGTTTTTACCCGGCCCACCACATCACCATGGGTGAAGGCGGCGCGGTATTCACCAACCATGATGAACTCAAGACCATTGCCGAGAGCTTTCGTGACTGGGGCCGCGACTGCTATTGCCAGCCCGGCAAGGACAACACCTGCGGCAAACGCTTTTGCCAACAACTGGGCGACCTGCCTTATGGCTACGACCACAAATACACCTACAGCCACCTGGGCTACAACCTCAAAATCACCGACATGCAGGCCGCCTGCGGTCTTGCTCAGCTTGAAAAGGCGCCGCAATTCATCCAGGCCCGCAAAGACAACTTTGCCTTCCTGAAAGCACGACTCAAAGACTGTGAAGCGTTTGTAAGCTTGCCTGAGGCAACCGAGCATTCAGACCCGTCATGGTTTGGTTTCCCCATCACCTTGAAAGAAAACTGCCCAGTCACGCGACTGGACTTGCTGACCTACCTGGACCAGAACAAGATCGGTACGCGCCTGCTGTTTGCCGGCAACCTGACACGCCAGCCCTACATGGCCGGGGCCAATTACCGCATCAGCGGCGACCTGAGCAATACCGACAACGTGATGAACAACACCTTCTGGATCGGCGTGCAGCCGGCCTTGACTCGCGAGATGCTGGAGTTTGCGGCCAACAAGATTGAAAGCTATTTGGGCGTGAATTTTTGAGTTGATACCGCCATGAATGTTTCATCACCGATCCCAGCGCAAACCGTTAGACCAAGCTTTGACGCAAAAGTGCTGCGCAAAACCGTGCTCGACATGGCGTATGCCGGCGCCACTGTTCACATCGGCTGTGCGTTCTCCATCATTGAATTGCTAGCCGTGCTCTACCGCAGCCACCTGCGTTACCCCGGCAACAATCCCCTGGCAGCAGGGCGTGACTACCTGGTGCTCAGCAAAGGCCATGGCGTCATGGCGCAGTACGCCTGCATGCGCGAACTGGGTTGGCTCAAGGACGAAGCGTTCTCAGACTATTTTGCGGATGGCAGTGATTTGAAGGGCTTGTCAGATTCGCGAATTCCGGGTCTGGAGGTGACCTCAGGCTCGTTGGGTCACGGTTTCTCGGTCGGGGTCGGCATGGCAATGGGTGCCAAGCTGAGTGGCACCGATCAGAAGACCTATGCGCTGGTAGGTGATGGCGAAATCAACGAAGGACCGATTTGGGAGGGTGCCCTTTTTGCCGCGCACCACCAACTCAAACACTTCATGGTGATCGTCGATGAAAACGGCTTTCAGGCCATGGGGCGCACCCAGGAAGTGCTTGGCCTGGGCTCCATCCAGGCCAAGTTCGAAAGTTTTGGTTTCGAGGCACTCAGCATCGACGGTCATGACGAAGACGCCATCGAC
>Ga0194060_10003619_pt1 | contig 10877 bp, 9 predicted proteins | sample SepL225m_MetaG_FD_163427 | JGI IMG/M metagenome (GOLD analysis project Ga0194060, IMG submission 163427) | Anoxic zone freshwater microbial communities from boreal shield lake in IISD Experimental Lakes Area, Ontario, Canada - Sep2016-L222-5m | ecosystem: Environmental > Aquatic > Freshwater >... | reverse complement strand
ATGATGGGCAGTTTGCATGGGGCAATGAACATCGTGAGCATCGACATCATCATCGCCATAATGATAGTTACCAGCAAGGCTATTATCAACAGGCACCCAATGTTTATTACCAGCAACCACAGATTCGCTATTACTCACAACCACAACAACCGCAAATTTATTATTCCCCACAGCCACAAGTTCCCATTTATGTACGACCAGGCGAAATAAACCCTAATCTACGTCCCCCTTGGTAAGTTATCGTGATTTTTGCATTGCAGTCGCTTAATGGAGACTGTGAAAGTATTTTTGCATGGAGTCAAAAATATGTTTTTTGACTCCATAGTCATATAAAAATAACATTGGGGGTTATTCTAAATTCTTTAATGGTCTGGAAGAATGGCAAACTCACGATAATTCCCGTAATTGTCAAACTTTGTGAATCCCCCAGCAGACTTATATTTTTATTGATTTCACTCTCCTTAAAATTGACTATATCGGGTATGATTGCCTAGCTTATTTAATTATCTTAGGAGAAAACAATATGAATGAATCAAGTGAATTAACGGTGACGGGCATGAAATGTGGCGGCTGTGAAAACACGGTCAAAGGTAAATTACAGTCCGTTGACGGTATCACCGCAGTGAGCGCGTCTTCCAAAACTAACACAGTAAGTGTTGAATTTAACAGTGCGGTCGTTAATCTGGATACCATTAAAAAGGTTATCGTAGAAGCGGGTTTTTCCGTCGAGTAACTTTTGCTTTAGGGGGTCTTTATGTCTCAAGAACAAACAGCGGATGGCATACGCTTATCCATTTTGGGAATGCGTTGTGCAGGCTGCGTGAGTGCGGTGGAAGGGGCATTAGCTGGCGTGGCGGGTGTGAATGAAGTCACGGTAAATTTTGCCGATCATTCAGCATTGGTAAAAGGTACTGCCGATCCTGAACAGCTTAAACTAGCAGTCAAAGAGTCTGGCTTTGATGCCGCTATTATGGAAGGCTTTGAAGACCCTGCTGAGCAAGAGCAACAAGAACACCAACGCTATCAACAATTGATGCAAAAAGCCAAAGTTGCGGGTGGCTTTGGGGCGTTTTTAATGCTCATCGATATGTTAGGCTGGATGCCACACATGGGTTCACCCGCTGGGCAATGGTTCTGGCCTATTGTAGCGGTGATTACGCTAGGAATTATGGCGTATTCGGGTGATCATTTTTATAAAGGTGCTTATAAATCGTTGCTGTTAAAGCAAGCTAATATGGATACGCTGATTGCCTTAGGCACAGGTTCAGCGTGGATATATTCTTGCATCGTTATCGACTATCAAGCCATGTTGCCGACGTTAGCTGCTCATGCCTATTTTGAAGCTGCTGTGGTGATTTTGGCATTTATCAATTTAGGTACGGGGTTAGAAACCTTAGCCAGAGGGCGTACCTCATCGGCGATTCGACAATTAATTGGTTTACAACCGCGCACGGCTCGTGTGATTAGAGACGGTGAAGAATTAGACATTGCCATTGAACACGTTGGTTTAGGTGAAACTTTGCGCGTTAGACCTGGGGAAAAAATCGCCGTTGATGGAGTGCTAATTGAAGGATATTCAAGCGTTGATGAATCCATGCTCACTGGTGAATCATTGCCGATAGAAAAAACCGTTGGTATGCAGGTGGTGGCAGGGACGATGAATCAAACAGGCAGTTTTTTATTTACTGCGACACGCATTGGCAGAGATACCGCCTTAGCGCAAATTATTAACAGCGTTCGACAAGCCCAAAGTAGCAAGCCTGAAATCGCCCGTTTAGCCGATAAAATTTCAGCGGTATTTGTACCAGCAGTGGTTGGCTTATCGGTATTTACCTTTTTGATTTGGATCATTTTTGGTCCCGAACCCTCGTTAGGTTATGCGTTTGTCACTTCCATGACCGTGCTAGTGATTGCTTGCCCTTGTGCTTTAGGTTTAGCAACACCGATTTCGGTGATGGTGGCAGTGGGCAGAGCTGCGCAATCAGGTATATTAATTCGTAAAGGCGAAGCACTACAAACCGCTGGCAAAATTAGTTGTTTAGTGCTAGATAAAACAGGCACAGTCACCGAAGGCAAACCCACAGTTGCTGCTGTTTCAGCCTTAGCTGATTTGAGCGAAGACCAAGTTTTACAACTTGCCGCCAGTATTGAATCGGGTTCAGAACATCCATTAGCTGCCGCAATTTTAGCTGCCGCCGAACAAAAACAATTGCCCTTATCCAAAGTCAGTCAGTTTGCAGCCAGTGCAGGTCATGGTGTCAGCGCAAATATTGATGAGCAAGCTTTATTGTTTGGCAATACTGCGTTAATGGCAGAACATAAGATAGCAACCGATGGCTATAACGAGCAATTGGAACAATTTGCTCATTTAGGACAAACGCCAATGTTGTTGGCAGTTAATCAACGCATAGTCGGTATTATTGCGGTGTCTGATCCGATTAAAAAAGATTCAGCCGCAGCAGTTCAACATCTGCAACACCTTGGTATTCGACTTATCATGGTGACAGGCGATAACAAAATCACTGCGAATGCAATTGCCAAACAAGCGGGTATCAGCGAAGTCAGAGCGCAAGTGTTACCGCAAGATAAAGCCGCAGTGGTCAAAGAATTGCAACAACAAGGCGAGATTGTCGGCATGGTGGGCGATGGTATTAATGACGCGCCCGCATTAGCACAAGCCAATGTTGGTTTTGCGATTGGCACAGGCACAGACGTTGCCATTGAAAGTGCCGATGTGGTGATTTTGCAAGGTTCATTACTGAAAGTACCCGAAGCGATTGCTTTATCCAAAGCCACAGTAATTAATATTAAACAAAACCTATTTGGCGCGTTTATTTATAACTCACTGAGTATTCCTATTGCGGCAGGATTGTTATACCCAGTATTCGGTGTGTTATTAAATCCAATGATTGCAGGAGCGGCAATGGCAATGTCTTCGGTAACAGTAGTAACTAATGCCAACCGTTTACGTTGGACGAAATTAGACGATACCAGTAATCGTTAAAACGTTTGCTGAATTCAAGCAAAGAGGGCGTGACTTGTCGCGCCTACTTTTTACCCGCTATTAAATCACTATCCCACTAAAATACAAAGTGCGCGGTAATTCAGAATAGTTAATTCACGTTTATGTATTTCCAGCAAACCGTCATCCTTTAAAGCGTGCAAAGTACGGTTGACATGTATTACCGTCAATCCAAGCATATCTGCTATATCTTCTTGCTTAAGTGGAAATTGAATCGCATATTCTCTGTTTAGACCACACCGCTGGAGTCGATGATAAAGTTCCAATACCATAAAAGCGATCTTTCTCCGCGCACTGCAATGCGTAATATGAGTCAGATACCGCTCAGTCAACATCATGTCACGCGCCGCCGCCGAAGCAAAACTAAAAGCCAGCTCTGGTCGTGTAGCACATAACTCTATAATATTCGGCACCCTACAGACAACACTGTCCAATAAAGCGATAGCCGAATAAATAGAAGGTTCTTGAAGATGGACTTGAAATCCGAATAGTTCTCCAGGCAATACTGAGCGAAAAACTTGGCGTTCACCGTCTTCAGAAAGTCTGGTTAACATAACCCATCCCTCTCGCAAGACAAATAGCTCATGATTCATATCCCCTTCATGATATAAATATTGCTTAGCAGTAAAGCTCAGATTTTTAACCCCATGAGCATCAAACTCGGTTGACGAACCGTTTAACAAGCTTTTGCAAAAGTGAAAATGTTGATTAGGACAGCTATAGCAAAGTCCTCTTGAACCATTTGAATGACCGTTCATTTTATCTAAATCCCGATAGCAGTTCAAACAACAATGAAAACTCAGACTAAAAGCTTAAATCGCTGTTTTTATAGATATAAATGCGGATTTGATTTCAGTTTTTTTGTCCATCAAGCAATGCTGTTCTGTCATTAAACACTTATAAAAACCACATCCATCCACGCCTCCTAACGTTGCTATTCTTGCGTAGCAGAGTAGAAAGGGCAAGCACTTAAAATGGGGTATTAATGGATATAAAATGGATACTAAAAATACCCACCACTGAAAATACCTAAGATAATACATTGATATTAAATAACAATATTTTTATTTGAATGCAGTTAACTTTTCGCTAGAAATTTATTTTTCAAAAACTTAACTTATGTTAATTTTTTAATTAGGAATCGTGGATAAAATAAAACCGCTTTATTGAGCTGGTAACAATTAGATGGAAAGTTAATTTTTTGCCAAGCTCAATAAGTCAAGGTGGATGCAAAAACTAAAAGAAAGGATAAGTATCATGAAAGCAATAGCGTTTCAATGGGAAGGAATGCTAAAGGCTTTAATTTCAAAGCTTCCCAAAAAACTAGGAGCAACACAATGAACAATTATTACTGGTACGAAGGAAAGAAAATTCAACTTCAGCCTTCAACAACTCATCGAGCAGTACGCTTTAGCGACACACCTTCTCCAGATAGCCGTCGAAATGTAGCCGCTGCTGTTGGCGCGGTTTCATCACAATCAACAGGACTTGACTTAGGCAATGGGATCATTCTTTTTGATGCACATGAGCAAGCTCCATCTGTTGTTGCCGCTGCCGCAGCACTACCCCCTGAAAGCAGCCAATTATCCGTTTTCGCAGCTCCAGACAGTACACCGATGATCCTCACAGAGGAATTTATCGTTCAGTTCAAGCCAGAAGTAAGCAGAGAACAAATCGACCAGTTCAATGCTAAAAATAAAGTGAAAATCATCAGCGAGTCAGAATGGGAGCGAAATTCTTTTGTATTGGCAGTACAAAAGAACGCGGGTGCTGATGCGTTGACTATCGCTAATCGATACCATGAGAGTGAACTTACCAACTATGCAGAGCCTAATTTTGTACGCTTATTAAAGCCAGCGTATATTCCGAATGATCCTTTATTTCCGCAACAATGGGCATTACGAAATACTGGACAAGGTGGTGGTATCGCAGGACAAGATATTCATGCGGTAAATGCTTGGGATATAACCCGTGGCAGTAACACTATCACGATTGCCATTATTGATGAAGGCGTTGACTACACACATCCAGACCTGAACATTCCTGGTAAATTAGTTACGGGTTATGACGCTGTGCGGCGGATCAATGACCCGACACCTAACGGTGATGATGCACATGGAACTGCCTGTGCTGGCATTGCGGCGGCAGCTACTGGCAATGGTATTGGCGTAAGTGGTGTGGCACCAAATTGTCGCATTATGGGAGTTCGTATTGCTTATGGTGTGGGTGGCGGTTTTTGGTCAACAGACGCAGCTAAAATGGACGATGGCATCAGAACTGCTGTTGCACGTGGAGCTGATGTACTAAGCAATAGTTGGCGCACCAGTCCTTCGACAACAGTCACCAATGCGATTCGTTGGGCAAAAACAAATGGGCGGGCTGGTCGTGGATGTGTGGTTTGTTTCGCAGCTGGCAACGACAGCGGTGCAGTGTCTTATCCTGGAAACCTCCCCGAAGTAATCACCGTTGCCGCTTGCAATGAATGGGGCGAGCGTAAGAGTAAGACCAGTCGAGATGGAGAAACATGGTGGGGCAGTAATTTTGGTTCCGAAGTAGATGTCAGTGCCCCTGGTGTACATATTACTACCACGGATATCCGTGGAGCTAGAGGCTATAACAAAGCTGCTAACGGCGACTATGTTACAGGGTTCAATGGCACTTCAGCCGCTACACCACACGTCGCGGGTGTTGCAGCATTAGTTTTGTCAGCAAATCCTAATTTAAGAGCCGCTGAAGTTGAAGCTATTCTGCGGGCTTCCACCGATGATATTGGCTCGGTAGGCTATGATATTTACACAGGCTTTGGTCGAATTAACGCACTTAAAGCTGTTCAAGCCGCCGTGTTACGCTGGGATTCTCCACGTCTCGTTCCTGGTTGGTTTGGTTCGGAAAATCAGGAAGGTGATATTGCGGTTGCTGATATATCAAGAAACGGACGCGCTGATCTGTTGGTATTTCATATCGACAACCCTGGAGGAGAAAATCACGGCTACTACCGAATTGGTTGGAACTTGGATAATTCTGGAAACGCATCATTTTGGTCTCCTGTGAAGCTAGTTCCTGGATGGTTTGGTGCTGAAGACCAAGGGGCGGGTGTCGCACTTGCCGACATTAATCGCAATGGAACAGTAGATTTATTGGTGTTTCATGTGGATAACCCAGGCGGTGATAATCATGGTTATTATCGCATTGGTTGGAATCTCAATACTGTTGGTGATCCTACAGGCGGATGGTCTCCTATCAAGGCTGTACCTGGCTGGTTTGGCTGGGAAAATCAGGGCGCAGGAGTGGCGCTTGCTGACATCAATGGCAATGGCTCACAGGACTTGATTGTTTATCACATTGACAATCCAGGGGGTGAAAACCATGGTTATTATCGTATTGGCTGGAATCTCAATGCTGCTGGAGATGTGACTGGTGGATGGTCTGCCATTAAGGCAATTCCTGGTTGGTTTGGTTCTGAGGATCAAGGTGGTGGTATTGCCATTGCCGATATAAATGGAAATGGTAGACCAGATTTGATTGTTTTTCATATCGATAATCCAGGCGGAGATAATCGTGGATACTATCGCATTGGTTGGAATCTTAATGCCGCAGGCGATGTGACTGGTGGTTGGTCTGAGGTCAGAGCTGTTCCAGGCTGGTTTGGTTGGGAAAATCAAGGCGGAGGTGTTGCCGTTTCGGATATTGATGGTAATGGTCGAAAAGATTTGGTCGTTTATCATATTGACAATCCTGGCGGTGAAAACCACGGTTACTATCGAATTGGTTGGAATTTAATCGCGTAACCATTATTTGGACAGGTGGACAATTTTTTTGTTGTCCACCTGTCTGCCTTTAAACAGAAATCAATCTCTATTTAGCAACTAACTTAGATTGAAACAACTGTAAATAAAACAAACCAACTCACATTCCAGAAATCGCGTTAATGACATAGAAATTAATATTTTTACATCTGCTAACGCAAGGAAAAATCCAATGAAAGGCACGATCATAAAAAATCTCAAACTGACGAAAGTGATTGATGGAGATACCGTGAAGCTGATGCTTGATGATAAGGAAGAGTCGATTCGTTTTGTTTGTTTAGATACTGAAGAAAGTCAACATGGCAGTGACAAGCCTGTTACCAATGCGGGGCTGTTGGCTTCGAAATGGGCAAAAACCTATTTTGGTGCAGATGTAAAAGGCATACCTGTGGGTGATGTACGCGTAGATATTGAGTTTGACAGCAATGATCCTGTGCAAGTCTGTTTGCGTAAACATCGCGATAACTACGGACGCTTACTTTGTTATGTTTATAAAACTGGCGTAAAGGAAAACTCAAACGTAAGACTCGTGCAGGAAGGTTGGAGTCCTTACTTTATCAAATACGGACGTTCACGGCTTTACCACGTCGCCTTCATGGAGGCAGAAGCACAGGCTCAAGCACAAGGTCTAGCGATATGGAATCCAGCAACCAATGCGGGCGGTAAGACGCGTGATTATGCAACCTTGATTCCGTGGTGGAATTTTCGCGATGGTATCGTTCAGGACTACCGATTGCAGGGTATTCAGGCGGGGGTGTTGTCAGTACGCACCGATTATGACGCGCTAGTGGAAGCGGCTAAAGCGGGGAATCAGTTGACTGTTTTGTGTGATTTACAGTCTGGCATTAATGCGTGGACGGGTGGTGGCGCGGTGATTTATGCAGGCTCTATAGCCCAAAAATTTAACCTGTGGATTCCCAATAAAGAATTGCCCGCCACACAGACTGTTCTTCGTTTGATTGAAAACCGCTATGGTAATCAAGGTCGAGGTTATGTCTATGTTTCTGGCGAAGCGATTCTGTATCCCGCAACCGCACAGGGAAAACCGCAAATTGTGATAACGAATGTCGAGCAATTAAAGGATTTGCCACCGAGCTAATTAACAACAACCTTCATCAATCCTGTAGCTCCTAGCCTTACAAAATATGATGAAGCTGATTTTTTTAACGGTATTTCTACTACTTGCCGTCGCCTGTAAAGCTGAGGAGGCTACCAACGTGACAGAAACTATTCAACAGGTTAAAACCAAACATGAATCTCGATTAATGGCTATTTCGGGTGTCGTATCGGTTGGTATCGGTCAAGACTATAACGGGAAATCAGCCATTATTATTGGCGTTGAAAGTCCAGATAAATTAGACAAGATGCCGCTATTTAAAGAGTTAGATGGTTATTCCGTGAAGGTTAAAATCATGGGTACTGTTCGAGCGCAATAACACACTAGCAGGAAATTCCGTGAGATTAAACGAAAATGATTCCAATAAAACCGTTGAAATAGTCGTTGGCGATAAAGTGGAAATTATATTACCAGCAAACCCGACGACAGGTTATGTCTGGGAAGTGAGTTCGATAGACTCCTCAATTTTACAGCCAAACAAAGCGGATTTTATTGCCAATGACCCAGCTATTGGCGCAGGAGGCTTGGAAATCATCAAGTTTCACGCGCTTGCTGTGGGAAAAAGCGAGCTAAAACTAATCTTTCATAGACCCTTCGAGCAGGACACGCCGCCGTTAAAAACTTTTGATGTGACTGTCATTATAAAAAATAAAGCTATTCCATGTAGTAAAAATAGCGAAGGAGAAACCTAACATCACACAAATATTGAAAAAAGCAAGGCTGTTAATTAATTATTGGAGATAGTGCTATGAACGAATTAAATGAAAACCATGGTTTGGGCTGGTTGCGAGACCTTCCCGATGTGAGAGATTACTCACCCCAACATGAAGACATCAAACCGCTGCTTAAAAAACTTAATGTATTGACCGCCCCCGCGAGTTTGCCCGCCACAGTAGACCTTAGAGCGTGGTGTTCACCTATCGAGGATCAGGGGCAATTGGGTTCATGTACAGCAAATGCGGGTGTGGGACTGATTGAATTCTATGAAAAAAAAGCTTATGGCGTATGGCTCGATGCTTCCCGATTATTCCTTTACAAGGTAACGCGTAATCTGTTGGGTTGGACTGGGGATACGGGAGCTTTTTTGCGTACTACGATGGGTGCAATAGTATTATTCGGTGTACCACCAGAAAAGTATTTTCCTTATAAAATTGCTGATTTTGAGGTAGAGCCTTCGGCATTTTTATACGCATTTGCTCAGTCTTATCAGGCAATTAATTATTACCGATTAGATCCTGCGGGTACTACTCCTGCAAACCTGCTTGCTCAAATCAAAACTAATCTGGCGGCTAACTTACCTTCCATGTTTGGCTTTACGGTTTACGATTCAATCAGCCAAGCAAATGGTGCGGGTAAAGGAAAAATCCCCTTTCCTTGCCCTAAAGATAAAGTAGTGGGTGGTCATGCGATTGTGGCAGTTGGTTATGATGACACGATGAAAATCAAGAATACCAATTGTGGCACAAGCACCACGGGCGCATTATTAATCAGAAACTCGTGGGGAACTAGCTGGGGCGATGGCGGTTACGGTTGGCTACCTTACGACTATGTATTAAAAGGACTTGCCGTGGACTGGTGGACACTGATTAGCCAAAAGTACATCGACACCAAGAAATTCGGGCTTTAAGTCTTGTCTCGTTAAGTCTGATTGCCGCGCAAATCACATTGTTTGTGCGGCAACACATCAACAATTATGAGGAATACGATAATGAAATATATGAAAGAAAAATGTGGTGCTTGGCAAGTCGGTAATGATCCAAAATCGGGCAAAGCGCGATTTAGGCTATTTTTCCCGAAGGAAAGTAGCGGTTTACAGCACAATATTAAATCCATACAGGTGTGCGGTAGTTTTCAAACGGCATTAGATCAGGCACAAGAGAATTGGAAGCCTAATCCAGCTAACGAGATGAGTAAGTCGCCGCATCTCGAAGGTAAAATATCCGATGGTGAAATCTGGGAGTGGCAAACTCCAAACAAACTCCTGCACGGTTTTTACCAGTATAAATATTATGTGACTTTCAACGATAACGAAACGCGATGGGTTAGCGACCCCTGCACTCGTTACGGCGGCAAAGACAATATGAATGCGGCTTTTGTTATCGGTGGCAGCCAACCCAATGACAATGCCATTGCACCGATAAAAGATGGACGCAAGCCATTGCGTGATTTGGTAATCTACGAACTGATGATAGATGATTTTACCTCAGAGTTTCGTGAAATACGCGCACCACTGGATGCTGTGAAGGATAAGCTGCAATATTTACAAGATTGCGGATTTAACGCTATTTTGTTGATGCCGTGGACAGCGTGGAATAACGATAAATTCAGTTGGGGTTACACGCCAGCCTTGTATTATTCAGTCGAATACCGTTACGCCAACGATCTTAATCACCCAGAAGAAAAGCTGTCTTGGCTGAAAAAACTGATGGATGAATGTCACAAACTCGGCATTCATGTGATTATGGACGGCGTTTTTAATCATGTGTCTCCTAGTTTCCCCTACAAGGCTTTTTATCAAAAATATGATGAGACTTGCCCATATACAGGTAAGTTTTACGGTGAATTTGCTGGTCTTCAAGATTTAGATTTCCACAATACCTGTACGCAGGAATTTATTTTCGATGTTTGTAGTTATTGGATAGAGGAATTCAACATTGATGGCATTCGTTTTGATAATACCGTCAACTTCTACAACCGTGGCGACAACAAAGGGCTACCTAAATTAATGGAAGATATAGCTAGCCTTGGCAAAAACCGTTTTTCAATGACACTAGAACATCTACAAATGGATGCGGTGGATGTGACCAAAAGCACTGATGCCAACAGCTATTGGGATAATGCTCTGTACGGCGAATGTTTCGGCGGTTTGTGGGACGGTGAAATTAAGCCAAGCCTACTGAATGCGCTGAACAATAACCGCTATTTGCAAGGT
>Ga0194060_10003617_pt1 | contig 10879 bp, 10 predicted proteins | sample SepL225m_MetaG_FD_163427 | JGI IMG/M metagenome (GOLD analysis project Ga0194060, IMG submission 163427) | Anoxic zone freshwater microbial communities from boreal shield lake in IISD Experimental Lakes Area, Ontario, Canada - Sep2016-L222-5m | ecosystem: Environmental > Aquatic > Freshwater >... | reverse complement strand
ATTCCCATCGAGAGAAGTCGCACGTATAGATCAGCAATAATGATTGAATACAGACTGATCCAAAACCATTTTCCATGAAATTCATTGAGTATTGTTACTTTAGCCCACACCTTAAACTTAGCTTTACCAAACTTCTGACAGGTAAAACATCGACCTTTACCACCAATCATGTGGCGAAAAGAGTGGCAACTAAAAACATACATACTTAAAGCCAAAGTATCGAGCAAAAGAATTACCGTCCCTACACCAAAATAAATTGCACCACCATGCCACACAGACTGAAAAAACTCAAACCAATGTAGACCAGTTAAAGCCAACGCAAAATAAAGAAAATACCGATGAAGATTTTGCATTACAAATGGAAACGCAGTCTCACCCTTAAAGCTTTTTCGATATGGTTCTTCCACCGCACACTCAGCTGGATCTGCAAAAGCTGCTCTATAATACGCTTTTCGTCCGTAGTAACAAGTTAATCTAAAACCAGCCGGAATCCACAAAAGAATAAATGCCGGAGAAAGTTTCCACCAAGAAGGGATAAAAGGAGTTGAGTAAATAGGAGAAACATATGGCCCCCATTCATAATTAACCCCGATTACCGCTGCCCAAGTTAAGTACGCTACAGCGAACAACCCACCCACCAAAATAAGTAAAGAAGTAAGCCACCAAGCGTCAATACGTTGTGTAAGAGTGGGATGAGATGCACTTTGTGTTGTTGTTTGTGACATAAGTGATAAATATTGGTTTACTCGCCCAAAAGTATAGCAACATTCTAAAGAAAGAAAAAATTGAAAAGTAGAAAAAAATAGTAATGATAAGCTGTGCTACTTTTTTTTTGACTGCACATATCTAACCCAAATCGCTAAAACTACACCAATCGACATCAGATTTTTTATAATATATTGCCCCTCAAGTGTGAAGGCGTATGGAAAATGGGTAAACGTATCGTTTGGCAACAGTGCAAGAGGCAGAAAAGTTCCAGCACAATGAAGGAAAAAGACAACGACGGCTATTCTCGTCAACGGTTTGAAAAGAAAAAGAACTCCGATAGCAATTTCCCAAAACGCTAAAATCCAGACGAAGGTAGTACCAGGGATAAACGTAATTGTCTTTCTCGCAAGAGCATCAGCAGGGGAAAGTCCAAATGGTTTTAAAACACCAAACCAAATGTAAATAACAGCTAGAGCAATACGCAAATAAGAATCTAAATAAATCGAAAGAAGTATGAATAGTTTTTTTTCGGTTTGACTAATAATAGTTTTAAATTTTGACATTATTCGTTGCTCATTTCTTTCTTGTAACAATAACAGTTTAGTGTAAATTTGTAGTAAATAGTACAGGTCAAACGCACAATAAAATTGAGATAAAAAATAAAAAAAATTGTTCTTGCAACTTTACAAAATAAAATTTACTATAACCGTAGGTCAGTAAAACATAAAAGGAAACCCTCAACATGGCCGAGAAAAGCAAACCAAAAAAGCAAGAAAAGAAGAAACCAACAAAATCATTGAAAGAAAAAAGAGCAGTAAAAAAAGCTAAGAAATAGAAAGACCCAGTAGATCGATCTTGCTGAAAAGCCATCCGATCTCCGGGTGGCTTTTTTAATATACAAAACTTCAACACCATACTTCAGTTTTTAGTATGGTGTTTTTTTTTCACACCAAAGAGATGTCTCAAGGTGGTATAGTGATGGTAGCGTCATAAATGTACTTTGAGCAATGAATAACAAGTTACCTTTTGAAGAGTTAATACAACTTCTGGAAGATCAAGAAACAGCTATTCTACTGGAAACAGGGAAAGTTGATGATGAAAACTTTCAAAGTTATCTTTTCCTAGAACCTCTTCAGCAGTTGGAAGTGCATGAACCAGATGAAGTCTCCAACTTCTTTAAGGAAATAGAAACTCTTAGCACCACTAACTATCTTGCAGGATATTGGAGTTATGAGTTAGGGGCGTTGTTAAATGCAAAAAATCAGAATAAAAAAACAAGACAACTTATATCCCCTTTAGCACAGATCGGCGTATTTCAGCAGGTTTACACATTCAATCACATCAAAAAACAATGGACACCAGAATTACCTAAAACCAAAAAACAGAATAAGACACTGGCGTACACATTAAAAAATCTCAGATTGACGACATCACAAGAACAATACAAACAACACTTTGAAAAAATAAAGTCGCATCTCGAAAATGGCGACACATACCAAGTTAATTATACGAGTGAATACAACTTCGATTTCTCAGGATCACCATTAGCTTTATTTGCCGAATTAAGACAAAAACAAACAGTTGCGTACAGCGCCTTAATTAAGTTTGGAACTAATTGGACTCTTTCTTTTTCTCCGGAGCTTTTTTTCAGACGGAGTGGTGCTGAGATAGAGGTAAAACCAATGAAAGGTACTATCCATCGAGGAAGAACGACTAGTGAAGACAATGATCTTGCAAAGCAGCTTCAGACGGATCCAAAGTCGCATGCTGAGAATATCATGATCGTTGATCTCCTGCGAAACGATCTAGGTAAAATTGCTGAAAACGGTTCAGTTAAGGTTAGAGACTTATTCAGCACCGAACGCTTCGACACACTGTGGCAAATGACCACGATCATCAACGCGAAACTTAAAACAGATACCTCATGGGAAACGCTTTTCAAAGCGCTTTTTCCATGCGGCTCGGTTACAGGAGCTCCGAAAATTCGCACCATGGAAATAATCTCAAATCTTGAAAAACGAGATCGCGGAGTATACTGCGGAGCAATTGGCTACATCGGGCCAAAACAGCGAGCATGCCTAAATGTAGCAATACGAACAATTGAATTAGGGCAGGGGAGAGGAAAGATGGGCACTGGCGGTGGAGTAGTCCATGACTCCGAAGCACAGTCAGAATACGAAGAACTGCTACTCAAAGCAAAGTTTTTCACCGATCCACCTAGAAAAGAATTTGCATTGATCGAAACAATACTTTGGAACGGGCAGTATGTTCTACTTAATCTTCATTTGGCAAGGTTAAAAGATTCAGCACAGTATTTTGATTTCGCTTTCAAAGAAAAAGCAGTTTTAGAGGCATTAGCAAAAAAAGCAAAATTATTTACTCCTGATGAATACTATCGGATACGATTGCTACTTTCTAAAGAAGGGGAAATTACAATTACATCAAGCATTCTTGAGGCACAACAATCACTTAAACCACTTTCGGTGATTGTTTCTGATCAAAACGTCAACTCCTCAGATCTTTTTCTTTATCACAAAACCACAAACCGAACACTCTACGATAGCGAACTAGCAAAATACAAAGCACTAGGATTTGAAGAAGTGCTGTTTACCAACGAACATGGGGAGGTGACAGAAGGAGCAATTTCAAACATTATCATTCAAACCGAAAAGAAGCTATACACACCACCAATCAAATCAGGGTTATTAGCTGGAGTTTGCCGTCAATATTATTTAGAGAAAGGAGAACTGCAAGAGAAAGTACTATTTCCACAAGATCTATTTCGTGCAACGAAAATATATATATGCAACTCTCTGAGAGACCTGCGAGAGGTGGAAATTACTTCTGTTCTTCCAACGTAACATCAACATCTTTTTCCTGTCCCTTGTCATACACTTTCAGTTTTACAACATCACCTGGTTTGTGTCTCTGTATCATCGGTGCAAGCGGGCTGTCCTGGGTAACCTGCTTACCATCAATCTCTAGAATAATATCATTTTCAACAATACCTGCTTTATCAGCTGGAGAGCCAGGAATTACGGCTACATCAGCTGCTGTTTCACCCCGGAGAACCAGCACGCCATAATCGTATGGTAATTTGTTGGCAGTCTGAAGCTCTTTTGTCACAAATTTATAACGAACACCAAGATAGGTTTTGACAATTTTCCCATTCTTATTATACGAATCAACTGCTTTCATTGCTTCAGCAATAGGAATAGCAAAGCCAATATTCTGTCCTTCAGATGAGGTCGCAGTATTCATGCCAATAACACTTCCATCTATGTTTAATAACGGCCCACCAGAATTCCCAGGGTTGATAGCCGCATCCGTCTGAATAACTTCATACAATTGCTCAGACATGCCGCTAGATTGAATACCAGCAGTGATGGTTCTTGAAAGACCAGAAATAACTCCGGTACTAACAGTATTTCTAAACTCACCTAATGAGTTCCCAATAGCGATCACCCCTTGCCCAAGCTGGAGAGTGGTAGAATCAGCGATCTGAATGAAAGGAAATCCTGTTCCTTCAACTTTTAAAATGGCAACATCATTTGTCGGATCCTGTGCCAAAACTTTTGCCGGTAACTTTCTCTCGTCATTCATCAGTACCGTATATTCAGCACTAGAATCGCTTACAACGTGCTTGTTTGTCAGCAACATACCATCTGCAGTAATAAAAAAAGCTGTTCCACCACCGATTGTTTGCTTTTGAGTACCATTTTGGCGATATCTTGGCACCTGGAAGTTATAGAAAGGATCATTAGATCCAAAAGGACTGTCCCAATATTGCTCCATCACGGGAAGATCTTTCGTAATAATCACGCTTACTACAGCTGGCTCTGTTTTTTTTACAGCATCCACTGTTGCTGATTGCTCGTTAAGCACCTGAACAGTTTTATTTTCTGTAGCCGTATCGACCACATTTTTTGTATTTGGCAGGTTCTTTAAGAAATAATAAGTTGCCGCTGTTGTAAGAGGTACAGTGAGTAAAAAGGTAATGAGCACAGAAAGAAGCACAGATACAATAAGAGTTTTTTTCATAAAACACCTTGTGTTTACGTTACTTATGAAGACTAGTATATACCTGCTGTATCAATTTGCAATACAATGCACAAAACGTATGAATTATATTGCGGTTTGCGAGTAACACGGGATAAAATACAACAGAGAATACAAAGTTGAACCTATGCGCACAAAAAAAGTTGCCATTATTATAGTTATCATCGTAGTAATCATTGGGCAGCTACCGGTTAAAGTAACCTGTGGAGTTCCAGGTTACACGTGTGCCACGGCACCGGATGAGCAGGGATATTACCACACATTCTATGAATATGAACCTCTGGCTGTGATGGTGATCGAGACAGTTACAAGAAGCAGCTTTCCAGTAGTGTACTGGTCAGGAAGTGACAGCTATTTCGTAGGTGCAAGATAACTCAAAACAATTACAAAGGATTTCAAATGCTCCCCAGAACCTACAACGACGATGATCAAAAACCCGAAAGAAACATTTTTCTCATCATACTAATTTTTGCGGGCATATTTGTCGGTCTATTTGTTTTACTGGCTCTACTTAAGATTGCCTTTTTTACACTTGGGTGGCTGTGGCAAATGCTGGTATACATTCTACCGACTCTACTGGTTCTTGTAATAGGGTATTTACTCTACAGGTTGAGCATGGAAAAAAAGCTTGAGCAAGAGAAAAGAAAGAGTATACAGCAACAGCCAATCGAAGGCATTCCTCAACAAGACCATTCACAAAACAATCCACCAACAGTTACAATCTAACAACTTAATAATTATCCCCACTATCATCGCTTCCATACGTATCGTGACTTGCATAAGACCCTGTATCTTGCGAGCTGGTATCAACCACATTGATCCTCACATAATCTGTGTACACATTCTGATCGAGATCTAGCGCCGCATAAAGTGAATGCTCACCTGCCTCAGAAAAAGAGCATTGAAAAGAATCCGTTCCATCAACCTGAACATAGTACTTTTCATCAGCATAGATGTTTACTTTCAGAGGAAGATCAGGATAAAGTTCTAGATTATACGTATCGTTTGATCCTACTTCAGTTCGATAAGTTCGATCAGACTTAAACAAACCAAGTTGAACTTTAGAAAGATCGATTGCTTCGACAGAAACAGTTATCTCAACAGTTGCAGCTGGATGCTGAACAACAGTAGCTTTTATCGTGTGGTCACCAGATTCGTTAAAAGTGTATGAAAAAAATCCAGGTTTCACAGTAGCAACTGGTTGATCATCGACCAAAACATTAAAAGTGACTTGAGTATTTGGTTTAGAAAAAATCTTGTACCGTTGTTCGATAAACTGTTGAGGTTGATCCTCGGATTCAGGTTTTATTACAGCTTGCAAAGTATCCAAGCTTACTTGTTCATAGGGGACTTCAGGTCCTGCATCTTTTTCCAACTCAGCTTTTAAAGCGTTAGCAAAAGACTTCCGTTGACGCTTCAACATCACCAGCACAACAAATAGCAACACAAAGACCACTATAACAGCAATAACCAATGACAAATCAATAAGTTCAAGTACCATTGAGTTTTCCTTTTTGTTTGTAGATAAAGAATTTCACAACAGTTTACCAAATTTTTCTATTTTTTTCAAGTTCAACGATACTTAAGGAGAAAAAACAAGTTAACTACAACAGATTTGAACTTTTGCATAGAGTCCAACCCAGACATGAGCAACATGAAGAGAATCACCATTTTTTGTATTTTTTATCCAGTATTTTCCAGCAGCAAGGGAAATATCTTCTCTGTAAGATCCACCAATAACATAATCAGGCGCACGAAAAAGTAATGAAAATGTACCGTTTTCCCCTGGTTTAACGATCGTTTCATTTAATGTGCCAATCCTGTATTCCGACAACCAGGTTGAATCGAAGAAGTAGCTTTTTCCAAAATTTGCATTTGTAGGATCATCATAGCCAAGACCTGCTGGAGCAGAAAAAACGTTCATATCCTTGTAAATGGCAAATGTAACATCACCTTTTTTCCAAGTCTCTTTTCCAACGTTTTTCATCACAATTCCTATCAAAACAGATTCTTTTTCCTTTAATTCAAAATACCCAGTTGGTGGCAAAAAAGAAGGAGTTAGCGCATTTTTAGGTTGAGTTTGAGAAACCCACTCTGCCTCAAAATTATCAGCAAAAAAACCATCACGAGAAGTGACGGAAGATGGCGGAGAAGCAGTTGCAGTGGGGGTAGTATCAACTTTAGTTACAATTTCAAAAGTGGAAAAAAGTTCAAAATCAACTAGCTGACCTGATGGAGACGTTCTTCTTGTAGAAAAACGAACACGTCCATAGAGAGCATCTCCAACAAAATCACTTGGTATGCCAATACCCAATTGCAACAACTTCGCTTCACCTGGCGCGATAACAAATCGCTCTTCGGTAAGCCGATCTTCAAACTGGGTGACATCAGAAAAAGTAATACCAGGCTGATTAGTTAAATCACACGATAATGCCCCGTCATCATTTTTTACGCAATCAAGAAAATCTGTAACAAACGACAGGGTTTCGGTTGAGTCATTAAAAACAGAAACAGTAGGAAAGGCTTTCCTGCCTGATGGAATTGTCAGTATGTTTTTAAGTTGGTTGAGGATAATCTGATTCTGCCAGTCTGATGCTGATGCTACAGAAAAGGACAAAACAAGTATGACAAGAACAAAAAAACGAAAAATCTTCATGGCATAATCCTTCATACTGTTCTATTCAGTGATAACGCTTCAAACAACAAAAGCTTACAGGCCTAATTTTTTGAAGTAATAACAGTTCTACCACCCATATATTGCTGCAAAACTGGTGGAATTTTTATACTACCATCCGCCTGTTGAAAATTTTCGAAAATTGCAATCGGTGTTCGTGACATCGCAATCGCTGTTCCATTAAGTGTATGCACCAGTTGCTTATTCCCACCTGCATCTTTAAATTTAATATTCAACCTACGAGCTTGGTAATCAGTACAGTTTGAGCAACTAGTGATTTCACCCCAGCTACCGCCGTCACGCCCTGGCATCCACGCTTCTAGATCATACTTTTTGTAAGCCACTGCTCCAAGATCTCCATCGCAAATATTCACGACACGGTATGGAATTTCAAGCCCTTGGTAAATTTTTTCCTCTAATCCGAGAAGATACTCATGCATTTCGCCCGACTGGTCTGGTTTGCAAAATATAAACATTTCAACTTTGAGAAAGTGATGAACTCTATAAAGACCTTTAGAAAAGCGTCCCCAACTACCCGCTTCTCTTCGATAACATTCAGAAATTCCAACCATCTTGATTGGCAAATCCTTCTCTTCCAGCACAGTATTAGCAAAATAACCATTTAAAGTAATTTCCGAAGTTGCAATCAGAGAAAGATCTTCCTCTTCAACAACATAAATTTGTTTTTCTTCCCCACGAGGATTAAATCCAGCACCATCAAGAATCTCATTTTTAGCCAACACCGGAGAGTATATTGGAGAAAATCCCTCTTTTAGCAGCAAATCCAAAGCATATTGTTGCAAAGCCAACTGCAGAAGAACGGCTTCATTCTTAAGAAAATAAAACTTACTTCCAGTAACTAAAGTAGCTTTTTCAAAGTCCAGCAAATCCAAAGCGATTCCAAGTTCTAAATGATCTTTGGGTGTGAAATCAAAATCAGGCTTCTTTCCCCAAACGCGCAATTCTGTGTTTTCAGTATCATCTTTACCAAAAGGAACATCAGGTGAAAGAATATTTGGAATATCGCGGTGAAAACGTTTAAATGCAGTTTCAACAGTCTCAAGTTTTGGTTCAAGTTCAGCTAACACAGACTTTATAGTGCGCACTTCATCTATTGCTTTTGGCTTTTCTTCGTTAGAAAGTTTAGGAATTTGCTCACTCCATGTATTTCTAGACCGTCGCAATTCCTCGACTCGTTGTAATAAATCTCGACGCTCAGCGTCATACTTCAGGAAATCAGCAACATCCAGTCCTAATCTACGTCGAGTAATACTTTCCTGAACAATGTCAGGATTCTGTCGAATGTAATCAAGGTCAAGCATATAATAAGTACCGGTTAATGATGTGAAAGTTAAGAATTGTGCTCAGGTTTTCTATGGTCATCATCATCTTCATCCAAATCTGAGTCATTCGATAAAGATGCATCATAAGTATGGTTATCAAAACCCGTATCGGAAAAATCATTCATCGGCGGACTTGACTGTGTTTGTTGATCATCGTTTGTTTTGGCTCGGGATATTAAAAAAAGCACAACAATACCTGCAAGTACAACAATGACACCAATGATGATAAAATTCATTATGTTTTTGCCTCCCATGTTTTTGTTATTTCTTGTTACTCCATCGTAAGTGAAGAGGTGCCTTGTAGGCAAATTGGATGATGATATAATTTCGTTGGAATATATATTAACAATTATATTTAAATATTTGCTTTTTAGTATTGAAATTTTACTTTAAAATATAAATTTTAGATAACAAATAATGAAATAAATCGTTACTAAGTTATAGAGACTTATGAGATAAAGTTAAAATTATGTTTGAAATACGTGGACAGAATGTGAATTCAACACTCACTGAAGAAGAGAGAGCTAATTTAGCAGAGAGAAGAAATAAGGACAAAGTAAATCCAGTAAGTGAACAACAAGTAGTTACAGATCTGTTAAATCGAGTTTCGATTCGCCTTCATTTTGTTCTCGAAAAACAGCACTTACGATTGATGTATCATCCTGCGTTACTGACGAAAACAGGTAAAATTTTGTTTTGGGCTTTAGATAAAATAACGCTAGAAAAATTTCAAATAAGAAAGAAAAAGGAAGAGAGCTGGAGAAGACAAAATAAAAAGGCAATACTTAGTCTTGAAGAGCTGCAGCGAGGTTACCAGTATTTAGAAGCCCAGAGAATACAAACCAATGAGCATTTACAAAAACAAAATGCCCCAGATTGGTATATTGAAGTAGCCGATATGGCAATTATGCAAAGAGCAGTAACTTGGTTAGCAGGAATGGGAGATTGGGATCCAACAGTAAAAACTGCAAGGGCCACAGTAATAGAAAATGGTCTTGTAGTTCCGATTTTTAACCAGTTACAAGCAAGCAGAGACGAGCCAACTGACGACGAGCTAGGTAGATTATTGGGCGCCATGAATCTATTGGTACATTCATATGGAGTAGAAAGACAGCCTAGAGTGCCATTTTCAGAAATACTTGACTATGAAAAATTCCAAAAAAGAAACACCTATGTGTTTATAGGTGAAGAGAAAGTATTGGGAACACTATCCGTTATTGAATGTGGAGATAAGCTAGAAATTGGAAAAGTAACAACTCATCCAACGGTTCGAGGTACTTTGGACATTGAAGGAATAGATGAACGTAAAGTCGTTGACGCGATGTTTAATAAAACCCTAGCAGATTTGAAGGGAACAACATGCAAGGAGATATTTCTTACTGCACGTTGTGGGCGTTCGCATAATGGTGAGATTGTAGCGGACACGACCTTAGCACAAAAAACATATGCATCATTAAAATTTTATCCCTCCGAAAATATATCAGATGCAGATATTATCATAATTAATGGCTTACCAACGCTGAAAATGGTGTACCAACCAGATGTACAACTTACAGCGGAAGAAATTAATACTAGGTTTGAAAGAGCACAACAAAAAATGCAAGAGAAGCTTTACCGTGAAGTCCTTGCAAAAGCAGTCGGTAGCTAGCAACTACGTCACCACCATCCCCAACTGATCCCTCCTCATCGCCTCTTTCACCTCCATCGCAATCCTTCTCCCAATACTTACTGGTTCACCCCAAAGATACTCGGAATACGGAGTAGCTTTTATTCCTGGAGAACCAGGAACACGAAGCGAAACATCATACACAATCAACTCTTTTTTTGGTGGCCCTGACTTGATCGCACATTGTAGAGCAAAAGGCCCAATTATCCCAGGAGCATACTCCTCAGCTGCTGCTGCAACAAACCGTTCACCCAGCTCATAAATTTGCTCAACCATTGATTCTAGGACTGTGCAAGCAATATGCCCAGCTTCCTCAAATTTCGGCTTCATCCCGTTCCTTGCAATCTCCATCTGCTGACTTGCTGGAAGACGAAGAATTCCATCGAGGTTTGTTTGCCTTCTCGTATCAGTTCCTAACAGCTCAAGTCG
>Ga0194060_10003615_pt1 | contig 10883 bp, 8 predicted proteins | sample SepL225m_MetaG_FD_163427 | JGI IMG/M metagenome (GOLD analysis project Ga0194060, IMG submission 163427) | Anoxic zone freshwater microbial communities from boreal shield lake in IISD Experimental Lakes Area, Ontario, Canada - Sep2016-L222-5m | ecosystem: Environmental > Aquatic > Freshwater >... | reverse complement strand
TTCACGCAGAATGAGCTGAAAAATCTCGGTCATACGCAAATGAATCACGGTTTGCAGGCCGGGAAGGCTGATATTCCGTCCGGGGTAGCCGCCTTCCGCCGGCAGATCAATGCGTGACGGTCCCCCCGACTCTTCGGTAATGGCGCTGCCGCGCTCACGCTTCAGGTTTTCGGCCTGCATGCGCGGGATATTGAAGGCAAGAGCAATGTCGTTGGTGACGTGATCTCCGCCAATGGCGTAAGCTCCGGCGGCTGCAAAGGTGCCCGCCGCATAGGCCGTGAAGGTTGTGGTGCCGCCGCCAAGATCAATTACCAGCACACCGCCTTCCTTCTGCTCCGGCGTCAGAACCGCAAGCGCAGAGCAGAGCCCGCCGAAGGCGGTGTCCGCAACATCCATTTCAAGATCGTTGCGAAGCATGCGGACGGTGTTCCGGATGTGACTGCTTTGAGCATGAAGAATCAACATGTCGAGGGAGAGGGTGCTGCACTCGAAATGTTCAGGACGCGCCACACGTTCACCGTCCACATAAAAAATCTGGCCGACAGAATGGAGAATCTGGCGATCGGGCGGAAGATTGACCGAACGCGCCAGTTCGGTGACCTGCTCAACATCATCCCGTGTCACCCCCTCGCCCGGGGAGGTGATGGGAATGGTTCCCCGGTTGACAAGACTTTGAATGTCCCCTCCGCAGAGCGCCAGATGGATTTGATGAATCGCCACCTGGGCCTGTTCCTCGGCGGCGCCCAAGGCTTGTTTGACGCAGATGCGGGCATTTTCAAAATCCACCATTTCGCCTTTGCGAATGCCTGCGGAAGTATGTTCACCCATGCCGGTGATGACAATATGGTTATCCTCGCGGAGTTCACCCACGAGGGCCATGATTTTTGATGTCCCGATTTCAAGTGCGACGATTGGAGCCAATCCCATAATTTCCATTTCCTGAATAAAAAGTGATGTAGTTTTCCCTAATTGGCGTGATAACGCAATTCTGAAATCTTTAATTGTCTCTGGTTGCGCCGGGGGAGGATGTGTGCTATTTCTACCCGCTCATTTTTGTTCCCTATGTAGCGGATGGAGGTTTGTGTTGGATTTGCGGCAGGCATATATTGCGTTAAATATGATGCAGGGAGTGGGCCCGGTCACGGTTCGTACGTTGGCCGCTCAACTGGGCTCTGTCGTCGCCATTTTTGAAGCCGATAAGCCTGCTTTGATGAGCATCCCCGGGGTGAGCCGTGATGTGGTGGGCAGGATTTTGGAGCAACGGAGCCGGCTTGACACTGAGAGGGAAGAGCAGGCCGCAGCGGCGGTTGGCGCACACCTGATCACGCCTGTGGATGCGGAATATCCGAAGCGGCTCCTGCAGATCTATGATCCTCCCTTGGCGTTATATGTGCAGGGCGCCCTGCAGTTACGCGATGAGCATGGCGTGGCGATCGTCGGCTCACGGCGCACCTCGCATTATGGTTTGGAAACCGCTGAACGACTTGCCGTTCAACTGGCGCAAAGCGGAGTGACGGTGATCAGCGGTTTGGCGCGTGGAATTGATACGGCAGCCCATAAAGGGGCCATTAAAGGGCAGGGGCGTACCGTAGCCGTACTGGGGGGCGCCTTGGATTGCATGTTCCCTCCCGAAAATGCGGATCTGGCCATTCAGATCGCCCGGCAGGGGGCTGTTTTATCGGAATATCCGATGGGCCGCCAACCGGATAAAACCACGTTTCCTGTTCGAAACCGGATTGTGAGCGGCCTTTCAAAAGGGGTTACGGTGGTGGAGGCGGATGTGGCCAGTGGCGCCATGATTACCGCTCATCAGGCCGTGGATCAGGGGCGCACTGTGTTTGCCGTGCCTGGCCGGATTGATTCATTTGGTGCCCGGGGGCCCCATAAGTTAATCAAGAACGGCGCGAAATTAGTCGAAAGCGTTGAAGATATCCTGGAAGAGTTGGGTTGTTTAATCCCGACATCAAGGGCTGAAGGAACGTCGGTCTTAGCGTCTTTGACAGAAGCGGAGGCGGGGCTTGTGACGTTGATTGCCGAAGATGGTGAGGTGGAACTGGATGCCTTGATCCGTCGGTCGGGGCGAAAGCCGTCAGAGATCAGTGCCCTTCTTCTGGGGTTGGAGTTGAAGCGTGTTGTCAAAATGTTGTCCGGGCAGCGTGTGGCTTTAAAACGGCAGTAAAAATGACCTTTGATGGTTGGGTTTGGGTTAGCCTGACATCGGGTATGAAAGAAGCATAATATGGGTAAAAATCTGGTTATTGTTGAGTCGCCAGCCAAGGCCAAGACCATCAATAAGATTCTTGGTGCAGACTTTGTGGTGAAAGCTTCCATGGGCCATATCCGTGATCTTCCTGTGAAAAGTCTGGGGGTGGATCCGGAGAAAAACTTCAAGCCCCAGTACGAAGTGACGCCCGATCGCAAAAAAATCGTCAAGGAGCTTTCTGATATTGCGGCGGGATGCGACGCGGTTTATCTGGCCCCAGATCCGGACCGGGAAGGGGAGGCCATTGCCTGGCATCTTAAGGCCTTGCTCAAGGGAAAAGTGCCGGATGACCAATTCTTCCGTGTGACCTATAATGAGATTACGCCACGTGCCGTGAAAGAAGCGTTTGCCAATCCTTCGGAGATCAACGAAAAACTGGTGAATGCCCAGCAGGCCCGTCGCATCCTGGATCGCATTGTGGGGTATAAGGTCAGTCCGCTTCTCTGGAGTCGTATTCGCCGTGGCTTGAGCGCCGGCCGTGTGCAATCCGTGGCATTGCGCCTGGTGTGTGAGCGTGAAATGGCCATCCGCGCCTTTATCCCCGAACCGTTCTGGCTCTTTGGGGCCGATGTACGTAAAGAGGTGGAGCCCCGTGATCCATTTGCCCTTCGACTTGCCCGTATCAAGGGCGCCAAGGCTGATATCAAAACGCCGGAACAGGCCGAGATTGTTCGCAACGCGCTGAATGGCCGGCAACTTCGGGTGAAGGACATCATCCGGCGCGAACTTTCCAAGCGCACCTTCCCTCCTTATATCACCAGCAGTCTCCAGCAGGCGGGGTCACGGGTATTTGATTTTACCCCCAGCCGCACTATGAAAATCGCCCAGAAGCTGTACGAAGGCATGGATCTTGGTGACGGGCCGACCGGCTTGATTACCTATATGCGTACGGACTCTTTCAATATCGCCCAGGATGCCTTGAAGACCTGCCGCACTTATATTGAGCAGGAATACGGGCAGGAGTATCTGCCTGAGAAACCCAACTATTTCAAGAGTCGTGGCTCCGCCCAGGAAGCCCATGAAGCCATCCGCCCTACGGACGTTAATCGAACACCGCAGAATATGGCCCACATTCTGACACCGGATGAACTCAAACTTTACACCTTGATCTGGCAGCGGTTTGTAGCCAGTCAGATGGCGCCTGCCAGAATTGAACAGAAAACCGTGGAAGTTGAAACCACCGGTTCGACGGGGGATGTGCCGGATTATCTCCTCCGGGCAACCGCGTCGCAAGTCACATTCCCGGGGTATATGAAGGTCAGCGGGGCACAGAAAAAAGTAAAGGAAAAGGACTCGGCTGACAAGGAAGACGGGGGCGAAGAGGAAGCCGAAGTGGATCAGCTCCCCAACGTTGAGCGCGGCGAGATGCTGGAAGTCCTGAAATGGCTGGAGGAACGCAAAGAGACCCAGCCGCCGGGCCGCTTCAGTGAAGCCTCGCTGATCAAGGCCCTCGAAGAGAACGGGGTGGGGCGCCCCAGCACGTATGCCTCGATTCTCGGTACCCTTTATGATCGACGGTACATCGCCAAAGAAAAGAAGGCCATTTCGCCAACGGATATCGGCATTCAGGTCAATAGCCTGCTGGTCCAATATCTCAATGAGCTGTTTGAGGTCAAATTCACGGCGGGAATGGAATTGCAGTTGGACGAGATTGAAGCCGGCAAGATCGAATGGACGGACATGCTCCGGAATTTCTATGTCAACTTTGTGGAATGGATGAAGGCGGCCAAGGGGCCGGCTCCTGATCGCGCCAAGGTGGGGCATGTGCTGGCAGCATTGGAACATATCAAGGAGTGGGGCCCGGAAGTAAAGCGTGGCCGCCGGACCTATAGTGATAAGATATTTTCCGCGTCCATACGCGAGCAGATGGAGAAAGCCGAAAAACCGCTTTCAATGCGTCAGTTTGAATCTCTGGGTCGCATAGCCCTGCGCTATCGTGAGCAGATTCAGGGTATCGAAGCCACCCTGACCGAGTCAGGACTGGGACTCCTGCTGGAAGAAAAACCTGATATGCCTCCCGAGCCTTCGACGGTGGAGAAGATGTTGTTGCTTAAGGGAATTGAGTTTGAGCCGCCGAAAGCCCGGCGCGGGCGCACTTTCGATGAGAAAAAGTTTGTCGATTCCCTGCAACGTCGAGTGGATCAGAATCGGGAACTTTCCCCGGCGCAGCTGAACGTGGTGAATCGGATGGTGTTGAAGTATTCCGATCGTATTCCCGATTTCGAAGCCATCAAGGCACGTCTGGGATTGGAACCGCAGGGACCCCAGGTTGAAGACCCCGAATGCGCCCCCCTGTTGAATCAACTCAAGGCGGTTACCGAATGGAAAGAAGCAGTCGAGAAAAAGGGCAAGACCTTTGATGACAAGACGTTTTACATCTCATTGTCCAGACAATACGAGCAGAGAAAATCCCTGAGTCCCCGTCAGAAATCCGCACTGAAGCGCATGGTGAAAAAATATGCTCCGCCCGCTCCCGAGGAAGCGGTTCCCTGAAAGTATTGACTCATGTTGCGGGACCATGTGATAGTGGGCCCATAACTTAAGCAACTTGGAACGAACGATGTATCGTGAATTCTACAGTCTAAAAGAGAATCCCTTCAGCGTCACAAGTGATCCGAGTTTCCTTTTCCTCAGCCCGACACATCTGGAAGCGCTGGATCACCTCCGCTACGGCATTGAACAGCGGAAGGGGTTCCTGACGATCACGGGTGAGATCGGGGCGGGCAAAACCACGCTCTGTCGCGCCCTGATCAACCGCCTGGACTCAAAGGTCAAGGTCGCCCTCATTCTCAATGCGGTCCTGCCTGAAATTCAACTTCTGGAGGCCATTGTTGAAGATTTCGGAATATCAGTTGAGCGGCGCACCAAAGGGGCGCTGATCAAAAAAATTTACAAATTCCTGTTGGAGCAGCTCGCTCTTGGGAATAACGCGGTCTTGATTATCGACGAGGCCCAGAATATGCGCTTTTCGGCGCTGGAGACGGTCCGCATGCTCTCCAATCTGGAAACAGAAAAGGAAAAATTACTCCAAATTGTCCTGGTCGGCCAGCCTCAGTTGAAGGACAAACTGAATGCGCCCGAACTGGTTCAGCTCAAGCAACGGATTGCCGTAAGATTTCATATCCGGGCCTTGAATGAGAAGGAGGTCGCAGACTATATACCCCATCGGCTTTCGATTGCCGGATCCCATGGGAGAGTCGTATTCAGCGATGATGCCATCAAGGCCATTTATGCTCATACCCGGGGAGTGCCCAGGCTTATCAATATTCTGGCCGACAAGGCACTCCTCAGGGGGTTTGTGAAGGAAATCTTCACGCTGGATCACCATCATATTCAGGATTGTATCAAGGAACTTGAAGGAGAACATCTTGCCTGAGGGGCATATACAGCCATGAGCACTATCAGCGATGCTTTAAAGAAAGCCCAGAATCAACGGCAGGGAAGTTTGCCGAAATTACCCGCCACTTTTCCTCATGAACCGCCCACGGATAGAGGGTCTAGGCATTCGACTCCGGAGACAGTTCACTCCCGTTCGTCTGGCAAACCGAGCTTCATCCTGATTCTGCTGCTGGTTGCGTTAATACTGGGGATATTGTTTTATTTTCTGCGGAACACCACGTTTTCTCTGGCTTGGAACCCAACTCGTGAAGACGGACGGAAAACTGAAGTTCCGGCTTCTCCTGCCGCCCAACCCGACCTTCTTCCTGTAACCCCAAAGCTGACGGGGCCTGTTGTTCCACCTGTGAACGTCGCGGTACCCCAACCTGCACCCCTTGAAATGCCAGTGAGTCAGCCGGCCAGCCCCAGACCACCCCGGACAGATGTGCCGGTTCTCTCAGGAACTTTCTATTCGGAAAAGAATCCGGTGGCGATCATCAATGGTTCCGCTCTAAAAGAAGGCGAAACGGTTGGGGCTTATCAGGTTGTCAAAATATTACCCCAGAGCGTCAAACTGAAATGCGACGGGGAGGAAATCGAGCTCAGGCTCAAATAACCTCCGCCGCCAGCATGGATACTTCTTCTTGAACAGTTATGTCTCCGACTTCAAGAAGCGGACACAAACAGGAGAACCGATTTTTATGATCTGGTCGGTCGGTTCCAGCAAGCCTGTTTCCTGATCGATACGGAAGACTATGACGTTGTCGGCGTCCTGATTGGCGACCATACAGAATATGCCTGTGGGATCGATGTTGAAATTCCTCGGATTCTTAATTCCGGAATTCTGGAATCCAAGCAGGGTTAAGGTTCCCCGGTCAGGGTTGATCTTGTAAATGACAATGGAGTCATGTCCGCGATTGGAACCGTAAAGGAATTTCCCGGTGGGATGAATTCTCACCTCGGCACAAGTGCTTTCGCCCGTAAACTCCTCAGGCAGGGTTGAGAGAGTTTGAATATTAACAAGGTTGCCGGATTTGGCATCATGGGCAAAAGCAACAACGGTCTCATCTAATTCATTGATGAGGTAGGCAAACTTTCCGTTTGGACTGAATGAAAAATGACGTGGTCCCGCGCCAGGCTTGATTTTGATCTCAGGAGGATCATTCGGCGCAAGCCTGCTGGACCGGGGATCAAGTTTATAGATCATTAGTTTGTCGATACCCAGATCTGCCACATACGCAAAACGATTATCCGGGCTGAGGTTTACACTGTGGACATGCGGCTCTTTCTGGCGCCGGGGATTGATGCTTGAGCCTGTGTGCTGGATGAAACTGGTTGGCTCAGCTAAAGAACCGTCTTGATTTATAGGAATGGAGGTGACGCTCCCTCCGCCGTAATTGGCAACCAGCAGGGTTCTGCCGTCGGAGGAGACGCACAGATGGCATGGTCCTCTTCCGCCGGTCGGTGATTTGTTCAGCAGTCTGAGCTTTTTGGTTTCTGGTTCTATCGCGAAGGCGCTCACGGCCCCTGGATCGCGTTCCGACACCGCATAAAGAAACCTGGAGTTGGGATGAATATCAATAAAAGTCGGGTTCGGCGTCACACAGGCCAGATCAACACCTGAAAACTTACCCGTCTTCAAATCGAAGTTGGCGTGATAAATGCCTTCGGCGGCATGGGGCTTGGTATAGGTTCCGAAGTAAACGTCGATGGCTTGAGCCGTCAACGTCTGCAAAGTAATCAAGGATGTCGTCATGATGATTTTCTCCATAAAGTCGTTCCCGTTCACGAGAAAGAAGGTGTCAAAAAAACAGCAGAACAGCAATCCTCGTAATAGACAATTCCGGCCATGCGTGATAATGATTGCGCCATGAAATTTCCCATCATGACGACTTCACCAGCCATGCCGACAAGGCGCTTTGGACGTACCAAACTGGCTATGCCCGTGCTGACTTGCGGGGGCATGCGATTCCAGCAGTCCTGGCAGGACACCGACGATATCACGCCTGAAAATCAGGCAAACCTTGAGGCCACCGTCCAGCGGGCCTTCGAACTCGGTCTGCGTCATATCGAGACCGCCCGCGGCTACGGCTCATCCGAGGTGCAGTTGGGGCGCGCCATCAAATCCCTGCCGCGCGACCAGTTTATTCTCCAGACCAAGGTGGGACCTGAAGCCGATCCCGCGGTTTTCGCCGCTCAGGTTGAGCTCTCCCTGCAGCGACTGGGACAGGAGCGGGTGGACTTGCTGGCGATCCATGGAATTAACAACCAGGAGATCCTGGACATGGTTCTGCGCCGGGGCGGATGTCTGGAGGTGGCACGGCGGATTCAGCGTGAGGGCCGGTGCGGCTTCATTGGATTTGCCACGCATGGACCACCCGCAGTGACCATACGCGCCATTCAGACCGGCGAGTTCGATTACGTCAACTTGCACTGGTACTATGTTAATCCCTTCACCTGGCCGGCCGTACAAGCCGCAGCGGCCCAGGATATGGGAGTGCTCATCATCAGTCCGAACGACAAAGGCGGCAAACTCTATGCCCCGCCTCAAAAGCTCGTGGACCTATGCAAACCCCTGACCCCGATGGCCTTTAACACCCTCTACTGCCTTGCCCGTCCGGAGGTTCACACCTTAAGCATCGGGGCGGCTCGGCCGACGGATTATGACGAACATGTCGGCGCCGTCACCAGACTGGGGGATCCGTCTTTCCCTGCGGCCATCGCCGCCAAACTTGATGTCGAGCTGGCGCGTGTGTGCGGGACGGAATGGATGGCGCGCTGGCATGAAGGATTGCCCGTCTGGGAGCAGGTTCCAGGTCAAATCAATCTTCACGAGATCCTGCGCCTATGGAATTTCGCCCGTGGCCTGGATATGGTTGACTTTGCGAAGATGCGCTACAACCTGCTGGGGCAGGGGGGGCACTGGTTCCCCGGTCAAAACGCGGCGAATGCCGGAGAGATGGATTTTTCAGAATCCCTTAAAGCGAGCCCGTTCGCCAGGCAAATTCCCGCCCTGCTGACCGCCGCTCACTCAGCACTCTACGAACAGCCCATCCAGCGTCTGAGCCAGTCGGCCTGAAAAAAGGAGCCAGAATATCCAGTCATGCTGACTGCTGAATTCTGACTCCTGTCTTTTTCGGAAATTACGCCTTGTTCTTCTTGTCGCGCTTGGCCTGCTTTTTCTCGGCTGGTGTTTTCAGTGCGACTTTTTTCGTTTCCCGTTTGGTGTCTTTTGCTTTTGACATGATTTTGCTCTCCTGCTTGGTTGATAACGCCAGCAACGTGCTGGCGTATGGCGGCACTATATACAGCAGCTTACGACCTAATCAATGGTGATTATTAAGCCAAACGATTGACGCCGGTGGCGTATCGCGTAGGCGTTGACTTGAATCTGATCGTATGCAATAGTAACCAGCGATTTTTTCAACCTTTTTCATGCGGAGTGATATGACGCCTATAATCGAGAAATTGCTGATTATTCAAGATCACGACCTGAGGATTTTGAAATTCGAAAAAGAAATGGCGGACATTCCGTTACGGAAGAAAGCCATCGACTCCCTGCTTGATGAGCATCGCCAGGCGGTGACTGCGGCCAAGGAGGTCCTGAAGTCCCGCCAGGCCGGCATCAAGAAATGCGAGCAGGAAATTGAGGCCTACCGCGATAAGATCCGCAAATACCGCGAGCAGCAGATGCAACTTAAGAATAATCAGGAATTCCGCGCCATGGAAAATGAGATTGGCGGTGTTGAAAAACTGATCCGCCAGTGTGAGGATAAAATTCTTGAAATCATGGAAACCGTTGAAGCGGCCCAGGCGGACGTGACACTGCGGGAAGATGCGCTGAAGATAGAGGAGAGCGGTATCACGCAGGAATTTTCGGCTATCGAAGGGCGGGGGACTGAGATCAAGGGAGAGCTCGAGCGTGTGAAACAGCTACGCGCAGGCTATGCGGCGGATGTGGAACCCGCTCGTCTCGCCCAGTATGAGCGGTTTTTCAAGAATAAGAAGGCGAAGGTCCTGGTCCCTGTGGAAGACAATGGTACCTGTGGGGGCTGTCACATGAAGCTGCCGTATTATATCTGTCATGACGCAAAAAAACAGTTGGATGTGGTCGCCTGCGGTTATTGCGGGCGTATGTTGTATTAAGTATTGGTAAGTGGTGATGTTGAAAGGCAGGGGGCGTTCAGTCGCTCCGGTTTTAGCGCAAGCGGATCGGGGAGGAAAGTCCGGACTCCATAGGGCGGAATGCCGGTGCCTAATAAGCCCGGGGGACTCTCTTTAAAGGGAGTTCACGGAAAGTGCCACAGAGATTATACCGCCGCGGCGGACCTGAAAGGGATCGTTGCGGTAAGGGTGAAAAGGTGGTGTAAGAGACCACCGGACGATCAGAGATGAGCGTCGCATGGCAAACCCCATTCGGAGCAAGATCAAATAGGAAACCTGAGGTGGCCCGCCTCGTGTTGTCGCGAAAGCGGCACGCGGTTTCGGGTTGATCGCTTAGATAAATGACTGATCCCGTTCGCGGGAAACAAAAGCCGGCTTATGCCCTCTGCCTTTCAATATCAAACTGTAGCCAAGTGGACGATCGGAACGACCGTCTCGGCCAGCTTCCTGCTGGCATTCTTTTTCTACCGCGCCGGGAGCTCCGCTCCCGAGTTGATCCTCGCGCCAACCGGAGACGCCGATGTTAAGACTCTTTCCGCTCCCGTCAGTCTCACAGGAGAATTCTGGAGGGCCATGCAAGCGCGCCCGGAAAAAGCTTTACGAGTGGCGCCTGGTGGTTCCTCGTTTGAACGCTTCCGGCTCGCGGGAACTTTTTCAATCGAGGGACTGGGTGTTCCGCAACCAAAGGCGATTCTGGATGACAGCCTGAAGCACGACCAGTTCATTGTTGCCGAGGGCGATCGTCTGGATGAAGTTACGATTAAAAAGATCTTCTATGACCATGTCACCCTTGAGACCCCGGCTGGATCCCGGGATATCTGGCTGGAATTTGCCGGTCAGTCGCAGACCGGGATCGTGTCAGTAGTGAGCAACCAGCTCATGACCGCCACGGGTGGAACCAACAGGTTCGGATGCGCCAAGGTTCAGGACAATCGATGGCAATTCAGCCGCAAGCCGCTATTGGATTACTATCAGGAATTGCTGGATGAACCGGACCGGATGGTGCAGGTATTTGATACGATGAAACCGGTCCGTGATGAGCAGAACAAGATCACCGGATATGTGGTCGGGCTTGAGG
>Ga0194060_10003614_pt1 | contig 10891 bp, 9 predicted proteins | sample SepL225m_MetaG_FD_163427 | JGI IMG/M metagenome (GOLD analysis project Ga0194060, IMG submission 163427) | Anoxic zone freshwater microbial communities from boreal shield lake in IISD Experimental Lakes Area, Ontario, Canada - Sep2016-L222-5m | ecosystem: Environmental > Aquatic > Freshwater >... | reverse complement strand
CGATTGCGCTACAATTGCCAAAAAGCCCACCCAATAGTTCCGTGCATGGCAAAATTAGAAACAATAAGAGCGCGTGTTGAACCCGACATAAAACTACGTTTTAGCGAACTTGCCAAGCAACAAGGGCTGTCTGAATCAGAGCTATTAAGGTCGATTGTTTTAGACCTGACCAACCAAGAAACGCCCGCAGTTCAATCGATAAAAATCGATACAGAACACTTGGAGCTTGAAAGGCTAAGCATTCGCTTGCCAAGGTTTTTAATGCAAGCTGCCAAACAAAATGCCAAAACCAAAAGTATGGCTATTAGCCGTTGGGTATCTGCGTTAGTACAAGCCAGTAATCGAGAATTAACCGCCATTGGACGCAACATCAATCAAATTGCTAAGGTACTCAATGAGTCTTTTTATCGCGTTGAACAAGTAAAAATGGAGACGCTGAATGAGTTAATGCAGGTCATTAATACGAACCAAGCCGCCATCCGTGCGTTAATTCGTGTCAGTCAAAACCACTGGAAAGCCGACTTACAACATTGGCGTGAAAGTTTTGCAGAAAAGCTGCGCGAACAAGGTATCGATGCCGAAGCAACGCCCCGCAGTAGCCGTGGTGTCATCAAAAAAGCCGAATCCAGTGTGATTCGTCATATTGAACAGGGCGATAAAACCCATCAACCGCGTGTGTCTAAAGTGAATGCGATGAAAATAAAACAAGCCGCCGAAGAGCTTGTTGCCGAAACACAAGGGCTATCCACTGAGCCAAAACCGTGGGATGCTGCCATTCAAGCCAAACAAGACAGTGTTAGAAAAGCATGGCTGAATAGCGCGACCACGCTTGAAAAACACACGCATTCAGACCATGACAATAACGGTTACGAAGATAAAAAACTCGCTAATAATATTCGTCATTTTGTGTCTGTTATGCCAGCGATTGAAACCGAGCGCGATCAAATTAAACAAAAGCTATTGCTGAAATTTACTAAGCAACCAGAAATTACCCGCAATAACAACGAAAATACCGTAAATAACAGCAAACTGAAAAATGAACGTGAGCGGTAAATTACAGTTACAAAAATCGTGTTGATGCAACAGCAACCATGATTAGGTATGTTTCAATTGCTGCACAGCTCGCCAAGCTGTATCTATACCGAAGTTAAAATAGGTTTCACCAGCTGCATCCACATTGGCAATGGTGATTCGTCCATGCGCTTTGCTTGCTGCTTGATAAGCAGGTTTACCCTCACTGTCATTATGCGCATAAACATAACCGTGTGACCAACGATTAACGGTGATGGCGGCAATATCACGCTCTGCATCAAAGCCCAGTGAACCATACATTTCTGTCAGTTGTTTACGAATATGTGTCTCAAAGGTGTCAAAAGATGTGCCTAGTAAATCAGCTCGACCCGCACGGAATAAATCAGCAGGTTTTCCTTCACCTAACAGTGGATTAGGCATCCGAATCATTTGAATAATTATCGGTGCGTCAGGTTCTCTACGCGGTTGGTAGTCACCCATATTGACGGGGAAATCGGTCAGTACATATTGAAAATAACTACTTGGACAAAACACACTGCCAATACCACTACGTTTTAATGGCTGCCATTGCCGTAACGCAACTTGTGCATACACCAATGGCATTTTGATATTCGCTCGCATGGCGGCTTTTTGTTTGGCGGGCAAGGTTGGAATAATATACGCAGCCATCATGTGCCAACCTGCCATAACTGTATGATGAGCATGGGCTTCAAATAACTTATTATCTTTAACATAGCGCACTACGGTATCTTTTTCGACATTGTCAGCGTAAACAGCAAGGCTACTCAGCCTGATTTTTACCGCGTTAGTGTCACGATCAAGCTGAGTATAATCATAATGACTGGTGACTGCTTCAACAGCGGAATCAAAGTTGGCGACATTAGGAATTAACTGTTTGACTAGCAACCGCGCAATGGTCGCGTTACCATCGGGAAAGTGATAAATGTATTCGTCAGGGTAATGGTCTTGTTCAAATTCGTTTTTGAAATAAGACGCGGGTGGTAAGCCATACAGTCCGCCATCTATCGCATCCCATAACAATACACTGGTGCCACCACAGGCGTAATCATCGGCTAAGGGCATAGACAATAAAGCAATGAGTGCAGGGTCGGTGAGCTTATAAACGTCACGCAAAAATTCGACATAGTTATTTTCATACAGTTTGCGTTTGCCTGATTTACCCGCAAAATAGGCTTTTGCTTTCGGTGAACCCTGCATGACTTCACGCACTTTAGTCCGTTGTACGTCAGATAATGGCGTTTTATCGAGCATACTGGCAAAACTGGGTGCAACCTTAAGACCTGGTAAATAAGAATGGGCATAATATTCGCCCGTCCAGTGACTCGGCAAACAACTACGCATTAAGACACTGTGAGGATAGGTCTCTGAATCGAAAAAAATACCCTGCGTTAACTCATGGCGGGTAAAAAACTGTTTATCGTAGGCGGTTTTAAACACGTTTAAATCAATACCCACGTCAGTGAGTAATTTTTTCACTACTTTACTGTATTTTGACGGTGCTGCTATCGATTGCGAACCACCATAAGACAGATAAGTTTTACCATCAATGGTAAATTCATTGCGCTTGGCATGACCACCAAAATCATCGTGATTATCAAGAATCAGAATACGCGCGTCTTTTTTTATAGTTTGCCGATAAAAATTGGCAGCCGATAAGCCACTGATACCCGCACCAATAACAATCAGATCATACGCTGTGCTATCGAGTGTTGCTGATCCCCAGTCTGTTTTACCTGTCCATGCTACTGCATGAGCCGCTTCAAATGATCCCGCGTGGCTACCACGCAAACCTGTTAAAGCGGGGGGATAATAATCTACTGGGATATTATCGAGATTTTTGGTCATTAGGGTTTCTGAGATAGCCTCTAACGACCAGCCTGCGGTAGCGACTGTCGCCCCTGTCCAGAGAATGCCATTAAGAAAGTCTCTACGCGTAATATCTTTTTTAAACATGGTTGTTCTCAATAATGGGTAAAAATAGGGTGATTTACACTGGGACAGTTATCGAAAAAGCAGTATAACGTGAATTAAAAACGGTTCACACGTCAACAGTTCCATTACTGCCCTACGCCCTACGTTTCGATAACTGAGTATTTTATCGTGAACGCCCACGGTCTTCTTCCGTTTCTCGTTTTGCCTGAACGTCTTTTATATTCATTTTAGGCAGCTCGCCACGTTCGATAGCCGCGCCTATATTTTCACGGACTCTTGTTTTAGCAATTTCACGTTGCTTAGCTGTCAGCTTATCTTGTTCAATTTGTTTATCTATCGCTACAACGGTAGCGACTGCCCCCATTAATTCAGGGTATTCCTGCACCGCATCAGCCGCCGATTTTTTGGTAAATGTTTCGGCTAGTTGTTTGTTTTTATCCGTTTTCGCTGTTCCTGTTTCATTTTCGCGGGCGCGAAAATGTTTGCTGTCATTTTCAATTTTGTTTTCTTTGGTTTCGCTTAGTTGCTTGGCAAGTAGAGCTTTGTCTAATTCTGTTGGTGTGTAGCCTTTGACACTTATGCCGCGTGAAGTGGCTTTAAGCCATGTTTCACGGCGGAAAGTGTCAGAGCCAGAAACTTTAATTTCACTCCAACCCCGTGCTTTTGCAATGCTAACTAAAGATTCAATGATGTATTCACTATCGGATTTGGTTTTAAGCGCGTTGCCTTTGTCTTCAAAAGCAACCACATCCTTGTTTTTCGCATAATGGAATTTATTACCTACCCGTAAAAATTGTTTTTCAATATCAGGCGGTATGAGGGTTTTATTTTTATGTTGAGTGTCGGCAAATAGATTATCTGATTCTATGGCATTGTTTTCTATAGCCTTGTTATTTTTGCCAGAGGTTTCAATGTCCAGTAGTTGTTTAACGGTATCTGAATACTCATTGTTAGGGTCATGAAAAGCCGTTTTGTAGTTAGGATAATTTTTAGTATTTTCCGCGATAAGCACTGCCGCTTTTTCTCGTGCTACGGTATGTTGAATGGACTGAAATTCCGCTATGTCAGTCATAGCCATGTTGTTGTCGATGTCAGGATTAATGGTTTTTGCTGATTTTCTGAGTTCAGCACGGCTTTGAATACCGTTTAATTTTTCGGCATCCATATTGGTTTGAATGTCATTTAATCCTTTACCATCACTGCGTTTCCATTCGTTATTCACTTTGTGAATTTGTAAGTATTGTCCATCCAGCCCCATCACTTGAAAGCGATTTACGCCCAGTTGATCGGCGATTACTATGGCTTCATTGGCGGTTTTAGGAAATAAGGTTTCTTCGCTCTCTTCGTTGTATATTGCATAGTGCGTGGGGGTTTTGTGGGTCAGTTCGTTATAGCTGTTGTTTTTTATTTGTTCCATTACTTAACCTAATTTAATTCTGGGTCGGGGTCAGATTTAACAGTGATACCCGCTGCGATACAAAGATTGTCTGCATAATCAAGAACGCCAGCAACATCAAGATTTTCATGTTTGGGTTTTGCAACCGCAGAGAAATCAACGGCAAAATTGGCTAAACGCAGTTTTGCCAGTTTGGGTAAATCATCGGGTGTTACAGGGCGTTCTTTGCTGGTTTTTTGTATGTCATTGATCGGCGCATCCATAGCAATCAGTTGATGATGAGCTTTAATGTTTAATAATGGCACAGGGGTACTCAGTTCACCCGTTTGTATTGCGGTTTCCAGTTGCTGATGGGTTGGCAGTTTAGTCCCTAGTTTTTTTAAGCTGGGTGATATTTCTTTGAGACGGTCAATAAAAATAGGGTCGTTGTAATATTGTACTTTTTGGGCAAGTATTGGCGGCAGATGCTCCATAATTACTAATGCCCTATTTTGAGCGAGGCTGGTAATTTCTTGCGGTAAAAGTAAGGCTCTACGTTGGTCTGAGGTGTTTTCTGTGGGTGATTGTTTAGAAAATAGTGCTTTGTTCTTGGATTGCGATTTTCCTTTAACGGTTTGATAACCTAGCCATTCTGAAATATCGCGTGCGGTTTGGGTTTCAGAGGCTTTAGGCGGAAAAATAATATTCAGCGCGTGGTTAGTCATAAAGGTTTGTGCGGCTTCTTTGCCATAAGTGTCTATCAACTGTGATGGGCTTTGAATAATCGGCAGCATTCGTAAGCCATAACCCGCCATATAAGCAATGCCTTTTGATAAGGTGTTAATTTTGCCTATCGCAGTAAATTCATCCATGAGCAGCAAACAGCTATATTTAATGTCAGGATTTTGGGCGGGTAGTTCACGGGTATTAAGGTCAATCAACTGTTGAAAAAATAGATTGAGTATCGGAGTCATGCGTTCCAGATTATCGGGTGTTACCCCTAAATAGATGGACATTCGCCGTTTTCTAACCATTCGTAAATCAAAATCGTTGGCACTGGTTGCCGCATCAATTAAGGGATTCATCCATAGTTCTAGTCGTGAACGAAACGAAGTGATTACCCCCGCCCGCGTATTTTCAGAAGAAATGGAAATATAGCTATTCAGAGCGCGTACACACGACCCAGTGAGTGGCTTGCTGGAGACGGTTCTCTCAGTGATTGTTTTAGAAAAATACTCAGAACAATCAGAACCAACCAATGTTTCGCGTAATACTTGACCAATGGTAACGAGCTTATCAGGTGTTTCGAGTAGATATAAAACAATGCCAAGAAATAGGTTTCTAGGTGTGGCTGTCCAAATGACATCCGTTCCCGCTTGATCTGGAAACAGCATATTGGCTATTTTCTGCACATCATCTATGCGAAAGTTTTCATCAGTGTTGATATAGAAAAGTGGGTTGTAACGGTGCGTTCGGTAATCTGTTGCCGCAGGATTAAACAGATAACAGTCTTGACCATATTTTTTGCGAAAGCCGCTGGTGATGTTCCAGTTTTCTTGTTTAATATCCAGCACAACAACGCTGTCTGGATAATTAAGCAAGTTTGGTAAAACAATACCAACCCCTTTACCGCTACGCGTGGGTGCAGAAATAATGGCGTGTTGTTGACCGCCGAATAGTAGGTATCGTTTGCCTAATTTGCCAACGATAATACCTTTTTCCCCTAGGAGTCCTGATTTTTTTATTTCGCTGAATGTGGCAAATCGAGCATCACCAAATAGGCTTTTTTTCGCGGACGCGAAAAAAAAACTCAAGGGCAATAGCATCACAGCAAATGAAATACCGCTGGATAGATAAAGCCATTTTTGGACTTCTTTGTCCGTTCCGTAGTAATGCCAATAGTGGTACAGTGTGAAAATAGTCGCTTCTTCATAGTGACGATTAAATGCCATCATTAAAATACCCCCTGCTAGATACGCCCATGTGCCAATGGTCGCTAAAATAAGCATCACTATCAGGCTAACGTTAACCCATTTTTTTTCGCTTAAATTCTGGGTCATAGTAAATTTCTTGTAGCTTACGATTGTTGTAAAACAAAATCACATCTAGGGTGGTAAACAGCCTATGCTTGATATAAGTGGTATCCAAATGCGCCCCTGTTCGACTGTCTTTGATTAAGGCTGTCAATTGTTCAAAGGCTTCATAAGCTCCATTGGCGTGCATGGTAGAGATTGAACCAGGATGACCCGTATTGATGGACTTGATAAATTCCCACGATTCATCACCGCGTAATTCGGCTAATAATATGCGGTCTGGCTTCATTCGTAAGCAGGAGGCTAAGGCTTGTTTTGCTGTGACCTTAGCCCCGCCCTCATCTTCTCTGCCATAAAAAAGATGCACTTTGTTTGGATAATGCGTCATAAACAGTTCATGCACGTCTTCAATGGTAATGAGGCGTTCATCTTTTGGAATACTGTTAATTAGGCTCTTGGTGATGGTGGTTTTACCAGAACCAGTTTTGCCGACAATGAGTATGTTACGGTGTTTACGAACCGCTAAATCCAGAAATTCCTTGATGTGTTTTTCTTTTTTAAGCGTTAATAGCTCATATTCAAATGGATGTAAATCATCGTTAATATCCATGAATTCAGAGAACGCGCCTTCACTATCCAGCTCTTCAAGCGTCTTATCAATAATTGACGGCTTTCGTATAGTGATGGACACGGTATAAGCAGTACAAGCAGGAGGAATAATGACCTGAACTCGCTCACCATTAGGCAGTACCGCCGATAAAATAGGTTTGTCTGAAGAAATCGCCTTGCTGTTGTAACTGGCAATCAAGGTGGCTAATTGACGGCAATGCTGAAAACTTAAGTTAGGTATTTTGTAATGCGTCCAGCCTTGAGAGCATTCTGTCCACACTTCATTTGGATGATTAATACAAATTTCTGTTAAGGCTTTATCGTTTAAAAAGTCTTGTATGGGTTCTAAATACTCGGTAAGCATTGCCGAGGGTTGTGTGTCATCAATGTCATGACGACGACTCATGGTTTTACCTGCTTTAAGTCATACACGTCTGAAAAATCCAAATCACGCGCTATCATTATCTGAATGTGTTCACCTTGGTTTTTAATGATAGTCGGCGGTATGTTAACCGTTGAATCTAATATTTTTTCAGCCACTTTTTCTCCCCCAGTAGCCGAATTGCCAATTACATTGGTTGTACCACTACCGTTAGATGGGATTGACCGATTAGCAATAATTTGTATGGAGTCTTTAAGCACACTGATTAATATGGCGGCTGAAAATCGTTCAATGAAATGATTATCTACCCAGCCTTCAAGCCCAGCGCGTCCAAGTGCATCCGTACCCGAAGAATTTAATGAAATAATCACACCATTGGGTGTTTTAACCCTTGTCCATAAAACAAATAATCTAACCTGCCCTTGTTTTAGCCCGCCGACATATTCGCCAACTAATTGAGACCCCCTGTCGAGCAAAAGAACTTGCCCATTATCGGAATAGACATCACGCGTTAATCGGCAAGTGGTTAATCCTGGAATCGTGCTGTCAATCGCAGTTTCTAAGGCACAGTCCAATGATGTGCCTTTGGTGATTAAATAATTTCTATCGGGTAAAAAAGAGGCAGTCGAAGCGATGGTTATGGTCGGTTCCAGTTGTTGTGCGAGTGCGTTATTTTTACCCTCTTGACTGTGGGTATCGTCACTTTCAGGCTGTTGGTAAACTTTCTGCGGCGCGGTATTTTCACCTTGATTATCGGTTGCTATGACCAATGTTCCCAGCATTTTTCTGTCCGTCCAATGCAGTATTGGCTTACCGTCAGCAGTCTTTGGCGGGTCGATTGGTTTTGGTTTGCTTGGCTCAATTACTGGAGTTATAGGGGGTGGTGGTGGCGGCGGTACTGGAGCGTCAACGACCATCAATGGCGGCAAATTGTTGGCAATTTTTTCGGGAACTTCTTTTTTCGTTTTCCCGCTTTTATCTTTATTCGCGGCAAGAATCAATGCCCCTGCTGCACCAACGATAAACAAGAAGCCTAACGCAGTGATTAAATGATTAGTGGGTTTGGGTCTATTGACCGATGGTAATCCTTGGTTTTCTTCGTCTGTTTCATTCGGATTCACTACTCGACTTCCTTAATGACACGTTCTACATCTGGTGCAATAGTGCCAGTTTGATTATCTGTACCGCCGTTTATATCGAATGATTTATTGATAACCGACGCGACATAATTGCCCTTACGCAACATTAAATGTGCAACTAGCCGTTGAATAACAAGGGTGTTGCCATCGATGACATTGGTGTTAATCAAGGCTTCATTATTATCACTGTCTACCGAATAAACGGCGGGCATATCTCGATTATTACTAAACGTTAGATAAATAAAACGTCCATCATCGTGTGCTTTTGTTGGGCTGATTTCTTCTGAACCCGCTACCCAGTAATCCATGTTATCAATTTTTTGCGTGGCATCAGACAGCTTATGTTTCACCGCATTAAGGTCAGCTTTGGCGGAGGCTTTATTCAAGGTAGCTTGCCGACTAGCTTCTTGTTCATCAGGGTAATTAAAGGTTAAAGAAAATATCAAATTTGGATTTTTCCACGCTTTTGAATCCTTGATAGATTTTGCTTGTACGATTAATGCAAATTGATAGGTTCGTTTATCAGTGATTACTGTTAGATTGGTATCGGCTTGTGTCGCTTGTGGTTTAATGAACAGGTGATTTTTACGCGGCACAACTTTCCAAGCCTGATCGTCTCCAATAGCAATATCTTTAATGGTTTCATCATCACCAAACTTTACATGGGTTGATACACCGTAAAATGTCGATAACTTCACCACGTTTAAAGGATTGTAATCCACGACACGCACACGCGGATCAAACTCACCTTGTGGCGGGGTTATTTCTGCAATTGTCAGTGTGGGAACAAGCACTATAAGCCATAACAGTCTTTTCATCATCGCTACGTTATGGCTGAATTTGCGGTGTAAAAGGTGTCTTTTCTTGAGCAGGAAATGCCACTGGCGGGGGCTGTGAGGAAACAACAGGCGTTTTTAATGGCGACTTTTTTTCACTGGGTAGTGCGTCTGGATCATTACGGTACTCGACTACCTGAAATCCTAATGGATTCACTGCCCTATCCGTTTCCTTCATCGGCGCACCTGAATAGCTAAAGGTGATAGTCGCGGCAAAATGAGAGACTTCAGGATTATCCGAACCTCTTTCAATTTCAGTTGAATAGCGCACTAAGGCAATGTCATTTTTTATAAATGATGTGCTTTTAATCACCACTTTTACCTTGGCATATTTGCCATAGATATTGAGAGGTGACAGTGGATTTTTTGGATTAAAAAAGTCGTAATATTTCTTTTGTTCCAGTGCAGAGGACATAATGCCTACGTTACTGTAATACTCTTCGGCAAGCTCTTTTGAATACCCTTCTCTATAGCGTACATACCACTGTGTGAAATATTTATTGATCGCCTCATCATAAGAGGTCTCGCCATCCTTCAAGCTATTAACCACATCAACAATGCCCGTCGAATTATCGACTCGAATTACATAAGGCACTATGGTTTTTAATGGCGTTAAAACAATTACTGCGGTCACGGAGGCAAAGGTCAGCACGGAGGAAGCTATCGCTATTCGCCACGCAATATTTTTGGATTTTTCCAGAGCCTGAACTTTGTCAGTTTCCCAAGAGCGGGTTTCCTGCAAGTATTTTTCAACGTTTTCTTTATCGACTGATGTATTCAATGACATTCCCTAGTATGCCGAGGGTGTTTAGCGGGACTGTTAACCATGACAGGAATAAGCGGCGGCTGTAATGATTGCATGGTTATACCACTGTGCGCTGGAGGCATTACTGCTAATTTGGGTTGCATTACCGTCAACGCTGAGTGTTGTTTTTTAATCAGTGTGGATGTTGGTTTTTTTGCTGATGACGGTTTAGTCAAGGGTGGCTGGATGGTCTGCGAAGCATGAAGAGCATTGACACTCTCATTTGGCTGATTGATGGGTTTATATTCTCCCGTAAACGTTGGCGGTGCATGAGGCGTACCTGCACAACCTAATAGCAGAAAAATTGGCAGTGATAGAATACTTTTACCCATGAATAGTAAATTTTCAGATTTATCGTTTTGCTACTCTAGCATAGATTCCACATTCAATAGGTGTTATTTCTGTTTTGCTAAAAATGAACTAATAGAAGAGATATTTTCGCGGGCGCGAAAATAATGAGAATATTTTCGCGCCCGCGAAAATAATATTGTTTTGATTTTAGTATTTAATACCCAGCAACGACACGAACCTAGACCTCCATTCTTTACTACATGGCTATGTTCACAATATGGACACCGCATTGTTCGATGTTCGTTTTGGGTAAATTTATAATAATATCAGAGTACTCATTGTTTATGACCGCTCAAACTCGATGGTTAAATCGATTTACTAACAATTTTGTCAAAGCCGACCTTAAGTAAAAACAGTAGTACATTATTTGCACATT
>Ga0194060_10003613_pt1 | contig 10894 bp, 13 predicted proteins | sample SepL225m_MetaG_FD_163427 | JGI IMG/M metagenome (GOLD analysis project Ga0194060, IMG submission 163427) | Anoxic zone freshwater microbial communities from boreal shield lake in IISD Experimental Lakes Area, Ontario, Canada - Sep2016-L222-5m | ecosystem: Environmental > Aquatic > Freshwater >... | reverse complement strand
GTTTAGAGAAAATAGACTGCGTTGATTCAGTGTGGCAGTATGCAGAAAACCAGCCCAGTCTTGATTTTAATTTAATCGGTGAAGCTGTTACCCGCTTATTTAATAATCAGATTATTAAAGTCAACCAGTTTTCTGCATCAGTCGAGTTTTTAACGGCTTTGTTTGGTAAAGTAAACGCCTTATTTACCGCTAATCAACACTTCATCACCGCACAAAAAGAGCAGTTTCCATCACCGCACAAAAAGAGCAGTTTCGCTTAAATTGCGAAAAGGCTTATGTAGAGGACAGTTTTGCCGATTTATTTACCGAATGGCAAACCGAAATTACCGCGCTGGAAAATCATTATTTCCCGATTATTGAAGCCTGTTTTATCGGCACAATCAGCCAATCCGCTACCATAGAAACCTTGAGTTTATTTGAAAACTATCGCTATGCGGTTGATAATTTCTTTTTATCGGAACGTATCGCCTTAATTCATGAATACGATGAAAATCCTAAATCACTGTTTTTGCAAAAGATTGATATGGAAAGTAAATTATTTAAAAGCCGTTGTGTGTTAAGAAATGGTTTAAAAGCATTAATCACTAACGAAGCGCAACATTTAACCAAGAAATTATTAAATGCCGAATCACAAGCTTTATTATCGCGGGAAATCGGGCAATTATTAACCGTTTCCAAAGCAGCGAATATTTCGCAAGTATTACAAACAGAATTTAATGAATTACAACAACGTAATTTTGAAATTTATCTTGCCGATGTTGAACAATATGGCAATGAATTAGATAAACGTGATAAGGATATTCAAGGCTTATTATTTAAAATGAAAAAGGATTTAGAGCGACAACCGAAAGGGGAATAAAACAATACGGAGTACAAACCTAGGTTTGTATTCCATTCATAAGGAGTAAAAAAGCTTTAGCTTTTTAGCCAATAGCTGAAGCTATTGGACTCCATATCAATAATTAATAAGGAACAAAAAATGGGTTTTTTTAGTAAGGCAGTTGACTTTATTTCTGGTATTTTTTCATTTGAAAGTAGCAGTAGTCGTTCAGAAAATTATCATTCTTCATCAACAACACAAACAGTTTATGAACCCGATAAAGTCAGAGTTGCTGAGCTTGAAAACCAGCGTTCTGAAATGTTGGTGGAGGCACAAAAAGATATTATTGAATTGAATGCACGAATGCAGGCAGCAGTGATTGAAGCCAATGCTCGCGGTTTTGAATATTCAGCCAATGTTTTAAAATCGCTAATGACGGATATGAATATCCTTGCTCAACAACGGTTACAGTTATTAGAAAATGGGCATTTTGAAATCGTTAAACAAATTGAATGTTTATATTTGGATTTAGAGCGAGAAATTAAAAAAGATAATGAGGCATTTCAATTGGAAAAATTGCCGCAAATGTTTGAGGTATTAAGTCGATTTGAGGTAGAAAGCACACCTTATAAAATGTATTCTGGTTCTATTGACCAGCAAATACAATTAAATATCAGCTTTGTGGCTGAAAAATTTAAAGGACTGACACAACGGCAACACACGTTAATTGCTGCTTCAACAGAAACTAAAAAATTAGTGCTTGAACAATCGGGGCAATTGGTCGCAGATCGCATGAAGTTTTTAGAAAAGCAAATTGAAAATAAAGAAGCATTACACCTTAACGCGCCCGAAAAACATAAATCGCTTCCATCTGCAAATACTCAGCAACTGCCAGATAAATTGTAAAACACACTCCCATGCTAAGACTCATCCACACCGCCGATTGGCATTTAGGTCATACCTTACACGGTGTTTCACGACACACGGAACATCAACAATTTTTGAATTGGTTGCTGGCTGAATTATTGGACAAACAAGCCGATGCGCTGATTGTGGCGGGGGATATTTTTGATTCGGCAAATCCATCCGCACAGGCACAAGCGCAATTGTATGAGTTTTTAGTCAGTGCTAAAAAACAGCAATCTGCGTTGGATATTATTTTAGTTGGCGGTAATCACGATTCGGCAACGCGCTTGGACGCGCCTTCGTCGATTCTGAATGCTTTGGGGGTTCATGTTGTTGGCGGTTTGCGGCGTGATAATCAGGCTATCGATTGGCGGCGGTTAATAGTCCCGTTGACCAATGCGCAAGGTGAGATTAAGGCGTGGTGTGGGGCTATGCCATTTTTGCGCAATGCCGATTTGCCAAATAGTGAAGACGATGATCCGTTAGTGACGGGTGTTAAATCATTGTACGATGAATTATTTAGCCAATTGCAAAGCCACGCCCAACATGGCGAAAGTCTGATTATGACGGGGCATTGTTATATGGTGAATGGCAATGTGTCGGAACTCAGCGAGCGTAAAATTTTGGGTGGTAATCAACACGCGCTACCTGTTGAACTATTTTCTAACGCGGTTGATTATGTGGCGTTGGGGCATTTGCATTTGGCGCAAACCGTGGGCGCGAATGAGCATATACGCTACAGCGGTTCACCGATTCCATTGTCATTTGATGAAAGTCATTATGTGCATTCGGTGTTGCAAGTTGAGGTTACAGCAGGGCAGGGCGTAGCTATCACAAAACTTAAAATTCCGCGCAGTATTGAGTTATTACGCATTCCTAACAGCAAAGACTTTGCCACGCTGTCCAATGTGCTGGTGAACGGCTGTGGCGAACAGTGAAATATGAAGACGTGTACCTGAATGGATATGAAACTCTGCCGACGTTATTGCTAGGGTTGACGGACTACTTCTTGTTTTACAACGGGAAAAGACGGCATCAATCGCTAGACTATACGACACTCAACGTGGTGTACCTCACGGCAACAGGCGGCGGTGCGAAGATTGTCGATAGGTTCAGTAGTGTGCGGGAAGTCACATTATCCGCTGGGGAATTGGGGCAGTGCCAACCAGCTGCGATTGGACTTAAACTAGGCAAAAGATTGTCTGGACAATAGGGGTCACTATACTTACTACTTCTTCGAGCGTGAGTTCAAATTCTTTATTGCGTACCAAATAAATTACATGGGGTATTTGTTTGCCGCATTTTTCTTTAATGATAATTCGACTTTCTAGGTCTTGAATTTGTACGGATGTGAAAAGTTTGTAGGTAGAATCTTTGAAGAGTGTCATTAAGCTGTCCCTGTTGGTTGCAATAGGGGGATTTTTACGAGGGTGTCAGAAACTTTGTGTAAATAGTCATTTATCATAAACCTACTTTTTTAAGAGATGGATAAAAAAATGACCTTACCGAACGACTTAATAGATAAACTGTTATTGAACTACAAAAACCCAGAAGACCTGATTGGTGAGAATGGACTGCTTAAGCAACTGACCAAAGCGGTGATTGAGGGTGCGCTGCAAGCGGAAATGGGGGCGCATTTGGGTCATATAGCAATGCGACAGGTAACACGCGTAATGGCAGCAGCCGAAAGATCTTGAAGGGCGACAAGGTCAGTTAGCTATCGATAGTCCGCGTGACCGAGAAGGCAGTTTTGAGCCGCAGTTCGTTTCCAGACATCAAACCCGCTGGACGGGCTTTGATGACAAGATCATCTCCTTGTACTCACGCGGCATGACCGTCGGCGTACAAGCACACTTGGCTGAAATGGTCGGCACGGAGGTTTCACCTGCGCTGATTTCAAGCGGTGATGGACGACGTTAAACAATGGCAATGCGGTGTATCCTGTGCTGTATCTGGACTGTATTCACGTCAAAGTGCGTGAACATGAGCTTGCGCAAAGTCACCCAAAATCGTGGCTCATTTCTTAATGATGACGCAGTAATGAAATTATTCTATTTAGCTCTGATCAATATTAGTAAAAAATGGACGATGCCATTGCGTGATTGGAAACCCGCTTTGAATCGGTTTTCTATTCAGTTTGAGGATAGAATGCCTCAGCAGTAACTAAACTCTATTTACACAAAATTCTGGATACCCTCCTGTTTGATGGTAGTGGGTGAAACCTGTAATTAAGCATAAATATCTCGTTCACAACGACCTTGTTAATCAGTAAACCGATAACGGTATCGTGCATCAATTCTAGTTTTGAGAAACATAAGGTTTTGCGCGTAAGTCGCTTGATCCATGTACGATTGTCAGATTTTTACGTTCTATTTTTTGCGTATTACGCTTACCAATTTCATGTTTATCGGTCTCTAGGTGACGTTGATATGCCCCCCAGTCATCGGTGTAGTAGCGAGCAATGTCAAACGGTTCAAGCAAGGTATTTGAGTTCCTTAAATACCTCATCCTTACGCTTGCCAAACACATAAGCCAGCACCGTATTCGTGGCGTGGTCAACGGCGTACCATAGCCAGCGTTGGTTAGATTTGTTACCGATATAAGACCATTGTTCGTCCATCTCCACCTCGCAGGCGGCTTCTAGTCTGACTTACAGCCCGCCTTCTGCGCTTAACTCAGACAGCTTGGGGCAGGGTGTTGGCTTTTTTTAATGTGCTGATAATAGTGTTCTTGTCACAATTAGTACCCGTGCTGTGTCACGAATGCCCGCTCCCATTGATTGCCATCTCCACCGCCTGCTCTTTGATGCCCGCTTTTCTTTTCGAGTTTTTATATCGCAAAACTGGGTAGGTTTGCGCACCACTTCAAACGCCTGAGGAATGGAGACCTCACTACTGTAATACACTGCACCGTCCGCCCTTGGTAATGGTCATAATGCAACACATCACCTCATTTTCATCCGTCCATGCTTTCTCTTGTAGAGTATCGTCAAAAATCAGACACCCATCCTCTTGCTCAATCTCTCTCTGTCGATTTTCCCCCTTCCATAGCTCTTTTGACGTGTAGTCGCGCTCTGATCAAAATCGCGTAATCTTGTCATGACTGATTTCGCTATCCAGTACCGTCGACAAGCCCGTCGCTGTCGCCAACGGCGACACCCTAACTTGATAAACGGGTTATGCACTTATGATACGAATTCACCCTGTCGTTATTTTTTGGGCAGCGCAAAGTAAAAACGCGATAAATCGCGTCTTTACCAATTTGGTTGCTTGGATTTTTACCATTACCGTTTTTTTTCGCACTTTTCGTGGACAAATTATAAGGTAACGGTTTCGCCCACTTTCGGAATATTAGCATTCCATCCTGTGCGCTGAAAACAGGTTTGTAATGATAGTGTTGCCGATTTTTCACCGTGTATCAGATAAAGACGCGGCTTAGTTGCAAAGTGACTCGCCCATTGCAATAATTGACTTTGATCGGCGTGCGCACTTAACGCGCCTAAGGTATGGACTTTAGCGGCGACAGCGACTTCAGCCCCTAGAATCTTGAGATATTTCTTTTTGCCGTCAACAATAGTGCGCCCTAATGTGCCTTCGGCTTGAAAACCCGCGATGATGATATGGGCATTACGCCGCCAGAGATTGTATTTAAGATGATGGCGAATACGTCCACCGTTACACATCCCACTGCCTGCAATAATAATCACGCCGCCGACAATGCGATTAACTGCCATTGATTCTTCTGCCGTTTCAGAATAAACCAAGCCGTGTAGCCATTCATGCCAGCCGCGTGGCGCGACTTTGGTAAATTCGGGGTCATCAATATTGAATAAGTCGGTATTGTCCGCGTAAATCTCACTGGCTTTAATCGCCATCGGGCTGTCCAAGTAAATCTGTTTTTGTGGCAGTCCGCCTTGGCGTTGCAGTTTGCCTAACCAATAAATTAAATCTTGGGTGCGCCCGACAGCAAACGCAGGAATAATCACATTGCCGCCACTATGCGCCGCTTCGGCTAGTGCGTCGCGTAATTCGTCTACCGTATCAACTAAAGGTTTATGATCCCGATCGCCGTAGGTGGATTCTAGTAATAATACATCGGCTTCGGTCAAAATGGCGGGATCGCGTAATAGTGGCGACAGCGGATTGCCTAAGTCACCTGAAAAGACTAATGTTTTGCTTTCCTTGCCTTCTTTAATCTGTAAGCGCACGATGGATGAACCCAAAATATGCCCCGCTTCATGAAAGAAAACACTGATACCTTTGAGAATTTTGGTTTCTTGACCGTAGGCAATGGGCTTTCTGAGTTTCAACAAGGCTTCTACATCTTCAAGATCATAAAGCGGCTCTAGCAATTTTTTACCTGCGCGTTCACGCTTTTTATTTTCCCATTCAATATCGCGTAGTTGTATGTGTACCGCATCTTTGAGCAGTAGTTCCAGTAATGGAAAACTAGCTTCGGTTAAATACACCACGCCTTTGAAGCCGTCTTTAAGCAGTTTGGGTAAGCGTCCGCAATGATCCAAATGGGCATGAGACAGCACCACCGCGTCAATATCAGCGGGATTAAACGGAAAATCAGCGGCATTTTGTTTTTCGGTTTCTTTAGAACCTTGAAACAAGCCGCAATCTAATAAAATTCGCTGGTGTTTGGTTTCTAGTAAATAGCACGAGCCTGTGACTTGTCCTGTCGCGCCTAAAAAAGTTAGCGTTGTCATACTGTTACCTTCTTATTAATAGAGTGATTGCCATTAATTATGCCGTTACCTTTTAAAATCATTTGCCATGCTTGCTCGGCGGTTTCGGCGTATTGAATCAATTCCCGATCACAGGCGGTGATTGCACCTTCTTCAACCAGTGCATCGAAATTGATGATTTTTTCCCAATATAGTTGCCCAAATAAAATCACGGGGATACGTTTGACTTTTTTTGTTTGAATCAGGGTCAATGCTTCAAACAGCTCATCCATTGTGCCGAATCCCCCAGGAAATGCCACTAAGGCAATGGCTCGCATTAAAAAGTGCATTTTACGAATCGCAAAATAATGAAATTGAAAACATAGTTCAGGGGTAATGTAAGGGTTAGGTCTTTGTTCATGAGGTAAGACAATGTTTAGCCCCATGCTTTTACCGCCCACATCCGCTGCGCCGCGATTCGCTGCTTCCATAATGCCAGGTCCACCGCCTGTCACCACTATCCACGGATATTTACGTTTTTTAGCTTCTGAGGTAATAATTGCACCTAGTTTACGCGCTTCATCGTAGTAGTGACTTTTCATCGATATGCGCCGAGCAATCGCCAAATCATTAGCCAAACTTAACTCATCAGGGCGTTCATTCCACGCATTTTCCGCATTAATCAGGTCTTGTTGTGCCTCATCATCGCCATGAATCCGCGCACTACCAAAAATAACTACTGTGGATTTAATACCAAGTTCGGATTGCGCTAACTCAGGTTTGAGTAATTCTAACTGCAAACGGACGGGACGCAACTCGTCACGCATCATAAAATCTACGTCATCATACGCCAAACGATAGGACGGTGATTGCGTTTGTGCCGTGCCATCATTGTACGAAACATGAGCCGCATCCTCTTTAGCAGAAGGAAAAAGGCTTTCGTTAAGTATTTTTGTTTTTTTAGTCATCGGCATTCCGTGTTAAGGTAGTGTAAAATAGTGTTTTTCAACAAGAAAATCGAAATATCTCAACTGGATGGTTTCGATTACTATCAGATTGATGAAGGCTATTTGACGATTAGCCGCGTTAAGAACTGATTATTTTTTACCAATAGGCGTAGTAGTATGCAGTCAAGTATATCGGCAGTTGAAGTGTTTATCTCCAACACGACAAAATTATTTTTTTCACCCAAGGGGGCTTTATTGAAGCGCGATAAAGTACGCAGTGTACAGCGTAAAAATTTGATTATTTCTACCTTGTGTCTTATGCCTTTGAGTCTGTCCGTACAGGCAATGGCTGAGGATGTTGCAACACCAGCAACCACTAATCTGGCTGTACCAGCAACCAATGTAACCCCCGCAGCTCCTGTGGTTGTTAATGAAATTAGCACTATTATTGCCGCGAAAAAACATCCTTATCTTGCCTTGTCGAATTTTGCCCATCGTGCAGAAGACCTAGATGCACTTTATAAAGTCTCTGGATACAAACCAATTTGGTTAAGCGATGACAGCAAAGCCACTAAGATTATTGGCGAAGTCGTTAAGTTATTGGAAGATGCGTCAATTTACGGCTTAAATGCGGCAAATTATGACACGAAACTATTGCACGAAAAGCTGACGGCTTTAAATCCACCACTTGATGTGCATAGTAAAGACCTCGCATTGTATGACACCGCTATTAGTATCTCTTTGCTACGTTTTTTACATGACTTGCATTATGGTCGGATAAATCCTAATGACTTGGATTTTAATATCCAATTAAGACCAGAAAAAACCCTTGATTTACCCACGTTGATTGCCAACAGTTTGGCGCAAGATACCTTGTCACAGTTACCTGTGGCAGTCGAACCTAAACTACAGCAGTATCAAAAATTAAAACAAGCATTGGCGGCTTATCGTATTGCTGAAAAATCACAGCCTTTTACATTACAGGTTAAATCATCGATTAACCAAGGTAATTCACTACCAAAAAGCGTGGAACTACAGCAATTCTTAGCCGCGATGGGGGATTTACCAGCAGATAAAGTTGATAATTCAGCGGTGACTTATACCGATACTATTGTTGGTGGTGTTAAAAAATTCCAACAACGGCACGGTATAGCGGCTAATGGTGTGATTAATAAATCAACAGCGACAGCCCTTAATGAGCCGCTAGGTCAACGTATCACGCAAATTGAATTGGCGATGGAAAGATTGCGCTGGCTGCCTGAAATTACCGAAGGACGCGCCGTTATTGTCAATATTCCTGCGTTTCAATTATCTGCCTTTGATGATATTACCCAAGATACTCCCACAACAACCATGCGGGTAGTCGTTGGTAAAGCGGCGAAAAATAAAACCCCTTTATTGACAGCCGATATGCGTTTTGTTGATTTTCAGCCTTATTGGAATGTGCCGTTTAAAATTGCCAGAGATGAAATTTTACCCAAATTGATGGTAAATCCTGGTTATTTATCTGGGCAAAACATGGAATTAATTTCACGGTCGGGCAAGAGAATTGGCGGTGAGGATGGAGAATCATTCGCTGAACAAATTAGACAAGGTGCAATGGGTATTAGACAGAAACCAGGAAAAGGTAATGCCTTGGGTAAAGTGAAATTTATTTTTCCCAACAAAAGCGATGTCTATTTACACGATACTCCGTCTGTGTCGTTCTTTAGTCGAGCGCGTAGAGACTTAAGTCATGGTTGTGTACGCGTCGCACACCCTGAAGAACTGGCAAAATTTGTGCTTAAAAACCAAGATGGCTGGGATAATTTTTCGATAGAAAAAGCACTGAAATCGCCTAAAAACCAGCGCGTGGTATTGAAAAATACCATACCCGTGTTATTCCTTTATAACACATCGTTTTTTGATGAGCATAATAACCTAAGCTTTTATCCTGATATTTACCATCACGATGCAACCTTGTTAGAGGCTCTTAAAACGCAGACAGATTTATCCGATAAAGTATTGTTTGCTCCCAAAGAAGTAGTACTACCGCCGACAGATGAGCAACCTGTAAACACGACAAACGCAAATCAGATAGCACCTGCTGTTGAATCGGTAGCGACTGCCGATACAAAGCATATTCAATCGGTGACAACTCCAAAAGTGGATTCAACAGTATCTCCATAAGAGCTTATGACAGAGGCGCGATTTATCGCGTCTCTTTAAGAGGCTTTGATAATCAATGGTAGGATTGGACAAGGTCGTGACTGTCAGGAGTCAAAAAAATATATTTTTTGACTCCTTGCTTCGACAGTAAATAGGGGAAGTTTAGATAGATTAGGGTTGCACTTTAATAAATAAAGGCTTGATCTTAATGAAAACAGGGGGCGTGATGCCCCCTGTATTTGTACGAATGTTTTTATGGCAACGGACTACTGTAAGTAATTTACCAAGTTCTAACATCACCTGTATCCAGATGTACAAAATTACTACCTGGATAGTAACCTACGCCACCTTGAGCCATGCTAAGTGCGGCATCTCTAATTGTTCTGCTATCAACGCCAGCGATGCGAATGTCGATTGCGCGTCCTTCCATGTGTAAACTATTTCTAGCAACGCCGTGATTGTTTCTGCGTAAATGCGCATTAGTAAACGGTGAGCGATAGCCACAAATAACATGAATGGGTCTTTTGTTAATACCCAAAGTTGCTTGCAAATCATGTAGTTGATCTAGCAAAGCAATATCAACAGGATGTACTTCATCGGTTAAATGGTCACGGTACAGATGATTAATTTCATGGAGTGCATCGGGAAGATACCTGCCACGCTCAAAATAAGTGACGTTTACATTGTCGCCTGTAGTGGTATTTTGTAAGGCAAGCGATCTGTGCGTTACAGTATTACCAAAGCGACTTGTTGCTTGACCTTGCGAAGCAAAGCGATTTTGTGTGTTGCTATGCAAAGGTGTACTGAGGTCTAGTTCGTCACGAGAAGCGAATTCTTGCATATCAAGATGATGCCCGCCATCGTGTTGCTTGTGTAAAGAACTATGAATACGCGAGTTACTGTTGTTTAAGGCGAGTCGATTATCACCGTGTAGGTAATGTTTGCTATCGTGACCTTTGTGTAAAGAGCTGTGAATACGCGAATTACTGGCAAGCTCTTTGTGAGAGAGGTGGTCGTGATGAGTGCTGGCAGTTTTTAAAGCTAGTCTGTCATGTAAAGAACTTTTAACATGTGTGGTCGCGTGTTTTGCGGTGTCTTTTTTGGGGCTAGCTGCATGTGTAACATGTTTAACCGCTGCTTCTGCGATACCAGAGCCACCAATAGCCAACAAAGAACCGTAAGCCATGCGCGTTAGAAAACTGCGTCTTGATGCAATAATGTTGGTTTCGTTAGTAGTCATATTTTTTAGTAGTTGATTTTTCATAAGTATGATCTCTCATGCCTTTTTTATTATTTTGCCCACTTAGTCTTAACCTAATCTTAAATTTATTCTGATATTGCCCAAAATTTTTAAATAACGATCATGATTAAAAAATATATGTAACTACTCACCCCATCAAT
>Ga0194060_10003612_pt1 | contig 10897 bp, 11 predicted proteins | sample SepL225m_MetaG_FD_163427 | JGI IMG/M metagenome (GOLD analysis project Ga0194060, IMG submission 163427) | Anoxic zone freshwater microbial communities from boreal shield lake in IISD Experimental Lakes Area, Ontario, Canada - Sep2016-L222-5m | ecosystem: Environmental > Aquatic > Freshwater >... | reverse complement strand
TGAAGCAGCTTCAGACACTTCGCGACCAGGTCTCGGGTGTCTCTCTCGACGAGGAAGCCGCCAACCTGACGAAGTTTCAGCGGGCCTACGAGGCGAACGCTCGCTATTTCAGCGCCGTAGACGCGTCGCTGAATGTGTTGATGCAGATGCTGGGGGCATAATGCGCGTCGTCTTCAGTGCTCAGTTCAGGCAGATCTCCGAGGAGATCAACCGGACCGCGGCCGACCTCGCGAACGCCCAGAATCTTGTGTCCTCGGGGCGGCGCATCCAGAAGCCCAGCGACGACCCGGCCGGCGCCAGTTCCTCGGTGACGGACCACGCCGCGCTCGGGGCGCTGGATGCCTACACGAAGACCACCGACAGCGCGACGTCGCGGCTCACCGTCGTCGACACGACGCTCTCGGACATCGTGAACAAGCGCGAGGCCGCGCAGACGGCCGTCATGAGCGCGCGTGGATCGAGCGTCAGCCAGAGCCGGCGTGACGCCGCCGCGGCAAACCTGCAGGGCATCGCGGACGCGCTCGTCAGCGACTTGAATGCGGAGTTTCACGGTGCCTATCTGTTCAGCGGAACGCTGGCCACGACGGCGCCCTACACGGTCGCCGCCGGCGTCGTCTCGCCGTACAAGGGCAACACCTCGACGATGGCGGTCGACCTCGGGCAGGGGCACCCCCTCACCGTCGCGTTCGATGGCAGCAGCATCGCGCAGGGCAGCGACGCCGCGGACGTGTTCACGGTGATTGCGGACTTGATCACCGCAATCCAGACGGGCGACCCCACGGGCACGGCGATTGCCACGGGCATGGCGGGCCTCGAGCGCGCGGCGACTCGCGCCACCCTCATGCAGACGCAGGTGGGCACCAACCTCAACGCGCTCGACGATGCCAGGGCGCGCCTGAGCGCGGTGCGACTGGACGTGACGGCCCAGCTCTCGAAGACGGAAGACGCCAACATGGCGTCCGCGATTACCCAGATGTCGCAGGCTGATACCGCGTACCGCGCCGCGCTCGGCGCATTCAGCAAGGTCGGAACCGTATCGCTCATGGATTATCTAAGATGACACAACCACTCGCCCCCGCCGCCCAGGTGCCGCAACCGGATGCCCCCTTGCCAGCCAACGAACTCGCCGCCCGTCCCGAAGACGTGGTCGCCTTTCCGGATGGCCTGCCTGGATTCGAAACATGCCGGCGCTTCGTCGTGATGTCGCTCGAAGACGTCCCGCCTTTTCAGCGCCTCCAGGGGCTGGACGGCGCGCGCCCGACGTTCTTGACGATCGACCCGACCCAGGTGCTGCGGCGTTATCGCCTGCTGCTCAGCCCGGCCGACCGCGCGCGGCTGGACGCCAGAGACGACGACACCCTCCTGTGGCTGGCCATCGTCACCTTCGACGCGGACGACACCGCGACCGTCAACCTGCGCGCGCCGCTCGTGATCAACCCGCGCGTCATGGTCGGATTCCAGGTGATGCCGCATGAGACCCTGTACCCCCTTCGCCACCCGTTGAGCCTGTAGCCCCCACATGCTTGTTATTACCCGGAAGCGTGACGAGGCCATCGTCATCGGGGACGGCATCGAGGTTCGGGTGCTGCGCTCCGGCCGCGACGTCGTCAAGCTCGGCATCACGGCGCCGCCGTCGGTGCCCGTACACAGGCGGGAAATCTACGACCTGATTCGTGCCGAGAACGAATGGGCGGCGCGCCACTCCACCGATCTGTCCGGCCTGGTCGCCCGTTTGCGCGGCCGGCCCCTGCTCTCCGCCGACTAGCCGCCCCGCATGGCTATCGCCTGCGTGGACTGGCGCGACGCCGCTGCCGAGCGGCTGACAACCCTCTACACGGACGAACTCCGCCTCTGGTCCGACGTGCTCGGCTGGGACACGGCGTCCTCGTGGCGCCAAATCGAACTCGGCCGGCGCCTGGGCACCGTGTCTGGTCTGCTGGCATTCGACGAAGGCGGGTCACCTGCTGGCTGGACGTTCTTCCTGCGTCATCACGGCGCGTTGCAGGTCGGAGGTTTTCGCGCCGCGTCCGCGGACGCGACCGCGGCCCTTCTCGACGGCGTCTTCGCTTCCGACACGGCGACTCACGCCACGTCCGTCACGTTCTTCGCGTTCACCGACGCCCCTGGGCTGACGGACGCGCTTGCGCGCCGCGGTCTCACCGTCGTCTGCTACGACTACCTGTCCAAGCCGCTCAGCGCCGAGCCGCTGCCGTTGCCGCCGCCGCACGAGGCGCGGTGCTGGCGTGGGGAAGACGGCCCCGCCGCCGCGAGGCTGCTGGCCGTCGCGTATCCGACGCCCGACGAGGGGCGGCCATTTGCGCCGCGCGGGACGGCGGGCGAGTGGCAGGAGTACGTGGACCAGATCGCGAACGCGGCCGGCTGCGGCGCGATCATGCCGGACGCCTGCCTCGTCGTGCCGGGCGGTTCCGACCGCCTGGCGGGTGTCATCCTCGTGACGCGGCTTGGGCCAGCTACCGCGCATGTGGCGCAAATCGCGGTGGACCCGGCCACTCAGCGCAGGGGACTCGGCCGTTCGCTGCTCGGCGCCGCGTGCCAGTCGGCGCGCGAGGCTGGCTGCGCACGGATGACGCTGCTCGTAGACCGTCGGAACGCAGCCGCGCGACGGCTCTACGAGCGCGACGGGTTCGTCCCTGTGGCGGGGTTTGTGTCGGCGGGGAGTTCTCAGCCCGTGCGGTTGACGAGCGTCGCAGCGGGCGGTCGAGCCGTGACGCGGCTGTAGGCGGCGAGCGTCGACCTGGCGTTGTCCATGGCCTGGGCCGCCGCGCGCCGCTCCGCCACGATTTGTTCGAGCGCGAGAATGGATGCGCGGTCGGTTTCGAGAATGGTCGTCACCATCCGGGCCGCCGTCTCATGCATCTCGGCGACGTGAGCAAATCCGGGCAGGTGGCGCGCCTTCCCGCGGTCGCGCGAGAGCGCCTCGCGAACCGGCCGTACGTCCTGTTCGATGGCCATCAACCCCGACATGAGCGAGTCGCGTTCGTCCGCCGTGCGATGCGCGGTCGGGATGTCGCTCGCCTCCGTCGTCTTCCGCGTATGATCCGCGAGCGCTTCGAGTCGGCGCAGAATCACGAGCTCGGCCTCGAGGCCGACGCGGTATTGCTCGATGAGCGCGCCGAGATCCGGTGTGCTCATCGCATGGCCCGCTCGGGCGCGGTCGCGGCCGTTTCGCGGGCGACCTCGGCCCAGGCGCCGCGCAGCGTGGTCATCAGGCGTGCGGCCTCGTCGAGCGGCCGGGGGTCTTGTTTGTTCGTGGCTTCAATCAGGCGGCCGTTGATGTACACGTAGAGGCCATCCAGTTTCTCCGCGATCACACCGCCCTTCTCCATGTCGAGCGTGCTCTGCAGCTCCGAGATGACCGAGAGGGCGCGCGTGATCGCGTCCCGGCGGGCACGAATGTCCTTCCGCTCGAGGGCGTCTCGCGCCTGCGCGATGAACCTCAACGCGCCATCATACAGCATCGTCACGAGCTCGAGCGGCGTTCGGGATTGAACCTCCGTTTGACGATAGACGTTGGCGGCCTGTTTGGCGAAGTCGTGCATGCCGGTCTCCTGAAGCAGTAGGCGGTGGACGCTAGCCGTTCATCACGAGCGACGACGAAGTCTGGCTCGACGAGGTCGACGACAGCGACGCGCCGGCTGCCTTGAGTGAAGTCATCAACTGATCGGCGGCGGAGTACTCAGCCTGGAGCGCCGCCCGCTGAACGGCGAGCCGGTCCTGCATGTCGGCGATCTGATCGCTCAGCCGGTCGCCCAGCGCGTTCAACTGGAGTTGCGCCGTCGAGATGAGGCCCCCGGTCTGCGTGAACGTATCGAGGGCTGACTGAACCGAGCCAAACGCGCCGTTGGTAAACGCACCCGTCGTGCCGGTGCCGGCAAACAAGGCGACGACGCCCGCTCGGTCCTGCGACAGCGCGGTTGTCAGCGTCGCCTCCGTCACCTCGAGCTGGCCGGTGCGGTTGAAGCCGATGCCGACTTCGGCCAGGTGCTTGAACGTACCGGATCCGTACGAGGCGTTCAGCGCCGTGCGCAGCGCGGTCCGCGCCTCGCGGACCAGCGACTCGTGTGCCAGTGTGCCGGTCTGTCCCTTAAGCGCCGCCTGCGTCTGGTTGCTGATGAACGTGATCAGGTCGTTGTAGGCGGAGACGAACGTTTTGACGCTTGCGACGACCGTGGAATCGTCCGTGTCTATCGACGCGGTGATCGTCTTGGTCGAATCCGCGTGAAGCAGCGACAGCGTGGCGCCGGGAATGGCGGAGGTCAGTGTATTGCTCGAGCTCGTGATCGAGAGCCCGTTCACCGTGATGGCCGCGTCGTCCGCCCCTTGTACGTTCGCGAACACGCCACCGGTCAGACTGCCGCCGGTGAGGCTGTTGGTGACGGTAAACGCGTTGGCCAGGCCGGTGCTGGTCCCGGTGAGCACCAAGCGAAACGCACCCGGCGCTGACTCCACCACGGACGCCCTGGCGGGCACGTTCGCCGTCGCGTTGATCTGGTCGGCAAGTGCCTGCAACGTCACGGAACCGGTCACGCTGACGTCAACGTTGACTGCCCCGACCGTGAAGGTGAGCTTGCCTCCCGTGGCTACCGCTGCGGCGTCGGTGGCAGTCAATGCGTCTGCCGCCGTCACCTGGGCTTCGGCGAGCTTGGAGACCTTCACGTCATACGTGCCGACAACGGCACTGGTGGTCGGACTGACGGCGATCCCTGTCGGATCGCTGACACTAGCGGAGTAAGCGGTAATCTCGTCTGATGTCGATAGGCTGGCCGCCGCCGTTTCCAGGGTGCCGAGCTTTGTGGCAAGGAAATTGTACTGACTGGTTTCGGTCGCGATGGCGGTTTGCTGGCTCTGCAGCGCCGTAAGTGGCTGTGAAGCCTGAGCCATCACGAGGTTCAGGATCGTGTTGAAGTCGATGCTGTTGAAGTTACTAAGCGTGACAGGGCTGCTCATCCGGCGCTCCTTCGGTCAATCGGCGCATCGACCCGCAGGAGACCAATGCCAGAATCGGGCCAAGTCGGTGTGGCTGGGCTGTGACGAAGGGGAGGGGCGGAGCCCGAAGGCCCCGCCCCTGACGGCTTACCTGAGCAGCGCGAGAATCGACGCCGAGGTCTGGTTGGCCTGAGCCAGGGCGGCGATGCCGCTCTGCGTCAGGATGTTGTACCTCGTCATGTTTGCGGATTCCTCGGCCACGTTCGCGTCGCGAATGCGGCTGTCGGCGGCCTTGTTGTTGACCGACTGGCTCTGGGCCAGCCCGATGGCGAATTGCAGCCGGTTCTCGAGCGCGCCGACGTTGCCCTGCGCGGTGCCGAGCAGGCCGACCGCCGATGTGATGGCGGTCAACGCCGTCACCGCGTTGGCGGTCGAGGTCACCGTGAGGCCCGTGAGCGCGAGGCCGCCGGCCTGGGTGTCGGCTGCGGCAATAGACCCGCTCACCACGCCGTTCGACGTCGTGGATTCCGAGCTGATGAACACCGAGAAGTTGGCGGAAACGGTGAGCGACCCGACCGCGGCCTCACGGTCAATTTCACTGAGGACCGTCGCGAACTCGTTGTTCAGTTTGGTGCGGTCACCAGTAAAGCCCGTCGAGGCGGACTGCGTGGCCAGGGTGGCGAGCCGGTCGAGCAGGTTGGAGATGTTGTTGAGCGCCCCGTCCTTGATCTGGAGCGTGGACATCCCGTCGTTCGCGTTGCGGATGCCCTGGTTGAGGACCGCGACCTTCGAGCGATAGGTGTTGGCGACCGCGAGGCCGGCCGCGTCGTCGCCCGAGTTGTTGATGCGCAGGCCGCTCGAGAGACGGTTGAGGGCCTTCTGCAACCCGTGGTTGGTATCGATCAGGTTGGACTGCGCGTTCGCGGCGGCGATGTTGTTGACGACTGAGAAAGAAGCCATGTGAAATCCTCCTTGAGGTATCGTCCGGCGTCCGTGCCGGCCGCTGCGGTGCCAGGTTCAGTGCCACCGCTGTCAAGCCAGTAATCGGAACGGTGTCGGATTTCTTGAACGACGTGTCGTTCAACCGTCACTCGACGAGCTCCGCTGCTCGGCTTCACCGAGGTGCGCGCGTATGTGCGGATGACAGTTCAGTGGCGAGACGGAAGGCAGCGAAGGCCGAAAAGCGCGGTGGTTCTTGTTCCGACGTATCCAGGAACTGGCCGCCGGCGCCACACGGAGCGGACCTCACGCGGTCAGGTGCGATTCGGTCTGCTTGCTCGGCGCTCCGGGCAGCGTTCGCCGGCAAGAGTGGTCGGCTGTGACGGTTGACCGACATTACGACGCATCAAAAGCGGCCCGGCTGGACGGCGGCGAGAGCGGGTTGATGACATCTCAAGACTGGGCCGCGTGGCGATGCCAGAGGGGGCGGGGGCCAAACGAGGCAGGGGCGGGGCCCGAAGGCTCCGCCCCTGTGTGGCTTACCTGAGCAGCGCGAGAATCGAGGCCGAGGTCTGGTTGGCCTGAGCCAGGGCGGCGATGCCGCTCTGCGTCAGGATGTTGTACCTCGTCATGTTCGCGGATTCCTCCGCCACGTTGGCATCGCGAATGCGGCTGTCGGCGGCCTTGTTGTTGACGGCCTGATTCTGTGCCAGGCCGACGGCGAACTGCAGCCGGTTTTCGAGTGCGCCGACGTTGCCCTGCGCGGTGCCGAGCAGGCCGACCGCCGATGTGATGGCGGTCAGCGCCGCCACCGCGTTGGCGGTCGAGGTCACACTGAGGCCCGTGAGCGCGAGGCCGCCGGCCTGCGTGTCGGCTGCGGCAACAGACCCGCTCACCACGCCGTTCGCCGTCGTGGATTCCGAGCTGATGAACACCGAGAAGTTGGCGGAGACGGTGAGCCCTCCAACGGAAGCCTCGCGGTCGATTTCAGTCATGACCGATGCGAACTCGGCGTTCAGTTTTGCGCGGTCACCGGTAAAGCCCGTCGAGGCGGACTGCGTGGCCAGCGTCGCGAGCCGGTCGAGCAGGTTGGAGATGTTGTTGAGCGCCCCGTCCTTGATCTGGAGCGTGGACATCCCGTCGTTCGCGTTGCGGATGCCCTGGTTGAGGACCGCGACCTTCGAACGATAGGTATTGGCGACCGCGAGGCCGGCCGCGTCGTCGCCCGAGTTATTGATGCGCAGGCCGCTTGAGAGGCGGTTGAGGGCCTTCTGTAAGCCGTGGTTGGTGTCAATCAGGTTGGTCTGCGCATTGGCCGCAGCGATGTTGTTGACAACAGAGAAAGAAGCCATGTCAATTCCTCCTTGAATACGTGGTCGGCGTCCTTGCCGGCCGTTGCGGTGCCACCTCTTGTGCCACCGCTCTCGGGGAGGTAATCGGTCGTGCTCGCAGAACCTTGAATCGCCTGGTCAGGCCTGCGTCAGCCGACCGTACTTGAGGAGCCAGGTCACCGCATACCACGCATGGCCCTTGGGCATCTGGGCCGACGACACGAGCGCCCCGATTGAGGCGCCATCACCCACGGCCCCCATCGATGCGCGCAGGCCCTCGTCCCCAACAAGCCGAAGGGCGCGCTCAGCTAGTGTCGTGTCCCCGAAGAAAGTCTTGTACTTCGTGCCGAGTGTGGGAACGCAGCGCCCATGCCGAGAAGACGTCACCAGAAGCCGATGTCGCTGACTGAGGACGAGCCGCGCCCCGGTGCGCCGCGCAAGGCGACCGACGATCCGGTCACCGCTTCATCGTCCTGCTCGCGTGCAGGTATGGAGTTGAGCCTGGACCATCGTCTTCGTGCATCCTAGTCCGCACCACGCCCCGGTGAAACCAGCCGCCGCCGTTGCCCCTGGCGCCGGTTTCTGACTTGGCAAGGTTTTCGCTCTCATACCGCCAGGGAGCTGACCTCATGAGCATGTGCGCTGTCGATGGAAAGGAATTCGGGGCCTGGACAGGCCTGAAAACATGGGGGCAACTGCTGGATGCCCTTGAACAGGGCGCCGGTCCGGACCGCACGGTCGTGACGGCCGTCCGCTTTCGGGGTGTCGACCAACCGTCATTCCGGGAGCCCGAGTTCCTGATCCAGGACCTTCAGGCGAGTGCCCCGATCGAGGTGGAGACGTGCCAGGCACGCGTCCTTCTTGATGAAGCCATCGAGGCCTGTCTGAACGGCCTCGGGCCGCTCTCCCTGGCCGCGCAGCAGACGGCCGACGCCTTTCGCAGCCACGACATCGGCGACGCCCACACCCGTCTCACCGACCTCGTGGCCACGCTCCAGGCGCTGACGAAGCTGATGACCGCCGTCGGTCTCGGCGACTTGACACCGCGCCCTGAGCGGCCCGGTGCAGACGCCGCGCTGCTGGATCAGATGGGCCAGATCCTCGAATCCCTCATCGAGGCCGCGACGAATCAGGACTGGATTTCGGTGGCCGACATTCTGGAGTACGACTTGGCCGACCTGCTGCCCCAGTGGCGGGACGTGCTGCGCGACCTCGCGAGCCCGGAGTCAGGGGCCGAGGCGAGCGGCAGCTTGCCCGTTCCTCTGAGGTGCGCGTCTTAGCCCCGCTAGGGAACAGGTCACCGGAGAAACCCAGTGCCCACCGAAGCGATCACGCCATGAGCGGCGCGAAGCCGACGGCCCCGGACAGCCCGAAGGTCATGGTCGCCATGCCCACCCGCGGGTGGCCGTGGGTGCACTCGATCCTGTACGCGCAACGACTCGCGACCGAGCTGGGCACCGGCCTCGCCATCGGGATGGGCCAGCCGGTGACGCTCATGCGAAACAAGCTGGTTCGCGAATTTCTCAAGAGCGACTGCACTCATCTCTTCTTCATCGACGACGATGTCGTTCCACCGAGCGGCGCGGTCGCGCGGTTGATGGCCATGAACAGGCCGGTGGCCACCGGGCTGTACCCGATGTCGTTGTTCGGCCGCTTCGTCGCCAGCATCAGGGGACTCCACGACCCTGACTGGGCCGAAACCTGGCCGCGGGACGTCTTCCCGGTCGTCCACTGCGGCCTTGGCTGTGCCCTCATCCAGAGGGAAACGTTCGAGCGGATCGGTTTTCCCTGGTTCGCCTGGCCCGAGGATGAGGCTGGAGTCAACATCGGCGAGGATGTGTGGTTCTGCCGACGCGTGAGGCAGGCCGGGCTTCAGATCTTCTGCGACGGCTCGGTCATCTGCGGGCACATCAAAGGCTCGTTCGACCTCGCGAGCGCGTGGCAGGCCCGGGAATCGGCGGGCTTGGTTGAAAAGTGATCGCCGGCGGCCGTTTGCCATCTGGTTCTGCCAGCCTCGAAGCATTCCGTACGACGGCAGCACGCCTCGAGAATCACCACTAGGAGGGACCGAGAGCGCGGCGGTGTATCTGGCGGAGGCGATTGCCGCCCGTGGGCACGCGGTTCGCGTCTACAACAACTGCCCCGCGCCCACAACGGTCCGCGGTGTGGACTACCGGCGCTGGGAGGCGTGCAAGGCGGACGCGGTGCTGGCCAGGCCAGACGTTCTCGTGGCGATCCGCGACTGGCGCGTCATCGCCGCGAACCGCTTCGCGCCGCTCCAGCTGTTCTGGACAGGAGACGCCGCCGATCAGCCGTTTGTACAAGGCCTCGACGTGGCCGCGAACCGTGCCGCGATCGACTTCGCGGTGCTGCAAAGCGATTGGCAGGAATCCAGTTTCCGCGCGCGCTTTGGTCTCGCGCCATGGCGCTGTCTGCGCACGCGGCTCGGCTTTGCGCCCGATTTCGGCGGGGCTCCTTCCACAGACTCGCCGAGAGCTCGCCGCCTCGTCTACACGTCCACGCCCTTTCGGGGCTTGGACCTGTTGCTGTCCTGGTTTCCTGCGATCCGTGAAGCCTGCCCAGATGCAGAGCTCCGCGTCTGCAGCAGCATGCGCGTCTACGGCGTCGGCGAACAGGAAGACCGGGCGCAGTTTGGACGTCTCTACGACCTGGGTCGCCAGCCCGGCGTCACGCTCCTGGGTTCGCTGCCGCAGCCTCAGCTTGCCGACGAACTGAGGCAGGCACGCGTGCTCGCCTATCCGAATCATTGGCCCGAGACGTTCTGCATTGCCGCGGTCGAGGCGCAGGCAGCCGGGTGTCCCGTTGTCACATCGACGCTCGGCGCGTTGCCAGAGACTGTGGGCGACGGCGGCGTGTGCATACCCGGAGATCCCCGGCGGGATCCCGCGTTTCGCGACCGCTTCATTTCGGAAGTGGTCTCGATGCTCACCGACGACGTGCGATGGAGCGCTCAGTCGCGCGCAGCCGTCCGCAGGGCCGGGGAGAAGTACGACTGGCGTGTGATCGCACAGGAGTGGGAAGAGAACTGCGCCGACGCGCTTCGCGGCGAAGATTCGATGCTCGAGCGGATCGCCCGCCACGCCGACGCCGGCCGTTTCGACTTGCTTGAGCGGCTCATGTCCAGGGAACCCAAGCCGCTCGCGATCGACGACGCGGCGTGGCAGGGGTTGGCCCGCGTGGTGGCGTTTAGGCGGGGCGCCGCTCAGGCTCCCGACCGCTCGGACTGGGCGCGCGTGGCTCGGCAGTTGGGCCCCATTCGCCGGCTGGCCGGATTCGACGCGTGGGTCGCGTCCGGCGAGGCCGCCCTGTGACAGCCCGCAATCGTGACCGTGTCGTGCCGCGGCCCGCGGGCGCCGGGAGCGTCCCCGCGACCGCCCCGCCGGCATGGTCCATTTGTTCGGTTGAGCGGCCCTGATGAACCTGTTCGACGCGAACCTCGCGGCGCTCATCGAGCGGTCGCCCGACATGGCCGGCCGGATTCGCCGTCCCGCCATCGATTCGCCGTTCCGCCCCGCCGTGGCCGCTGATGGCCAGCCCATCGTCGAGTTCGCCGGGCGTGCCCTCGAAAGCCGCCGCGCTCCCGCCGACGCTGCCCGTCGTCAGGCCGAAGCCGTCGCCGCGCCACGCGTCGCTGTCGTCGGGCTCGGAGCGGGCTATTT
>Ga0194060_10003611_pt1 | contig 10900 bp, 7 predicted proteins | sample SepL225m_MetaG_FD_163427 | JGI IMG/M metagenome (GOLD analysis project Ga0194060, IMG submission 163427) | Anoxic zone freshwater microbial communities from boreal shield lake in IISD Experimental Lakes Area, Ontario, Canada - Sep2016-L222-5m | ecosystem: Environmental > Aquatic > Freshwater >... | reverse complement strand
CCCACGACGCACCCCTCTCCCTGCCCCCTCCCCGCGTCGCGGGGAGGGGGCAGGGAGAGGGGTGCGTCGTGGGAGGTTCATGGTCGGTGAGCATAGCGTCGGCGCCAAGGGAAGTATCCATGAGCCTGTCAGGTGTTTGGGCCAGGAGGTCCACGGCCAACCGCCATTTGGCGGCCTTGAGGTTTTCGGTGGCGGGCGGCGCAACGACGCGCTCGGTTTCTGGCACTCCTTCCTGCAATGCCCGGGCCGCTTCGCGCTGGTAGGACTCATCCCGGCCACGAACCCATTCGGCATATTCGTTGCCCGAGCCGATTTCGCCAAACGAACGCAGATGGCATTTGGTTGCGCACTTGAGGAAGGCATCAAAGATATGGGGAGTGATTCTCATGTTGGAACATACTCCCGAATTTGAGCCTTCGCACACGACATTCTGACTCGCTCACATGGCGGCTCCTGCTCTTGCGACCGATGATCCGATCGGCGCTTGCTTCACCTCAGAAACGGCATATCAAACCACGAAACGCGTTTGCGTTCGGGCGCCCAGTCTGCCACGCCCCTTCACCGCTACCGCGGCACGGGCACGAAATCGTCCTGGAGTTTGAGGGGGCCGGCCTCGACCAGGAGTCGGTATGTCACGCCCGGTTCAAGCGGATCCGGGGTGGCACCTGGCACCGCCGGCTGCATCCCCCTGATGGAACACCCGCAGGTGAAGTCCGAGACCGGGACGGAATTGGATTTGGAAATCAGATGCCAGATGGGGTGGGGATACTTGTTGGTCTGAATCTCGCTAATGGGGATGACTCTAAGCGAGGTAAGCTTGAGGCTGCGGTCGAACGCAAAGAAGAGCGGCTGGAGTGTCGAACGGCCGTCGTATGCGCCCGCTGGCCGGGAGCGATGATGAACCTTAATCTTATTCCCTCCAGACCAGTCGTGGTTAAGGTAGAACGACAGGCCGCCGAGACCCAGGGCCAGCGCCAAGAGCATCCATTGTTTTCCTGACATGAGAATAACATCCTGACGCTGAATCGGGCGGGATTATTCCAGTGCGGCGGTAGAAATGGAGATGAGGGTCATGGTGTCGTTGCCGAAAATCGGTGAGTTCCACCGCCACCGCTAGCTTGTCCTTCTTGTCGAAGCGCGGCGTGACTTCGATATAGGCCACGTCGCGGAACCGGGCCTGGTCTTTCTCGACTGCGCGCTTGTCGAACACTTCCGGAGGGATGGTCTTGGGTGCCAGGTCAATCCCCTTGTGCTTGGCCTCGTCCAGCACAGCGGGGAACAGGCCCATTTAGATGATTAACGCCAGGTACTCGCCGGGCATACACCGTGCCTGCGCCGTCCACGCGCCATGTAACCAGAGGGCACGCAAGGAAGTTCAAGGCTAGGTCGCTAATGTTACAAGTGCTGCGTGTACCGATGGTTACGCGATCCACGTCAGGCCGCCCCCAGACCCCCACCATAGCGCTTCCAGTGCAATGCCGGTGTTGTGCCGGGGAACGGCAGGTGCAGGACAATGCCTCTGCCATTCCCAATGTTTCTACTGGGCTGTTGGCCGTTCGGGAGGTCGAGCGTCCTCGCGAGTCCTGTCTCCCGGGCGAAGGCGCCCAAAGCCACCCCAAGGCCTGATGATAGCCAACTGATTGCGACCCTAACGTCAGTCACCGCTTGCGGCTGACGGTGGCCCAAGAGCCCCTCCAGGATAAGAGCAATCAAATTCCCGCCCTCAAGCCGCTGCTCAATCAACTGCCCAAAGGGGCGCTGGAAGGCAGCCTGATTAGCGCCGACGCCATGCACTGCCAGCCGGAGAGCGCCCGCTTCATCACTCAGCGCTGCCCCTGGCCAATACAGCGCTCAGCAGTTGCTGGAGAATGTTCGCACGCACTGGTCGGCCAGTGTAAACGGCGCTCACTACCGCCGCGATGTCAGCCTGGGCCAAGACGCTTCGCCAATCAGCGGTCCCAAGGGGGCCTGCGTCATGGCCTCCTTGAGGAACTTGCTCTGGGGGCTTTTTGAATTACTTCTGACTCAAAGCGTCCTAACGCTCCGGGGCGGGGGCAAACGCGGCAGTTGAAAGAAACCTGGACGACCCGACAGAGACCTGTTTTTGGGCGTGACATCGTGTAGGCTCAAGTGGTAAGGTTAATCTGTACAGTCAAATATATGAGGACACTGGATTTGCAATTCCGGAACCGGCTCTCCAGCCGATGTCACCGGGGGTTTACGCTGATCGAACTGCTGGTTGTAATCGCCATCATCGCCATTCTCGCCGCCCTGCTCCTCCCGGCCTTGTCCAAGGCCAAGCTCAAGGCCCAAAGCATTAGCTGCGTTAGCAACCTTCGCCAGCTTACCACCGCTTGGATCATGTACGCCGACGACTCCAGCGGCATGATGGTGCCAAACTTGCCCGTGAGCCCCCTGGCGTGGGTTGACGGAACCGTCGGGAGTGTGGATATCCTCCCCGGTGCGACCAATCTTAATGCGCTAAAGGCAGGGCTGTTGTATCCCTACAACCCCAATGTCGGAGTTTACCAATGCCCGGCGGCCATGGGCGGACCGACTCAACCACCGGCGCCTGCGTACATGAGCAAAGTAAGATTGGTGCGCAACTACTCTCTGGAAGGCCGCATGGGCGGGAACGCCGACACCACATGGGTGCTTGGCGCAGACTATCCCCAATACAAGAAAATGAGTGAGATCGCGAAGCCTTCCCCGGCCGAGGCGATGACCTTCGTGGACGAAAGCATCGATACGATAGACGACGGTTACTTCGCCGTAAACTGGGCCAACAAGCCAACCGTATGGCAGAATTCCCCAACCGTTCGGCATGGGAAATCCGGCGTGTTCGCCTTTGCTGACGGTCATTCCGAGCTGTGGCATTGGCGCGTTCTAAACAAAGACCAGGGTATCGATGCACCTTACGCCGGCCCGCCGAATACCCTGGTGGACTTCCGGCGGATGCAGCGAGCTGTCCTGCGTAATTCCGAAATCGGAATGTGAGGATCAAGGCGCTTTTGGCACAGCACGCCTGACTCCCTCAAAGCTGCTTCATCGCGTTGTCCATCGCCGCGAAGAGCTGGCCCATCGTCGCTTCGGTCTCGTCTCCCATGTTCGAAATACGGAAGGTCGTGCCCTTGATCTTGCCGTAGCCACCGTCGATGAGGAAGCCCTGGTCTTTGACCAGCTTCTGCAGCTTCGGCACATCCACCACCCGCCCGCCGGGCCGCGCGCCGTTGCTGACACAGGTGAGCGAAAGCGACTCGAACCCCTTTTCGGGGAACAGCGTGAAGCCGTGCCTGGCGGCCCAGTCGCGGGTCATCTGGTTCGTGCGGTGGTGCCGCGCGTAACGTGCTTCCAGCCCTTCGGCAAAGATGTCCTGTAGCTTGGATTCCAACGCATAGACGTGGCCAATGCTCGGCGTGCTGGGCGTCATGCTCTGCTCGGCGTTCTTCTGGAACTCAACGAAGTCGAAGTAATAGCCGCGGTCCTTCATCGTCGCCGCTCTGGCCAGCGCGGCCGGCGAGCAGACGAAGATAGCGGTGCCGGGCGGCATCGCGAAAGCCTTTTGCGTCCCGGCCAGCAATACGTCAATGCCCAGCTCATCAAACTTGAGCGGCACCGCGCTCATCGAGCTGACCGAGTCCACGATGAACATCACGTCCGGGTATTTCTTCTTCAGGGCCGCGATTTCCTCCATCGGACTCATCACCCCGGTCGAAGTCTCATTATGGATCACGGTCAGCGCGTCGAACTGGCCGGTGGCGAGCTTCTGGTCCACGGCGGCGGCGCGAATGGGTGATCCCCAGGGGACCTGGAGGGCTTCAGCTTCCTTGCCGCACCGTTTCGACACGTCCAACCACTTGTCCGAGAAGGCGCCGCACATGCAATTGAGCACTTTCTTGGCGACCAGATTGCGAATGGCCCCTTCCATGACGCCCCAGGCAGAGGAGGTGCTGATATAGACCAACTGCTGGGTATAGAGCAGTTGCTGCAGTTGCGGTTGAATCTTTCCGTAGAGGTCTTTGAAGCCCTGCCCGCGATGCCCAATCATCGGGGTGCAGAAGGCGCGGAAGGTCTTTTCGCTGACCTCTACTGGTCCAGGAATGTGCAATTTAGTGTGTCCCATAGTATTCGTTAAATTCTTCCGGCACCGCCGGACGAAAAGCAAGCGCTTTTGGCCCGGCGAGACTGGATTGACGGGCTACTTTGTCTCGATGCGCAGATTCAGGTCCACTTTTGTCAGGAAGCCCTGGCTCTGCGCGCCCATGTTGATTCCCATGCCCATCTCCGTGTGCAGCTCCATCGTCCCCGAGGTAGGCATAAGCTTCGCCGCATCCAGATCCAGCTCGCTACTTGCTTTGCCCGTCCACTTTGTGAGGTCCACCTTCATGCCAGGCATAATGGGGTTATCAATCTTCTGATTAGGGCCGGCTCGCTGGGTGCTGGTGCTCTTGGTCTTGTAGGTTTCCCCTTCCACGGAGATCAGTTCGTAATTGGCCGTTTGATCTATCTTGATGCTGTGCGACTGGACGGGCGCCTTGACTTCCCACTTCGCGCCGCTGCCGACGGCCTCCTCTGGCAACGGAGTCACGAGCTGAATGAAGACGTCCTTCAGCAGATCCAGCAACATGCGGGTTTGGGGGTCCGCGCCGGGAGGTGCTTTGAAGTCAAACCCTTTGCTGAAGCCACGGCTGGACATCGTGCCCTTCGCCGACAGTCCCTTGATCCCGCCGACAGAGGATTTCGGTGCCTGGGCCGCTGGCGCTGCGCCCCCCGCGGGCGCTTCGGCTGCGCTCGTGTCGCCCAGAGACACCTCGTAGCTAATGTCGCCCTTGCTGGAGACCTCTTTGACCGTTATCTCCACCGGTATATCAATGGTGGCTGACGTGGACGGAAGCTTTATCGGGGAGGGTTGGCCGTCGCTCATCTTCATATCCAGGGCCACTTTCGCGTTCAAGACCAGCTTCTGCTTATCCCCTGCCGCAGGATGCAGGCGCAGCGCCTTGCGCGGTTCGGCTCCGGCCCCGAGCAGCTTCAGCGGCCCGGACGGTGTGGGCGCTGCAGCTTTCGTCTCGGTTTTCGCCTCCGCTGCGTTGGTAGTGCCGCTCGCGACAGCCGCGCGGGGCTCCTCCGACATGGCGGTGACCTGTTGCGTCACGTACTTTAACCGGGCGGCCACCAGCTTGACGTTCCAATCCGGGTTGTTCTTGTTGAAGTTCCTCAACCCGTTGTATGCCTCCAGGTATTTGGCCTTGGCCGGGGCGCGCTTGCCGCTCGCGCTCAAATCATCGGCCTGCTGAATAAGGCCGTAAACCTGCAGATACTGGTCGTCCGCTTCCTCCGCCCGCACCGGGCACAACCCCAGCAGCAGCGCCAGGGCAAGCAGACCGGAAAGCCAATTCACTTTTGCCAGCGCCTGCGTTCTCGCTCCGGAAGCGGCGAAGCAGGCTCGATTTCTGAGCTCACACATGCATGGCAGCGTAGATAGCCTTCGCCCAAGGTCAACCGAAAAGGAACTCCGGCCGGATTGGCAGCAGGGCCAATTCATGAAAGGGGCGGGGATCAGGGCTGATCTAAGGCTCTCCGCGTTCCTCTGCACTGCTATCTGTGAGGATTTGCGCAGCCCGCGCAAATCCTCTTGGCCCCATGTAACCTTTCCAACTCATTTAACCCATTTAACTTTTCGGTTGCGGCTCTGCCGCGCTGCGTCTCTGCGTTAAGCCCGGTTCCCCAATCCGAAACCCGAGGGCCGAATGGCAATCGGCAGCCGGTTTCTTCGGATTTCGGCGATCGGAATTCGGATTTCCTTCGGTTTTCGGATCTCGGTTTTCGGATCTCCGCCTTTAGCCAGGCTGGCCGCCACCTCGAAAAAAGTAAAAATAAGGTTGGCGTTCCCCCCGGTTGTCTGCAATAGTCCCCGACCTAAATTTATGCGAAACAAAAAGTATTACTACTGGATCCCCTTAGTGTTCGTCGCGCTTCTGGCGGCTACTGGCGCTTACGCCAGTGAATCGGACATCGTAATCCCTGATTTGACGAAGGTGCGTTTTGACGGCCTGGGAGGGATCAGCGGCGTCAACCTGATGTATCTGGGGATTGTGATCTGCCTTATCGGGGCAGTTTTCGGTTTGATTCAATACAAGCAGACCAAGGCCCTGCCCGTCCACGAGAGCATGGCGAAGGTTTCCAACACGATTTGGGAGACCTGCAAGACCTACCTGTTCACCCAGGGCAAGTTTCTCGCCATCCTCTGGCTGCTGATCGCCGCCTGCATGGTGTATTACTTCATGGGGCTGCAACATAAAGCGATCAAGGACGTCTTCATCATTCTCCTGGCCTCGATCCTGGGCATCCTGGGCTCCTACGGCGTCGCCTGGTTCGGCATCCGCATCAACACGGTCTCCAACTCCCGCACCGCCTTTTCCGCCCTCAAAGGCAACCCGCTCGCTACTCTCGGCATCCCGCTTCGTTCCGGCATGAGCGTCGGCATGCTGCTCGTCGCGGTGGAACTCTTCTTCATGATCTGCATCCTGGTCTTCTTGAAGGACCTCGCCGGGCCCTGCTTTATCGGGTTCGCCATCGGTGAATCTCTCGGCGCCAGCGTGTTGCGTATCTGCGGCGGCATTTTCACCAAGATCGCCGACATCGGCTCTGACCTCATGAAGATCGTCTTCAAGCTTCCCGAGGACGACCCGAAGAATCCCGGCGTCATCGCTGACTGCACCGGGGACAACGCCGGCGACTCCGTCGGCCCGACAGCGGATGGTTTCGAGACCTACGGGGTGACCGGCGTGGCGCTGATCGCGTTCCTCGCTCTGGCGCTGGCGGGCAGCCCCGACATTGGTGCGACGCTCATTATCTGGCTCTTTGTGATGCGCGCGCTGATGATCGTGACCTCCCTGGCGTCCTACTTCATCAACGAAGCTATCAGCAAGGCCATGTTTGGCGGCAAGAAGGACTTCGACTTCGAAGCCCCGCTGACCCACTTGGTGTGGCTGACTTCGGCGGTGTCCATCATTGTTACTTTCGCGGCGAGCAAGGTTCTGTTGGGCGACTTCAAGACCGATGCCGGTCCTCAACCCGCTCTGTGGTGGGTGCTCTCGGTCATCATCAGTTGCGGCACGGTGGCCGGGGCGTTGATTCCCGAGTTCACCAAGATATTCGTCAGCACCAACTCGCGGCACGTCAAGGAAGTGACGAACTGCTCGAAGCACGGCGGCGCTTCCTTGAACATCCTGTCGGGCTTTGTGGCCGGCAATATGTCCGCCTTTTGGATGGGCCTGGTGATTCTCCTGTTGATGTTCACCAGCTATCTCTTCGCCACTTATCAAGGGTCGCCCGTGATTGGCCTGATGCCGGAGGCCTTTAAGTTTGCCGCCCCCATCTTCGCCTTCGGCCTGGTGGCCTTCGGCTTCCTCGGTATGGGGCCGGTGACGATCGCCGTGGACAGCTACGGGCCGGTGACAGACAACGCGCAATCCGTCTATGAGTTGAGCCAAATCGAGGGCATCAAGAACGTGAAGCAGCAGATCAAGACCGACTTCGGCTTCGACGCGGACTTCGAGAACGCCAAGTATCAGCTCGAAAAGGGCGACGGCGCGGGCAACACCTTCAAAGCCACAGCCAAGCCCGTGCTCATCGGTACCGCTGTCGTCGGCGCCACCACGATGGTGTTCGGTATCATCATGATGCTCATCAAGACCTGGACCAGCGACCATTTCAAGCTGGCGGAGGGAGCGGTGGCGACCCCGGAACAGCTCCAGGCGGGCGTGCAATTCGTCATGAGTTCGCTCAGCGCCTTGCAGCCGCAGCTCCTGCTGGGTCTGCTGATGGGCGGCGCAGTGATTTACTGGTTCACCGGCGCGTCCTGTCAGGCGGTTGTCACCGGTGCCTACCGGGCCGTGGTCTATATCAAAGAAAACATGCACCTCGACGCGACCACTGCGTCCGACAAGGACAGCAAAGAAGTCGTGCGCATTTGCACCGAATACGCGCAGAAAGGCATGTGGAACATCTTCATCGTGATCTTCTGCTTCGCGCTGGCCCTGCCGTTCTTCAATCCTTACTTCTTCATTGGCTACCTGATTGCCATCGCGTTCTTCGGGCTGTTCCAAGCCATCTTTATGGCTAACGCAGGCGGTGCCTGGGATAACGCCAAGAAGATCGTCGAAGTTGATATGCGTCAGAAGGGCACGGAGCTGCACGCGGCCACCGTCGTGGGCGACACCGTGGGCGATCCGTTCAAGGACACCTCGTCGGTGGCGATGAACCCGGTGATCAAGTTCACCACTCTGTTCGGCCTGCTGGCGGTGGAAATCGCCATCACCATGAAGGACCAGACCGTCAAGACCGGCATCGGCGCATTCTTCTTCGTGATCGCGCTCATCTTCGTGTATCGCTCGTTCTACAGCATGCGCATTCCCGAAGAAGCGACCTCCGGGAAGAAATAGCCGCTGGCTTATGGACGCCCTGAATCGCCGGGATTGGCTCAGAGTCACCGGTGCTGCGGTGCTGGGCTTTCCGTTGGTCAGCAGCGCCGCGCCCGACCTGCGGGCCCGAGCACGGAAGAACCTCAAGCTCGGTGTCTTCACCGGCGTCTATGCCAGCCTGCCGCTGGAGGAAGCTGCCCGCCGGATCGCGGCGGACGGCTTCCACGGTGTCGTCTTGGATTTCGCCTTCGCCGATGTGAAGTTCGACCCATCGGCGCCGGATTGGGACAAGGCACGCCTCATCACCAGCACGCTGGCAAAGCATAATATCAAGATTGTCGGTTTGTTCGGCTATTATAACGTCGTTGACCCGGACGCCGCCCGCCGCCAGCGAGGGGAACAGCGCATGCAGGTGTTGATCGAGAACTGGAAGCAGTTCGGCTGCCCGGTCATTTCCACTGAGACCGGGACGTTCAATGACAAGTCTGAGTGGATCGAATCGCCCGAGAACGCAACCGAGCAAGGTTACCAGGCTTGCCGCGCTGCGCTGGAGAGGTTGACCAGGGCGGCGAAGAAGACCGGTGCGGTGATTTCCATCGAGACTTACTGGCGGAACGTGATTGACTCCATTGCGCGCGCCGAGCGTGTTATGCGGGACGTGCGGGGACTCAAGCTGGTGATGGACCCGTGCAACTTCTACCGCAGGGACGACCTCTCGCGCATGGACCCGATGCTCGAGGAGATGTTCCGACTCCTGGGCAAGCACATTGTTTTGGCCCATGCCAAAGATGTGAAGGCGTCGGACGACGGCACGGACTTGCCGGCCTCCGGCAAGGGGGTGCTCGATTATCCGCTGTACCTGCGTCTGCTGGCGGGCCTGAACCGGGAGCTTTACCTGGTCATCGAACACCTGACCCTTGACGACGTGCCCCGCGCGCGGGATTACGTGCTGAGCCAGTTTGAGAAGATCTAGCCCCGGGCGAATCTCGAGAAGGCGACGCCCTCGATTTCGATCAGCAACTCCGGCCGGCAAATATCCGCCGCGGCGTAAATGGCTGGCACCGGGCCAAACCGCCGTTCGCATACCGCCCGGCATTTGGCCAGGTCTTCCGCGCGTTTGACATAAACGCGTATCTTGGCCAGATCTTGCAGTCGGGCGCCCGCTCCCTTCAGGCCGTGTGCGGTGAAGTTATCCGCGGAGATGAGCCGCTCAATATTGTCAATGGTCTGCGCGGTCTGCTTTTCCGGATCGCCCAGATGGCGGCTCTCCGAATCAACAATGCTGGCGGTGCCGGAAACCCACGTCGTCACGTAGTTTCCCAGCACCAGCGCCACCGCCCGTGAGAATTTTGGGCTTTGGGGCGAGTGCACCGGGTCGTAGATATAAGCTGGGGTTTGCTGCGGGTTCTCCAGTGGAAGCATTAAGACGTCCTTGCGACTGGTTTCCAGAGCCATGCAGCTCGCGACCAGTCCGCTGCCCGACATGCCGATGCCGGTGCTCGCCGGGTACACGCCGCCTGGCGCGGCTGACGCCAGCGAAGCACAGTGGAACTGGATGTCGCGGTAGAAATCCGTGCGGGCGCGGTTCAATTCCTGGTAGCGCTGCGCCCCAGCCTCCGGCTCGGTGATGCCTCCTATGTAGAACCAGGTGCGGACCACGCGCTGGAAGCTGCTGCCCGCGTCGGCCAGGGCGGCCTGCAAACGCCCCAGCGTATCCATCGTTTGAGGATAAATCCCGAGCGCGGCCGCACCAGGCGCGACACCGGCACAGTAAATCCACCGGACGCTGTCATAGCTGACCGCCAGCGCTTGCGAGCCGAAGAACTCGACCCGCACGGCCTTCCCGCCGATGGCCCAGGCCTCCACCGCCAAAGCCGCGCCGCAGCAGGGCGCCTGCAGCACAAAGTTGGTCGCCGGCACTTTGGAACCATAGAACTCCGCGAACGCCCTCTCGCACTCCGCCCGGCCGCACGCGTCCTTCAGGAAAACGGTTTGAACGGTGACGGTCATCGGCTGGGGCTGTTTGTCCAGGGCGGTTCTTATGACCGACAGGACCTCCCGGACTTGCTCGCGCAGATTGCCCGAGCTTCGGGGCGTGATCATGAGGGCGAGTCGTACAGAATCCCCCAAATCCACGCAGGAGCAGCCGGCGCCGTCGGCCAGGTTCAAGGCGGGCTCAGAAATTACCATAGGCGGTGACGGGAAAACCTTGCGGCCACGCGAGGGTTTCGCAACCCGCTCGCGTTTGCGCGCAGCCGATAAAGTGGCACACATGTCAATTAATAGCAGCAAGACCGCTGCCTGTTCAAGATAACTACCTGACTTTCTAGCGGGATTTCGCGAGCGAAAGGTTTCGCAACTATTGGCTTTTCCAAGTCGAATATTGCTAGTAAACCCTTCTCGTGCGAGCAAAGCTTATTGGTTCTCTGGCCGTTACTGCCGCGCTGTTGTGGCTGAGCGTAACCGCGTCCAAG
>Ga0194060_10003610_pt1 | contig 10900 bp, 10 predicted proteins | sample SepL225m_MetaG_FD_163427 | JGI IMG/M metagenome (GOLD analysis project Ga0194060, IMG submission 163427) | Anoxic zone freshwater microbial communities from boreal shield lake in IISD Experimental Lakes Area, Ontario, Canada - Sep2016-L222-5m | ecosystem: Environmental > Aquatic > Freshwater >... | reverse complement strand
GTTAAAATGGTTAATGCATCTGCATCAAATGCAGGTGCAATTAATACTTCAAAAAATATTTCTTGAATGGTGAAACACCCATTTTACTTGCAACCCAAGTGGTACCCCAAACTAAACTCGTTACGGTAACAGCGAAATAGGCTTTTTTTGTATTGGCCATAACAGGGGCATATTATATTGGATGAGTGATTTAGTGTTTGAAATGTCTTAGTTGTGTCATCACCATCGCCAAACCATTTGCTTGACAGTATGCAATACTATCCTTATCTCTAACGGAACCTCCTGGTTGAATATAGGCTTCAATTCCTTCCTCATGTGCAATACGCACACAATCATCAAAAGGGAAAAAAGCATCTGATGCAAGGGTAGCTCCTTTTAAATCAAATTTAAATTGTTTTGCTTTTTCAATCGCATGTCTTAACGCATCCACTCTACTTGTTTGACCACATCCCTTGCCTACAAGTTGTTTATTTTTTATTAAAGCAATGGCGTTGCTTTTTAAATGCTTACAAATAATATTTCCAAAAATTAAATCTTCTTTTTCTTTATCGGTGCAAGGTCTTGCTCCCACTTCATCCCATTGGGTGTAATTACCTGTATCTAATCCTTGCTCTAAACTTCCGTTTAAGATTGATTTTTTTTGCGTATCCTTGAAATGAGCGCCCGGTTTACTTTGTAGTAACACTCTATTTTTCTTTGCAGTTAAAATGGTTAATGCATCTGCATCAAATGCAGGTGCAATTAATACTTCAAAAAATATTTCTTGAATGGCTTCGGCAGTTGCCAAGTCAATTTTTCCGTTGGTCACCAGCACGCCACCAAAAGCACTTTCAGGGTCACCCGCTAAAGCAGATTGCCAACTATCAAATACATTGGTACGATTAGCAACACCACATACATTGGTATGTTTGATAATGGCAAAACTGATACTAGGCAATTCAGCAATTAATGCAATGGCTGCATCCACATCTACTAAATTATTATAAGATAATTCTTTACCATGTAATTGTGTAAACCAATCATCTAGGTTACCATAAAATGTAGCCACTTGATGAGGGTTCTCACCATATCTTAAAACTTTACCAATACCAGGATTAAAATAATTACTAATGGCAATATCGTAATGCATGACTACTTCAAATGCTTTGGCAGCAAAAGCTTTGCGTTGCTCAAGGGTAGTGCTTCCATTTTGATCAATTAGTAATTGATTTAATTTTTGATAATCATCCTTTGCCGATAACACCACTAAATCTCTAAAATTCTTTGCTGCTGCACGAATCATAGAAGGCCCTCCAATATCAATTTTTTCGATAATGGCTTTTTCCTCGTTGGTATTTTTAAGGGTTTCTTCAAATGGATATAAATCAACAATAACTAAGTCAAGGGCTGGTATTTTGTATTGGGCCATTTCAATTAAATCCTGCTCTTCATAACGACGTCCAAGGATACCTCCAAAAACGGAGGGATGTAAGGTTTTTACCCTGCCCCCTAAAATGGAAGGATAGCCAGTTACCGATTCAACAGATACACAAGGGATACCTAAATCTTCTAAAAATTTTTGAGTACCTCCTGTTGAGTAGATGGTAATATTTAGTTGTTGTAAAGTTCTTGCTAGTGGTTCTAAGCCATCTTTATAAAAGACAGAAATAAGGGCTGATTGTATTTTCTTTTCCATAGTCAAAGGTAAGCGCTTTGCCATTTTTAATTTTTGTAGATTTTCCACAAAAAGGGTGCTTACGGGCTGAATAACTTTATCAAGGAAAATACAGTCAAAATGACCATCATATAAGTAAGGTATTTTGCTTGTCTCTGATACAGCCATAAGTATACTAAAAACAGCCCTGCATAATATCCTGCCACTTGTAATGCCGACATTTGAATAACAAAAGGGTTCCCAATAGCTTGCTCGTAAAAATACAGTACCCCTTGATTCAGCCACTGGATATAATGTTGAATCCATTTTCCAAGGTAAGCACTGATATGCATTTGATGGGGCGCCATCATAAGTAGGAATATGGCATATAGCAAAATGGTACTTAAAGGGACCATGATAAAATTACTTATGAGCACTAGAGTAGAAATTTGGTGAAAATGAAATAGCAAAATGGGCAATGTAGTGATTTGGGCTGCAAAACTGACACACAAATTACGCCACATCCATTTTAAAATAATATTATCCATTGGTAACATTTCATCAAACAAAGGATAAAATAAATGAATCCCAATGACAGCTGCATAGGATAGTTGCAATCCAATATGATGGATACTATGTATATCAAAAAATAAAATAATAAATAATCCAGCAGCAATACAATTTAAAGTATACTTAGGTTGATTTAAAAAAGTTCCAATAAAATAAATCGAAAAAAAGAGACTAGCCCTTACCACAGAAGGACTTGCATAGGCGATAAAAGTATACATCCACACAGCGCTTAATATCAATATGAGCTCCATTACTAGCCAGAATTTTTTTCTCGGAAGCCAACGGGTTATAAAGAGTGCATTTTTAAAAAGAATATCTAAATGCATGCCACTAATGGCGATAATATGGATGATGCCTAATTGTGTGTATGCTTTCAGAATATCTTTATTAATATCTGCTTTTACGCCCATGAGTAATGCCTGTGCAAATCCGTTGGCATCGTTTTCGGTGATGGATTTATTTATTTTAAGTATCATCCATTGTCTTGCCTCATTTATGATAGCATGAGAATAGGGGATGTTAAATAAATCCAGTTTTTGCGTTGCTAAATAAAGCGATCCTCCCCAACTTAGTAGAATCATTAACACTATAATACCTTGTATCCAATTGCTTAATAAAAAATGTTTTGTAAATAATAAGATCAACATGCTGAACAACATGATGATTAATGCCCATGGATAGAATGTGTTAGTAGGAATCTGAATTTGAAATGCGATGCTGTATCCAATACAAAGTGCGCTTGATATGAATATAAGGGGATGTGCTGCCCTCCAATGGGAATGGGACTTTTCCATCCCTGATAGTAATCCTAATTGCGAAACTAAAATTTGCGGTAAATACCTTTAGGCACCTAATAAAAAAACAACTAATTTTTTGTGTAATTCAGGTTTGTTGTTTTTCCAGTAGCCTATCGTTTTTGTTTTGATCCACTCAGTGGGTGCTGTAATGTCCATTGCAATGCACAACCTTGTATTGGGATGACAATATTGAATAATTGCTTCTAGTAATTGGTTATTTCGATAGGGTGTTTCAATAAATAAGTGGGTTCCGTTGGTTTGTTTCAAGTCGGCTTCAAGGGATTGAATTTTTTTCTTTCTTTCTAGTGCGTCAATGGGTAAGTATCCATGAAATTGAAATAATTGTCCATTCATTCCACTGGCCATTAATGCTAATAATAAGGAAGAGGGCCCAGTATATGGTTTAACTTCTGCGCCTAATTCTTGTGCAGCAGCTACTAATATTTGACCAGGATCGGCAATACCTGCACAACCCGCTTCCGAAACAATACCAATATTTTTTCCTTGTTGCAATAGTTGTAAAAATGAATTGATTTGTTCATTTTCAACTTTATGTATAGTATGCCATATATAATCATCTATCACCATTTCTTTCCATAACTTTTTAAAAAATCGCCTTGCTGTTTTTTCGTTCTCCACAAAAAAAGCATCACATTGTTGTATCCAACTAAGTGTGGCAGCGGGCAAACTATCTGATCCTTCTTCATGAAGTAACATGGGTAATAAAAATACTTTTCCTAAAGGCATTAGCGGGGATCTTTAACTTGTTGAATATTGATATGAGCTGCAATTAATGCATAAAAAGGGGCAACCATCCATCCTAAAATAGGCACCAGATGCAGCATATAAAATAGCAGTCCATTTCCAATAGGTAGCCCTTTGTGATTGGCTACATAATCGGCGGAAGCCACTTTATTTTTTTTCTCTGTGGCTAAGCCATAGTCCAACATGCCATATCCAAAAAAATAACATTCCATTAGAATGGTGAATATAGGCGTGAACCAACCGATGAGTGGTATAGAACAAAATATGACGATGGGAATTAAATAAACCGTTTGCCACAATAGATTTGTAAGGTTTAATAAAATAGCCCTACTTATTAATTTTTTATATGAGGGGATATCCAAAACAAAAGGGATGTCTTTTTGGATAGACTCTAATTTCAAATGTAAAAAAGAAAAGAAAGGTGAGAAAAGTATTAAAAAAAGGTACTTAAACAATGCGAAATAAAATAAGAATAAAGTGAACCATAACCAAAAACTCCCCATCGTGATAAAAAATCCAAGCCAATCACTACTAATACTATCAAGCCAAGTTTTTAAACCTGTTCTTAAAATAATCCATTCAATAAAAGTGCTTGATGTTTCGCTAAAATAGCCCATACCTATTACAAATAAAAAAGCATAAAGTATTCCAGGAATAATCATCCACTTCCACAATTGGTGTTGTAGAATAAATCGATGTGCTGCAAAATAAGCACGAATAGATAAAATAAGTTCTTTGAGCAAGTCGCTTGATTTAAGTTAAAGATACGAACTACTCCTTTAGTAGTAGTTTAGGATTGTATTTTGGTACCATATGAAAGGTCACCTGCATCGCCTAATCCTGGTACAATATAGCTATGATCGTTTAGGACCTCGTCAATATCGCCACACCAGATAGGCACATTTATACCTAGTGCAGCTTGGACAGTTTCAATACCTTTTTTACTCGCAATAGCAACAGCAATATGAATTTCCTTAGGCTTTTGTGTTTTGGTAATGGCTTTGATGGTTTCTACTAAAGAGGCGCCGGTGGCTAACATAGGATCGGCTACAATTAATATTCTATTATTTAAATCGGGGCAACTTAAGTATTCGACACTGATTTCAAAACTACCATCCTCATGATGTTTTCGATATGCAGATATAAATGCGTTGTCTGCTTTGTCAAAATAGTTCAACATACCTTGGTGTAAGGGAAGTCCTGCTCTTAAAATAGTAGCAATTACGGGTTGCTCGGCTAATACCTTTGAGGCATGAATACCCAATGGCGTAGTGGTTTCTATTATTTTGTGCGGCATCCCTTTACTCATTTCATAGGCAATGACTTCGCCAATGCGTTCAATATTTCGTCTAAAACGCATACGATCTTTTTGAACTTGAACATCTCTTAATTCTGCAATCCAATTACTTATTAAACTGTGATTTTCGCTTAAATGATGCACCATGACAGATTATTTTGTTTCAAATCTAAGTTTCTTCAAGGCAATTTTAAAATAATTTAAAATGATCTCCATCAAATAAGCCCTTATCGCTTAATTTAAGATGTGGAATCACTAATAAAGCCATAAAACTCAGGGTCATAAAGGGGGATCCTAAACGACTGCCTAATCCCTTTGCCATTTTATCAATTTCGGTGTAGTCGGCAGCAATTTGATATGGGTCCTGTGTACTCATAAGTCCAGCTACAGGTAATCCTATAATTTTTTGTTCATTTCCGTTCACGCAACTGATGCCTCCTTTTTCATGAATCACTAAATTGATGGCATTCATTAAATCGGTATCGGATACACCTACTGCAATAATATTATGACTATCATGGGCTACTGTTGAAGCAATGGCACCCCTTTTAAAACCAAAGTTTTTTATAAAAGCCATTTTAGGAGCTGCTGCATGATATCGATTATACACCACTATTTTCAGCATATCTTGTTCCACATTCGAAATCAATGCATCTTGATTTTGAGTTGGGGGCATCCATAAACAATGGGTAATCAACTGACCATCGATGGCTTCAATCACAGGAATTTTACCATTCGATGTTGGATAGTCGGCGGCTTGAATTTTTATATCTGCTTCATTCAATTTTTTTGCATCAAATTGATTAATGGTTGTTTCAGCAACAGCATCAATAAAGGAATTTCCATTTTCTGCAACCATAGCACCATTAATATAAGTTTGATGTACCTCAAAAGAAATTAAATCCTTAACCACAATAAAATTAGCAGGGTCGCCTATTTGCATTTTTCCTGTAGGTAAACCATAATGGTCCACTGGATTAAGGCAAGCTGCTCTTAAAACATTAAATGGATTCATTCCTTTTGCTACGGCTCTTGCACATAGTGTATTGATATGGCCTTCCAATAAACTGTCAGGATGTTTGTCATCGCTGCATAACATGATATAATCTGGATGCGTATCTATTAGTGGATACAGTGCTTCAAAATTTTTGGCTGCACTACCTTCTCTAATTAAAATATGCATTCCAAAAGATAATTTATCTAAAGCTTCTTCGATAGTGAAACATTCGTGATCTGTACTCATGCCAGCGTCGATATATTTTTTTGCATCTTCACCTCTTAATCCTGGTGCATGTCCATCTACCGGCTTACCTAGTTTTTTTGCTGCGTTAATTTTTTTGATCACTTCCTCGTCATTATTTAAAACGCCGGGGAAATTCATCATCTCGCTTAAATAATAAATATCTTTTGAGGCTAATAGTTCGGCCACTTGGGCGCTATCAATACTTGCGCCTGCTGTTTCAAAAATAGTGGCAGGCACACAACTAGGTGCACCAAAGAAAAAATGAAAAGGAACTTTTTTCCCATTATTGATCATGTAATGTACTCCTTCAACGCCACAAACATTTGCTATTTCATGAGGATCGCTAATAGTGCCAATGGTACCATGTGTAACGGATAGTCTTGCAAAGGAGCTTGGTATAAGCATGCTACTTTCAATATGGACATGACTGTCGATAAAGCCGGGCAATAAATACTGCATGGGTGCTTCCTTGCAGGGTATGATATTCTTAATGAGTCCATGCTCAATAAAAAGATTAGCAGGATAAATTTGATTACCTAAAATATCTACATATTGACCTGAAACTGAAAAGGGTTGATTCATAATAGTATCATTGCTATCACAAATTAAACCAATAACTGAACTTAAAGATAAGTGCGCGGTTTTTATTTTTAAATAAGGGGTCGGTAAAATAGTTGTCAGTGTATACTAGGAAAAAGTCACTCATCGGCCTATACCTATATTGTAATCGACTATTGATGTTGAAGTTATTTGCTTGGGTGTTGTATTGTAAAAAAGTAGTCCAAAATAATTGGGTGCTAAAATTGTATTCAATGCGCGGAGAAATTAAAAATAGATTTGCGCTGCCATAGGGATAGGGTAAGTCGATTTTGTTAAACTCACCACGGATACTCACATTTAAATTAGGTCTTCTCCTTAAGGTAATTCCACTGCTGTAACTTTGTATATTACCATTGTAAAACTGGCCAAAAGTTAGTTCGGTGAACCAGCTAAATAATTTACGCATATCGGACATATAAGAAAAGGACAAATTTGTAAACTGATATTGAGCTGCCGGCAATGGTGTCCCATTCGTAAATGAAATAGGGTATAATAAATTAATAGCATCGTTTGATAATTGTGTTTTAAAAAACGAAGTATTTTTAAAGTCTGTTTTGAAAGTGAAGCCTAATTGATCTTCATTTAAAGTATTATCTGGGTTAAAAGCAGCATAATTTTGTAAATTAAATTCTATTTTTCCGATCAGTCCTTTTGTGGGCATGATCTTATAACTCAATTCGGTAAAGATGTGTTTAAAGCCCACTCGAATAACAGTATCCCTAACAGCGTCATAGTTATTGATGCGTTGCACATACCCCATATCGGTATAATAGTTTTTTCCAACATTACTGAAATCAAGTACCATGCCTAATGTTCTAGTATCATAACCTATTCCAGCTTCATAATAGGCGTTTAGGTCATTAATACCGGGCTTCATTGCTAAATTATAGTTAGTCCAGGAACTGACAGTTCCTTGAGGGTTCGAGTACTCAAAGGAAACGCCTGCATTTCTACCATAACGATCTAATGGGTTGGCTTTTTCTTCGGCTGCAGAAATATAATTTTCTCTATTTAAAAAGTAGCTTTTAATAACTGATCTTTTTAACACACTTTTTTGCAGTGTAAAAGCTGAAAAATTTTCTGGAGAATAATTTCCTTGCCTACCTGTTTGCATATTCATCAAGCCGATCCTGGTACCCGGTGATAAATTACCAGATAAGCGTGCTCCAAATAAAATTGGAATTTTATTTCCATTCTTGTCTAGGCCAATTGTTCTTGAATAAAATGGTCTGATAGGAGGGATGCCGAAATTGGAGAACAAGTCCGAATTCTCCATAAAAAAATTACGCTTTTCAGGTAAAAAAATATCAAATCGAGTCAAGTTAGAAACTTGTTTGTCTACTTCTACTTGTGAGAAATCTGGATTGACTGTTAAGTCTAAATTTAAAGCAGAATTCAAAGTTAATTTGGCATCAAAACCTGCATTGCCACTCGCATTTAATGATTTATTATTTTCTACATCCTCATTTGCTTCACCAGTTGTATAGGGTTGAATAATAATATTATTTGTCAATTTTGGTATTTCCCCTTCCCAATTTAAAATACCCGTGTAGCCAATATCATAGGATCTAAAATTGACAGGCACTTTTGTCCAAGCAGAGTATTCATTATTTTTGGCATCTACTCTTAAAAAATTAATACCCCAATTTTTTTGACTTGGATCATATCGAATCGATTTAAATGGAATCATGATTTCAGCAATCCAATAAGTACCATAATTTTTTGTTGCAGAAAACCATTTCGTATCCCAACTCCATTCAGGACCTTTTTCCATTGAGTTGGTTAATTGATCTTCGGATTGAACATTTAAGGCATTTACCACAAAATAAAATCCATTTGATTTTAAATTCAATGGATCTAATATCACACCAATTCCGTCATTGCCATCATGACCATTGTCTCTTTTTAAACTTGTTGTTACATATGCACCACTATCATATACCTTAAAAGCGAAGTATAAATTTTTATCGTCGTAGGTATAACGTGCTTCTGTTTGTTGTTTAGCCGGTCCAATATCACTAGGGTATTTTTTATGGAAATCTTTAGCTACTTGGCTTGTTGCCCAAACAGCTTCATCTAAAATGCCATCAATTTTTATAATGGAGGTAGTGGGGCGAATGCTGGTTTGAAATTTTTGTTGAAATTCGGTCACTTTCTGAGCTACTAATACTTGATTAGTCAGTAAAAATAAACAGATAAAAAATCGCAAACGACCCATAGTTATTATTAAGGTGCAAATATGAGGGAACTTGCTGTAAATTTTGCTTTGTGAATGGATAAAGGCACTATTAAATTACAAGCGGTTAATCTTTGTCTAAAATATCAGGCCTACGATCTTTTGTTCTAAGCATTGCTTGTTCCTGCCTCCACTCTTCCACTTTTTTGTGATCACCGGTCAATAAAATGGCTGGCACGGGCAAACCCCTAAATTCAGCTGGTCGCGAATAAACAGGAGGGGCTAATAAATTATCTTGAAAGGAATCTGTTAATGCCGAAGTTTCATCATTTAATACACCAGGAATGATTCGGCCAATAGCGTCTACCAAAACTGCTGCAGCTAGTTCCCCGCCACTTAATACATAGTCGCCAATTGAAATTTCACGCGTCACATATAAATCACGAATGCGTTGATCAATGCCTTTGTAATGACCACATATTATTAGAATTCTATTTTTTAGTGAAAGGGTGTTGACTTCTTTTTGTTCCAATGGTTTCCCATCGGGTGTCATAAAAATAATCTCATCAAATGGGGTCTCTTTTTGCAATTCATCAATCGCATTGGCTAAGGGTTCACACATCATTACCATACCAGCACCTCCGCCATATTGATAGTCATCTACTTGCCCATGCTTATTGACAGCCCACTTTCGTAGTGAATGTAATTGTATTGTGAGGATACCTTTTTCCTGCGCCCTTTTCATCATACTGTGCTCAAAGGGGCTGGTTAAAAGTTCAGGAAGAACGGATAAAATTTCGATGGTCATAAAACAAAGATAAAGAAACAAAATTGACTAGCCTTAGTCTAATAATTCACCTAAATCGCGCCTATCTTTTTTGGTAGGCCTTCCCACTTTACTTAATCTTTTTCCAGTTTGGAAACTGGAAGCTACTTGTCGAACGCGTTCTATTTCTTCAATAGGAGTAAGGTCTTCGTAATATTTGATGGCTTCGGAATAGGCCATTCTTACTTCTAAAATCTGGGTCACTTTAAGCACCCAATTTTTATGTTCTGTTCGAGCTTCGTATTCATCGCCGATCACCACATTTCTAGAAGCTTTGACCGGTTCTCCTTTTATTTTAACGCGTCCTTTATCAATGGCTTCTGTTGCCTGACTTCGTGTTTTAAAAACTCGGATACACCACAGGTATTTATCTAACCTTACTTTTTTCTTTTCTGTTTTTTTTAAATCATCTTGCCCCTTCATGCATTAAGATTTTTTTTCGGCAAAAAACTGATGGAAATAAGGAATGGTTTCGATACCCTTATAAAAATTGACAATATCATATTTTTCATTAGGGCTGTGTAAATTATCACTATCCAATCCAAATCCCATGAACACAATTTTTACCCCTAATTCTTTTTCAAATAAAGAGCAAATAGGAATACTACCACCACCTCTAACAGGGATGGGGTCCTTCCCAAATGTTGCTGCAATGGCCTTAGCAGCGCTCTGGTATTCATGAGAATCAATAGGAGTAATATAAGGTTCTCCTCCATGATGTTCAAAAGCATTTACTGTTACATTGGCGGGCGCTATTTTTTTAAAATGCGCTAACACCATATTTGTAATTTTTTCAGAAGATTGATTGGGAACCAATCGACATGAAATTTTTGCAAATGCTTTAGAAGGCAAAACAGTTTTAGCCCCTTCGCCTGTGTAGCCACCCCAAATACCATTCACTTCCAATGTAGGTCGGATACCTGTTCTTTCATTCGTGGTGTATCCTTTTTCACCCCATACATTTTGTATTCCTAAATCTGCCTTGAATTCATT
>Ga0194060_10003609_pt1 | contig 10904 bp, 12 predicted proteins | sample SepL225m_MetaG_FD_163427 | JGI IMG/M metagenome (GOLD analysis project Ga0194060, IMG submission 163427) | Anoxic zone freshwater microbial communities from boreal shield lake in IISD Experimental Lakes Area, Ontario, Canada - Sep2016-L222-5m | ecosystem: Environmental > Aquatic > Freshwater >... | reverse complement strand
GCACAAAGGCGAACTGCTGCATCTCACGGGCTGTGTGAATGGTCAACGTTGACATCATTCACCCCCGCTGGCGTGTGGCGAGAACCATCGCGGCGATGTTCTCCGGTTTCGACTCGGGCGGGATCTCGCAACCCGACGAGAGAATAAAGCCACCTCGGTTGGCGAACAACGTCAAAAGCCGGGACGACTCAGCGGCGATCTCGGCTGGCGTAGCTTCAACAAATGCGAGCGTCTTGATATTACCGTCGAGACATGTATGCGGGAGCGATTGCATGGCATACTGCGGATCAACAGAGAAATCAATATTCGCCAACTCGACACCGGCTTGCGGGTAGAACGGCAAAATCGGCGCGGCCATGCCAGCCGTATGGAGCCAGTTGACCATCGAACCGGCCTGCTTAAACGCCGCAAAGACCCGCGTGAGGCGCGGCAGGGCAAATTCGCGGTAGAACGCGGGCGGAATAACGTCCGGCGATGATGACGGGTCGAAGACAATCGGCAGATGTGCGCCAGCCTCAAGTTGCGCCAGCCCAAAACGGATCGCAACCTCCGCCGTAAAGTCCAGCAGGTGGGCAAATCGTTCGGGCTGATCAATCGCCAGGTAAAGGGCGCGCTCGATGCCGAGCATCTGGGTGGCGAGGGTCATCGGCCCCATCACACAGCCCACCACAGGCACGTCTTGCCCTACTTCCTGGCGCAAGATGGACGCCGTTTTGAGAATCTCCGGCATACGCCCGGCCCGCCGGGGGTCAGGCACGTCCAGATCGTCCAGATCAACACCACCGGCCAACACATAGGATTGAACAAACGGGTACTGGTTGTCCCGATAGGTCAGGGTCGAACCAAGTGCCTCAGTTTCAACGCCGACATCCATCAGGGCGAACACCGCATCGTAGCCATAGTACTCCAGAGCGTGGATCTGGCAGCGCGCCAACAATGCGCCGTCCTTGACATAATCGCCCAGTTTGACTCCCGCCAGGGTAGCAGCGTGCCCAAAGACTTGGGCCATCACCGGTACTCGGTCTGGCGTACGAAAACTCAGGGTGGCGGCAACTCGTTCCAAGCTGTTCATTGGCCACCTCCCATGATGTCGTCGAGATAGTGGAGGGCATCAAACGCATTCTGGGCGATGTAATCAACGTGTAGGTTCTCGGCGGTCGCTTGTTTCAAGGCTGCGCCCCCGGCCACCACCCTGATATGACCCAGCCCCCGTTCGGCCAACTGCTGCCGCACCCGGCGCACCTGAGGCATCACCGTGGTAAGCAGGCCACTGATCCCGACCACCAACGGAACTTCGCGCTCGGCCGTGTCAACCAATCGCTCCACGGGGCAATCTTTGCCGCAGTCAATCACCCGGTAGCTTGATGCGGTCAAAACCATCTTGAGGATGTTTTTGCCCAGATCATGCACATCGCCCTCCAGGGTTGCAACAACAACGGTCGCCTTCGTGTGAGGCACCGACATATCTGGTGGGTACAACTCCTTCATAATCCCCATAACAGCCCGCCCGCAGAGCATGATCTCCAACAAATTGAATTGCTCGATGGTGCATTTGGCATCAAGTTGCGCCATCGCCACTTCCACTCCCTCGCTAAGGATCTGCCTGATCGCCACACCAGCCGCAAGCAGACGCTTGACCTCGCTGACTGACAGGGATCGATCTCCATCAAGCAATGCGTGTACCAGTACATCCATCATCGTGTCATGTGTTGGGCTGTTCATGGTTTTTCCATGCACGACTGCGAGCGAAATGTCTGTACTCTCGGGGCGATGTTCATACCCATACATGCTGTCACGGCTAATACCATTGCTCGTCCAACAGCACGACAGGGGACGCGACAAACGCGCCCCTTTTGGCCCAAGGCAGCCAGACTTCCTATTCCCTACCCCCTGCGTTGGTGCATTGTAGCACAGCGCACGCTGTGCTATCATGCGCCCGATCCTGCTGAGCGAGAAGGGGAGGCGCATGAGCGAGGGAAATGAGCGGCCGAGGCGGAGCGGGACGGCACGGCCTTCGGATGAGGAGAGCGGTCGCATAGATTCGCGGCGCACCGAGCGTCTGAATCCCGGCGGCGACGAGTGGAGCCAGCGCGAACCCGTCAATCCGGGCTGGCGTAGCGAACGAGCCACCGGCCCACGAGGAGGACGGCGCGGGCAGGGTAAGGTACCTTCATCGCCACAAGAATTTCAGCTTTGGCTCCAGGACGGCGGCTGGCGTTACATCGCCGGCATCGCCGCCCTGCTGATCGTTTTACTCATCGCTCTGCTGGCCTATGGCCGCAACGATCAGCGCAACGCCGGACTCGGTGTTGATGAGCGGAAGGCTCCCACCAGTGCCGTAGGCGCGAGGAATGCCCTTACGCCCATTGCCCAATCCGCTGTCACGTCCGCTCCCACGACGCTTCCCGCCCCAAAGTTCTTCACCGTCATGGGCACAGATATCCAGGGACTCTTTCTGCGACCCAACCCGTCCACCAGCGGTATGCCCATTGCCACGCTACCCGACGGCACGCGGGTTGAGCAGGTCGGCGTGGACAGCACGGCTGATGGTCGGACGTGGCGCAAGGTGCGGACAACCCAAAGCCCGACTCAGGAGGGCTGGGTGGCGGCGGAATTTCTGAATCCGGTGCCGTAATCCCAATACTTTTCGAATAAGGCCATGCCGCGCCGACCACGAAGAGGACGCGAATAGACGAATAGCCCGGTGCAGAGCCTTATTCGCGTATTCGTGACCTCTTCGTGGTCGGCATCTGACGGCTTATCTGAAAAGTATTGGCCGTAAACCTAGAACGATCCTCTCGTCACCCGGCGCTTCGGTTTCGGCTTGGGTGGGAGCGGGCTGAGGACGAGATCGAGGACTTCCTCGATCTGGCTGACGAAGAAGAATGTGAGCTTTTGGCGCACCACCAGCGGGATCTCGATCAGATCCCGCTGGTTCTTTTTGGGCAAGATCACCACGCGCACCCCGGAGCGATAGGCACCGAACACCTTCTCCTTCACCCCACCGATGGGCAGCACCCGCCCGCGCAAGGTCATCTCGCCCGTCATCGCAACATCGTGACGCACCGCACGGTCGGTCAGGGCCGAGATAAGCGCCGTGGCAATCGTAATCCCCGCCGACGGCCCCTCCTTAGGCGTAGCACCCTCGGGCACGTGCAGGTGAATATCAATCTTCTCAAAGCGCCTGCCATCAATGCCGAGGTCGGCGGCATGAGTGCGGATATACGAGAGGGCGGCATGCGCCGATTCCTGCATAATGTCGCCAAGCTGGCCGGTGAGGGTCATCCCCCCTTTACCGTCCATCAGCGAAACCTCAACCGGCATCGTATCGCCGCCATTGCCCGTATAGACCATGGCCGTCGCCACACCGATCTGATCATACTCCTCAGCGACACTGATCTCAAAGCGGGGCGGGCCGAGCAGACGCTCAATTGTACGCGGCGTGATCATCTGCGGGTGCGGACGCCCCTCCGCAACGCGGCGGGCCACCTTACGACAGATCGCGCCGATCTCGCGCTCCAGATTACGCACCCCGGCTTCGTAGGTATAGCCCCGGACAATCGCTTTGAGCGCCGCATCAGGGAAGCGCAGACCCTTCGGCGTTAACCCGTGCGCCGTAATCTGCTTAGGCACAAGGAAGCGGCGAGCGATCTGGAGTTTCTCCTCCTCGGTGTACCCCGGCAGCTCAATCACCTCCATACGGTCAAGGAGCGGGTCAGGAATATCCTCAGAGATATTGGCCGTGGCGATAAACAGCGTCCGGCTCAGATCGAAGGGTACATCCAAATAATGGTCGCTGAACGTATGATTCTGCTCAGGGTCAAGCACCTCCAGCAGCGCCGAGGATGGGTCGCCGCGAAAATCAGCGCCGAGCTTATCAACCTCATCGAGCATAAATACCGGATTCAGCGTGCCAGCCTCCTTCATGCGCTGGATGATCCGGCCCGGCATCGCGCCGATATAGGTACGGCGATGGCCACGGATCTCCGCCTCATCGTGAACCCCGCCAAGGGCGAGGCGCACAAAGCGGCGGCCCAGCACCTCCGCAATACTCTGGCCGAGGCTGGTCTTGCCGACGCCGGGCGGGCCAACAAAACAGAGGATGGGCGACTTCTGGCCAGGGCCGACAAGCTGGCGCACCGCAATAAACTCAAGAATGCGCTCCTTCACCTTCGTCAGCCCAAAGTGATTCTGATCAAGAATCTTCGCGGCAGCGCGCAGATCCATATGGTCATCGCTCAGAGACGCCCAGGGCAAGTTCGCGATCCAATCGAGGTAGGAGCGGAGCATCGCGTACTCAGGGGCCATAGGCGGCATCAGTTCCAGGCGAACAAGCTCATCATCGGCGCGGGCGCGGGCGCGCTCCGTAAGACCTGCAGCGGCAAGACGGGAGCGCAGATCGTTCATCTCACGATGAGCCAAGTCGTCCTGTCCCAACTCACGTTGGATGATCTTCAACTGCTCGCGCAGGAACAGCTCACGCTGGCTGCGGTCAACCTCCTTCTGAACCTGGCTCTGGATGCGATTCTCAAGTTCCAGCAGATCAAGTTCCTGGGTAAGCAGCGCAACAACACGATGCAGACGCTCCTCAGGATCAATCGTCTCAAGGATCTGCTGGCGGTTGATCGTACTCGTCGGCAGCGTAGACGCAATCATATCCGCGAGGCCACCCGGCGTATCAACATTCATCGCCGTAATATAGGCATCGTCGGGAAGCGTGCGCGAGAGCTTCACAACCTTCTCATAGAGCGACAGGACAGCGCGCATCATCGCCTCAACCGCAATCGTCCGATCCTCCTCGACATGGAGGGGGATCGCACGCACGCGCAAGAGAGGTTGCTCATCCACCGGCTCAATCACACGCATCCGCTGGCGACCAGCGATCACCACCGACGTACTGCCATCGGGCATCTTCCGCACGCGCTGGATGCTGGCCTCAACGCCAACACTGTAGAGGTCACTGAGTCGCGGGCCATCAAAATCAAGCTCGCGCTGAAGGATCGCCAGGACGATGCGGTCATCGGCGAGAGCCTGCTCAATCGCACGGCTCGATACCGGATCGGTGACGAAGATGGGGGCGAGCATATGCGGAAAGAGGACCGTATCGCTCAGAGGCAAGACAATCATCACCCGGTCGGCGGCATCGCCATCATGGACCTGGCGTGCGTCCGTCGTAGGAAAATTGAAGAGGATACGCGACTCCTCTAGCACAGATAATCTCCCAAAGGAGGCAGTTGCCCCGCTGCATGATAGAGACAAAAATTATAGCATACTGGACTGCTCTTGACAGCCTCGGCCCTTTCCGCTACAATGCGGCGCATTGTGCCAATGTAGCTCAGTTGGTAGAGCAGCTGTTTCGTAAACAGCAGGTCGAGAGTTCGAGCCTCTCCATTGGCTCCACACAATCTGGCATTGTAATGACGAGGGCCGAGGTTATCCTGAGAGGTAGCCCCGGCCTTCGGGCTGTCTGTGACTCTATGTGTGACTCTATGCTGCATATTAGGCACCTCCCGTGCGTTGCAAGAGACGACTGAGGCCAGCCACAGCCTCGCGGCGCGTCTCGGGGAAAGCGTGGGCGTAGATGTCCTGGGTCACTTTGACCGAAGAGTGTCCAAGCACCTCGGACACCTCGGTCATACGCGCACCGGCCATCAACATCAGCGACCCAGCGGTGTGTCGCGTGTCGTGGAATGTTGCATCGGGCAGTTCGGCCCGTCCTAGCATTGCCTTGTAGGAGCGCACCAAGTTACGCTCGTTCAGCGGCGTCCCTACTTCGGACGGGAACACGAGATTATGGTCTACCTCAATCCACGGGAATGCGGGGTCGTGACGGCGTGCCTGAATACGATCCCATTGCTCTTTGAGTACGGGCAAGTGCGCCTCGTCTATGTCGATGTCGCGTTTTCGACGGTTTTTGGTTGACTTCCAGCGGCCCTTGCCACGCACGATCTTGTACTGCTCAACCACGCGGATGTGAGGGCGCGAACCGGAGAGGGTGACATTGTTCCATCGCAGCCCAATCAGTTCACATTCCCGCATGCCTGTAGCGAGTGCGGTATAAATGAGTGCATAGAGCCAGTGTTCTCTGGCGACGGCCAGGAGCCGAGCGCACTCCTCGGGATTGAAGGCGTAACCTCGGTATTCATCCTCGCCCTCCGGCCTCACCAGCTTCACGCCGTCGCACGGGTTCTTGCGAATCAGATCCTCGTTAACCGCGAGATTGAAAGCGGCACTGAGCAGCGTAAAGCAGTTTTTGCGGGTGTTGAAGGCGAGAAGCGTGCCATCCTTCCTTACGAGGTCGCGGGCAAACCACTGGCGCACGCGGGCGGTGGTCACATCCGAGATTGCAAGGTCGCCCAGATATGGCGAGATATAGAGTCGGTCTTTCTGCTCATAGACTTCAACAGTCGAGTCCTGCGCGGTGCCTTGATCTACAACAGCTTGGTTGTACACTGGCATCCATGTCTTCACGGTGTACCCACGGCCACCGATTATCCCATCTTCCCGGTCGCGGCGATGCTTCCGCTGCATCTCCCGAGCAGCTTCTTCGCTCTCCGCAGGAATACGGCGCTGCTGTACCCCGTTGACTGGCGGCGGGCGGAAAAACCAGTTATCGGAACCCTTGGGGATGTTCAGAATGGAACCCTCGCCCTTCGTTCCGCGTCGGCGCTCGGATCGGCGCTTCGTGGTGCGTGGTGCCATCAGCGGCGTCCTTTCGTCTTCTGTAGCTCACGCTCCTGGTACGCGGCCACGCTATCGAGGATGACGCAGAAGCCCCGACCGCGCCCGGTGTACTCCAGTTCGCCGGTATGACAGAGCTGGCGAACCTTCTCAGAACTCACAGCAAGGAGGAGGGCTACCGTCTTTACTTTCGCCTGTGGGCGTAATGTAAGCGACGCAGGCGAGACTGAGTTCTCTGGTGGAGCAGCCGTCTTGCGGAAGAGGATCGGGTTTTTGCTCATCTCTGCACCTCTGTGATCAGATTTCTGTCCTGGGCGCGAAGAAACACGGTGGGGGTGCGGTGGCAGCCTCGTCCGGTGCCAATAGCAGAGCATCCGGCATCGTGACGGTGATCAAGGTGGTACACGTCGTGGTACTCCATCATATAGGCGATCATCTCGCTGGTGGCAAAGACGGGAATCGCGGGCTTGTGTGGGCCTGTAGCGGTCGTTTTTGGCTTCTTCATAATGTCCTTACCGGAGACGAGACACCAACGAAAGGCTTGCGGTGGGGGCATATTTCGCGTATAATCAGAGGTACAATTCGTCTCTGTCCTGTCCGATACATCCGCCTGTGGTAGCCATCCACGGGCGCTTGTGATTCATCCCCCCGACAGACACAGCGTGCAATCCATCCGTAAGGCGCTCGTCCATCTACACCGCCTATCACTCTGCCTGCTCTAAGGGGCGAAGTGGCATTGTTATGCAGAGTGCTTCGTCTCGACGGGTGCGGTGGTAGATGTCGGTTCGGGTAGGAGGCCACGAGCGCGAGCAGCGTCACACACTATCAGGCGCAACTGCTCGCGTGGATGACGCCGCTCGATACGTGCGATGGTAAGCAATGCTTCCATCTCCTCTGAACTGAACTTCGCATACATTCGTTGCTCCATAGCGCCTCCGTGTGTTTCTCTTCGTGCCCTGACTTTAGCAAATTGCATCGTAGGACTCCAGTACTTTTGGTGCGGCATTTAGTACTTTTTCGTACTGCGTTTCGGAAAGTGGAGAATATTCCGTTGATTCTTGATGTGTTGCTCAGAGAATCCATACTCCCTCGCAATATCTGCGTTCGTGGCTCCAGGACGGAAGTCTTGGAAGTATTGAAATATCTCGATCCATTCTTTGTTGTTAGAAGGTTTCGAAGGTAAGGATGGTGCAGAAACCGCATCGTGATGAATATCCCGAGTGCAATGCTGCTGCACTACGTCAATGATCTTCCGTAGGCAACGACAACGCTCGGCAAAGTTCTTGATTGCGTTCTCGGGTTCCCTATCAGATGTCACGGTGATGATTGATTCTTGCTGCGCCTTTCGGATCGTGATGCGTGCCGATTCCACCAGAAAGCGAACACTACGAGACCCGTTGCCCACCTGTGTGAATCCTGATTCGTTTAGGATGTCCGCAACCGTCTCCCAGTCCTTTTCAACTACCCTGATTTGAAATAGTCTCCCAGAATCAGGACGGCATAGCGTACCCGGTACGGTCGATGCCAGCGGGATGGTCTTGATAGCGCATAGGTCTTCCACGATACGCGCCCGTTCAGTGTCTAGCGGTAACTTTGTGATTGCTCGGATAACCGTGCGCTGCCGGCTAAGATCATTCGCAGCCCCTTCAACGCTCCATAGCTCTTGAAACAACGATGCGTTGTCTATGGAGAGCCAGAACGCAGCGAGCTTTACACCTGTGGGGGACAGCTTCTGTGTAGACCCTCTGACGGGGGTTGCATCGTTGCCTATAACCGGGGTACCCTCGGATGGTGGTAGAATGGAATCATTCATGAACGGTGTCTCCTGACCCCCTATGCGTTGCGACCGAGCAGTGCGCGTGGGGGGTTTCGCTATTATGTTCTTGCGCCTATTCTACCGCATCGGGCCAGTTCACGCTTTTGTCCCGTGCCGCCCGCCCTCAATCACCCAGTACGGCACCACGTTTGTCCTGAGAGACGGGCGTGCGTGATGTTGATGGCGCAAGTATGGCGGGTGATCTGTTCGTGGCGATACCTAGCTCCGTAGTGCGCGCACCTTGTCGAGAACCACCGCTTTTGTGCCACCGATCAGGTCACGGATCTTATTGGCTGAGATTCCACGCCGAACCAGTTCCGCGATCAGGTCATCATCGCTCAGTCCTTCCGAACCAGCGAAGAGGGCGTCTGTATCACGTCGAACCACACAGGGACGATTCGTACCAGTTCGGTCGGGCGTGCGCAAACGGAGCAGATCATGGTCGCCACGTACTGGTTCGGCTGGTTCGTGCCATGCGACCGCCGGGTCAATCGCGGCGGCCTGGGCAGCTCGGGCCGGGAGCGCCGAAACGTCAATACTGACGGTTGTTCCGCGTACCTCCATCGCCGCAGGCCGCGCCCGTGCTCCGGGCACCTTGGCGGCATAGGCACCCAGCAGTACCTTGCGGGTCGAGAGTCGCACCCGTCCTTTGCCCCTCAGCCCAAGTGCCTCAACCCCTGGCTCCTGGGTTAAGAAGACGATCCGAAACTTTGCCTTGGCTCCCTCTAGGAGCCAAGCTGCAAGGTAGTCCGCCACCTCGGGCGCGACCGCGATGATCGCGGGTACTTCGTCAATAAAGATGGTCAGACCATCCTCCGCGTGCTCACCTCGCATGAACCGGCGCTCAAACTCCGTATGCAGATTCGCAACCGCTGCCACAATGGCATCGAGGTCGCGGTCGCGACCGATGACGGACTCCTGAAGCGCACCCCAATCATTGAATTTCTCGTGTGGGTCGAGAATGACAATCCGGTCGGTATGGGCACGCTCGACGAGCAGGGCGCGGGCCGTCGTGGACTTGCCGCTCTGACTCTCGCCAACAATCATCACGGTAATGGGGGAATTCACGATCTGCGGCCACCAGGCGTCAAATGGCAATGCGGTGTCGGCAGAAGATGGACGTTCCTGTACGGGTGTCACCACATGCGTTCGTTGGGAGAACGCTGAATCCGTTCGTCTGGCGCGGGAATCTGGCGGGCGGGCATGACGCAGCGACGCGGCAGGCCGATACGGGTGTCCCCGCAGCGCGGTGGACACGGCACGGTGACGCTGCGTTCTCCGGGTGCGCAGGAACACCGTGCCCCACCAGCACACGGCAACCGCACTCGTGAAGAATCCCAAGGCGTTGAGGGGATCGTCGAGCCAGCGAAAGAAAGACTCCAGCATTGTTAGACCTCTGGCACGTATCGGAGTGTTTCCCACAAATGAAGCCAGCCCTCGGCAATGAACTGGAGCGCCCAAAGCCCCGCGCTCTCGGGAAGGAAGGTCAGCGCGAAGGCGCTGATGAGCCGCCAGGGCTGCCGAATGCTCAATCCTAGGTGGGTGGTAAAAATGTCTACCGCCGAGAAGAGCGCCGTGATGATAAGGATTGGCCCCTGTGCTTTGGGGAGAAACCGCCGAATCGGTGCCCAGATCATCTCGCTGCATGAAAAGGCGATAGGAACCACCCACTGGTAATTCCCCAACTGGTGCCACCACGTCAGAACCTCGGGGATGTGTCGCTCGGTTGCAAGCCACTGGAGTCCCTGATCAATACCTTCCAGCGTGTAGCTCGATCCCCAGACCCAGAAGACTCCCGTCGCTGCCAGGACAACCATGCCGATGAGGGTGGCAATGAGGGCAGCGATGAGCGCCTCAAGCCAGCCGGGTAGGCCGGGCAGGCGGCGGTGGTGAAGCGGCGTTCTCATCGAGCGGGGTGGGCGTCGTATGCGGCGCTGGGCGGGAGCCGCCGCCCTCGGTTGATCAAAGGTGTCTTCACTCATGGGTTGTTTCTCTCTTCTGGGAGATCCTCATCGTCCCACACGAGCGGTCTCCAGTTGGGCGGGATGATGCCGTCGCGTAGCGCACGGGCGATCATCCCGGCGTGGGCGCGGTCAGCGCGGAGGGCGTGGCAGCGCCGACATAACACCCGCAAATTGGGTAACGTATGGGAGCCGCCGCTGCTCACCGGAATGTGGTGGTCAATATGCGCCTGCTCCAATGGGATCGGTGCGGCGTCACGACAGTACGGCCCCTGGCAGTGTCCTCCGTCACGCTCCCACACCTGCTGCCGAATCTGGTTCCACACCCCACGTGGGGGCCGTCGTGTCGTGGGCATCCGTCTGCTCTTTCTGACGGCGGAAACCATCGAGGTTCCCGCCGTCGTCCATGCCGTGCCGTGCGCTGCCGAGCCATGCCTCGCCTGACC
>Ga0194060_10003608_pt1 | contig 10905 bp, 9 predicted proteins | sample SepL225m_MetaG_FD_163427 | JGI IMG/M metagenome (GOLD analysis project Ga0194060, IMG submission 163427) | Anoxic zone freshwater microbial communities from boreal shield lake in IISD Experimental Lakes Area, Ontario, Canada - Sep2016-L222-5m | ecosystem: Environmental > Aquatic > Freshwater >... | reverse complement strand
AAAAACGTGGTCTTGCCAGAGCCGTTGGGTCCGATGAGTCCCAGGACCTCGCCTTCGTTGACGCTGAGGTTCAACTGGTTCAGCGCCACCAGCCCGCCGAAGCGCATGGACAGGTCGCTGCACGCAATCAACGCACTCACTGGACTGCCCCGGCGTTGGGCGCCAAAGTCGCGACCTTGCGGCGGACTGCCGGGTTCATGGCTTCCATCCCGGCAGGTAATTGCGCACCTGGCGCGGCATCAGCCCGTCAGGCTTGAACAGCAGTATCAGGATCACCAGCGCCGCGTACAGCAGCAGGCGGTATTCCTGGATGAACTGAAGCTTCTCCGGCAAAATCAGCACGATGGCCGTGGCGACCGTCAGCCCCCAGGGATTGCCGATGCCGCCGAGGATCACGATGGACACGAGTATCAGTGAATCGCCGAAAGTGAAGCTGTTGGGCGCGACAAAGCCGGTCATCATTGCGTACACGGATCCGGCCAGTCCCGCGAGAAAATTGCCCAGGGTGAATGCGGCGATCTTCCAGCGCGCGACATCGATGCCGAACGCGGCGCAGGCGGTCTCGTCCAGGCGCACCGCGTCCAGGTTGAGGCCGATCCAGGAGCGTTCCAGCCGCCGCACCAGCATGAAGGCCACAGCGGCCATGGCGAGGGCAAGCAGCACGTAATTCACGTAGAACGACAGTTCGATCCCTCCGATCTGCACGCCGTCATTGAGTTTCCAGCCCATGATTTCCATGCCCGGAACTTTGATCCCCTGCGGTCCGCCCAGGGTATCGTTCACTTCCAGGAACACCCGGAACAGGATGCCGAACGCGATGGTGATCAGCGCGGCGTAGTGGCCGTAGGTGCGCAGCACCGGCAGAATCAGCAAAGACCCTATGCCAGCCGCCATCAGCCCGCCGATGAACATCACGAGCACATGCGGCAGCGGCGTGTGATTGGTCAAAACCGCCGAGGTATAGCAGCCGATGCCGAAGAACGCGGCGCCGGCGAAATTGACCACTCCGGCGTAGCCGAACTGCAGATTCAGGCCCAGGCACACCACGACATACAGCAGCACCGAGGCCAGCATCAGCAGGGGAAAATGGCTGTCGTAGAACGCGGCCATGACCGCCAGCACGCCGAGTATGACCGCGGCGTGCGCCTGGCTGCTGTGCCCGGCGAAGGAGCTTGCAGCGAGCGCATTCCAGCCGAAGCGGGCGAGCAGCAGCATGACCACGATGGCGCCGGCCGTGAGCCCCATCACCGCGGTCTGGCTTTCGGCGTGCAGGAACAGCACGGCGAAAAGGGTGAGCGCCGCCATGCTCGCGAGGGCTGGAAATGCGGACTGCGCGCTGAGCAGGCGTTTCATACGCGCTCGCTCTTCTTCTCTGCGATCAAACCTGTCGGCCGCCAGGCCATGAACACGATCACCACCGCGAACGCAAACACGTCCTTGTACGCCGTCGATGTGCCCGGGAACAGCGCCGGCAGCGCCACCGCACCGAGGCTCTGCAATGCCGAAAACAGGAAGCCGCCGAGGATGGCGCCGTAGATATTGCCCAGTCCACCGATCACCGCGGCGGAAAAGCCGATCACCCCAAGCAACAGGCCGATGCCGAAGTTGATCTCGTTGTAGTAGAGGCCGTTCATCAACCCGCCCAGGGCCGCCATCCCGGAACCGATGGCGAAAGTGAGCAGGACGATGAATTCGAAATTGATGCCCATGATGCGCGCCGTCTCGGCGTCCTGCGCGACGGCACGGATCGCCAGCCCCAGCTTTGTGCGGGTAATCACGAGGTGCACGGCGACAATGGCCGCAAGCCCCGCCAGCAGCAGGATCATGCTGTCGGCGCGCAGGGTGAAGCTGCCGAAGGCGATGGAGTCATCGGGCAACAGGCGCGGGAAGGGCTTGGGGTTCGATCCCTGCGGGTAGAACAGGCGCACGCCCTCGCGCAGCACCGAGCCGAGCATCAGAGTGATCAGCAGCGTGTTCAGCGGCGGCGCCAGCCGCAGGGGCAGCACCAGGTACTTGGCGATCAGCGCGCCCAGCAGCGCCATGGACAGGGTCGCGACCAAGGTCATGATGAGCAGTTGCGCCAGCGGCGCGTCGATCCCGATCGCCTGCAGGCCGATGTAGGTCGCCAGTCCGGTGAAGGCGCCGACCATGAGCACGTCGCCGTGGGAGAATTTGATCACGTCGAGCACGCCGAAGAACAGCGTGAAACCGACCGCGACCATGGCGTAGATCATTCCCAGCATCAAGCCGTTGAAGACGTACTGGCTGAGGAGGCCGAAGGTCATGACGCGCTACAAAGCAAGAGAGAAAGCAAAACGTAGCTGAAAGCAAAATGAGGGGGTTGGTTCCGCCCCCTCCTTCGTTCCCGCGCTTCTTATTGTCCTTTCAGCTTGCGCTTGCCCGAGCCGTACTCGCTGTCCTCCCACACCACCCACTTGCCGTCCTGAACCACGTACTTGGTGATCAGCGGCACGATGTTCTGTCCGTGGTCGTCGAAGGTGATCTTGCCGATGATCGAATCTCGGTCCTTGGTCTTGCGCAGCTCTTCGGTCACTTTCTTGCGATTGGGACCGACTTTCTCGATCGCATCCATCAGCAGGTTGGCGGCGGCGAAGGCAAACGGACCGTAAGCCTCGGGCGGCTCGTTGTATTTCTGCAATGAATATTTGCCGGTAAAGAACAGGCCTCCGGGAAGTTTCTCCCACGGTGCACCCTCGATGAACGAAAGCGAACCCTCCGCCAGCCCCTTGCCCAGGCCCTCGACGAACGCGTCCGACTTGATTCCGGAGGTGCCTTCGAACACCGCGCTGATCCCCAGCTTCTCCATCTGCGAGCGTATGCGCACGCCCAGCGGCGTCAGGCCGCCGAAATAGATCACGTCGGGCTTGAGTTCCTTCGCCTTGGTCAATTCGGTGGTGAAATCCTGCTGGTCTGCGGTCACGCCGAAAGTGCCGACGATCTGCCCGCCGTTCTTTTTCAGGTACTCGCTGAAGTACTGGTTGTGTCCCTTGCCGTAGTCGGTGGTGTCGTGAATCACCACCCACTTCTTGTATTTCAACCCGGTCATGAACTTGGCCGCGACCTCGTTCTGATTGATCATGGTGCCGTTGACGCGGTGGATCTCGGGATGCTTGTTGCCGTAGGTCACGGAAGGAAGCACTGCGCCCCAGACGATCACCGGCAGCCCGAACTTGTGATAGGTGTCGACGGTGGCCACCGCAGTCACCGAGCAGTAATGCGTCACGCCGCCGATGATGGAATTGTCGGCAGCCGCCTTGGTCGCCATCTGCACCGCGATGTTCGGTTTGCACTCGTCGTCCAGGCTGACCAGCTCAAAGGTGTACTTGGCCTTCGCGTCCTCGTTGCGCAGTCGCACCGCCAGATCCGCGGAATTGCGCCCGCCGATGCCGTTGGCAGACACGCCTCCGGTCAGCGGCCCGATGAAAGTGATCTTTACCGTCTGCTTGGCGCCGGCAGCACCCGCCGCCAGCGCAAGGGTACAGCACGCCAATGAAACTACCGCCGCGCGTCTGAAGCTCATGACTCCGACTCCTGAAGAAATGCAAAGTTGTAAGCGCGCATTATATGCCAAGCCCGCGGTGCCGACACCGCGGGCGCTTCGCGCTAGAATGCCGTGCAAGCATCGAACCGAGCGAACGAGAGTGCATTCCATGAGTACCCGCAAACCAAGAAGCAAAGCCCGAAAGTCTCCGCCTCCTGCCGCCAAGTCATCGCGCACCGGGCCGGCAAGATCCCGGGCGCGCGCCAAATCGCCGGGCGATACGCCACCGGTTCTCGAGCCAGGTGGAATCGAGAAGTTCGTCGTAGCAGAAGCGATCGACGCGGCGCGCGAATCCAAGATTTCCGCGGTCAGGGACATCATTTCCAAGGCCCGCGCGGGCAACGCACCGGCGCTGGCAAAATCGCTCAAGGCGATCGCCGACGGCACTTCACCCGACGAGGCGAAGATATTGCGCAAGGCGCTGCTGCAGCCGCGCCCGTTCGTGTCGGCCGGTCCGGCCGCGACGCCGGACGACGCCCTTGCCGAGGACTGGCGCGAAGGCGGCTACCCCTACAAGCACCTGATGTCGCGCAGGAATTACGAGCGCCAGAAGTACCAGTTGCAGGTCGAACTGCTGAAACTGCAGGCCTGGGTGAAGGCGACAGGCCAGAAAGTCGTCATCCTGTTCGAAGGTCGCGACGCCGCCGGCAAGGGCGGTACCATCAAGCGATTCATGGAGCACCTGAATCCGCGCGGCGCGCGCGTGGTGGCGCTGGAAAAGCCGAGCGAGGTGGAACGCGGGCAGTGGTACTTCCAGCGCTACGTCCAGCACCTGCCTACCGCGGGCGAAATCATCCTCTTCGACCGTTCATGGTACAACCGCGCCGGGGTCGAGCGCGTGATGGGATTTTGCAGCGCGGACGAATACGCGGAATTCATGCGCCAGGCGCCCGAATTCGAGCGCAATCTGGTCCGCAGCGGCGTGCATCTGATCAAGTTCTGGTTCTCGGTCACGCGCAAGGAGCAGCGCCGCCGGTTTACCGAGCGCGAAGCGCACCCGCTCAAGCAATGGAAGCTGTCGCCGATCGATCTGGCTTCGCTGGACAAGTGGGCTGAATATACCAAGGCCAAGGAAGCGATTTTCTTCTACACCGACACGGCCGACGCGCCTTGGACGGTGATCAAGTCGGATTGCAAGAAGCGGGCGCGGCTGAACGCCATCCGCTACGTGCTGCACAAGTTGCCGTACACCAACAAGAACATCGACCCGATCGGTCCGCTCGATCCTTTGCTCGTGGGCCGCGCGCACGTGGTGTACGAGCAGGGCGAAAAGCAACTCAGCGCGCCGATTCTGTAGATCCCCGGCGGTGCAGACCGCACCCGCGGTCCGCACCGGGTCCGCCGCTATTTCTTGACCAGCGGACACGCGCTCTTGGACAAAGGCTGGAAGGCCTCGGCGGCCGGGATGGTGGCGCGCAGCTTGTAGTAATCCCACGGCGATTTCGATTCTCCCGGCGACTTCACCTCGAACAGGTACATGTCGTGCACCATGCGCCCGTCTTCGCGGATGCGGCCGTTCTTGGCGAAGAAATCGTTGATCGGCATTTCGCGCATCTTCTTCATGACCGCACCGGTCTCGTCCGTTCCCGCCGCCTTGACCGCCTTGAGGTAATGCATGGTCGATGAATACACACCGGCCTGAGCCATGTTCGGCATCTTCTTCATGCGCTCGAAAAAGCGCCGGGACCATTTTCGTGACTCATCGTTCTGATCCCAGTAAAACGCCTCCGTAAGCAGCAGCCCCTGCGTTACCTGAAGACCCAGGCTGTGGATATCGTTGATGAAGACCAGCAGTCCGGCGAGTTTCTGCTTGCCGCTCTTGGACACGCCGAACTCGGCCGAGGTCTTGATCGCGCTGATGAAATCACCCCCGGCATTGGCGAGCCCGATGATCTTCGCGCCGGAAGACTGCGCCTGGAGCACGAAGGAAGACATGTCCGACGCATTCAGCGGATGGCGCGCGGTGCCCAGTACCTTGCCGCCTTCGGCCTTGAGCACGTCCGTGGTGTCCTTTTCCAGCGAGTGGCCGAAAGCATAATCGGCGGTGAGGAAAAACCAGGTATCGCCGCCCTGTTTGACCACCGCCTTGCCCGTGCCGTTGGCAAGCGCAAAAGTATCATACGCATAGTGAACGGTAGTCGGTGAGCAACTCTCGTTGGTAATACGGGTCGAACCTGGGCCGCTGAACACGGCGATCTTGTTCTTTTGTTTCGCCACTTCAATCACCGCAAGCGAGGTCGCCGAGGCCGCCACGTCCAGTATCGCGTCGACCTTGTCTTTGTCGAACCACTCGCGCGCCTTGTTGGCCGCAATGTCGGCCTTGTTCTGGTGATCGGCGTAGACCACCTCGACCGGCTTGCCCAGCACCTTGCCGCCGAAGTCCTCGATCGCCATGCGCGCGGCGGTGACGCTGCCCTCGCCGGTGATGTCGGCGTACAGGCTGGACATGTCCAGGATCAGGCCGATCTTGACCACACCGTCCGAAATCTTGTCGCCCTGCTGCGAAAGGGCGGTCAATGGCGCGCCTGCGAACACTGCCGCTACCGCTACCGCAATGGTTTTGCGAAACATCGTCAATCCTCCTTTGAAACTGGTGCGGAATGGGGGAACCCGTCCCCTCATGCTCCCCCAAATCGGCCCGTCGCCAAATTCATTTTGCTACGGGTACTCATACAAGGTGTAATGTTAGCAGACTTGGTTCTCCATCCAACCCTTCGACGGAGGTCATCATGACCGCGGCAGCCGATATCAACATGGCCTTGTTCTGCGACTTCGAAAACGTCGCCTTGGGCGTGCGCGAATCGAAGTACGACAAGTTCGACATCAACAAGGTGCTGGAGCGGCTGCTGCTGAAGGGCAGCATCGTGGTCAAGAAGGCCTACTGCGACTGGGAGCGCTATCGCGAATTCAAGGCCGGCATGCACGAAGCGGCGTTCGAACTGATAGAGATTCCGCACGTGCGCCAGTCAGGCAAGAATTCGGCCGACATCCGCATGGTGGTGGACGCGCTGGACCTGTGCTACACAAAATCGCATGTCGACACCTTCGTCATCATCAGCGGCGACTCGGATTTTTCGCCGCTCGTCTCCAAGCTGCGCGAAAACAACAAGACGGTGATCGGCGTCGGCGTGAAGAATTCCACCTCGGACCTGCTGATCGCCAATTGCGACGAGTTCATCTATTACGACGACCTTGCGCGTGAGAAGGCGAAGAAACAGTCGCGCAAGAAGCCTGCACCCAAAGCCGCGGCCGGCGCGGTCGCAAGGACGGCGCCCCAGGAAGAAAGCGACAAGAAGCAGGAGGCCCTGGACATCGTAATGGAGACGATTGAGGCGCTCATTTCCGAGCGCGGCGAGGAAGAGAAAATCTGGGGCTCGATGGTCAAGCAGACGCTGAAGCGGCGCAACCCCGGCTTCAACGAAGCCTTCTACGGCTTCCGCTCGTTCGGCAAGTTGCTCGACGAAGCCGAGTCGAGAAAGCTTTTAAAACTCGAGCACGACGAAAAATCCGGCGGCGTCACGATTCGCAGCATCAGTTCCGACGACTAGCTCGAATGCCGCCCCCCATTCAGGGAAGCCGCTTCACGCCAATTTCATCGTTAGCTTGATATTGGTCAAATCCCCGCGGAATCTGGGACTTAAGCTTAATCATAGGACGCCCTCCTCCGGTGCGCGGATGGCGTTGTACGTGCGACGGCAAGCACACCATGACCAAGCAGAAAGGAAGCAACATGTTCAAGCACATCCTCGTTCCGACCGATGGCTCCAAACTTTCGGCGAAGACCGTCAAGCAGGCAGTCAAAATGGCGAAGTCAGTAGGCGCAAAGATCACCGGTTTTTACGCCTCGCCCGAATATAGCTCAGCCTATTATGGCGATGGTTATATCCTGCGCGCGCCGTCTTCCAAGGCGCACGACGAGGCCACGGAGAAGCAGGCGCGCAGGTGCCTGTCCACGATAGAAGTCGAAGCGGAAGTGGAAAAGGTGCCGTGCGAAGTCATGCACGTGGTCAGCGACAGCCCTTACGAGGCCATCATCGACGCCGCGAAGAAAAAGAAATGCGATCTGATCTTCATGGCCTCACACGGCCGGCGCGGACTGTCCGGCCTGGTGCTTGGCAGCGAGACGCACAAAGTCTTGATACACAGCAAGATACCGGTGCTGGTCTGCCGCTAGGCCGCCGCTTCAGACTCTCCGACCGGAGCGGGACCGGAGTAGCCTATTTCCCGGTGAAATTTGGCTTGCGCTTTTCCATGAAGGCCTTCCGGCCTTCGCGGTAGTCCTCGCTGTTGAAGCAGGCTTCGATCATGCCGCTGGTCTCGTCCAGATTGCGCGCGCTCGCATCCAGCCCGGTCTGGCGGATTGCGAATTTTGCCGCCGCTATGGTCAGTGGCGCATTTTCCGCGATCATCTCGCAGTAGGCATCGACTTCCCGGTCCAGATCGGCAACCGGCACCACGCGGTTGACGAAGCCCATGCTCAGCGCGTCGGCGGCGCCGAATTTGCGCGCCGAAAAAAAGATGTCCGAAGTATTGGCCTGGCCGAGCAATTGCACGAACCGGGTGATGCCGGTGAAGTTGTAACCCAGTCCCAGGCGCGCCGCCGGCATGCGAAATACCGCGTCCTCGGCCGCGATGCGCACGTCGCACGCCGCCGCCAACCCCAGGCCGCCGCCCATGCAGATGCCGCGTATCTTGGCCACCACAGGCTTGCTGCAACGCACCGGCGCCTCATAGGCGTCGATCACGGCTCGATTGTAGACGGCCTGCGCTTCCGCGCTGCCGCGCGCCTTTTCAAATTGTGAAATATCGGCGCCGGAAATGAAGGCCTTTTCTCCCTCGCCGGTGATGACGATCAGCCGCACTTCCGGATCGGCGTCGAACGCCGCTATGCATTGCGGCAGGGCCGCCCACATGTCGTGCGAAACCGCGTTGAACTTGGCCGGATTCGAAAATACGATCCAGCCGACTGACTTTTCCTTGCGAGTGATGAGTTCGGCCATGCCGGCTCCCGTTGTAGCCCCGTTTCGAAACGAGGGGAAATATCCCTTCGCGCTCTCCTGCATCGGGCGCCTGACGGTGATTCCGCCGGGCGTCCTTCTCTATATCGCCTTGTTCTTGCGCATAGTCGCGATATCCGCGGCGCTGTAGCCGGCCTCGGCCAGCACTTCATCCGTGTGCTGCCCTATTTCCGGGGTCGCGGTCGCCATGGCCGCCGGCGTGCGCGACAACCCCACCGCCTGATTGACGACCTTGATTTCACCCAGCTTCGGATGCTTCACCGTCGCCGCCGCTTTCAGGTGCTGCACCTGCGGATCGGCGAACACCTGATCCATACTGTAGATCGGCCCGCAGGGCACGCCCGCGGCATTGAGGATGGCGATCCACTCCTCGCTTTTCTTTGTGCTCAATGCCGCGTTCAGTTCGGCGTTGAGCGCCTTGCGGTTCTTGGCGCGATTGGCTCCGCCTTCAAACTCGGCGCGCTGAAGCAACTCGGGGCGCCCCACGGCCGGGCACAGTCGCTTCCACATGCCCTCTCCCGACGCGCCGATATTGATATAGCCGTCTGCGGTCGTGTATGCCGACGTCGGCATGCTGGTCGGATGGTCGTTGCCGACCTGCGGCGGCACTTCGCCGTCCATGAGATAACGCGCTGCCTGGAAATCGAGCAGCGCGATGCCCGACATCAGCAGGGACGACTGCACCCACTGGCCCTGGCCGGACGCCTCCCGCTCCAGCAGCGCGGTCAGGACGCCGAGCGCGGCGTACAGGCCGGCGCTGACGTCTGCGATCGCGGCGCCGGTGCGCATCGGCCCCTGGCCGGGATGGCCTGTCACCGACATCAGGCCGCTCATGCCCTGCGCAATCTGGTCGAACCCGGGCCGATCGAGGTAAGGCCCGTCCTGGCCGAAACCGGAGATGCTGGCGAGGATGATGCGCGGATTGATCGCCTTCAGGGAATCGTAGTCCAGGCCCAGGCGGTACTTCACGTCGGGCCGGTAATTCTCCACCACCACGTCCGCGTTTTTTGCCAGACGCGCAAAGACTTCCCGGCCTTCCGGCAATTTGAGATTGAGCGTGATGCTGCGCTTATTGCGATGCAGGTTCTGGAAATCGGGGCCTTCTCTCGGTCCGCCCATGCCTTCGTTCGCGTCCACCCCGGGCGGCGACTCGATCTTGATCACGTCGGCGCCGAAATCGGCAAGTTGCTTGACGCAGGTCGGACCGGCACGTACGCGCGATAGATCGAGTACGCGGAATCGGGAAAGGGCCGTTGAAGCGGGAATGTGGGGCATATCGGTACCGAAGGTGGGAAAGGTTTTGGCAGGACATCAATTGCCTCGCATTATCGCGTTGGCACAGGCACAGGGCAAGCTTTTCGCCGCGCCATTTCGCAAACAGCAGGTGACCGGCTTACGCCCTTGGGCAGGTGTCAGGCGATCCACTCGCTGACGGGCGCCCGCGCCTCCTGCAAGGGCTGGCTCAACACATCCACCAACACCGGTTCGTTCGCTTCGACAGCAAGTTCGAGCGTCTCGCGCAGCTTGGCCGGATCGTCCACCGTATAGCTCTTGACGCCGAAGGCGCGCGCCACCGCCGCGTGGTCCGTGCGCGAAAAATCGACGGAAAAATAGCGCTCGCCGAACCCGGTCTTTTGCCCGGCCTTGATCCAGCCGTAAACAGAGTTGGAGATCACCACCATCGCGAGAGGAATCTTCAGTCGGCAGATGGTCTCCAACTCGCCCACGGTGAAGCCGAAACTGCCGTCGCCCATGACCGAGACTATCTTTGCGCCCGGCCGGCCGAAATGCGCGCCGGCCGCCGCCGCCATCGAATATCCGAGCGCGCCGTGCGCGCGGTTGCTGATGAAATGCCGCCCGGTGAGGTCATTTTCGTAATAGGCGGAAAAATACGGACACGGCGTGCCCGGATCGGCGACCACGACCGCTTCCGCTGGTAATACACGGTTCAATTCCGCCACTACGCGCTCCGGCCGTATCGGCCGGTCGTTCGATTCCGCCAACTGGCGAAACGCGGAGAACTTTTCCTGCTTCGCCGCCGCCACCGCTTTGCGGCCCCAGTCGCCCTGCCGCGCACCCCGGGAATTCAGTTCGTCGCGCAAGGCCGCCAGCGTAAGCTTTGCGTCGCCCGTCAGCCCCACAGCCACCGGGTAGTTGGTGCCGATGACGCCGGGGTCGATGTCGAGTTGGATCACGTTAACTTTTCCCGGCGCCGGAAAACGCCAGCGCTCGGTCGTCACCGAACCCGCGCGGCAGGTCACGAACACGATCAGGTCGGCTGCCTGCACCACAGCGCGCGTGGGCAATGTGCCGCCGTTGGATCCG
>Ga0194060_10003607_pt1 | contig 10907 bp, 13 predicted proteins | sample SepL225m_MetaG_FD_163427 | JGI IMG/M metagenome (GOLD analysis project Ga0194060, IMG submission 163427) | Anoxic zone freshwater microbial communities from boreal shield lake in IISD Experimental Lakes Area, Ontario, Canada - Sep2016-L222-5m | ecosystem: Environmental > Aquatic > Freshwater >... | reverse complement strand
CGTGATCCTCGTGATCCTCGTGCTTGTCTTCCTCTTTTTGGGTTCTTGCCCGTGGTGCAGTTGTGCTTGCAGGTGCAGGAGTCGACGCGATCATCGGTGCTGCAGTGGCTGCTGGAGCTACTGGAGATGTCACTTCACTCGCGATTAGAGAAGTCACCACTCGACCGCCAATGAGTTCTGCGTTGAACTTCAGCTTTTGAGTGGAACTTGTCAAAGTAACGACAACGCGAGTTGCTGAAACACTTTCAGAGTTATAAATGAAACCACTCTGTGGGTTCACTGAGCCAACCGACAATCCGTTAGCCGATTGCACAAGTTGCACAGAAGCTGCTCCTTGAATGCTGTAACTCGAAACAGTTGATGACCCAACTTGCACTGTCGTGGTTGGAGCAATGGAGCTAGACGAAGATGAAGAACTTGAAGAAGTAGGAGCAGAACGATCGCCAGCTACCGCTTGTGATCCAACTCCCGAGCCCGAATCGGCACCCGTAACAACAACAGTAAGTGGTGGCGCAAGAACGGTGAGCCCAGTGGTTCCTGGTGCCAAAACCGCTGCATCGACAGGGGCCATCTCGGCTGACGTTGATACCGAGGTCAACATGGTGCTGTTTACCGCAAAGGTAAAGGCACCTGCTGCTACGACACCAGCTATCGAGATGGTTGATGCAATGGAGGTTTTCATAGGCATAACCATATAACGGTCACTTCCAGCACAGTCCTTAGCCATATCCATTTTTTGTCCAAAGATTAGGACTATCCCTCACGAACGAACGGATGTGGTGCTGGGCATGAAACTGGGTGACAATAGGGGTATGGACATTCTTTTGGTTGAAGACGACGATGCGATTGCAGCATCACTTATCAGTGGTTTAGCAACCTCAGGAATGACAGTTCGACGTGTTTCCAACGGAGCCGATGCTGTTGCCGCCGAAATTCCAGATGTTGTGTTGCTGGATATTGGACTTCCAGATTTTGACGGATTTGAAGTCTGTAGACGTATTCGGCAAAAGAGCCAGGTACCGATCATCATGCTGACCGCACGTGACGAAGAGATTGATCGCGTGTTTGGATTAGAAATTGGCGCAGATGATTATGTGACGAAGCCGTTTGGTCTTCGTGAACTGATTGCGCGAATTCGCGCAGTGTCGCGAAGGCGTGCCGCTGTGGACTTACCAGCGTCTGAAATTTTGGAGATCGGCAATCTGAAACTCGATCTGTCAACGCGTCGTGTGTATATGAGTGGCAAAGAAGTTGAACTCACCACCAAGGAGTTTGACCTGTTGGCGTACTTGGCAGAGCACCCGGGCATTGTGCATCGACGTACCGACATTATGGAATCGGTGTGGGACGCCAATTGGTATGGCCCAACGAAAACGTTGGATGCTCATGTGGCGGCGGTTCGAAAAAAACTAGGGAATGCAGATTGGATTGAAGCAGTTCGTGGCGTTGGTTTCCGCCTCGAATCTCCCGAATGAGAAAACGCCTAATTCTTTCAATGGTGGGCTTGGTGTTGGCAGTTTTGCTCGCACACGATATTCCGCTGGCTCGACATCTTTCACAAATCGAACGCGACCGAACGGTTACATCTATTGAACGTGATGCGTTCACCTATGGCGCCAAGCTTTCACCGATTCTGGGTACAAACACTGCGGATATGCAGACGCAGGTTCGGGAAATTATGGATGAATATTCACTACTCAGTGATGGAACGATTGTTGTCGTGGACGCTAAGGGCTACTTGCTCGCAAGCAATGATCCAACGGTGACAATCGGCGCCGACTATGTGTCGCGCCCAGAAATTGCGACTGCGCTTCTTGGAGATGCAACATCGGGAACGCGCATGTCTAACTCCATTGGTGGCGAACTCGCATATGTGGCGGTTCCCATATTCTCAGGCCCAAACGTAGTTGGCGTATTGCGCATTACGTATCCGCAAAGTGTTCTTGATGCAGATGTGAAATCACGCTTGCGCGGTGTCTTGATGTCGGCTTTGTTTTCAGTACTGATGGCAATCGTCGTGGCAATCATTTTCGCTCGCGGTGTTGCTCGGCCATTGCTGAAATTGCGCGAGGCGACTGACGAATTGGCGAAGGGAAACCTGTCGATTTACGCGGAAGAAGAAGGGCCAAGGGAAACAAGGCAACTCGCGAGTTCGTTTAATGCCATGGCATTGAGACTTGGTGGGCTTATTGAACGTCAGCGTGCCTTTGCTGGCGATGCTTCGCACCAGTTACGCACTCCGTTAACTTCGTTGCGCTTGCGATTGGAACAGGCGAGTGATCAGGTGGAGGTTTCGCCTGTGGTCGCTCACGAGCATATTGATGCAGCCCTTGCAGAAACCGATCGACTTGGCAAACTCGTTGAGCAGCTTCTTCACCTTGCGCGATCTGAAGGCGCAATGTTGGAAAAAGAGCGGATCAATATTTCTGAAGTGATTGAAAACAAGGCAAGTGAATGGCATTATTTGGCTGATGAGCGAAACATTGCAATTACAACAGAAGTAAAGCCGTGGATTTTCGCCCTGTGTAATTCTCTTGCGGTAAATGAAATAATTGACAACTACATGGACAATGCTCTTGAAGTTGCACCTGAAGGTTCAACCATTTCATTAATTGCCAATGAAGTTGGTTCGCACATTGAAATTATTGTTCGCGACGAAGGTCGTGGGCTCACCGATGAGCAGCGACTAAGAGCTTTCGACAGGTTCTGGAGAAACTCGCTGGACTCCAACAGAAGGCAAGGAAGCGGACTTGGGCTTGCCATTGTTGCTCAGCTCGCTCAAGCGGGTGGTCTTACAGTGGAACTTCGAGAGTCGCCTAAAGGCGGAGTTGACGCAGCGCTGATTATTTCAGGTTCTAACTAATTAGCGAACCCGAGAAGATCTGCCACGCAAGTAGAGACTTAGCAATCAAACTCAAAATAATGTAAGCCCGTTCTCCGTGTAGGTAGTTCGCCCATTTTCCTTGTGCCTTGTATTGCTTCCATTGAACGAATGCAAAACTGTTGAACAGAACGAACAACGAAATCACAATTCCATAGACGAAACCTGGTGTTGCCGATTCCGCAGGCCCATTGGGCGAAAAGATGTTGATTGCAATCATGATCCAGGGAACTGCTCCAGCAATGCAACCAAAGTAAAACGGCAACATGTCGCCGCTTCCAGGTTTTACATATTTCTCCTGCAACCATCCAAACAGGATCATCGATGCGTTCACGCCAAACATTCCAGAAAGTGCGATGTAGTCAGAAACACCGTTGAGCTGCAAAATGACGACGATCATGAGTGATGAAGAAAGCGAATACTCAACCCAGCGGAAGTAGTTGTGGCGAGCTGCAAGTCCGGCGCTATATCGCGGAAAAAACTTTGGGCTAATAATCAAAAAGTGAAAGAAAGCTGACAATGCCAAAAATGCACCGATCATCCAACTGATATTCAGGTTGAACAGATGTACAGGGTCTGAGAACGCATCGAGCGTTGGGGCATCGGTGAGGTAAGTGGCACGCACAGGCATGGCTGCATCGTTCGAAAGCGCGATTATTCCAACGAGAGAAACAAGGTGAAGCAGTCCTGCGATGAGGTTGAGCCTGCGGAGTTTGCTGATTTCAGTGTCCATTTTTCAATTGTGCCATGCCACCGTCACTAGCTGTGGTTCTCGTAGTCTTGTGGCGATGCATTCATTAGCCGTATTAGTTGCCGCCACGGGCAAAGACACCGTTTCGCAATGGATACGGGTCGACCTCGTCGCAATAGTCATGTTCATCTCAGGCGCGCACGTCGTGATGCGACTAGTTGCGTTCATTGCTGATCAGCAGATTTTGAGCGTAAAGAGTCGCAATCCTGACAATTCTGATATGTCCACGTTGTCTACAGGTGCGCACCGTGCGGCAGTGCTTGGTGCATTGCGGTGGGGCATCAATTTCATTGTCATAGCTGTTGCTACAACGTCGGTATTTTTAAGGCTCAACCTTCCGTCGTCGGCGCTGGTATTCCTTGGTTCAGTTGCTGGTGCGGGTTTGGGTTTTGGTGCACAGCAGATGGTGGGCGACATCATCGCCGGTCTGTACATCATCGCTGAGCGCCAATTCGGCGTAGGCGACATTGTGCGTCTTGGGCCATTCGGCATTGTTGGATGGGCAGAGGGTCGAGTGGAAGAAGTAACGCTGAGAGTCACGAAAATTCGCACCTTTGATGGCGATCTCATCAGTATTGCGAACGGTCAATTGCGGCAAAACGTGAACATGTCACGTGACTGGTCGCGCGTATTGGTGACTGTTCCATTGCCACGCGAAAGCGATATTGAAAAAGAGATCATCCGCATAGATCGCGTGTGTGCCGAAATGGCTCGCGATCCGAAGTTTGCTGAAATGCTGATTGAAGTTCCAAGTGTGCAAGGCGTTGACAGTTTGGGTGAGGCCGATGTTGAAGTGCGCGTTGCAGGTAGGTCACTGCCTGTTCAGCAGTGGAAAGTGGAGCGAGAGCTTCGTCGCAGAATTGCAGCAGAACTTCGAAGCACATACGTAGCAATCAAGGTGAGTGGTGGAGTAACCGCATGAAAATTCGTCGACCACGCAACTCAACACTATTTTCAATTCTGGTTTTCATGGTGTCGTTCGGATTTTGGCTTGGTCAACCACAGCCGGTCAAAAATTACTCGTATGTCACCATTCCTGATGTGGCAAAAACTGATCCGCCTGCAACTATTGCTCCGGAAACCACCGTTGTCGACACAACTGTTCCAGTGGATACAACGCTGGATCCGTCGGCTGTCACGGTGCCAACCGAAACCACTGTTCTTCCGTAGCGAAGAACTACTTCGTATCTACTACTAGAAACGCTTCGGCTGTTCTGCCTGCAGGCAAACCACCAGCCTGAGCAATTTGCTCGCCCCATCCGCGCATTCGCGCAGGTAATTCTGCTGGTTCTTGATGCTGACTTGCATGACACAGCAACGCTTCAACTTTTTTGTCGAGCATGTCGGTGGTGTCAATGAAATGCTTCGGGTTTGGTCCAGCCATAATCCATGTTTCAGGAACACTGTGTGGTGCAAGCCCGCGTTCACTGAGCAATTCGGGAAACGCAAACTCGTTACGCGCATCTGGGTACACGGCACACAACGCCGCTTCACCTGTCGCCAGGTGATCAGGGTGCGATGCGTAGATGCGGTCATAGCGTCGCTCTGAAGACTGTGTGAGCACGCGATCTGGTTTAACGATGCGAATGACTGCACTGATTTCACGACGTAAGTTCAAGTCAGGGACCAAAGCGCCATCTGGAAATCCAAGCCAATGCAATTCAGTAACACCAAGGATGTTGGCAGCTGCAGTTTGTTCTTGTCGACGAATTCGAGCCATTTCATCGCGTGTGATGGTGTTATCTGACCCGCCAGCTTGTCCATCGGTTGCAATGCAATACACCACTTCATGGCCCTCAGAAATCCAGGTGGCTACTGTTCCGCCTGCACCAAAGTCGACGTCGTCTGGGTGAGCGGTAATAACAAGAATCTTCATGACCTTCACTGTAGATGTGAAGCGCGGGTTTACGAAGTTGAATCGTTAACTATTGGGCGATTGCAGCGACCTGGACGACTATTGGCCAGGCTGAAGGATGAATTTTGTTTGCCGATTCAAGTTCACTTTTACCGTCGTTAATGACCGCGAATACCAAGGACATTGCCGCAAAGCCCGCAACTGCACAGCCAAGCACTGCTGAATAGCTCAACGATCCGCTGAGGGCGATTCCAAGGATTCCACCTGCGATGAAAGCCAGGTTGTACAACATGTCGTATGCAGCGAAAACATGGCCCATGTTGGATTGCGACACATTGGATTGAACTGTTGCATCAGACCGAACGCGCAAATTCTGAAATAGGAATGAAGCAATTGAAACTGCAAAGAGTCCCACTCGAGGTGTTGTCGCAAAACTTGCAACACAGATCACTATTGCAGATCCGCCAAAGGCAATAACAGTAATTGAACGACGGGGGAAATGTTCTGACATCCATTCTGCAGTAACAGATCCGATGAACGCACCAGTAGCAGAAAAACCAAGAACCGCTACATAACCAGTTGTATGAAGTCCGTATGAAGCGTCGACAAGAAGCGAAATACTGGCAATGCATATTCCCAAGATCAAGCGATGACTTGCTGTTGCGTAAATTGCAAACTTCGTCTTTTGTTTCTTTAATTGTTTGATTGCAGAAAGTAAGTGTCCTCGTGAGTTTTTGGATGTGCCTTTTCCGAGGTCCGTTGACACAAAGCTGAACAGACGAGAAGCCATAAGTTGTCCGCCAGCTGCAATAAGAAGTGCAAATACTGGATAGTGGTGCGCTGTTGACATGCCGATACCGGCACCTATAGAGCCAGCGAAAACTGCGACGATCAACGACATTGAGTCTGCTGCTACAAGTTCGTGTTTTCGAACAAGCTGAGGGAAGGCTGTTGCGCGCGCTGTATACAAAATACGGGTTAATCCAAGTAGTAATGCAAAGGCGACATAACCGAAAGCATGAAATCGTGGAAGCACTGAAATTGCAGCGCTTCCAGCAATGACTGCACGAGCAAGGTGACCATTCACCAGTATTGACTTGCGGTTAAACCTGTCAGCAAGGTGTCCCGCGATTGGGCCGACTACTACGAGGGGAATTGCGCTCATTAACAAAGTTGATGCCATAGCAATTAACGACGGACTTGAGTTGAATGAAAAAACTAAGATTTCCGCAAGAGTAAAAGACGTCAGCGCATCGGATGCTTGCGAAAGGAGTTGACCTCCGATGGCAAGACGAAAGTCAGAGTAAGCAAAAAGGTCACGGCGTCGCACGTGAACCGCCGAGGAGGTTCGTCGAAAACGAATCACAATGAAATTGTTACATTTCAACCTTGATGTGAGTTCATGTTTAGGTGAACAACAATTGAACTGTTGCTAACATTCACAAGTAGATGAATGCTGAATTGAACATGCTGAATGAGTTCCTCGATCAGTACCGGGCAGTGCTCGTCGCCAAGGCAACTGGGTTGACTGACGAACAGGCTCGCAGTCATGCGGTGGAGCCATCGAATCTTTCGATTCTTGGGTTGTTGCGGCACATGGCCGAAGTAGAGCGTCACTGGTTCAGGCGAATGCTGCTAAACGAATCCGAACTTCCAGATTTCTTTGCCACAGACGGTGTGGCAGTAGGAACAGCAGATAGCGATTTTGAGTTTCCAAAGACTGCTGCATTGAGCGAAGGAGTTGAAATTCTTCAACGTGCAATTGCTGAATCCCGTTTGGCTATTGAAGGCAAGGTTCCTGAGGATGTGTCTTTAGCCACCCGCACCAAGACGGGGGAGTCAGTATCGCTACGGTGGATACTCATCCACATGATTGAAGAATATGCCCGACACTGTGGGCATGCCGATTTCTTGCGCGAACGACTCGATGGCAAAAAGGGAGATTCAGTATGAAGAACCTTGTGAAAATGGCTACCAAATTCTTATCGTGGCTCTGGCGTGAAATAAGGAAATACAAAATTGCATCCAGTGTTGTCATTGCATTTGCATTGGTATTCGTAGTTGTCTGCATCCTCATCGGTATGCCACCAATTGGTTACATCGTGCTCACAACGTTTATTGCAGGTCCAACTCTGCTGTATGTATATAAGAACAAAGATAAATCAACGACAAACACTCGTTTGTTGCTGGTGTTCTTTGCTGCCACAGTTGGAACGCTCATTATTATTCAGGCAATTCCATACGGAAAAAATCATACGAACCCACCAGTTAATGGTGAACCGGCTTGGTCGTCGCCACGTACCCGCGAACTTATGGTGCGCGCATGCTTTGGGTGCCATTCGAATGAAGTCGAATATCCGTCTTATGCATCGGTTGCACCAATTTCATGGATGGTCCAAAGCCACGTTGATGAGGGACGCAGCAAGGTGAACTATCAGGAATGGAATTCGGGAGAGCGTGCGGATGACACTATTGAAGTCATTCAAAACGGCTCAATGCCGCCAAGTTTCTACACCACGTTTGGACGACACCCTGAGGCGAAGCTCACCAAAGCCGAAGTAGCCGAATTGATTGCTGGGCTTAAGGCAACGCCAGGATTTAACGAAGGCGATCACTAAATAGTTTTGGCAGTAAATTAGAGGTTTCAACAATTATGTCAGGAGCCACCATGTCAACAATCAATCTCACAGTCGAAACGTTTGAAGAAACTGTCATGGCCGACGGAATCACGTTGGTGGACTTCTGGGCAGAGTGGTGCGGTCCGTGCAAAATGTTTGGGCCAATCTTTGAAAAAGCTGCAGAAGCAAACGTCGACATTCGTTTTGCAAAAGTTGATACGGAAAACAATCAGGAACTTGCAGGCGGAATGGGTATCCAGTCGATTCCCACGATCATGGCGTTTCGCGATGGTGTGATGCTGTTCAGCCAACCAGGCGCAATGCCTGCTGCTTCGCTTGACCAGTTGATTGAAGCAATTCGCAAAGTTGACATGGATGACGTTCGTAAGCAGATTGCAGAATCAGAAGCTGCGAATACGAACGAGTAATTACTTCATTGTTGAATTGATGAACATTCCAAACACGGTAAACATAACTCCCATTGCTCCTATTGTTGCTCCAAAGAATTTCCATCCAGTGGCATACATGTAGTCCTTTAGCGAGGACTCAAGTGATGTAATTCGCTCGTTAGTTGTGGAGAGTCGTTCGCTTGTTTCGGTTATGCGGTTGCCAAGTCGTTCGCTTGTTTCGGTTATCCGACTATCCAACTGATCTCTCACTGCGGAGATCCGCTCGATAAGTGCGGATTCAGATTTCATGATTCGCAGCTCTACCCGAAGTGCAAGGTTATGAATATCGCCTTTTGTGGCTGGCGCTGTAGAACTGTTATTGAGGTCTTCGTCAACCTGATCGAGAAATTCGTTGTCCATGAGGATTCCTGTTGCAGTTGGGTTCATGTGGCACATGTGTGCGAGGACAACAAGAGTTGACTGCCAAATTGTTGCATAAGTGGTGCTTTGGCTGTCAAGTACCAATTTGAGGATGGGGGTAGGGTGCGGGTAACCCCATGATTCATCTCACTCCAGCCGAATTGATTGCGATCAAGCGCGACGGCGGAGCATTAAGTAAGCAGATGATTGACGATGTGGTTTCGGGCATTACCGACATGTCGCTCAGTGATGCCCAAGTTGGAGCATTTGCCATGGCTGTGCGTATTCGGGGAATGAACATCGATGAAACGGTGCAGTTAACCGACGCCATGCGTCGCAGTGGTACGAGTATTACGTGGAACCTTGACGGTCCAGTTGTGGACAAACACTCAACCGGTGGTGTTGGCGACACGGTGAGCCTGATGCTTGCTCCGATGCTTGCCGCATCCGGCGCGTATGTGCCCATGATCTCGGGTCGCGGCCTTGGCCACACCGGTGGAACCTGCGACAAAATGGAATCGATACCGGGCTACACCACGACACCACCGCGTGAACAATTTCAAAATATTGTGCGCGATGTGGGGTGTGCTGTTATTGGGCAAACCAACGACTTGGCTCCGGCCGACAAGCGCCTGTATTCCATTCGCGATGTAACGGCAACGGTGGAGAGCATTCCACTTATTTGTTCATCTATATTGTCGAAAAAATTGGCAAGTGGAACAAATGTATTGGCGATGAATGTGACCACTGGTGGTGGAGCATTCATGGCGAAGCTTGAAGACGCGAAAGCACTTGCCCAAACCATTACGAGCGTGGCGCAAGGTGCTGGAGTTCGCTGTCATTCGCTCGTTACAGACATGGATCAACCACTTGGCAGCGCCGCGGGAAATGCCATTGAAGTGCAATATGCGCTCGACTATTTTCAAGGGGTACGTGAGCCGCGAATGCACGAAGTAGTTCTTGCTCTCGGGGCATTGGTTCTTGTCGATGCAGGCTTAGCCAAGGATGACGCGGATGCGAAGCAGAAACTTGAAACATCGCTTGCCAGCGGAGCAGCGCTCGAAAAATTTGCGCGCATGATTTCTGCGCTCGGCGGCCCAACCGACTTCTGTGAAAGCTCCACAAAGTATTTGGTTTCTGCGCCTGTCATTCGTGAAATTACAGCTCAGCGCACAGGCTGGATTGAATCTGTTGGTGCAAAAGAAATTGGCATGAGTGTGGTGGTGTTGGGTGGTGGACGAACGCAACCCGGGGCACCTATTGACTGGCGAGTCGGCGTAAACGGCATTCCGAGTGTTGGTGACAAGGTCGAGAGCTCAACAGTCATTGCTCGAGTACATGCCGCCTCTGAAGTTGCTGCAGAAATCGCAGAAAAACGAATTCGCGCTGCAATTTCAATTAGTGAATCTCACGTAGATCCACGCCAAGTACTTATTGCATAGTTCTACTTCAGTATTGAATTGAGGAATACCCCAAGAATTGTGCCGGTCGCCCCGAGTATGGCGACCATCGCCATTGCGGTAATTCCAACAAATTTCCATGCGGTTGAATTCATCTGATCCGTGAGTTTGGATTCAGATTTCACAATCCGAAGTTCAAGTCTCAGTGCGAGATTCCTTAAGTCGCTTTTTGTGGCCGGTTCTGAAGAACTGATGTTGAGGTCGTCCTTGACCTGATCCTGAAATTCGTTGTCCATGAGTGTTCCTAGTGCAGTTGGGTTCATGTGGCACATGTGTGCGAGGACAACCATGGTTGACGGTGAGATTGTTACATAAGCCTTGCTTTGGCTGTCAAGTATCCTGATATGCCGAGGCCCCCGTGAGGCTGGTGCGTAATTCCAAAACCCAATGTAGATGGGGTAGTGGCTGGGGTTTCAGTAAATGTTTGGAACGCGAAACGCCGATTTTAGGAACGCATGCGTAATCGATACGAATGGTTCGCGCTCTGTAATGACAGATTTATCTTTTATGAGTATCAGCTAGTTCTCCAGAGT
>Ga0194060_10003606_pt1 | contig 10907 bp, 11 predicted proteins | sample SepL225m_MetaG_FD_163427 | JGI IMG/M metagenome (GOLD analysis project Ga0194060, IMG submission 163427) | Anoxic zone freshwater microbial communities from boreal shield lake in IISD Experimental Lakes Area, Ontario, Canada - Sep2016-L222-5m | ecosystem: Environmental > Aquatic > Freshwater >... | reverse complement strand
GAGGATCCACCTCGATCACTCGAAGTCTCTTCCTGAAAGACGGCTGTTCATGCTCCTGGCGTTCAACGCTCTCGTGTTTACCCCGTGGGAGGGAGGCATCCATAGCATCTTGATCCGCAATCCATGCAGCGTGTGACCCTGGATGCCGGATCAGGTCCGGCATGACAACCGGGGAACGGGACTTTCAACAGTCCAGCAACAAGCGCTGGAACAGGCCACCGGGCAGGCGTGCCACTCGGCCATCGAGTTCAAGCGCCATCAGTTGTGCCTGCAGATCGGCCATGTCCAGGCCGCAACGCGCTTGCAGCGCGTCAAGGCCAACCGGGTCAAATCCGAGGAAAGCGAGCAGGCCCTGTGCCGGCTCTGGCAGCGCATCGGGCGCAGCTTGATCGGCCACGCCGGTGAGCTTCAACTCTTCGAGCACATCCTGCACTGACTCCACCAGTTTGGCGCCCTGCTTGATCAGCGCATGGCAGCCACGCGCCTGCGTTGAGTGGATCGAGCCGGGAATGGCAAAGACATCCTTGCCCTGCTCGGCGCTCAGCCGTGCCGTAATCAGCGAGCCCGACTTCAGCGCCGCTTCGACTACCAGCGTGCCTTGCGCCAGGCCGGCGATGAGGCGATTGCGGCGCGGGAAGTTGGCGCTCAGGGGTGGTGTGCCCAATGCGTATTCACTGACCAGCAGACCGTTGCGTGCGATGCGGTGCGCCAGATCAAGGTGGCGGCGGGGGTAGACGCGGTCCAGCCCGGTGCCGACCACGGCGATGGTTGCCAGCCGCTGCGTGCCGGGTGCAACGCTGTCGAGCGCGCCCTCATGCGCGGCGGCGTCGATGCCCAGTGCCAGGCCCGATACCACCGTCAGCCCAGCCTGCCCCAGCACCCGGGCAAAATTTCTGGCGTTGCTGAGGCCTTGTGGGCTTGGGTTGCGACTGCCGACCATGGCGATGCTGTGCGTCAGGTCGGGCCAGTTTGCGTTGCCCATCAGGTAGAGCATCAGTGGTGGGTCGTCAATGCGCAGCAGCGACGCCGGGTATTGGGCGTCGCCCAGCACCACGATGCGGCGCGCTACGCCATCGGTTTGCGCTGTCTGCAGCCAGTCCCAGGTCTGCGTCAACAGTGCGGCCAGTGCTTCGGGTTCGCTGCGCAGCGCATCGACTTGCGCCGCCGAGAGCAGTTGGCGCAAAGCCGTTGCCGGCTGCTGCCACAGGGTGTGGGGCAATCCGAATGCGGCGAGTAGTTTGCGTGCGCTCTCGTTGCCGACGCCGGGGGTCAGCGTCAAGCGCAGCCAGTCGCCGAGTTCAGCGCGTTCCATGGCTGGCTCGGCGGCGCTGTCCTCAGCGCGGGTTGACCAGCCGGTCGCCGACTTTGACGCCGTCCGTTATTTCGAGAATCAAGCCATAGGACAGCTTTTCGTAGGTGCGAAACACCATCAGCAGACCGTTGCGTTCATCCGGCAGTTTGATCTCGACGCGTGCCGGGTCGGTCGGGTCGATCACGCGCTTGCCGCCTTTGAGGATCGCCAGCACATGGCCGACTGCCATGCCGTCACGCGTGCCGCGGTTGAGGGTGACGACCTGATTCTGTCCGGCGATTGCCACGGCGTTGCCGTAGATCGAGACGATGCGGGCGTCGACCGGTGTGCCGGGTGCACGCGGGACATAACTTTGGTAGCCGCGTTCGGGCTCGGGCAGCAGCCGGTCGCCAACGCGGATCTCTTCCTTGGCCGCCACGATATCGATGGTGGCAGGTACCAGGTCGGTTTGGGTCTTGCCGTCCGAGGTTGTCGCGTGCACGGTCGATTCGCTGCGCACCAGCACGGCCTTGCCGACGTAGGGCGCTTCAAAACCCAGTACCTCACCGCTCAGCGGGTCCAGCAGGGCCTTGGCGTCACGAAACAATTGAAAAGTTTTTTGCGCTTTGGCTGGCTCATCGGTGAGTGCCGCGTCGCCCTGGCTGCGCGCGTAGGCACGGTCGCCACGGCTGAGCAGCACACGGCCATCCTTGGTTGCCACAATGCGCGGCGCCGTGCGCAGACCGTTTTCGTCGACCAGCACGGGGCCTGCCAAAAAGGGCTCGAGCGTGTGGGCATTCAAGGTCGGCAGGGCATCGCTGGGCAGACCCTCCGAGCGTACGCGGGGCGAAAGTCGAACCGTGCCGAGCGCGGCCATGGCGGCGCTGTCAGCGCTCTCGGCGAGTGTTTGCTTGCTGCTCAGAACAGCCCGACCATCTTTTTTCTCTAGATAGAGGATTTGTCCGGGATAAATCAGGTGCGGGTTCTTGATCGCTTCCAGATTCATGCCCCAGAGTTCCGGCCAGCGCCAGGGACTCTTGAGAAACAGGCCCGAGATCGCCCACAGCGTGTCACCGCGTTGAACCGTGTGTTGGTCGGGTGCGTTGGCCGCCAGTTCGGTCAGTGGCACGCCGGCTTGTGCGGTCTTGCTGGCGGTCGCCTGCTGATCGGGCGTTACGGATAAGTTTTGGGCCCATGCGGCGGGGGCTGCCGCCAGGGTGCAGCCAAATAGGGCTAGCGCAACGCCAAGCGTCCTGGGTGTTCGCTTGAATCTTGCCGTCATTGTGTTTGTCATGGTTGTTTGCACTGAAATTGCCAATAAACAAGTCGCGATTCTGCCCCCAAGCCATTGATCGGGCAACGCCTTTGCTTGAGACGCGCGGCCAGAGCGCCGAAAAGTGGCGAAAATAGCGACATTCTGAAACCCCGCGTGGCACAACCATCACGCACACCGCGCGCTAGCTGTTCCTTTACTAACGACCCCATGGCTTTACTCCAAATTCTCCGTTACCCCGATCCCCGTCTGCACACCGTGGCCAAACCCGTTGCCTCGGTTGACGCGCGCATTCAGACGCTGATCACCGACATGTTGCAGACCATGTACGAAGCCAAGGGCATCGGGCTGGCGGCAACGCAGATTGATGTGCACGAACGCCTGATTGTGATGGATGTATCGGAAGAACGTGATCAGCCGCTCATTTTGATCAATCCGCAGCTGGTCTGGACCAGCGCCGAAACCCATCTTAACGAGGAAGGCTGCCTCTCAGTGCCGGGTATCTACGACGGTGTCGAGCGCTTTGACGCGGTCACCGTCAGCGCGCTGGACGGCAAGGGCGTCGCGCGTGTCGTGCAGGCGCAGGACCTGCTGGCGGTGTGTATCCAGCATGAGATGGACCATCTGATGGGCAAGGTCTTTGTTGAATACCTCTCGCCGCTCAAGCGCAACCGCATCAAGAAGAAGATGCAGAAAGCGCAGCGCGAGGAAGCGCAGTGAGGCTGATTTTTGCCGGAACGCCGGAATTCTCCCGCGTTGCGCTGGAACACCTGCATGCCGCCGGGCATGAGATTGCGCTGGTATTGACGCAACCCGACCGGCCGGCCGGTCGTGGCATGAAGCTGCACGCCTCGGCCGTCAAGCAGTTCGCCCTGGACAAGGGGCTGCCGATCGCGCAGCCGCGCAGCCTGCGCCTAGACGGCAAGTACCCGGATGACGCGGCGGCAGCGCAAACTGCTTTGCTGGCAGCCAATGCCGAGGCGATGGTGGTGGCAGCCTACGGACTGATCCTGCCGCAATGGGTGCTCGACATGCCGAGCCGCGGATGCTTCAACATCCATGCGTCGATTTTGCCGCGCTGGCGCGGTGCGGCGCCGATCCAGCGCGCGATTGAAGCGGGTGATGCCGAGACGGGCGTCACCATCATGCAAATGGACGCCGGTCTGGATACCGGCGACATGCTGCTCGCGCATACGACTGAAATTTTGCCCGGCGATAACGCGGGCAGCCTGCAGGACCGTCTGGCGGTGCTCGGTGCGCGGCTCATGCTGTTGGCGCTCGAAGTGGCTTCAGTCAATGCTCTGAAACCGATTGCGCAACCGGCTGAGGGCGTGACTTACGCGCACAAGATCGACAAGGCAGAGGCCGCGATCGACTGGGCGCAGGATGCGGCAGTGATTGCCCGGCGCATACGCGCCTTCAACCCGGCGCCTGGCGCCAGCGCGCTGCTGCAGGGTGAAACGCTCAAGATCTGGGGCGCTCGAGCGCTGGCGCACCCGGCACCGGCGGGCCTGCCAGCGGGCAGCATTGTGGCGGGCAGCGCCGAAGGCATCGTGGTGGCGGCGCAGGCTTCAATGCTGCTCATCACCGAGTTGCAGCGGCCCGGCGCCAAGCGTCTGAGCGCAGCCGATTTTTTGCGCGGCTTTGATCTGCGCGCCGGCATGGTGTTTGAAAAGCACAGCCAAGCATGACCCCGGTACCGTCATTGCGGACCCGATCCGCAATCCAGTTTTCGCGTGGCAATGGATGCCGGATCAGGTCCGGCATGACAAGCCAGGGCGGGGACGGCCACTCGTTGCGGAACTCTCGCTGATGTTTTTCCTTCGCAAACACTACCGCCATCCCGAATTTCGCCAGGGTGCGATGGATTCGCTTGGTGTGGCGCCCGGCATCGCGGCCTGGGGCATGATGACAGGCGTGGCCATGATGAATTCGGGCATGAGCACGATGGAGGCCTTGCTCATGAGCCTGATTGTTTACGCTGGCAGTTCACAACTCGCAGCGATTCCGCTGCTCAGTGCCGGTGCGCCGATGTGGGTGATTCTGGCCACCGGCTTTTGCGTCAATCTGCGCTTTGTCGTCTTCAGTGCCCACATGCGGCCTTACATGATGCACTTGCCGCTGGGGCAGCGCCTGCTGACGGGCTATCTCACCACCGATTTGAGCTACGTGCTGTTCAGCAACCGATTTGCGCATGAGAGTCGTGAGCCCTCGCAGCAACTGGCGCAACAGGCCTATCTGGCGGGCAATTGCGGCGTTAACTGGTGCACCTGGGTTGGTTGCAGCGTGCTCGGTGTGGTGCTGGCCAATTTCATACCAACCCGCTGGGGCTTGGGTTTTGCCGGCATTCTGGCGCTGCTGGGTGTGCTGTGTTCGCTGGCCTCCAACCGGCTGCGTCGGGCCTCCATCGGCTTCGCCGGTGCCGTGGCGGTTGTTGCCTTTGCCCTGCCGTTCAAACTCAATATCCTGCTGGCGATCATGGTGACGGTCCTGATCTGCCTGATGCTCGAAAACACGGTCTGGTTCAGAGAGGAAAAGCGATGAGTGCAATGGCCAATCCCTGGACGGTTGCGGTCATCATCGGGCTGGCGCTGGTGACGGTGCTGACGCGCTCGCTGTTCTTCATTTCCAGCAAACCCTGGAAGTTGCCGCTATGGGCGCAGCGTGGCCTGCAATACGCGCCGATTGCTGCGCTGGCCGCTGTGGTCGTGCCGGAAATGGTGATGACGCAGGGCCAGTTGATTCATACCTGGCAGGACGCGCGCCTGTTTGCCGTGCTCGCCGGGGCCGGCTGGTTCTTCTGGCGCAAAGGCGCCGGTCAGGCGGTATTGGGGACCATCATCGCCGGCATGGCGGTCTACCTGCCCTTGCACCTGGGCCTCGGCTGGTAAGGTTGCAGCGCGCTTTTACAATTCGGCAAAACATTTCTTCGCAACAGGGTTTCTCATGAACGCCATTCGTTTCTCCGATCTCTGCGCCCAGGGCCAGGTTACTGGCAAGCGCGTTTTCATCCGTGCCGATCTCAACGTGCCGCAGGACGACGCCGGCCACATCACAGAAGACACGCGCATCCGCGCCTCCATCCCCTGCATCCGCATGGCGCTCGACGCTGGCGCTGCGGTGATGGTGACTTCACATCTGGGGCGTCCGACTGAAGGTGTTTTCACGCCGGCCGATTCGCTCGCGCCAGTGGCGGCTCGCCTGGCTGAATTGCTCGGACGCGCCGTGCCGCTGGTGCAGAACTGGGTTGATGGCGTCAGCGTCAACGCCGGTGACGTGGTGCTGCTGGAGAACTGCCGCGTCAACAAGGGCGAGAAGAAGAACAACGAGGAACTGGCGAAGAAGATGGCCGCGCTGTGCGACATCTTTGTGCACGATGCCTTTGGCACCGCACACCGCGCCGAGGCCTCGACCTACGGCATTGCGCAGTTTGCCAAGGTGGCTTGCGCCGGCCCGCTGCTGGCGGCCGAGATGGACGCTATCACGCTGGCGTTGGCCAATCCGAAGCGGCCGATGGTGGCCATCGTGGCCGGCTCCAAGGTCTCGACCAAGCTCACCATCCTGAAAAGCCTGGCGAGCAAGGTCGATCAACTGATTGTCGGTGGCGGCATCGCCAATACCTTCATGCTGGCCGCCGGTCTGAAGATCGGCAAGAGCCTGGCCGAGCCCGATTTGCTCTCCGATGCCAAGGACGTGATCGAAGCCATGCGCGCGCGTGGCGCCGCAGTGCCGATCCCGACCGATGTCGTGACCGCCAAGACCTTTGCCGCCGATGCACCAGCGACGGTCAAGGCTGCCACCGATGTCGCCGACGACGATCTGATTCTGGACATCGGTCCGCAGACCGCAGCCCTGTTGGCAGCGCAACTCAAGGCGGCTGGCACCATCGTCTGGAACGGGCCGGTGGGCGTCTTCGAATTCCCCGCATTCGAGAACGGCACGCGCGTGATCGCACATGCGATTGCCGAATCCAGCGCGTTCTCAATCGCTGGCGGCGGCGACACACTGGCCGCCATTGCGAAATACGGCATTGAAAAGCAAATCGGCTATATCTCGACCGGCGGCGGCGCTTTCCTGGAAGTGCTTGAAGGCAAGACCCTGCCCGCCTTCGAAATCCTGACGCGCCGCGCCAACGCCTGAAGCGGCGAGCGTCGCGGCGCCAGCTTGGCGCCGGCAGGTCGTTGCTTCCGTGTGAGAATGGCAGCTTGATTACAGACTGAGACTTCTTCCATGCCCCGTCGCGCCACCAAAATCGTTGCCACCCTGGGCCCGGCCTGCAGCGATCCTGCCATCCTCGAGCAAATGATTCGCGCCGGCGTCAATGTCGTGCGTCTCAATTTCAGCCACGGCACGGCACAAGACCACATTGAGCGCGCGCGCATGGTGCGCGAGGTTTCGGCGCGTGTCGGGCGCGAGGTTGCCATCATGGCCGACTTGCAAGGCCCCAAGATCCGCGTCGGAAAATTTGCCCAGGGCAAGGTCATGCTGGAGCCGGGGCAGAAGTTCGTGCTCGATGCCGCGCGCACCGAGCTCGGCGACATTGATGCGGTTGGCCTTGACTACAAGGCACTGCCGCGCGAGGTCAAGGCGGGCGATGTGCTGCTGCTCAACGACGGCCTGATCGTGATCACGGTCGATGCGGTCCAGGGCGAGGCGATTCACACCACCGTCAAGCTCGGAGGCGAACTCTCCAATAACAAGGGCATCAACAAGCAGGGCGGTGGCCTGACCGCGCCGGCGCTGACGGCCAAGGACATGGACGATATCCGTACCGCCATGAGTTTCCATGCCGACTATGTGGCGGTGAGTTTCCCCAAGAACGCCACCGACATGGAGATGGCGCGCCAACTCTGCAACGTGGCGGCCGATGAGGGCCACAGGCCCGGGTTGATCGCCAAGATCGAACGCGCCGAGGCAATTCCCAAGCTCGAAGAAATTCTGCTGGCCAGCGACGGCATCATGGTGGCGCGCGGCGACCTGGCGGTGGAGGTTGGCAACGCGGCGGTGCCGGCGTTGCAAAAACGCATGATCAAACTCGCACGCGAGCATGACAAGGTGGTGATCACGGCGACGCAGATGATGGAGTCCATGATCATGAACCCGGTGCCGACGCGTGCCGAAGTGAGCGATGTGGCCAACGCCGTGCTCGACGGCACCGATGCTGTGATGCTGTCAGCCGAGACCGCGGCTGGCAAATACCCGTTGGAAACCGTGATCGAGATGGCCAAGATCTGCCACGCGGCCGAGAGCGGCGAAGACTTCAAGCTCGAAGCCGACTTCACCGGCAAAACCTTTGCGCGTATCGACCAGTCGATTGCCATGGGCGCGCTGTTCACGGCACACCACCTCGGTGCCAAGGCGATCGTCGCCATGACCGACAGCGGCTCCACGGCGCTGTGGATGAGCCGTCACCTGATCCATGTGCCGATTTACGCGCTGACCTCCAAGGTGGCAACGCAGCGTCGCATGACGCTGTACCGCAACGTGCGCCCGCTGTTCATGGACACCAGTGCCGATCGCGACACCGCGCTGGCCGAAGTCGAGAGCAACCTCAAAACACGCGGCCTGGTGCAAACGGGTGATGTCTACGCCATCACCTGCGGCGAACCGATGGGCGCGCCGGGCGGAACCAACATGCTCAAAATTTGCCGGGTCAGTTAGATTGCACGATGGCAGAAATTGTCATGCCGGACTTGATCCGGCATCCAGTGCCACACGAAACATGGATTGCGGGTTCCTGAATCAAGTTCAGGACAGGCTCTGCCCGCAATGACGCGGAGATAGCGGCTTTCCCCAGACGGTAAAATTCAAGCCAACGGTAGACAGTTACCGACCGATCACCAACTTTTGAAGGATTCCATCATGGCTCTTGTTTCCATGCGCGAACTGCTCGACCATGCCGCGACCAACGGCTACGGCATTCCGGCTTTCAATGTCAACAACCTGGAACAGGTGCAGGCCGTCATGGCGGCGGCCGAGGAGGTTGGCGCGCCAGTCATCCTGCAGGCCAGCGCCGGCGCCCGCAAGTACGCGGGTGAGTCCTTCATCAAGCATTTGATTCTGGCCGCAGTCGAAGCCTATCCGCATATTCCGCTGGTCATGCACCAGGACCACGGTCAAAACCCCGACGTTTGCCAGGGCGCGATCAACCTGGGTTTCAGCTCGGTCATGATGGACGGCTCGCTGATGGCCGACGGCAAGACCATCGCCAGCTACGAGTACAACGTTGAAGTCACGCGCAAGGTGGTCGATCTGGCGCACGCCACTGGCGTTACCGTGGAAGGCGAACTCGGTTGCCTGGGCAGCCTGGAAACCATGAAGGGCGACAAGGAAGACGGCCACGGCACCGACGCCACCATGACGCGCGAGCAGATGCTGACCGACCCCGAGCAGGCGGCCGATTTCGTCAAGCGCACCCAGCTCGACGCGCTGGCGATTGCCATCGGCACCAGCCACGGCGCCTACAAGTTCACGCGCAAGCCCACTGGTGACATCCTGGCCATTGACCGCGTCAAGCAGATCAACCAGCGCATTCCCAATACGCACCTGGTGATGCATGGCTCCAGCAGCGTACCGCAGGATCTGTTGGCCATCATCCGCGAGTTCGGCGGCGACATGAAGGAAACCTACGGCGTGCCGGTGGAAGAAATCCAGAAGGCGATCAAGTTCGGCGTGCGCAAGATCAACATCGACACCGACATCCGCCTGGCCATGACCGGCGCAGTGCGCAAGTACATGGTGCAGAACCCGGACAAGTTCGACATGCGCGATTGGCTCAAGCCCGCGCGCGAGGCCGCCAAGCAGATCTGCAAGCAGCGTTACCTGGAGTTCGGTTGCGAAGGCCAGGCCGGCAAGATCAAGGGTTACAGCCTGTCCGTGGTCGCCGGTCAGTACGCACGAGGTGAGCTGGCGCAAGTGGTGCAGTAAGCCATGAACGCTGCCCTGCACACCTCCACTCTCACCTCGCTCCCCTTGCTGGCACGCGGCAAGGTGCGCGACAACTACGCTGTCGGCGACGACCGCATCCTGATGGTCGCCAGCGACCGCCTGAGTGCCTTTGATGTCATCATGGGCGAGCCGATTCCGGGCAAGGGCGCGTTGCTGACCAAGATGGCACTGTTCTGGTTCGATAAGCTCGGTCCTAATGGCCTGGCCATCTGCCCGATCCACCTCACCGGCGCGGCGCCCGAAAGCGTTGTCACGCCAGCTGAAGTGCCGCAGGTGGTGGGCCGCTCGATGCTGGTCAAGCGCCTCAAACCGCTGCCGGTGGAGGCCGTGGTGCGTGGCTATCTGGCGGGCAGCGGCTGGAAGGAATACCAGCAAAGTCAGTCGGTGTGCGGCGTCAAGTTGCCTGCGGGGCTGAAGAATGCATCGAAACTGCCGGCGCCGATTTACACGCCCGCCGCCAAGGCGGCAGCCGGTGACCACGACGAGAACATCACGTTTGAGCAGACAGTGGCGGCCATCGGCCTGGACCTGGCCACGCGCATGCGCGACATCAGCATCCGCCTGTACCAGGCGGCGGCCGAGATGGCCTTGAAGAAGGGCATCATCATTGCCGACACCAAGTTTGAGTTCGGCCTGGACGCCGATGGCACGCTGACCTTGATGGACGAAGTGCTGACGCCGGATTCCTCACGCTTCTGGCCGGCCGAAAGCTACCAGGAAGGCATCAACCCGCCGAGCTACGACAAGCAGTTCGTGCGCGACTGGCTGGAGCAGGTGCAGGTCGACGGCAAGCCCTGGAACAAGACCCCGCCGGCGCCGCGCGTGCCCAACGAGGTGATTGCGAAAACCGCCGCCAAGTATCAGGAAGCTTTGCAACGACTAATGGCTAGCTGATAAGCACCACCTGCCCAACAGCCGCCGACTCAATCGCAGGCAGGAGGCGCGGCAACAGTGCCCTTAAGTCGATCAAGCGGTTGGTCGGTGCGACCAAAACGATCACGGCCACCGGTAGATCTATGACCTTGTTTTGAAAAGACAAATTGCGGTCAACGGTTACGAACACATCGAAGTGATCCGCCGTAAGGCGCAGTAGTTTGCCATTCTTTACCTCGGACCAGCCCATTTGACGGGCAGTTTTGACATCGTGTCCGGCGAGATCGCGAAGCAGTCGCCAGTCCACGCATTCGTCGAGTAGCACGCGCATGGGTGTCAGCCCGCCAGTTGGCTTGCGTGACGCCCTGCTGCCTCAAGAAAGGCAAGCACTTTGTCGCGCCCTACCGTTGGAAAACCTTCCAGGAAATCGTCGATGGTTTCACCAGCCTCCAAATACTCGACCAGCGTGCGCACTGGCACGCGCGAATCCGCAAATACAGGCGTGCCGCCCATGATGTCCGG
>Ga0194060_10003605_pt1 | contig 10909 bp, 9 predicted proteins | sample SepL225m_MetaG_FD_163427 | JGI IMG/M metagenome (GOLD analysis project Ga0194060, IMG submission 163427) | Anoxic zone freshwater microbial communities from boreal shield lake in IISD Experimental Lakes Area, Ontario, Canada - Sep2016-L222-5m | ecosystem: Environmental > Aquatic > Freshwater >... | reverse complement strand
GACCCTCGGCATTGATCCGGCGATGGTCAACATAAGCGGCGGCGCTATTGCCCTCGGGCATCCCCTGGGCTGCACCGGTTCAAAACTGACGGCAACTCTTCTGCACGGGATGCAGCGGAACAACATCCGCTATGGTATGGTCTCCATGTGCATCGGCGGCGGCATGGGAGCGGCAGGGATCTTTGAAAAAATGTAAGAGGAGAGGTGAATGCCATGACTGCGAAACTATTTAAGGGAGCGGAGTACCTGATCACCGCAGCAACGAAGGATGATATTTTCACGCCCGAGGATTTTACGGACGAGCAAAAGCAGATCGGAGAGACCACGGCTCAGTTCGTGCAGAACGAGGTTATGCCTCACCGTGCGGAGATCGAGAACCATGATTTCGGACTGGTAGTTCAGTTAATGAAGAAGTGCGGTGAACTGGGCCTTCTCATGATCGACGCGCCTGAAGAGTACGGCGGCCTCGAACTCGATAAGGCGACCAGCATGCTGGCTGCGGAGAAGATCTCTACTGCCGGTTCTTTTTCAGTCACCTATTCGGCTCATTCCGGCATCGGCACGCTGCCGCTCGTCTATTATGGGACCAAGGAGCAAAAGGATAAGTATCTGGGGAGGATCATCAGCGGCGAGTGGATAGCTGCCTACTGCCTGACAGAGCCTGATTCGGGTAGCGACGCCCTCGGAGCAAAGGCCACTGCCACGCTTTCTCCGGACAAGAAATTCTATCTGCTGAACGGCACCAAACAGTTCATTACCAATGGGAGCTTCGCCAACCTCTACACGATCTTTGCCAAGATCGATAAAGAACACTTTACCGCATTCCTTGTGGAACGAACGGCCGAGGGGCTGTCCGTGGGGCCGGAGGAAAATAAGCTCGGGATCAGAGGCTCCTCCACAACGCAGATCGTTCTTGAGAATGCCAGGGTGCCTGTTGAAAATGTTCTTGGCCAGATAGGCAAGGGGCATAAGATCGCTTTTAATGTGCTGAACGTTGGCCGCTTCAAGCTTGGCGCCGCAGTGACCGGAGCGGCAAAGTACGCTCTTGCGGAAGGGATCAAATATGCCAATATCAGAAAGCAGTTTGGTTCTCCCATTGCCGGCTTCGGAGCAATCAAGGAGAAGATCGCAGACCTGACTGCCGCTATCTTTGCTGCGGAGTCGCTCGTGTACCGTCTCGCCGGACTGATCGACGATAAGCTGGCGACCATTGACAAGAACATCCCGAATTACTACGAGGTTTATCAGAAGGGAATTGAAGAGTATGCCATCGAGTGCGCGATCGCCAAGGTTTTCTGCAGCGAAGTGCTGGCCGAAGTGGTGGACCAGGTGGTGCAGATCCACGGCGGTTACGGCGTTATCCAGGAGTACCCTGCGGAAGGGTTTTACCGGGACGAGCGGATCAACCGGATCTTCGAAGGCACGAACGAGATCAATCGCCTCCTGATCCCCGGGATGATCCTGAGCAGGTCCATGAAAGGGGAGATCCCTTTGCAGCGCGAGGCCATGAAGGCGGTTGAGGCGCTCATGACCCCGTCCATGGACGAACTGGATGACACGGACCCTTTTGCCGCAGAAAAGGCGCTTATTGCCAATCTGAAGAAAGCCTTCCTGGTGCTTGCGGGCAGCAGTGTGCAGAAATTCATGATGGCACTCAAGGACGAGCAGGAGATTTTGCTTGCGGCAGCCGATGTTGCCATTAATATATTTGCTATCGAGAGCGCTCTTCTGCGCGCTGAAAAGATCCTGCCGTCACTCAGTGAAGCTAAAAAGGCATCCGTTATCGCAGCCGTGAAAGTATTCACATTCAGCGCTGCTGAGCAGACGGCCACCGCAGCGCGCAAGGCAGCATTCTTCATTGAAGAGGGCGACAACCTGGCAATCCTTCTTGGCGGGATCAGGCGGTTCACGAAATACGATGCCACGGGATTGCTTGCATTCAAGCGCCAGTTGGCAAAGGCCGCGAGCGAGGCGGAGAAATATATCTTTTAGTTTTTCCGAACGCGCCGTTTGTCCGCACTCACCTGATGGAGACTAAAAATGATTGACCCGCTCTTTCAACCGATCACCATCAACGGCCTTCTGATAAAAAATCGTATCTTCATGCCGGCCATGCATCTGAACATGGCGCGGAAGTTTATGGTGACCGACAAGCTGGTTGCGTTCTATGTTGAACGCTCACGCGGCGGCGCAGGGATGATCGCCGTGGGCTACGCTACCGTGGATGAACTGTCCGGCAATGGCGGGAATATCGGCGCTCATCGGGATGAATTTATCCCCGGATTGGCCCGCCTGGCAACGGCGATCAGGGAAAACGGAGCGCGCTCATCCGTACAGTTGAACCACGCCGGTCGCTATAACCATTCGTTGTTTCTTGGCAACAAGCAGCCGGTTGCTCCGTCAGCCGTAGCATCGCGGCTTACCCGTGAAACTCCCCGCGAATTGCCCGTTGATGAGATCAAAGAGATCGTCGCGAGGTTCGCGCGGGCGGCGCAGCGGGTCAAGGAGGCAGAGTTCGATGCCGTGGAAATCCTGTCCGGGACCGGCTATCTGATCAGTGAATTCCTCTCTCCGCTTACCAACAAACGCACTGACGCATATGGCGGCTCCTTTGAGAACCGGATGCGATTCGGCCTTGACGTGGTGGGTGCGGTCAGGAGTTCCGTGGGCGCGAATTTCCCACTTTTTGTCCGGCTGAATGGCAATGAGTTCATGCGGGGAGGGACGAGCAGCGTTGAACTGCAGGAGTACGCAGTCCGGCTGACCAAGGCCGGCGCAGATGCCCTCTGCGTCAATGTCGGATGGCATGAGGCCAAGGTTCCCCAGATCGCCGCCGAAGTCCCGCGCGGCGTTTTTGCTTATCTGGCACGGGCGATCAAAGAACGCGTGAGCGTCCCCGTCATTGCCAGCCACCGTATCAACGATCCTGCTCTGGCGAGAGAGCTGCTGGCGGACGGCGTCTGCGACATGGTTGCAATGGGGAGGGCGCTGATTGCCGATCCTCAGCTGCCGGATAAGGCGCGCACCGGAAGGGAACAGGATATCCTTCACTGCGTAGCCTGCGGCCAAGGTTGTTTTGACAATCTCTTTAAGATGAAGTCTGTCGAATGCCTCTGCAATCCACGTGCAGGGCATGAGCTGGAAAGAGTGATTGGAAAGGCTGATAAGCCGCAGAAGGTCATGGTGATCGGCGGCGGAGCGGCAGGTATGAGCGCGGCAGCCGGGGCGGCAGCGCGCGGACACCAGGTGACGATCTTCGAAAAGAGCAGCAGGCTCGGCGGCCAGCTTCATCTTGCCGGGGCGCCTCCCGGACGGGAGGAATTTCTTGAACTCGCGCATGACCTTACGAGACAACTTGCAGTTCACGGGGTAACGGTTGTCCTTAACCAGGAGGCCGATGCCGCACTCCTGGACGAAGTGAAGCCTGACCTTGTGGTGCTGGCCACCGGCGGGGCATCCATCACTCCTCCTATTCCGGGTGTGGAGCTTCCTCATGTTGTGCAGGCGTGGGATGTATTGTCCGGCACCGTTCAGACGGGACGGAGGGTCGTGGTCATCGGAGGCAACGCAGTGGGAATCGAGACAGCGCTTTTTCTGGCGGAGAAAGGGACCCTTTCCGGAGAGGCGCTGAAATTTCTGCTGGTACATGAGGCCGAGTCCCCTGAAAGCCTGTACGGGTTGGCAGTACGGGGGGCCAAAGAAGTAACCGTGATAGAGGTGATGGCCGAACTGGGAAAAAATTTCGGCAAAATGACGCGCTGGGGCATGCTCCAGGATGTGGAGCGGTTCGGCATAAGGACGAAAATGGCTGCCCGCGCACTCGAGATCACGTCAGTTTATGTGCGGGTGGAAAGCAAGGCGGGGATCGAAGAAATTCCCGCGGATACCGTGGTCCTTGCCGTAGGAACAAGGGCCTTTAATCCGCTCCAGGAAATAGCAGCGCTGAAAGGTATCCCCTTTCGGGCCGCAGGAGATGCGGTCACGCCGGGTACGGTCCTTGATGCGATCCATCAGGGGTTTGCCGTGGGTGCGGGGATCGGTTAGAAAAAGGCAGGGCCACGGACACAAAGGCGGATATTTACCGCAGAGTTTGCAGATGGGCGCAGATTAAAAACCGGATTTAATCAGGAGCGATTAATGTCAAAGCAATATTCCACTACCATTGATCTACGCTTCTCTGACCTCGATCTCTATGGCCATGTGAACAGCGCTGTCTTTTTTACCTATTTGGAAACAGCCCGGGTGAAACTGTTCATGGAGGCATTTCAGAAATTGATGGACCAGGGGATATTTATTGTGGTGGGCAGGGCAGAGTGCGACTACAAGCACCCGATCCTTCTGAAAGATACGGTCGTGGTTACCGCGTGGGTAAGCCGCATCGGCGCTTCCAGTTTTGATCTTACGTACCGCATTCATGATAACAATGACAGGACCTTTGCCACCGCGCTGACCACGATGGTCTGCATCGACAGCGTCAAGAAGAAACCGGTTCCCGTTCCGGAACTTTTGCGCTCAATGGCGCAACCGGATTCATAAACGCGCGGGAAACGTTTTCTGTAATAGTAAATTCATTTTGATCGTCCGCATATCTTTCCTTCGGCATCGCTGCTATAGGGGAACCATGAAACTCAGCTCAGTTGAATACATGCAGATCAGCGAACTTGCCCGGGCGCTGCATATCACCACCAGGACGATACGGCTCTATGAGGAGATGGGGCTGGTTGAGCCCCCGAAGCGGACGGTGGGCGGTATACGGGTCTATGATAAGGCCGATATCACACGCTTCAAGTTCGTTCTCAAATTAAAGACCCTGGGAATTTCTTTGCGGGAGATGAAGGAATTGGCCGACCTCTATTCCAGAGAACACCTGCCAGAAAAGATAATGCCGCGCCTGATCGAACTGCTCGATTCTCATCTGGACAGCATCAGGAAGAAAGCCTCCCAACTGCGGTCCCTTGAAGCCGATATCGCCAAATACAAGCTGAAAATTCTTGATTATTACCATCTCTCACCCGAGACATCAAAGTCTGGCCATCTACCATAACAGAGTTTCGTTTTTTCGGAGCGGTTCTATGGAAGTCACTCGTGAAATATACTGGAATATAGGGCGCGGAGTCGCATTGCCCATGTACGGAATTTTTGCTCTTGCCGCCTTTGTGTTCCTGTACGGCTTTTACCGGCGTTTCGCTGTGTACCGGCAGGGAAAGGCGTTGAACAGGTTTGATTCCTTGGGCACGAGAATTTCGTTCCTGCTGAAGAATGTGTTTGCCCAGATGCGGGTGCTTCGTCAGCCCGGCCCCGGATTTTCTCACGCCTTTTTTTTCTGGAGCTTCGGGATACTCTTTATCGGTACGCTGCTCGTCATGGCGCAGGTGGATTTCACCCAGCCGGTGCTCGGGCTTGCTTTCCTGAAAGGGACCTTTTACAAAATGTTTTCGCTGGCTCTCGATGTTGCCGGCTTTATCTCGTTGCTTGCGCTTGGTGTGCTTCTGGTTCGACGATTCATCCTGAAGCCGGAAGGGCTGGAGACTGTCGGAGACGATTATGTAATACACGCATTGCTGTTTGCCATCCTTGTGACTGGTTTTATTGCCGAAGGGGTGCGGATGGCTGCTACCGAACTCAGAACCGACCCGGCACTGGCGCTGTTCTCTCCCGTTGGCATGCTTATCGGCAAACTTTTTATCACCATGACATCAGAAAACCTGTCCAGTGTTCACAAGATGCTCTGGTGGGCCCACTTCCTGATGGCCATGAGTTTCATCGCTATCATACCATTCACAAAACTTCGCCACATTTTTATCACCTCTGCCAATTACCTGTTCGTTGATCTGGCTCCCAAGGGCTCGCTTGCCACGATCAACCTTGAGGATGAGGGTATCACCCAGTTTGGCGCAGCCAAAATTGCCGATCTCACCTGGAAGGATATTTTTGATGCGGATGCCTGCACTTCCTGCAAACGCTGTCAGGACCGCTGCCCGGCTTATGCGACCGGAAAACCACTGTCTCCCATGAAGATAGTAAAACAGATCGGCGACACAGCCTTTCTCAATCCCGGAGCAGACCTGCCAGAGGCCATCGGCGCCGACGCCCTCTGGGCCTGCACTACCTGCCGCGCTTGCCAGGAGACCTGCCCGGCAGCTGTCGAGCATGTTAACAAGATCATAGAGATGCGCCGCAATCTTACTCTGATGGAGGGCTTATTCCCCGGCGACGAGGCGCGGACCGCAGCAAACAATATCGAGGTGAACGGCAACCCCTTTGGTTTTGCTTTCGCCGAACGCGGTAAGTGGGCCGTTGGGCTGGACGTGAAGATCATGCAGCAGGACAGCGATGTGGACGTACTTTACTTTGTTGGTTGTTATGCCTCCTTTGACAAGAGAAACCGCGATATCGCCCGGAGCTTTGTCAAGATCTGCAACGCGGCGAACATTCGGGTCGGCATCCTCGGTAAGGAGGAAAAATGCTGCGGTGAGCCGGTGCGCAAGATGGGGAACGAGTATCTCTATCAGACAATGGCGGTTGCGAACATCGAAGTGATCAAGGGATACGGAGTGAAGAAGATCGTTACCACCTGCCCTCACTGCTTCAATACTCTGGGAAGAGATTACCGGGATCTGGGGCTGGAGCTCACGGTAGAACACACGAGCACGTTCGTGGCCGGCTTGATCAGCGCCAACCGGTTGCGGCTTAAACCGGAGCCGTTTGAATTCACCTACCATGACTCCTGCTACCTCGGTCGCTATCGGGATATTATTTCCGAACCGCGTGCCGTGCTGAAGGCAGCCGGCGGACAGATCATGGAGATGGAGCAATCAGGATATGGCAGCTTCTGCTGCGGCGCGGGCGGCGGCAGGATACTGGCAGAGGAAAAAACGGGAACGAGGATCAACATGGCACGGGTAAAAATGGCCGCGGCAACACACGCACCGCTACTGGTATCCAACTGCCCCTTCTGCCTCACCATGATAGAGGACGGGATTAAAACCAGCGACCTTGAAGGAAAACTAAAGGCGCTTGATCTGACGGAGATCGTAGCCGCAAGGATCGGAGGATAAGATGAAAATACTGGTCTGCATTAAGCAGGTGCCTGACATGGCATCCAGGTTTAAGGTCAACGGTAACGGCGTCTGGTATGACGAGGTCGACCTGGCTTTCAGGATGAACGAATATGATGAATTTGCCGTTGAACAGGCAGTGCAGGTCAAGGAACAGTCCGGCAGCGAACCGGACATAACCGTCCTCTCTATCGGGCCTGACCGGGTCATCGAGCCGATCAAGAAGGCACTCGCCATGGGATGCGACCGGGGAGTCCACCTCCGTGACGAGGCATCCTACAAAAAAGATCCGTGGCAGATAGCTTTCACCATAGCCGGATTTTGCCGGGACAAAAAATTCGACCTTATCTTCACCGGCATGCAGTCCCAGGACCGCGGTTCCGCCCAGGTCGGGGTTATCCTGGCTGAACTTCTGGGTATTGCTTGCGTCACGACCGTTGTCGGTTTTGCTATTGACAACAGGGCAATCACGGCAAAGCGGGAACTCGAAGGTGGCATCAAGAGTGTGGTGAAGTTCAGTCTTCCGGCGCTGATCACCTGCCAGCTCGGGCTTAATACGCCGCGCTATCCTACCCTTCCCAACATCATGAAGGCGAAGAAGAAGGAGCTGCTCGTCTTCCCGGTTGCCGACTTCCTTCAAGAAAAGGAAATGACCGGCACGGGCAGCGCGTATACACCGGCACGCAAAGGGAGCGGCATTATCCTCGAAGGTGATGTAAATGAAATGGCCGGGCGGCTGCTCGGCATATTGAAGGATAAAACCGCAGTGATAAAATAGGAGGCTCGAAATGAAGGCACTGCTGATTTGCGAATACCGGGAAGGGACGCTCCTTGATTCAAGCTATGAACTGGTGGCCTTTGCCGACAAGCTGGGAGCTGAGCGGGCAATGGTCTTGATCGGGAGTGAAGCGGCGCTTCCCCGGGTGAACGGAAAACTCTATCTCGCCGATGTGGCTCGATACGGAGAATATAATCCGGAGCTGCACAAACAGATCGTGCTTGAAGCAGTCAAGCGGGAAAATCCCGACACGATCGTCTTTGTTCATTCGTCCTATGGTTGGGACCTGGCGCCACGGGTGGCAGCCGCTCTTAAGGCAGGACAGATCTCCGAGATCACGGGCATCAATGAAGGAAAATTCGAGGTCGGCCTCTGCAACGCTAAACTGCGGCGGACGGTTGTCTCGCGGACTGAAAAGACGGTACTGACCATTCAGGCAGGTGCCTTCAATTTCACCGGGGATGCCCAGGGCAGCCCGCAGGTGGAAAAGCTTGAGCTGAAAGATGCTCTCCCGGCTCTGGAATTTGCAGGGTACGAGCCAGCGTTAAAAACGGAAGTGGACCTGTCGCGCGCAGAGGTGATCGTCAGCGTTGGCAGAGGAGTTGGCAAAAAAGAAAATATACCTATCATCGCCGCACTGGCCAAGGCACTCGGCGGGCAGCTCGGGGCCAGCCGTCCGGTGGTTGATGCTGGATGGCTTGAACACAGCCGCCAGGTGGGAATAACCGGCCAGACCGTGGCTCCAAAACTCTACGTGGCATGCGGAATTTCCGGGGCCATTCAGCACTTGTCCGGGATGAGGAATTCCGAGTTCGTGGTAGCCATCAATAAAGATAAGGACGCGCCCATCGGCGAAGTGGCAGACGTGATGGTGGTAGCGGATGTGATGCAGTTTGTTCCTGCACTGATTGCAATGCTATCTTGATGAGGGGATTGAAAAAAGGTGCGCTGGTAAACGCAAACATGAACGAAAGCATTCGCGCAAAAAAATCACTCGGCCAGAATTTCCTCAAAGACCCGCACTATCTCAGAAAGATCGTTGATGCGGCGCAGGTCGGGCCGGATGATCAGGTGCTCGAGATCGGCCCGGGGCTTGGCCACTTGACGCACGAGCTTGCCCGGCGGTCGCGAAGTGTGCTCACCCTCGAACTGGATACGCGGCTGATCCCGATGCTCGAACGCGAGTTTTGCGAACAGAAGCATATAACGATCGTACACGCGGATGCGCTCGATTACCCCTATGGTTCGCTGACCGGCATTTGGAAGGCAGTTGCGAATTTGCCATATTATATTTCAACGCCGATCATTCAGCGGTTGCTCGAAAACCGGAGCCGGTTCACAAGCCTCACGCTGCTGCTTCAAAAAGAAGTTGCGGAGCGGATTGCTTCACCGCCAGGAAGTAAGGAATATGGTTTTCTATCGGTGCTCGTCCAACTCTCCGCAGAACCGCGCATTGAGTTTATGATCCCGGCAAATGCTTTCACGCCTGTTCCCAAGGTGGACTCCGCGGTTGTAACGCTCCACATGCGCGAGCATCCGGCGGCAACGGGCACGGATAAGGCGTTCCTGATAAGCATGCTCAAGGCGGTTTTTTCGCAGCGCAGAAAAACGCTGCGCAACGGGCTGAAACCGCTGGCTATCCCGACAGCCTGTCTCGATACCGCGCTCCAGAGTACTGGCATCGACCTGTCTCGAAGAGCAGAGACGCTGAGCATAGATGAGTTCTGTTTGCTGGCCGGTTTTCTTGCCAAAGCCGCCCCGCCGGCTGTCCGGGAAACAATTTCCAGCTGAGCGCTCTGCGCCCCGATATCTTCTGCCGTGAGCGGTATTCTGTGCTTGTTTGCAAGGCTTTTTGCCTTGACATTTATTCGTTCTACCCTGTAATATCCAACGTTGCGGAGGCTCAGGCGATGAGAGATGGCATCATACAAGCATTTGAAGAGAGCGCACAGGTAAAGTTGGCTTTTGTGCGTGAGAATGCGGACAAGATCGTTGAGGTTGTATTGCTGATCGCGCAAGCTTTTCGCGATGGGAAAAAAGTGCTCCTTTTCGGTAATGGCGGCAGTGGCACTGACGCGTCCCACATCGCGGCTGAATTTGTGAATCGCTTTCTGATGGAGCGGCCGCCGCTGCCGGCCATAGCGCTGAACACGGACACCGCGGTCCTGACGAGCATCAGCAATGACTACGACTATTCCCAGGTGTTCTCGAAGCAGCTCAGCGCTTTGGGCCACGAAGGCGACGTGGTGATCGCTATCAGCACAAGCGGCAATTCTTTGAACGTGATCAAAGCCCTGGATGTGGCAAAGAAGAACGGCATGAGGACCATTGTTCTGACCGGCGGGACTGGCGGCAAGCTGGCGAACACGGCCGATTACACGTTCATCGTCAAGACCAGGCACACGCCGAGGATCCAGGAAACGCACATCACCCTGGGCCACACCATCTGCCAAATGGTGGATGAAGAGCTTTTCGGGAACCACGCCAAATAGACCGCATGAAAAAGCTCGATACCTCAAAAATAAAAACCTACTCCCTCAAAGACCGGCCAAGCAAGGTGCGGATCAATGACTTTGCAAAGCCGCATCGCCCTGGCGCAAGTTTTAAGGATTTTTTTTCGTCGCTTCCGAACATCCTCGGAGCTCAGCATATAAAAGATGTTGCCGCCTCCATTGTCCAGGCACGCAAGGACCGGCGTCCGGTCATGCTCGGCATGGGCGCCCATTCGATCAAGGTCGGCCTGAATCCGGTGATCATTGATTTGATGGAGCGCGGGCTCATCACGAGCCTTGCGTTGAATGGCGCGGGCATTATCCATGATTTCGAGCTTGCCTTTGTCGGCCAGACGTCAGAGGATGTGGACAAGGAGATCCTTTCCGGCGCATTTGGCATGGCTGAAGAGACCGGCAGGATGCTGAATCAGGCGATCGCATCCGCATCAACGGATGAAGGTATCGGGGCATGCGTGGGCAGGATGATCCAGTCGGGAAACTTTCCATACAAAGACAAAAGTTTGCTTGCAGCGGGCCAGCGGCTGAATGTCCCGGTCACGGTCCATGTTGCGATCGGGACG
>Ga0194060_10003602_pt1 | contig 10913 bp, 9 predicted proteins | sample SepL225m_MetaG_FD_163427 | JGI IMG/M metagenome (GOLD analysis project Ga0194060, IMG submission 163427) | Anoxic zone freshwater microbial communities from boreal shield lake in IISD Experimental Lakes Area, Ontario, Canada - Sep2016-L222-5m | ecosystem: Environmental > Aquatic > Freshwater >... | reverse complement strand
GGCAGGAAGAGTGCCGCGCATATCATCGAAACTGGAGATCTTCGATCATCTGGGTGCCTGCAAGGCACGCTGGGGCATCGAACGGATGAGCTTCATCGTTCCTCCCGGCCTTTATGCTGTTGGCACTCCTCTTGCCGAATCACCGGTGATCGTAACCGCAAACTACAAGATGACGTACGACATCGTTCGCCAGGCACTGGCCGGGTACAACGTCTGGCTGCTTGTTCTGGAAACCTACGGGATCAACGTCTGGTGCGCAGCCGGCAAGGGTACTTTTGGCACAGGAGAAGTCGTGAGACGCGTCAAGTCAAGCAGACTTGCTGAAGTTGTCAGCCACCGCCGCCTGATCCTGCCGATTCTCGGAGCGCCGGGAATTGCCGCTCATCAGGTGGCAAGCCGCTGCGGATTTAAGGTCAACTATGCGACGATCCGGGCAACAGACCTGCCGGAGTATCTCGACAACGGCATGGTTACCACTTCGGCCATGCGAAAATTGACGTTCACCTGGTACGAACGATTGGTGCTGATACCGGTGGAAGTGGTTCTGGAACTTAAGCTGCTGGCCGTTGTTTCAGGAATCATCCTGATTATGTGTGCGGCCTTCAACAACTTTTCGGTCGGTCTGACCGCATTCGGTGCCTATACGGGAGCTGTTTTGAGCGGGGTTGCTCTCGGGCCGCTTCTGCTCCCTTTACTGCCAGGCAGTAGCTTCGCCATCAAGGGAGCTGTAATTGGCGTTATATGGACGCTCATCTACTACCTGCTAACCGGAGCAAACTGGAATTTACTTACCATAATTGCGGCATTTTTGGCATTGCCGGCGGTAAGCGCTTTTTACACACTCAACTTCACCGGCTGTTCAACGTATACATCTCGTTCAGGCGTCAAAAAAGAGATGAGAATCGGTCTTCCCGTTATGGGTTGTGCACTGCTGGCCGCAATTCTCCTGCTGACGTTGGGCAGGCTTGCCTGATGGAGAAAATTTTATGATGGGATTTCGTTACCTGGAAAAAGTTGTCACCCTGGAATACAGCCAGCCAATATGCATCGGTTGTGGACGTTGCGAAGAAGTATGCCCGCACCAGGTATTTGTTGTGACCAGCAAAAAAGCTTCACTCATTGATAGAGATGCATGCATGGAGTGCGGTGCCTGTGCTCTCAACTGTCCGGTCAAGGCCATTACAGTGGAATCAGGCGTCGGCTGTGCTTCCGGGATGATAAACGAATGGTTGAGGGAGCATATGTTGGGCAGTTTCAGTAGTGGCAGTTGTAGCTGAACACTACCTTCCAAAGCACTTCGCCATGTATCCGCATGTTTTCCGCCCGTTCTGCAGATTCATGGTTAGATAACCGATATTTCAACCTTTAATGGCTCTGAATCCCAGGTTACTTCAGGGTAGAGCGATTTTGCAAGTCGAAGGTAAGTGCCGTCAACTCCTGACGGAGACCACCAGCATTCGTTCCCACGGTTAGGCAGTTCGCTAAAAAGGTACAGATCATCATTTTTGTCTCTGGCCAGGAACATTTATATCTCCTTGAGGTACTCTTTTCTTAACATCGACAAGATAGTTACATCTCTTTTTTCTTGCCCGACTTTTTAGCTTTCCCCGACTCCGCTTTAACCTTTGGCTGCTTTGATTTGGCTGACTTGCCTGGAGTAAGGGCAATCATCGGGTTAGCGGCTGAAACAGTGACCGTTGCCGTTGAATCTGCCAGCTCTTTCGCAAGTGCCCTGACCGTGCCGTCGAAAGAATGCTTGCTGTCAGGCTTAATCTCTAACACCTCCGTTGGCAAACCGATCCGGTCAAGTATGGTAATGAATGGCTCAGGATCAAGCTCTTCGACATTTACCATCGTCTTTGTATCCCATTCCCCAGTAGCAACCAGCATGGCAGCCGCGACCGGCGGGACTCCGGCGGTGTAGCTGATTCCCTGGGACTCTACCTCTTCGTAGCATTTTTTGTGGTCTGATACCTGATAGATCAGGACTTCACGTTTTTTACCATCCTTCTTGCCTTTGACGAAGTTCCCGATGCAGGTGTTGCCGGTATATCCGGGAGCGAGCGTCATCGGGTCGGGGAGAAGCGCCTTGACAACCTTGAGCGGTACAACCTCCTGGCCGGTGGTCAACGTCACCGGCAGATGTGAAAGAAAGCCAAGCGTGCGCAGTACCGTGAAGACGTTGATATAATGATCACCAAAACCCATCCAGAAGCGGATACTGTTGGCATCGATGTTTTTCGACAATGAGTGCAGCTCATCATGGCCGTTCAGATAGATCGGCTGCGTGCCGACAACCGGAAAATCATAGACACGCTTGACAGAGTGGGTAGGATATTCCTTCCACTGCCGGTCAATCCAGGTCCACACTTTGATGAACTCACGGAAATTGATTTCAGGGTCAAAGTTGGTTGAAAAATATTTGCCGTGACTGCCGGCATTCACATCCAGAATGTCAATCGTATCGATCTTGTCGAAGTAGCGTTTGACGGCAAGAGCACAGTAGGCGTTGACCACGCCCGGATCAAAACCGGCGCCGAGAATTGCCGTAATCCCTTTTTCGTCGCAGCGCTCTTTCCGTTTCCATTCATAGTTGGCATACCAGGGGGGCTCTTCGCAAACCTTGTCCGGTTCTTCGTGAATAGCGGTGTCGATGTAGGCCGCCCCGGTCTCGATACAGGCTTCCAGCACCGACATATTGATGAATGATGCCCCGAGGTTGATTACTATGCCTGATTTGGTTTTCTTGATCAGCTTTACGGTTGCAGGAATATCAAGGGCATCCAACTGGGCTGAAAACAGTTTGCCATCAGGATTTTTAAGATGACCTTTGCGAACAACGCTTTCAATGATGACATCGCATTTGTCAACAGTCCGCGAGGCGATACAGATATCACCCAGGATGTCGTTGTTCATTGCCGCCTTGTGGGCAGCAACGTGGGCAACGCCGCCCGCTCCGATAATCATTACGTTCTTTCTCTGCATGTAAATGTCTCCTCTTAAGATAAACTGCTCTTGTAATCTTCATATCCAAAACTGCGTACCAGTTCCACGGTCCCGTCAAGCCTTCGCACCGCAATCGCAGGCATCGGCACGCCGTTGAACCAGTTTTTCTTTACCATGGTATAGCCGGCTGTATCGGCGATACGCACCTCATCGCCAATCTTCAATGTCGATTCCAGTTGATATGTGCCGAATACGTCACCGGCCAGGCAGGTTCTGCCTGCAATCATGATCCGGCAGGTTCCGGCTGATGGGTGTGCCACCTTCGGGTTTGTGTGGTAAATGAGATGATCCAGCAGGTGCGCCTCCACCGAAGCGTCAACAACCGCGATATCCATTTCGTTATGCACCACGTCAAGCACGGTCGTGACCAGTTCGGTACAGCCGGTAATGGCAGCTTCACCCGGTTCCAGATAGACCTGCACGCCATAGCGTTCGCTAAAATTCTTCAGTGCGGTGCAGAATGTCTCCAGCGGGTAGCCCTCCTTCGTAAAAAATATGCCGCCGCCAAGGCTGACCCATTCCATTGTTTCAAGCAGGCGGGCGTATTTTTCACCGATTTTTTCCAGGGCGACGGTGATATCGTCGACGTCGTCATTTTCGCAGTTGAAATGGAACATCATTCCGCTGATCAGATTCTCTACGATATTAAGTTCATCGCTATCTGTTACCCCCAATCGCGAATATCGGCGCGCCGGGTCGGCCAGGTCAAAATGGGAATAACTGAAGCCGGGATTTACTCTGATACCGATTTTCAGGCCGTTAACGCGGTTATGGAACATATTCAACTGGGAGACGGAGTTAAATATGACCTTGTCGGCAAATTTGCTGACCTGTTCAACTTCTTCAGCAGTGTAGACAACGCTGTAGGCATGCACTTCCTTGCCGAATTTTTCACGGCCAAGACGCGCCTCAAACAGAGAACTGCTGGTGGTGCCGTCCATATACTGGCTCATCAGATCGAACATGCACCAGGTAGAAAAGCATTTCAGCGCCAGAACAGACTTTGCCCCCGATGTCTCACGAACTCGCCGGATGATTTCGAGGTTATGCTTCAGTCTGTTTTCGTCTATGAGGTAATATGGAGTATCCAGTTGGGGCATTTGCGAAAACCTCATGGAATTTGCACTGTGCAGATATATACACCACTCTGAAGAATCGTGATGTTACGATTTGGAAACAAATGACTCAGCCATAACTATCCCGACTTTGCATGAGAAAACAGCTTTTTGGATTGCCCGCCAAAATAGGACCAGGTCAGCAGCAATCCGCCCAGCAGCAGGTATGTGAGATAATCTGTGGGCACCCCAAACATCCAGTGTTTATGCCAGATGGCATAGTCATTTGAGAAACGGGCAACTCCAAAGGCCGGGTTCAGGACGAACCAGAGAAAGTCTTCGGCAATCCAGAAGAACATTAACGATGCCACGCAACGGGCTTCCATCCGCCATGAAAAACTTCCATGAACAATATGGGGAAGGTGGAAAACAAGAAACATGAAGGAAAATACCCAGGCATGATAACCTGTCATGGCTCTTCCTCCCCAAAAAATATCCAGAAGAAGATGCTTTTCTAGTCTCCATGTTGGAAGAGAAGTCGCCCAGCCATTCGCACCTTCAATCTGAATTTCGGTTTGTGCAAAAAACATCCCGAGCATCAGTACCCAAAACAGAAGCAGTAAAATATGCATCAGGCGTTTCGCAAAAACTGATTTCACGGTTTAACGCCCCCCGGTGTTGCATAAAGAACAGAGTCTATTACCCTGCGGGCAGCATCAGACTTGCCGAGAATGCGGGCTTTTTTGCTCATGATATCAAGTTGTTCCGGTTTATTGAGGAGCAGATTGACTCTCCACTCCAGCGCATTGGCATCACACGCCTTTGTTGCCACACCATGCTCAAGCAGAAAGTTGGCGTTACGATCCTCCTGACCCGGAATCGGAGAGACGATAATCATCGGCAGTCCCATAGCCAGGCATTCTGAAGAGGTCAACCCTCCCGGTTTGGTAATGGCAAGATCGCTGGCGGCCATGGCTCGTTCAATAGTGTCGGTGAATCCTGTCGGAAATAATCGACCGGGATATTTCAGCGCCAGTAGATGAAGCTTTTTGAGCTGCTTCTCATTCCTGCCAGACAGAGCTACTATCTGGAACTCGCCACCCATTTCGAGCAAACGCTCGGCAAGTCTGGCACCATCACCAACTCCGCTCCCCCCCGACATCATCAGCAATGTTTTTCTCGCCGGATCCAGACCAAGTTCACGGGAGCATTCCGTTCTGGATAATCTGCCGGAGAATGCCGGCATAACAGGAATTCCGGTTACATGGATACTTTCTGCAGGAATACCTCGTTCGGACATGCGCCAGGCAAGTTCATCGTGAGCTGCAAAATAGCCGCTCATACCTCTCTGGAGCCAGAGCGCATGAACATCAAAATCAGTCACTTGAACCCAGACCGGTTTCAGGAATTTCCCTTTCCTTATCCGGCGTGAAAATAGCTGAGCAGGCAGGAAATGAGTGCAGATAACATGATCAGGCGCGATATCATCCAGTGCATTTTTCAGTTTTCTGGTGCTTAAGTTTTCGATGGCACAACGAAGACGAGAGAGAGAAGAGTCGATTTTGTCGCGGTCGGTTTTGTCGTAAAGATAACCCCACAGGGCTGGATGCTGCTCGATCATCTTGATGTAGGTTTCGGTATAGATGGTACGAAACAGTCTGGGGACCAATTCCATGAGATCAACATGAACCACCTCTACGCCTGGATACCAGAGATCGGCTGCGGCCTTGAGCGCCAGAGCGGCCCGTACATGTCCGGAGCCGGCGGACACGCTGAAAACTGCGATTCGCCCTGTTTTTACGGATCGTTTTGTCATGGATTATCCTGTTTATTCTGCAGATATTGAAACCAGCTGTGCAAATGAGGTCACCGGCGTCAACCGGGTGATGACAATGCCGATCGAAAGCGATCCAGTGCACTATAGCAAACTCTTGACGGTGCCTCTTTTTTAGGTTACTCCGGCAGCCGTCATGACCTTTTTCAATTTTTCAACAGCTCCATTATAAAGTTCCAGAGCCTGTGAATTTTTCTTCCGATAATCAAGCAGAACCATCGGATTTTTATCAGTTATAAAGCTCTTGATTGCATCAAATGATTCCGCATACACCTTATATGCCGTATCCTCCTGCCTAAAGTATTTTACCCTGTACAACCTAAATTCTTAAGTTCATCAATCTGCTGTTTGTAGCATTCAGGGCAAATACCATGGCTAAATAGTGCCTCCGAATGCCTGGATATATAAGTTTCCAATTGATCCCATGAATTAGCATCATTTCTAATCTTTTTACAATAACTGCAGATGGCAATGATCCCTTCTAACTGTTTCACCCGGGAGAGAGTATTCCTCAAATTTATTGACTGATGTTCGAACACCCTGGCCAGTTCCAGCAGTAACACTTGAATATCTACCAGTTTGTAACCACCCGTTATTGTATGAACAACAATAGGTTCGTATAGCTGCTCGTGATGTCTCGATAAAACGATGCGCACGGCATGGTCTATCTCGTCTGTTTCCAGCAGGCACAGAGGCGAATCAAAGTCATATTTTACAAGGAGTTTGATAGGTTTCTTGTTGTAAAGCTCTTTACGAAAGGGTTTACTGTACATCTCCATAAAACGGCGGCGGGAGATCATTCCCAACAACTGACTATCATCTTCATCGATAATAATGATACCGACAAGTTCCGGCTTTTCTTCAAAAGTTTCGACTACTTTTTTAGCCATAAGTCGGCTATCTATCACAACCGAATAATAGTCAACACTCGCCAGTGTGACGCTGACATGGTCCTCATCATCATACCGCCCGGTCTCAGCAGGTTCAGTATTTTGCTTTTGCTTATTCATTGAAGCAGGCCTGTTGATGAATATACGGCAGCTCGTGCAGTACGTCTTCTGACAGAAGGTTCGCATTCTTGTGATCAACCCGTTTTAGCCATTTACCGAGCAACTCCGCCAATTCCAGTTTTTTCAGAGGCTTTGACGCAAAATCATCCATCCCCGATGCAAGACACTCTTTGCGATCTTTCGCCATGGCATTAGCGGTCAGAGCAATGATCGGAACGGCATGATTGATGACTTTCGAGCTTGAATCCCGGATAATCTCAGTTGCTTTAAAGCCGTCCATCTCAGGCATCTGACAGTCCATCAGCACCAGATCGTAGTCGATCAGCTCAAGCGCTTTGACGGCTTCCAGTCCGTTGGCAACCAGATCCGTTTTGTAGCCTAGTATGTGCAATTGAGCCTGGGCCACTTTCTGGTTCAAAACGTTATCTTCAGCCAGCAGGATCCTGAAACCCTGATCGACCTGTTCCGCAACGGTGTGTCGTGTGACTGTTTCATTTTGCAGATGATCTGCACCTCTTTCGAGAACAAGGGCAATGCAATCGAAAAGTCGCGACTCTCGAATCGGCCTTGTGAGATAACCGGCAAAGCCTTGCTTATTGGGTGTAGCGACATCACCCCGCAGAGTAAGAGACTTCACCATGATCAGCAAGGTTTTCGCGAGCATCGGATCTGCTTTGATCCGGCGACCGAGTTCCATGCCATCCTTTCCTGGTATCTGCTGGTCAAGCAGAACAATTGTGAAGGGATCATTCAGCTCTACAGCAGTGCGGATATGCGTCAGGGCTGTTTCTCCAGAACTAGCGCTCTCAATTCTGCAACCCCGGTTCCTTAGCAAAGTGGTCATCAGCAAACGATTGGTTGCATTGGCATCTACCACCAAAATTCGCACATCAGTTATGTCGGCACGAGGTTCAATTACCGGTAGCATCCTGCCCTGCTGCTTTTCGAAACTGGCGGTAAACCAGAATGTGGAGCCTTTATTCACTTCGCTCTCTACGCCAATTTCTCCACCCATCATTGCCACCAACTGCTTGGATATGGTCAGGCCGAGACCGGTACCACCGTATTTTCGGGAGGTAGAACCATCGGCCTGAGTAAACGGGCTAAAGATGGCTATGCGTCGTTCCTCCGGTATTCCGATGCCGGTGTCGCGTACTGAGAAACGAATTACAACTGAATCACCCAGATCATCTTCTATCTTCGCACTGATGACTATTTCACCGTCGTGGGTGAATTTTATGGCGTTTCCGGCCAGATTGGTAATGATCTGTTGGAGTCTGCCGGGATCGCCCTTGAGGTATTCGGGGACTGCCGGATCGATACAGCAGATCATTTCCAGGCCGGCCTCAGCAGCTCGCACACCCAGCATTTCTGCGGTATCTTCCACTGTTGACCTCAAGTCAAAATTGAGCTGTTCAAGATCCATCTTATTTGCCTCGATTTTGGAGAAATCGAGGATATCATTGATCAGTTCCAGCAGGTTCTCACCACTATTTCGAACTATTTCAGCAAAATGACGCTGTTCGGAGGTTAAATCGGTATCGAGCAACAGACCGGTCATGCCGATAATGCCGCTCATCGGGGTGCGAATTTCATGGCTCATACTGGCCAGAAAGGCAGACTTTGCCTGGTTGGCCGCTTCAGCTTCGTAACGTCGTTGTTCAAACTCTTCGTTCAGGGTGTTCAGCTCCAGGTTTGTGTTTTCAAGCAGTCGCTTTATTTCGCGAAGATTGTTTTCCAACAGTTTGTGCTCGCTCATGTCGTGGTAAATGCCAAGCATTGCCGGTTGACCATCCCACGTGATTAGACGTGCGCTTACTTCAAAAGGAATGAGTGTTCCGTCTTTGTGCTGATTCACGGTTTCGAATTTGTGATGACCATGGATCATTATCCTGCTAATCCGATCGTGCGCCTTCCGGGCATGATCCGGTGAATCCAGATGCTGAACCGTCATGGACTTCAGTTCGGCGTGCGTGTAGCCGAGCCATTCACTGGTTCTCTGATTGGCGGCAATAATCGTCCCTTCTGTGTCAATAATAACAATTGCGTCATTGGCGTTATCGAAGAGGAGTCTATGTTTTGCCTCGCTCTCCCGTAACTCTTCCAACGTTCTTTTGCTGTCAGTTATATCTGATCCAACCGCCTGATATTCTTTCAGCGTTCCGTCAGCAGAATAAATCCCCCGCTGTGTCCAACGCTGCCAGCGCAACTCTCCCGCAGGGGTAATGATGCGGTGTTCATACTCTACAACCGGATTATCTTTGCTGATTCCGGACAGACAGTTGGTAATCATGGACATGTCAGGTTGGGGAATGTTTGGGATAAAATTCTTGCTGATCAATTTTTCCTGTTTTTTGCCGTAATACCGTGAATATGCCCCGTTGACAAAAGAGAGTCTGCCGTCCGGCAGGTAGCGGCAGATCAGCTCTCCCTGGTCTTCTATGATAGAGAAGTAACGAGCCTTTGATGCCTCCAGTTCATTTTTTGTGTGGTGCAACTCCTCATTTTGCAGTTCCAGTTTGATCTGGTCAACTCTCATCTCATGAAACAGCAGCCGGACATCTTCAGATTGAAATTTTTTCAGGATTGCCTCATCATCCTGACTGGCGATTTTTTTCGCACGCTGGTGTAATTCCTCTGACCACTTCCGCTTGGTTATGTCCTGTATCGTGAGCCAATGTTCTCCGTTGTTTGCTGGTGCGGATTGTATATGTGCCCAGAATGTCGACTTATCTGCCCGCACCAGGCGAATCTCCCATGTTTGAGGGACATTTGAATCAAAGCGGTTTTTGTAATGATGATGATAAATTTTATGGTCGTCCTCGGGGAAAAAACGGGTGATAGGCTTGCCGGCCAGTTCACTCCGCACCACGCCCAGCAGATTTGCGATCACAAGGTTAGCTTCAATAATTATCCCCTGTTCGTTTAACGTACAATAGCCAACCGGTGCCAGGTCATAGAGTTCGAAATAACGCCTGCGCTCGGCATTCAGCCGGGTCTGCGTCTGACGTTGATTTTCTAGTTGCTTCTCCAGTTCGATCTGATATGCCTGTAGATCATGCCGCAATCGTTTCACATCCGAATCGGTTGAGACACCGCCAGCTACGCCTTTTTTTGCAGAAGATTTCTTCTCGGACTTCCTGCTAAGCTTTGCTGCGTCATGTTCTTTCTTCTTTTTTTTGCTCATGATGACCTCCTTTCTTGAGTGTAGACCATGCCCCCAAAAGCTTACACACTTGAGCGTTACGCAATTTTATCAAAATAACGTGCGCAAGACGTTGACAATCCGGATGGTTATACCGTCTGTGTCTTTTCCAGCTCCCTGCGTGCTCTGATTCCGATTCCATAAAGCACTTCGTCACTTGAGTTACACAACTTTTGCACCAGTTCTTCCCATTCGTAACTGGAGCCGGGCTTTTCGATCGGCAACGCTCTCATTTTACGCCCAATTTCAGCATACTTTGCTCTGTTTATGGTTATCATAGTGTGTCTGTTCTCCTCTAAAATGTATTTGCAATCTGTATATGGGGACTATAGCAAAACGAGAGTTACGACGGTGTACCGTGTTGGCAAATTTTTCGTTACGTCGCCCGAAGTTATTCTGTTAAACGCAGACCGCTAATGGGAATTTATCTGGCGCATACTCCGCATTGAAACGGCTATCAAGGCCAGGCAATTCAACATCTTCATTCATCCTGCGATTGATAACCACCGATGATCCCGGCAGTTTCTTGGCAGCTTTTTTGACCTCGGTTGATATTGAAGCCAATTGTGCGTAAGAGGTCACCGGTGTCAGGCGGGTGTTGACAATGCCGATAGAAAGCGAAAGCAGCGCGAATGTTTCCTCTTCCCCCTTGCGGTTTACAGCGCTGTAGCAGCCTGCGGAAAAATCATTTTTTCCATGAAAGATGACTAAATGTTCTTCAAGCTCCCTGATGACCTGTGATGAGACATACTCAGCATGGTATGTTCCGGTAATGAGAATAAAATCATCGCCCCCTATATGCC
>Ga0194060_10003601_pt1 | contig 10914 bp, 11 predicted proteins | sample SepL225m_MetaG_FD_163427 | JGI IMG/M metagenome (GOLD analysis project Ga0194060, IMG submission 163427) | Anoxic zone freshwater microbial communities from boreal shield lake in IISD Experimental Lakes Area, Ontario, Canada - Sep2016-L222-5m | ecosystem: Environmental > Aquatic > Freshwater >... | reverse complement strand
CCGTCATATTTGGCGGTAGAGGGTTCCTGCACCATGCAAACGCCACCGGCGCCGAGGATGGCGCGTAGCCCCAGGGTGCCATCGGTGGCGGTGCCGGAGAGGATGATGCCGATGGCCCTTTCCGCCTGATCCTCGGCGAGCGAGCGCAGGAATGCGTCGATTGGCATGCGCTGCCCGCGCGCCAGTTCCGGCATGGAGAGTTGCAATACCCGATTGAGAATGGACATCTCACGGTTGGGCGGAATGACGTAGACGCGATTGGGTTCCACCCGTGTCTGGTCGAGGACTTGCACCACCGGCATGGCAGTGGCGCGTTGCAGGATTTCCGTCAGCAGACTTTCATGACCCGGGTCCAGGTGCGGCACTAGCACAAAGGCCATACCGGTGTCCGCCGGGCAGGCGCGGAAGAATTGCTCGAAGGCTTCTAGTCCGCCAGCCGATGCACCTATGCCGACAATGGGGAAGGCAGCGACAGCCGCTACCGGCACGTCATCCATGATTGCCGGGGGGGTGGCCTGCTGGCTATGCTCCGCTACCGGCCTGACTGGAGCCTTGCCGGGGGTGCTTGCGTTGGGGTTTTTGGTTGCCATGGCAATCTCATTGTTCGAAATGGGCACGCTTATGCAGTCATGGTACGCCTAACGAGAGGAACAGGCTCTTTTCTAGGCGGCGGATGACGGGCATTTAACGGCCGCTCAAAGGAAGGACATATTTTTTCTGGGTGTGTGCTTATGTCTGAAGCAGGCCGTCGCGCGAAGGTAGTCAGTTCAATCCGAAAACCGTCTTGATCGCGATAGCTAGAGCGTCGAATTGGAAAGGCTTGGACACGTAGCCATCGGCTCCGCTGGTCATGCCGCGCAGCACGTCTTCCGGGCTTACGCGGCCCGTGAGCATGATAACCGGGACGGAGCCAAATTTTGGATGCTTGCGCACCTTGTGCAGAAGATCGAATCCACTGATTCCAGGCAGCCCCACATCAAGCAATATCAGATCGGGGAATGGCAGTTTCTGCAGTTCGGCGACAATGGTCTTAAGATCGGACGCCGTGCGTACAGTATAGCCGTCCAGCGTGAGTTTCCTGGCCAGGATTTGCACCAACGGCACATCGTCGTCGATGCACAGAATGTAACGCTTAGCCCCGGGCGCCAGAGGGACAATCTTTGCTACCGGGCGCACGATGTTGATGCAATAGCCCGACTGCTGCAGCTTGACGGTTTCCTCTTCTACTTCCTTTCGCTGCAATTCCGGAACCGTCGCCAAGGACAGTGGGGCATTCGGCTGACTTTCAATGTTCGTCCGGCCTTCAAATATAGCAGCGAACTCTTCGTCATCGCGATCCGATGTTGCGTTCATGTCATTTCTGCAACGGGATCGGCGTTTTGAGTTTTATTGCCGATTCCTCTTCACTACTCGGTACGCAGCATGCCGTCTGCGATCATACGTTCAATTTCCACTTCAGCGGTAGCCCAGTCCTTGGCGTCGCGCCCCGGCGTGAATCCGTGCCGTACGGCGATGAAGTAGGCCGCAACCTCCACGTAGCAGCGGCGTTGCTCCGCGCTGACCTCTGGTTTGGGCATTGCGCGCGCGTGCGAATGCGTGACTGGCACATGCGGTTTTTTCTTGGCCACGGACTTCATCGGCTGCTCGGCTACAACTGACTTTAGGGGTTTCTTGGCTTCCGCCGCGGCGGGCATGGCAACTGCTGCCTTCCCAGGATTCTTCCCTGGCGCCTTGGTAGGTGTGGCCGGCTTTCTTGCCGCGGTCTTAGTGATCTTCGTCATGTCATACCTCCGGTTGCCAAATGCCGCCTCTATTGCATCAATCCGCGCGATCCGAGCGCGAACTGGTACGTTTTACAACCGGCTCATCGGCCGTGGGGCGCGAGGCCCAATCGTTCCGCGTCGTATCAATGACCGACAAGGCCATCGGTCGCGTGTCAAGCGACCGCGCTGCGGATTCAAGGCCAGCCGATGGAACATTGCTCTCTTGATTGATCACGAGTCGCCTCAATATTGCTTGTCTTGCTGTGTCCGCATGTGCCAAACGGATTCCCACAAAATAGCAGCCAAAGATGACCGGCCGTTGACGGATGTCAAAGTTTCAGGGGGCTCAGAATTGGGTGCCTTCCCCGAAGTTCGATGTGCGTCCATATGACTAGCACCTAGGGAGCAATTTCGCCGGATCCATCATTACTTGAGCGCAACAAAACCCATTCGACCGCGGATTCCAGGCTTAGTTTGCGTTTCCTCAAAATGCTGCCCCACCGGTCGCGCTACGATCTCACGGGTAAGGCCGGTGACTGATTGGTGCTTCCAGCCTCTCGACATCTTCATACTCATGGACGAATCATGCCCCTCCAAGCAGCAACGCCAACAGTACAGGTGCAGAGCGAAGGCAGCGGACGTTCGAAACGCGAACTCTTGTGGCGATGGGGAATCCCCGTCGTCGTTGCGGTCGTCCTTGCATCAATTCCAGCGCCGACCGGACTGAAAGAGAACGCTTGGCACTTCTTCGCATTGTTTGCTGGCATTGTCGCGGCGCTGGTGCTGGAGCCGATCCCGCCCGCAGCCACCGGTGTGGTTGCGATTACTCTCGGCGCACTGCTGTCGCGGTGGACGCTGTTCAGTCCCGAGGAACTGGCGAACCCAAAATTCAAAGCCGCCAGCGAGACCGTGAAGTGGGCTTTTTCCGGGTTTGCGAGCAACACAGTCTGGCTCGTCGGAGGGGCCTTTATGTTCGCCCTAGCATACGAGAAGACCGGACTCGGCAAGCGCATCGCGCTGCTGCTGGTGAGACTGCTCGGCAAGAATTCCCTGTCGCTCGGCTATGCGGCAGTCTTCGCCGACACGGCGCTGGCGCCATTCACGCCGTCGAATACCGCGCGCAGCGCCGGCACGATGTTTCCAATATTCGTCAATTTGCCGCCAATCTACAATTCGCTGCCGAACGATCCGTCGGCTCGCCGCATCGGTGGTTACCTGCTGTGGACGACCTTTGCAGCCAGCTGCGTGACGAGTTCACTGTTCATGACGGGATGCGCGCCCAATTTCCTGGCGATAGACTTCATCAGGAAGATCGCGCATGTCAATCTGACGTACGGGCAATGGTTCATGGCGGCGGCGCCTTTTGCGATCCCGTTGTTGTTGCTGCTGCCCCTGATTGGCTATGTAGTCTGCCCGCCGGAGTTGCGAAAGAGTCCCGAGATTCCGAAGTGGGCACGCGAGCGCTTGGTTGAAATGGGGCCGCTGTCGCGCAATGAGATCATTCTGGGCGCACTGGTGCTCATGGCAATCGTGCTCTGGGTCACTGCCGGCGACTACGTTGATGCTGCAATCGTCGCGTTCATGGTGATTTCGGCACTACTCATTCTCGGCGTCATCAAGTGGGGCGACATGGCGCGCAATCACGCCGCATGGACTACGATAGTCCTGCTCGCTACGCTGGTAGCAATGGCGGAAGGATTGAGCAAAACCGGCTTCATAAAGTGGTTCGCGGATTATGTCGGCTCTCATGTCAACGGCCTGCCGCCGGGGACCGTACTCATGGTCCTCATCACCGTATATTTCTTCTCGCACTACTTCTTCTCGAGCCTGACAGCGCACACCAGCGCGATGATGCCGATCATGCTCGGGGTGGGAATGGCGGTTCCGGGATTAGAGCCGGAAAAACTGGCCCTCGGGCTCGCGCTGACGACGGGCTTGATGGGCGTGATCTCGCCATATGCCACAGGTGCCGCGCTACCCTATTACAACAGCGGCTATATGACGTCCGCCGAGTTCTGGCGTAACGGCACGGTCTACGGAATTATCTTCCTGGCCGCGCTGCTCTTCGTGGGCTTGCCATTCCTGTGAGTTCCGAGTGGAAGTGGGCTGCGACCCGACTACAAATATGCTCTGTCACAATCAGGGAGTGAAATAGACGATATGACAAATCGACGTGAATTCAATTTGGCATTACTCGGGTCGGCGGTAAGTGCGTGCATTGCTCCCCTTGCCGGGTGTACTTCCGTTCAGCCGGTCGGTCCTGAAGTGGCGATCGATTGCCATGCACACGTGTTCTTGCGCGATCTGCCGATGCCAGATCGCCGGCGCGCGCCTTCCGGATACGATGCCCCACCGCAGGACTATCTGCGAATCCTAGCGGCGAATGCCGTCACGCACGGCGTATTAGTTCAGCCCAGCTTTCTCGGTACCGACAACAGCTATCTTGTAGCGGCCCTTGAGCAATTTCCGAGTCAGCTGCGCGGAATTGCTGTTGTTGAACCAAGCGTCACCGGCGCGCAGCTGGATCAAATGCACCATGCGGGCGTCGTCGGAATCCGCCTGAACTTGATCGGACTACCCACTCCGGATTTCTCCTCGACGCAGTGGGTTCGGTTACTCAAAGAGGTCCGCCAACGCAACTGGCAGGTGGAAGTGCATCAGGTTGCCGGGAAATTGAAGCCCGTATTGGAACCGCTTCTGGCGGCGGATCTCAACGTGGTCGTCGATCATTTTGGGCGCCCCGACGCCAAGGACGGCGTCGACGACCCGGGTTTCGAATATCTGCTGACCCTGGGAGCAACGCGTCGCGTTTGGGTCAAGCTTTCTGGCGCTTATCGCAATGGCGCGAGCGGTCGTGGTGAAATGACTGCGAAGGCTGCGATGCCTCAGTTGCGAAAAGCCTTTGGATTGGATCGCTTGATATGGGGCAGCGACTGGCCCCATACCCTGTTCGAGACAACTGCCAACTATTCCAACCAGCGCCGCCTGCTGGATGAGTGGGTCCCAGATCGCACGGAGCGGCAAATCGTGCTCCGCGACACGCCGGCCAGGCTATTTCAGTTCGCGGTCTAGGCGCTGCCTGGCAGCTTCCTCTTCCAATATTAGGATGAGGAAAAATAAACGCGAACGCCAAGACCTAAGGCATCCGCATAAATGCGAATTCATGCGGATGAACGCACTCGTTGGGGGCGTCGATTTACCTCACATGCGCGACTTTGGTGACTAAGTGGCCATGGGTGGCAATGGGGATACTACCCTTGACTGATCCGGGTAAGAAGAACCGGAACCGTTGCACGCCTAACCACCCCCTCTGCAACACTGCCAAGCAATAGATGCTCAAAGCCGCCACGTCCGTGTGTGCCAATGAAGATCAGATCGGCGCCCCAAGCCGCTCCCTCTTCAACGATCGCTGTCGCGATGCGCCGAGTACCAGCATTCACGAGAATGGTTGTTACCTCGACTCCCGCGTCTACGGTTGCCTTTTCGGCATCGCTAAGAACGGCCTCACCCTCCATGCGCATGGCGGCAGTGAGATCAATTCTGCCCTCAGAAGTGCCGTGTTTTATCGGTTCGTAAACAGTTAGCAAGCGAACCTTTGCGCCTTGTTCTTTGGCAAGCGCGAGCGCTTGGTGAATTGCAGCGTTCGATGTATTGCTGCCGTCTACGGGCACAAGAATCTGTTTAAACATTTTGCGTCCCTCCATTTTTAGGATTTCATAGCGCGAGCGAAAGAATTAGAACGTGGAACCGCATATTGCCAGCGCAAGTATCGCGTTTGTCGCATCTGAATTTCAGCGACCACAAGAAAATCAGTCGAACGACGAGATTACCGAATGACCTGCACTGGAATCGTCGAATGCGACAGCACCTGATTAGTCACACTGCCAAGAACAAGACCCGCAAGGCCAGTGCGGCCGTGCGAAGCCATAACTATCAAGTCGCACTGATGCTCTAGCGCTGCCTTGATGATGCCATCGCAAGGTTTCGTGGCTTCATCTACCACGGCGGCGAATGGCACCCCAGCATCAGCGGCAGCCTTTGCAATATCCGCAACGCTATTTTTGCCGCTGTCGCGGGCAGATATCGCCGGGACACCATCCGCGTCGGCTCTGCCAATTCCGTAGCCCTCAAAATCGGTACCCACAGTCGCTGTTTCGTATGAGCAATAGCCAGTCACCGAAGCACCTAATTGCTTTGCCAGTTGAACACCGGCATCGACAGCCTTGCGTGCAATTGGCGAACCGTCCGTTGGAATCAGGATTTTCCTTATCACAGTCTCTCTCCCGAAAAAATGGATTTGCGTCGGAACTTTCTAGACGACAAGGCATTCGGCCTCTTATGAGAAATCGTAGAATGAATGCGGGGTCGACATCTTGAGGAAACGCAAGTGAAGCGTGAAATTCATAGTCGCATGGGCCTTGTTTCGCTAGACAAATGGCCAACCCTGCGGGATTACTCCCAGGTTGTGAGCCCACCGGGTGCATGTCGAGATTCGTCAGGAGCCCTCGATTCCCAACTATGGCACCTTGACAGTCGGAGAGAGGCCGTTTTTGAACTGTTCGCTGGCCCGGCGGGCCAGATTTTTGGGTAAATATTGTGCAGCCCTTCTGCGCTCCGAGCGTGGACGGACATTCGCGCCAAGCCTGGGCAATGCTGCGGGTGGATCTCCTTCGCGGGTTCAGGACGAATCTTGCTGGCTCACCGTTACCTTCTCGCTGCCAGATAGACGTATGCTCTCAAATATATCCTTCCGGTCGTTGGCAAATTCCGTACGGTGTGCACTGCTTTCCGCCCGAGGGGCCCAGACAACAGGGATATGGACTTGATTACTTTACTGCGTTTGACTATCGCCATTGTCGCGCTGCTGGGCGCGAACGCAAGCTATACCCAAGCTTTGGGGGTGGTAATGATGCATGGCAAGTGGGGTACGCCGCCGCCGTGGCACCTGACGGTGTCCAGCGCCATTGAGCACGAGGGATGGACAGTGATCGAGCTGACCATGCCTTGGTCCGGGAGCCGGCTTTATGACGCACCGTAAGATTCCGGTCTCAAGCAGATTGCTGACGCGGTCAAGGAACTGCGCGCGAAGGGCGTGCAACGCGTAATTGTGGGCGGCCATAGCTTTGGGGCCAATGCGGCTATTGCGTATGCCGGTAGCGGCGGCGACTCGGACGGTATCCTTGCCATGGCGCCGGGGCACTCGCCTCTGGCCAGCTACAACAACGGCACCACTAAAGATACTGTGGATCACGCGCGCCAGCTAATGGCTGCGGGCCGTGGAAACGAGAGTCTGAACTTTATCGATACCAACCAAGCCAAACACCGGCATCGCCTTGCTGTCGGAATCACTCAAGCGTTGCACTTCTGGCGTGAACTCGCGCAATACGACCGCACATAATTATTAGGCACCCCGGCTCCAGGCTATGTCGCTGAGTTTGCAGCGTATGAAGCTAAAGAGCGCAGCACGACCGAATATCTTTTGTGTACTTCCGCGCTCTTCGCGCAGTGCAGCGGGGCATCGGAAAAGGTTGGCTTAACACGGCGGAACCACCTGATATGTTGAGTTATTTGCGCGCGTGCGCGCGCTATTTCGCCGTGTGGCGCGATTGATGCTTGGAAGAGGATACAACCAGGCGACATATCCGAAGCGAAGTCAGCCCATTATGAACATCAATGCCAGAGTGCTTATCGTCGACGATGACGAAATCGTGCTCCGGTACTACCGAAGGGTGCTCGCCGGGGCGAATTTTTTGGTTCGAGCCGCTACGACTGGTGACGAAGCACTCGAGATGCTCGCGCATGAAGCTTTCGATGTTGTTCTCATGGAGTATGTGATACCCGGTAGCGAAGGACACGCGGTCCTTCGCGCAATCAAAGATTTCTGGCCGGACACTGAAATCGTCGTCATCACCGGAGCGCCGTCGGTTGGACATGCCAAGGAAGCAATTCGCCTCGGTGCGTGTGACTACCTCGTCAAACCGGTTCCGAGCGACGAAATTATCAAGGTGGCGGCACGTGCCGCACTGCAAAAGAAATGGGCCTTGCACCGAATTCCCGCTCGGGAGCAGGTACAGCTCACGCACTAAGGAGAATCATCATGACCAGCACCCGCAAATTTCTTGTAGTAGACGGCGACCCTGTCGTTAGGAAGAACTTCGAGGAAGTTCTAACTGGCAAAGGTTATGCCCTCACCACCGTAGCCAGTGGCGAAGAGGCCATGTGGGAACTGGGCAATGGCAGATACGATGCCGTGTTCACCGAAATAGCGATGCGAGGCATGAGTGGCTTGGATGTGGCAGAGGAGATACATGCCAGCCAGCCCGGGTTGCCGGTGATCATTGTCACAGATCACAGTTCTGCAGCGGCAGAAGCGCGTGCCACCGCCGCGGGTGTTGCGGAATTCCTGCATAAGCCGCTGTCGCCCGAACAGTTGGCGGAAGTCGCCAGCCGCGTGTTGCGAGCCACCGAATCGACCGCAGCCCCGCAATCCAAGACCGGGGCGGCCGAAGCGCCGTCCGACCAGAAAGAGGCCAAGCGTTCATCGCGCCTGCGGAACGTTGTTCTATTCCTTATTGCGCCTTTTGTTGGCCTTTTCTACATTCTCATTTTCCCCGTTGTCGGTCTGGGCATGCTTGCAAGCCTGTTTCTCAGTGGAGAGAAACAAAAGCCTGAGGAAGAGGCCGAACCGCTGCAACCGACGCCGCCTACCAGTCTGAAGGTGCCAAAGACTATCGCGATGATGTTTGTCGTGACCCTGATTGGAATTGCGTTCGCCGTCATCGCGCCGCTGCTGGGAATAGGCGTCGTCCTCTGGCTTTGTTTCCAGGCTTGGGGAAAGCTCGGCGCCAAGGTGATCAAAGCGTAGCCAGACCTGGAGTGGCCGACTCGCGCAATCAGGGAATGAATATTGCCGGGGCGGCAAGGAAACGGTTGTCGATTATTAAACGGGGAATACACATCATGCGTACTTCTACATCAAGACTCGGAACGTGGTTAGTGCTGGGCGCCATGTGCCTGGCTGGAGCGTCAATCGTGTGGCAGGGCCAAGCTCTTGCCGCGACGCTGGGCAGCAGCGCGAAGGCCGCGGAACCGGAAGTCGGCAACCCCGCCAACGAGCCCTGCCTGAGTTGCCACGGAAACCAGGGATTCGCGGCGCCGGGCGCTGACGGAAAGCCGCACAAGCTGCATGTGATAAAAGACAAGTTTGGAAAAAGCGTCCACGGAAAGCGCACCTGCGTCGAGTGCCACACGGACATCACCGAAACCCCACACAAGCCGGGCGTGACGCACAGAGTCAGCTGCGTCACCTGCCATAAGGCCTTGTGGGACGCAGCCAAAGCAGAGAACAAGACTACGGAGCACGAAAGGCTGGGCGTGGTGGTGCAGCAGATCGATCATTACACGAAATCCATCCATGCGCGCCCCAACAAGGACGACCATTCGCGCAGCAACGCCATCTGCTACGACTGCCACGCGCCGCACTACATCTACGCCAAAGGCAGCCCCGAACGTGCAGAGTGGCGACTAAGCGTCCCGGACGCCTGCGGCAAGTGCCACGCCAAGGAGCGCGAGCAATACGCCGCCTCGGTCCACGGCAAGGCCGTGATGAACAGCAAAAATCCGGTCGCTGCGATCTGCTCCGACTGCCATACCACGCACGATGTGGAAGACACGACGAAGGATGCGGCCAAGCTGGCGATCACCAAGAACTGCGGCAACTGCCACGCCGAAAGCCTGAAAAGCTACACCGGGACCTACCATGGACAGGTGAACACGCTGGGCTACGCTTATACGGCCAAGTGCTTCGACTGCCACGGCAGCCACGCGGTGCAGAGGACAGACGATCCGAAATCCACCGTGCATCCGGACAATCGCCTCAAGACCTGCCAGAAATGCCATGCGGGCGCGACCGAAGGCTTTACCAAGTTCGAGCCGCACGGCACCGCCCACGATTTCGGCCGCTATCCGTACATCTGGCTCGCGGCCAAGTTCATGTTGCTGCTGCTGGGCGGCACTTTCGCCTTCTTCTGGTCCCATACCGCCCTGTGGTTCTATCGCGAGTACAAGGAGCGCAATGCGCGCACGACCCGCCAGGAGGTGAAGACGGACGAATTGCTCGACATCAAATTCAAGGGCAAGCATTACCAGCGCTTCCCGCAGATCTGGCGCGTCGCTCACCTGACGTTCGCGCTCAGTCTGATGATATTGACGCTGACCGGCATGTCGGTGCTGTACGCTGATACGACCTGGGCGCCGGTGGTGATGCACTGGCTGGGAGGTCCGAAAGTGGCGGCGGTGATTCACCGCACCTGTGCGGTGCTGTTTGCGATAGTGATCTTCGTGCAGATGATCTATTTCGTGGTGCACATCGCGCAGAGCCGCAGATCCTTCGACTGGTTCGGTCCCGACTCCCTGGTTCCGCGCCTGCAGGATGTGTGGGATTTCTTCGCCATGGTCAAATGGTTCCTCGGCATGGGACCGAAGCCGGTGTTCGATCGCTGGACCTACTGGCAGAAGTTCGACTACTTTGCGCCGTTGGGAGCCGTGATCTTTATCGCCGCAACCGGGCTGATGATGTGGTTCCCGAACGTGACGTCTTCCTTCCTGCCGGGCTGGATGTTCAACGTGGCGACGATACTCCACGGTGAGGAGGCGATGTTGGCTGTGCTGTTCCTGTTCACGGTGCACTTCTTCAACAACCATTTCAGGCCGGAAAAGTTTCCGCTGGATACCGTGATGTTCACAGGTTCGATGCGCCTGGAAGACTTCAAACGCGAGCACAGGGTGGAATACAACCGTCTGCTTGCGTCGGGCGAACTCGAAAAATACCTGGTCGACGCACCCTCGGCGCCGATGGCCCGGGGAGCGAAGATACTCGGCTTTGTGCTGATCGCCTTTGGCTTGCTGCTACTGGCACTGGTGTTGATCGGAATCTACGGGAGCATTACCGGCGCCTGATGTGCAGGCGCGATACACGCCTTGATTTTGATGGGTAAGCCGGCGCGGGCGGTGGATGTTCACCGCCCGCGCCATTTCATCTGTGGCGCGTGTCTGAGCGCATTGAAAGTAGCGGAACTACGTGAATGCTCGGTGCGCGCGTAACCGGCCACTCGATCTGGGCAGACCTCAGCGGCCGGAGTGGGTCGATTTC
>Ga0194060_10003600_pt1 | contig 10915 bp, 5 predicted proteins | sample SepL225m_MetaG_FD_163427 | JGI IMG/M metagenome (GOLD analysis project Ga0194060, IMG submission 163427) | Anoxic zone freshwater microbial communities from boreal shield lake in IISD Experimental Lakes Area, Ontario, Canada - Sep2016-L222-5m | ecosystem: Environmental > Aquatic > Freshwater >... | reverse complement strand
GTTCCTACGCTACTGCGAGGAGGTGCGCCTGGCCAAACGTGGAACCTCCCGGGAGCAACTCGAACCCCACCAGGCCCTCGCCCCCCTGCTGCCGGGCGAGTTGCACGGCGAACTGGTCAGCGAGACGCTCGATCTGGCCGGCAACATCGTGAGTTCACGCCATATCCAACCTAATGGATTGGCCGGGTTGCGGGCGCCTGACGAGCCGGGGTTTCTCCGGGTGCGCGAAGGCGCCACCACTTTGATAGATGGGGCGGTGGCCTTTGCCGATGCCCGCGAGGGTGACTTCCGCGCCTGTGCCACCCGCGTTGCCACCACCGATATGGCCTCTGACAGCACCTCCGGCGATGCGCTGGGGCCGTGGTGGCCGATGGTCATGCTGCTGGTGCTGCTGGCCTTGCTCGCATCGTGGGCGCTTATCGGCAAAGCCTCCCGCGCCCAAACCCATTAACCCACCCATGCTCAATTCCCCCGAGTGGCTGCTGCTCATCCCCGCCCTGGCCTTCGCCGGTTGGCGCTGGCGCGGCCTCGGCTTGCAGCGCCCGCGGCGCATCCTGATTTTGCTGGGAATCGTCGCTTTGTTAGTAGAACCGCGGATTCCAAGCCGCCGCGGCGGCTTGGACCTGTGGGTGTTGTTGGACCGCTCCGCCTCGACCGCGGACCTGATCGACCGCAACGTGGCGGAATGGCGAACATTGTTAGATAAAGCCCGGCCGTCGCGGCGCGACACCCTGCACGTCCTCGACTACGCGGCGGAAGTGCTGCCGGCCGACCCCGGTGGCGGCACCTCGCTGTATGCCAACCGGCGCGGACAGACCCGCACGGCGTTGGCCTTGGATCATGTGCTGGCCGCGCAGGATGCCGGCCGCCCGGCGCGGGTATTGGTGTTCACCGATGGTTATGCCACGGAACCGCTGCGCGAAAGCGCCGCCAAACTCGCGGCGGAGGGGATCGCCCTGGACTACCGGCTCATCCAACCCCCGGTGGCGGAGGATGCGCGCATCGCCAGCTTGGACTTGCCGGCGCGCGTGCAGTTAGGCGAGGCGTTTGTCCTGCGTCTAACCGTGGTGGGAACCGGCAACCGGGTCATTCCACTGAACCTGCGCCGCGATGGCCAGACGGCGGGCAGCTCCAGCGTGAAGTTGCGCGACGGTCGCGGCACCCTGGAAATCGTCGATCACCTCGCCCAAGCGGGGGCCCATCGCTACGAGGCGGAAATCCTGCCGGAACACGACGCCCATCCGGGAAACAACCGCGCGTCCCGTTGGGTCGAGGTGGTCGGTGGCCCCCGGCTGTTGCTCATCACCCGCTTTTCTAACGACCCGCTGGCTGAGGTGTTCCGCGCGCAGGGTCTAAGCGTCGATCTCGTCACCGACCCGCAGACTGCCGATGAAGGCCGCCTGGCAGGGGCGCGGGCAGTGGTGATCCACAATGTGCCGGCGTTTGATTTGCGTCCCGAGTTTCTGCGCGCCTTCGACTTTTTTATCCGCGAGCAGGGCGGCGGCTTGCTCATGGTCGGCGGCAAGCATGCCTTCGGCGCGGGTGGCTATTTTCAATCCGCCATCGACCCCTTGTTGCCGGTTTCCATGGAACTCAAAAACGACCACCGCAAGCTCATGGTGGCCATGGCCATTGTCCTCGACCGCTCCGGCTCCATGGCGGCCACCGTGCCCGGCCCGGCCGCCAAACCGCTCACCAAGATCGATATGGCCAACGCCGGCGCCGCCGGCGCCATTGAATTGTTAGGACAAGGCGATTTTGTGGGCGTTCATGCCGTGGACAGCGAGCCGTATTGCATTGTGCCGATGGGCTTGGTCGGCAACCGCAAAGCCGAGATGCTCGGCCGCATCCGCAGCATCCAATCGATGGGCGGCGGCATCTTCATCTATAAGGGCTTGGAGGCCGCATGGAATAGCCTGCAACCGCTGGAGGTCGGCACCCGCCACATCATTTTGTTTGCCGACGCCGCGGACTCCGAGGAACCCGGCGCCTACAAGACGCTCCTGCCGCAACTCACCAAGGCGGGTTGCACGGTTTCCGTCATCGGCATGGGGACCCGCGGCGATTGCGATGCAGGTTTGTTAGAGGAGATTGCCAAGCTTGGCAACGGGCGCATCCAGTTCACGGATCAAGCGGCGGAGATCCCGCAGTTGTTCGCGCAGGAAACCATGACCGTGGCCCGCAGGTCATTCATCGATGAGCCATGCGCCACCCAGGCCACGGGCAATTGGGCGGAGATCTCCCCGCAGGCGATCGACTGGTTGGGCGAGGTGGATGGCTACAACCTGTCCTATGCCCGGCCGGAGGCGACGGTGGCCCTGGCCAGCAAGGATGAATACCTGGCACCGCTGGTGGCCACGATGCGGCGCGGCATCGGACGTACGGCGGCGGTGACATTTCCGTTAGGCGGGGAGTTTTCCAACCGCGCGCGGCAATGGCCGGGTTACGCGGATTGCACCAAAACCTTGTCGCGCTGGCTGGTGGGCGACGCCATCCCGGCCGGTCTCGGCCTCGCCCAACACCTCGAAGGCAACCGCCTGACCATCGACTTGCATTACTCTAACGAGGAATGGGCACGCCGGCTCGCCATCACCCCACCGCGGCTCAAACTCTCCGTCGGCGCGGATCACCCGCGCGGCCTTGAACTCCCGTGGCAGCGGCTGGCACCCGGGCATTTTTCCGCGGCCATCGAGTTGGAAGACAATGAAACCGTGCGTGGCGTGGTGCAGGCCGGCGACCACGCGTTGCCGTTCGGGCCTATCAATGTTGGGGTGTCCGCAGAGTGGGCCTTTGATGCGGAGCGCCTCCAGGAATTGCGCGCAGTGGCCACCCGGACCGGCGGTCGTGAGTTGCTGGATCTGACGCATGCCTGGTTGCGGCCGCCAGTGAGTCAACGGCTCGACCTGCGGCTGCCGCTGGTCATGCTTATCCTGTTAGGCGTGCTCGGCGATGCCCTAGTGACCCGCATGGGCCTTGTCCTGCGCCTAACACCGCTGCTGGCGTGGGCCCACGCCCTCTCCGGCAGGTCAGCCCGCCAGGGCTCCGCCACCCAGTCCCACTGGTTGCGGGTTTTCCGTCGTCCGCCAAGCCCGCCTGCCATGCCGGTGGCTGCATCCGCCGCTCCACCGGACGCGCCTGAGCCACCGCCGGCGGCCGCTGACGAGGCGCGCCGCCGCAGCCGCTTCGATCGCGCCAAGCGCGGCGAGTGATGATGCTCCATTCCAGGTGCGGTCTTGATAGATCGCATGCGCCCCGATGCCCCGCGTTGTCACGAACGAGCCTGTGAAGAAAATCCTGAATCCTAAGCCCTAAATTCCAAATCAATCAGTGCTCTCAGTGTCATCGGTTCTTTTCAGTGGTTTTCTTGGCCCGCAGCCCCCCGCCCCCCGTTCTCATGATGTGGCTACGAGGGAATGGCCCGCGCCACAGGGGGGGAGAAATTTCTGATTTGCGAAACATCGGGAAAATCCTGCTCGTATCTCCCAAGCATGAAGCAGCGCACACAGCCCCAACTGGAGATCGTCGCGGAATCATTTGGCTCACTTTGGAGCCGGGCCATTCCTAAAGCCGGCTGGACCGAATTTCTGTTGGGTGCGATCCCGGGAAGCGGGGCATCCCCCAAAGGCTGGCTGGCGGATTTGTCCGACTTTGTGAAACAGACCGGTGCCACCTTGGTGGAACTCGATGCCTTCGGCGATGAACTGCTGATTGGCGAAGTGCGCGAGGCTCTGGCCGCATCGATCTTTGCCACGTTGCCGGTTTCCCTGTTGGTCAACGACAGCAATTGCAGCCCCATGGGAGGTGGCTTGCTGGTGCGTGCGGTGCTCGGGGTGGCGGTCGAGCCGGTGGTGTATCACGGTAGAACCCTTGGCTTCCACTTTGAGGATGAAAACGCGACGTATGCCTACCTCGGCGGTTTGGTTCCGGATGATGGCGGCCAAGACGGCGCGGGACAAACCACCCAAGTGATGGCGGACATCAGGGGCGGTTTGCGTTCGGTGGGCATGGGGTTCCGGGATGTGGTGCGCACCTGGTATTATCTGGATGGAATTCTGTCTTGGTATGACGACTTCAACCGCGCACGCACCGAGTTTTTCAAGGAGCACGATGTGTTCTCAAAGATGATGCCCGCCAGCACCGGCATCGGCATCGCCAATGCTTCCGGCAAGCTCGTGCTGGCCAAGGTCCATGCCCTGCGCCCGAAAAATGAGCACTGCCAGGCACGCGTGGCCGACTCGCCCTTGCAAGGCTGCGCTTATGCCTATGGCAGTGCCTTCAGCCGCGCTCTGGAATTGCGCTCGCCGGATGGACGGACCTTGCACATCTCTGGCACCGCCAGCATCGCTCCCAGCGGCGAAACCGAATATGTGGATGACGTCGTGAAACAAATTCAACGGACCTTGGAAGTGGTGACTGCCATCTTGCATCATGCCGGTATGGATTGGTCCGACACGGTGCGCGGCATCGCCTATTTCCGCGATGCCAAGGATATGGCCCTGTGGGAGGCTGCACGCCAATCCCTCAACTTGCCAGCGCGGGTGGAACTCGTCGTGCATGCCGATGTTTGCCGGAATGACTTGCTATTTGAGCTGGAGTTGGAATCCTCCACCGCATGAGATGCCTTGCGCCGTGCTTGCTGAGCTTGTGTGCGGCGCTTGCGCCCGCTGCAGCCTCCGCAGGTGCCCCGCTGCCTCGCGAGCCTTTTGAAGCCAGCTCGTTTGCCGTTCCGCAAAGCCGGATTGATTCCATCATCTTCGCCCGCCTGGCTAAGGACGGCTTGGCTCCGGCACTGCCCTGTAGCGATGCGGTGTTCATTCGCCGGGTTTGCCTCGATCTGATAGGCACCCTGCCGACCGGTGACGAGGTGGCCGCCTTTCTGAGCGACAAGGCCTCTGACAAGCGCGGCAAGTTGGTGGAGTCCTTGCTCAAGCGCGATGAATTCGCCGATTACTGGGCGATGAAATGGTGCGACCTGTTGCGCGTCAAGGCGGAGTTCCCAGTCAATCTCTGGCCCAATCCCGCTCAAGCCTATCATCGCCTCGTGCACAAGTGCCTGGCCGACAACTTGTCGATGGACCGCTTTGCCAGGGGTTTGCTCACCGCCTCCGGCAGCAACATGCGCGTGCCGCAAGCGAATTTCTTCCGCGCCGTGCAAAACCGCGAACCCCGCTCACTCGCCGCCGCGGTCTCGCTCGCGTTCATGGGTGTGCGCCAGGATTCATGGACACCCGCCGAGTTGGACTCGCTGGCAGTCTTCTTCTCCCGCGTCGGCTATAAAACCACGATGGAGTGGAAAGAGGAGATCGTGTTTTTCGATGAAACCAAGCCCGCCGCGAAAGACCCGGTGAAAATGCCCGACGGACAGATGCTCTCCATCCCGCCGGAGCGTGATCCGCGCGCCGTCTTCGCCGATTGGTTGATCCAACCTAACAACCCTTGGTTCGCGCGCAACCTCGCCAACCGCGCCTGGTATTGGCTGTTAGGCCGCGGCTTCATTCACGAACCCGATGACGTCCGCAAAAACAATCCCCCGTCCCATCCGGAACTGTTGGCATACCTCGCCAAGGAATTCGCCAGCCATGGCTATGACATGCGGCATCTGTTCCGCCTGATTGTCAATTCCCGGACCTATCAACTCTCCTGCATCCCCGTCGGTGACAACCCGCGGGCGCTGGAGTTGTTCGGGGCCTATCCGATCCGGCGGCTGGATGCAGAAGTGCTGATCGATGCCATCTGCGCCGTGACGGGCACCAGCGAGTCCTACACCAGCGCCATTCCGGAACCGTTCACTTTTTTGCCGGATGGCTCACGTGCCATCGCCTTGCCGGATGGCTCCATCAGCAGTTCCTTCCTCGAATTGTTCGGACGTCCGGCGCGCGATTCAGGCTTTGAAAGCGAGCGCAACTCGAATCCCAGCGCAGCGCAACGACTCCATTTCCTCAACTCCTCGCAGATCCGCTCCAAGATCGAAAAAAGCACCTCCCTAACCAAACTGCTGCGCAACGCCGGCGCGCCTAACAACACCGCCACCCAGCTCTACATGGACGTTCTCTGCCGCCCGCCCACCGAGGCGGAAAAATCCCTGGTCCGGGAAGTCCTGGGTGCGGCGGCCAACCGCAGGGAGGCGCTCATCGACTTGACTTGGGCCTTGTTCAACACCACCGAATTCCTATGTCGCCATTGATCCCATGCCGCAATGATAGGTCGTCGTCCCGCGCCACGGTCGACCGGGCATGTTGCCCGGATCCCGCGCCGGATCGTGGAGGTCTCCCGATGTCCCGGCGCCGCGTCATTCAATGTGCCCTTGGTGGCTCCGCCAGCGTGTTGTTATCCAACCATTCCCTGTTTGCGGAAACGGCGGCACCCGCAGCCACACCGCAGCCGCGCCCGGCACGAGCGAAATCGGTGATCCAGATCTGGCTTTGGGGCGGTCCCTGTCATCTGGACACCTTCGATCCCAAACCCGAGGCCGGCGTGGACTATTGCGGGCCGTTTGGCAAACCTATCGAGACCAAGGTCGCGGGCATCCGCATCAATGAGTTGCTGCCGGTGCTCGCCTCGCAGGCCGACAAGTTCTCCATCTTGCGCGGCATGACCCATGGCATCAACGCCCATGAAACCGCGTCCTATGTGATGCAAACCGGCCATCCTGAAGGCGATCGCATTGTCTATCCCTCAGTCGGCGCGGTGGTATCCCTGTTCAAAGGCCGCGCCGCCGGCTATCAAGGCCAGATTCCTCCCTACATCGTTCTAACCGAACCGCAGGGGCGTTTCTCCGAGGCGGGCTTTCTTGGTTCGCGTTACAAGCCATTCGCCACCGGTGGCAATCCGGCCAAAACGCCCTTTGCGGTGGAAGGCATCGTCGCGGAAGGCTTCAGTGAGGAACGCCAACGCGCCCGCCGCGATTTGCTCCACCGCATGGACACCCTCGCCAGGGATATGCCCCAGAACCCGGGCATCGCCGCCATGCGCCGCTGCGAGGATGATGCGTATGACTTGATCCTTGGCAACGGCGCCAAGACCTTCGACCTCAATCAGGAAACTCCGGAACTGCGCGATAAGTATGGCCGCAGCACCTTCGGCCAGTCGTGTTTGATGGCACGCCGCTTGGTCGAACTCGGTGTCCCTTATATCACTATCAACTACAAAGGCTGGGACACCCATAAACAACACTTCCAAATCATGCGCCGCCAACTCCCGGAAATGGACAAGGGCGTCGGCACCCTCATCGAGGACTTGGCCAGCCACGGCCTCCTCGACAGCACCATCGTCTGGTGGGGTGGCGAATTCGGCCGCACCCCCAAAGTGCAAAACGAATCCCCGTGGAATGGCGGCCGCAGCCATTATGGCAAGGCGTTTTGCTCGATGGTGGCCGGCGGCGGCTTCAAGGGCGGACAGGTCGTGGGTGCCACCGACGCCCGCGGCGAGGAAGTCGCCACCCGCCCGATCTATCCATGGGACCTGGTCGGCAGCATCTATGAATTGTTAGGTATCGATACCGATGCCACCCTGCCGCATCCGCTCGGCCTCACTGCCCGCGTCATGCCGGACAAGGAGGAAAAACTCAAGAGCGGTGGCCGCTTGCATGAAATCATGTGAGCCTAACCTTCATGACACACGAGCCGATCACCGAATTGCTGGCAATTCATGTCTTCGTAGGCGCGTTGGTGATAACGCGGGTCTTAATGAAACAAATGGAGATAGAAACCACAGATTACTCGATTACACGGATTGCACGGATTTTTTGGTGTAAATTTTCTCAATCCGTGAAATCCGTGGTCAATCCAACCTCCACCATGGATAACACATTGGATTCATGGTTCTTTCGGTTTATTCCCTTGGTCATATCCCTGTTGCTGGCGGCACCCGCGTTCTCCCAACAACAATCCCCCGTGATCGGCTATGCGTTTCCAGCCGGTGGCCGGCAGGGAACCCAGTTCGAGGTCGCCGTGGGCGGCGCTAATCTAACCGGATCCACGGCGGCGGTGCTGTCCGGCGCCGGCGTGAGCGCAGAGGTGGTCAAGCTCTTCAAGCCGCTCAACGGCGGGCGGGATAGGCAGATCCGTGACTTGCTGCAGGCGGAACGGGAAAAACTGAAGAAAGAAAAGCCAGCGGCGCGCTTTTCCAAGGACGAGGATCTGCTGGCCCAGATTGCCGAGCGAGCCGGGATCACCGCCGATGAGGTGGCCGCGTTTCGTGAGGGCGTCATGCAAAAGCGCGACCCCAAGCACCAGCTCAACCCGCAACTCGTGGAACGGGTCACGCTGCGGGTGAAGGTCGCGCCCGACGCTCTGCCCGGCAAACGTGAGGTCCGCCTGCTCACACCTAACGGTCTCTCCAACCCGCTGGTGTTCCAGGTTGGAGTGTTGCCGGAAGTGATGGAAGTCGAACCTAACGACAAGCCCGCCGATGTCGCCGCCAGTCCCGTGAAAATCCCGGCGGTCATCAACGGGCGCATCCTGCCCGGTGATGTGGATTGTTTCTCCTTCGATGCCAGGGCTGGCATGAAACTCACCGTGGCTGTGGCCGCCCGCGAATTAATACCCTATCTGGCAGATGCGGTGCCGGGATGGTTCCAGGCCAACATCTCCCTGCTGGATTCCAAGCAACATGAAATCGGTTTCAGTGATGATTTCTGCTACCGACCGGACCCGCTCCTCTGCGTGAGCATCCCCACCGAGGGTCGATACACGCTGCGCATCCGCGACTCGATCTGCCGGGGACGCGAGGACTTCGTCTATCGCATCAGTGTGGGCGAGCTCCCGTGCCTGACCGAGCAATTCCCCGCGGGCGGCCAGATCCACACCAAGGTTGACGTCCGCGTGGCCGGTTGGAATTTGCCGGAGCGCACCCTCACGGTGGATGCCGGCGACACGCCGGGGATGCGCAACATCGGCTTGCAGGCGCCGGCCATTGGTTTTGTTAGGTTTGAGGCCGGGAGCTTCCCCGAGTTTGTGGCGGCCGCGGCCGACGCCAAGCCGGGTGCGCCATGGGAACTGCGCTTTCCTTGTGTTGCCAATGCGGTCATCAGCAAGCCGGGCGTACATGACGTCTTCGCGGTGCGCTTGCAGGCAGGTGCCGAGGTGGTCGCGGAAATCCGCGCCCGCCGCCTCGGTTCACCCTTGGACTCAATGCTCAGGGTCACCGATGCCGACGGCAAAATCATCGCGTCTAACGACGATTACGACGACCCGTCCGCAGGCCTGGAAACCCATCATGCCGATTCGCGCGTCGCCTTTAGCGCCCCCAAGGAGGGGATCTATCAATTCCATGTGTCGGACACCCAGGGCAAGGGCAGTCGCGCTCACGCCTATCGTCTGACTATTGCCCCGCCGCAGCCGGGTTTCGACCTGCGCATCGTGCCGTCGGCCATCAATGGTCGCGCCGGTGCCATGGTGCCCATCACCGCGCATGTCGTGCGCCATGATGGATTCACCGGCGAAATCGATCTGAACTTGAAAGAGGCGCCGCCCGGCTTCGGGTTGGCGGGTGCCAAAATTCCCGCCGGCACCGACTCGGTGCGGCTGAGCGTGAAAATGCCTAACGAGGCAGGCGCGGCCCCCGTGCCGCTGGCCATCGAGGGGCTGGCCCGCATCGGCAGCGAGGAGGTCGTGCGCATGGCGGTGCCCGCGGATGACCGGATGCAGGCATTCTTTTTCCGCCATCTCGTGCCGGCTGATTCCTTGTTAGCTTGGGTCATGGCCAAGCCGCAGGGTGCCAAACGCCCGCCCGAAGCGCTGGCCGGCATCGAGAAATTCCGCGCCGCTTGCGCGGCGGGCGTCGCCATTCCGGTCGGTGGCACGGCCACGCTCAGGCTGCCGGGTCTGGGCGCGCTTTCTAGCAACAAACCGCTGACCTTCGCGCTCAGCGCCCCGCCGCCGGGCATCACGCTGGAGATCAAGCCCAATGGCAACACCATGGACTTTGTCTTCAAGGCGGATGTCGCAAAAACCAAGCCCGGACCGCTCGGCAATCTGATCGTGAATGTTTTTACGGAAATGCAGCCGCCCCAGGTTGAGGGTAAACCCGCCAAGCCCAAGCGCTCCATACAGGTCTCCACCCTGCCGCCCATTCCGTGCACGATCACTGCACAAAGCAAGTGACATGCCAACGGCGCGGGTCCATGCATGGCCTAACACATAGGGCGGGAGGCGCGGCGCTACACCGCTTTGGCTAAATCCCGGCACCCACTGCACCCCCTATCAGGAGCGCCCCGTCAGCGTTATCCAACACTGCGAATGTGTAATCTCAGCTGATCCCCTTCTGTAAATCCCTAACACTCCAGATTATTCCCTCTGCCGCCACCGCGTTGCCCCGCAATTTCCGCGCCCCGCTCGTGCGCCTTGCCCCAAACCGTTCCCGGCACGCCCGGAACACCCCGTCCACAAACTCCCGGCTCCCGAGCACCGCCCCATCCGAAAAATACCGCACCCGGCACCGCAGCATCTTGCGTAATGCCACATCCCGGCTGTGCTCAAGTCGCGCCAACTCCGTCTCCACCACTTCCTGCTTCATGCCCTTTCTAACAACCTTCACTTCCAGACGCCCGTCGGCACCTCTAACTTCCTTCAATTGCTCCTCACCCTCATCCAACAACAGCATCCGGTAATCCTTGGACACCCTGCCCGCCCAATGCCGCGCGTCTGCCCCGTATCCCTTGTGGGCCATGAGCGCCCGCACCAGGCCCGCCCGCGCCTTCTTGCCATTCCCTCGCGGACCGCCCCCCATCGCCTCACCATAGCTGCTCCAGCGATAGTCCGCCGGGTCCGCCACCATCCCCGCCCTAACAGGATTCAGATCGATATAGGCCGCCATCGTCCGCGATGCCATCCCGTCTTCCACCAGCACACTTTTGAACCGCGATTCCCACAACGTCCCGGTCCGACCGTGTTGCGCATTGTGCCAGCGCGAAAAA
>Ga0194060_10003599_pt1 | contig 10915 bp, 9 predicted proteins | sample SepL225m_MetaG_FD_163427 | JGI IMG/M metagenome (GOLD analysis project Ga0194060, IMG submission 163427) | Anoxic zone freshwater microbial communities from boreal shield lake in IISD Experimental Lakes Area, Ontario, Canada - Sep2016-L222-5m | ecosystem: Environmental > Aquatic > Freshwater >... | reverse complement strand
GACGTGGAGTGGGGGCGATGAAATTATTGTCTCCAGATTGGATCACGATTCTAATGTGCGCCCATGGATTCAGGCTGCAGAAAGTGTTGGCGCTGTCGTTAAGTGGGCTGAATTTGATCTCGCTACTGGTGAAATGGAACCCGCTGTTATCGAATCCCTACTTACTTCTCGAACTAAATTAGTAGCGCTCACCGGAGCATCCAATGTCTTGGGGACGAGACCAAATTTGAAAGTCATATCAAAAAGTGTTCATAAAGTCGGCGCGCTTTTCTACGTGGATGGAGTTCATCTCACACCACATGCCCCGATAACCGTTGCCGACATCGGAGCCGATTTCTATGGCTTCTCTGCCTATAAAATATTTGGGCCACATTGCGCTGCCTTGGTGGCAGACCCAGCGCTGCTTGCCTCCATCAAGAATGACAAACTACTTCCTTCAACAGATGATGTTCCAGAACGATTTGAATTCGGAACTCTGCCTTATGAAATCATGGCTGGGGTAACTGCAGCAATCGATTTCATTGCGGGGATGGGTGGCAGTAAATCAACCGATCGTCGTGAACGAATTCTTACTTCCATGACCGAATGCGAAGAACATGAAACCGAATTGATCACCTATATGGAGTCAGGAATTTTAACTTTGCCAAAAATTCGTATATATAGCCGAGCAGAAAATCGGACTCCAACACTGTTCTTCGATTTCGAAGGAATTGATTCCGCTGATGTCTATCGATATCTAGCAACGAAGAAGATCAACGCCCCAGCAAGCAATTTTTATGCAATCGAATCCTGTTTGGCCCTTGGTCTGGGTTACGGTGGTGCGGTTCGTGCTGGTTTGGCTCCGTACTCAACTCGAGAAGATGTTGATCGTCTGCTCAACGCTCTGGCGGAAATGCCACGATAGTTTTTAACTTCGAAACTATGATTTCGTAACTCGATAGCTTTCCAGCGTGGGATCGGACGCGTAAGCGATTCGAACCCCAGCGCTCTTCGCTGCGCTTAAACCGTCCACTATGTCAGCGGTAATGGTTTCACCGGGAGCCAGCACGGCAACTCCGGGCGGGTACGGGGCGACCAAGTCGGCAGATACTCGGCCAATTGCTTCCTCCTTAGTGACAAATTCAGTCGCAGAAAAATAAGCTTGCCGCATAGACATGGCGACGATGGGCTTGACCGACCAACTCAGCGCTGTGGCACTATGGCGCGCAACTTCCTGCAATGAAGTCAGAATTGGAAGTAATGCGTTGGCCAGGATGTGGAACGTATCGACATCGTCAGCCAGAGTTGCCAAAAAGACCACCGTATCTCGATCTGCCATTTCGACCCGAACTTTTTTTTCAAGAAGTGCCTTTTCTATATCAATTCCTGAGGTACCCAATTGGTTTGCGCGTAAAACGATTTTGCACGGATCAAACCTTCCTTCTGGAAAATCTGATGGTGTGAGAAATATCGGAAGATCGAAATGTTCTTGAATGTCACTTTTAAATTGCGCAACCAACTCCAGGAGTCGACCCAATAATTCAGGGCCTCGACTTTGAAGCAGCGCCCGCACTCCATCGATGGATGCCAACGGGGCACCTGCTGGAGAAGTCGTATGAGTAGTTTCAAAACTTTGTTCGAGTCGGTCTCTATCTAAAAATTTTGTATTTGCCAAAAGTAAGGCAGATGCACTGTATCCAGGAAGTGATTTGTGGACACTGGTGATGAGAGCATCCGCTCCGATCGAGATAACATGCGGTGGTAATTCAGGATGAAATCCAAAATGCCCACCCCAAGCCGCATCAACAATCACCGGAATTTTATGGTCATGCGCCATGGATATCAGCGCTGGTAAATCTGACAAAGTGCCCAAGTAGCCAGGTTCTGTAAGTAAAAGAGCGATGGGTTTTTCCGGAAGTACTCGTTCAAGTTCGGTCACGGGAATTCCTATTGGCACTCCTGTGGCAACGTCTATCTCAGGAGAGAGCCAGAGTGGTTCAAGCCCGGCTAAAACTAGAGCTGACAAAATGGATCTATGCGCTGTTCTAGAAAGTGCGACTTTGTCACCGGGTTTTCCCAGTGCCAGCACGATGGCTTGGTTGGCATGAGTGGATCCACCGGTAGAAAATCTGGCCCAATCTGCGCCCCAAAGGCTTGCTGCCAATTTTTCCGAATGAGCCAACGTTTGATTGCTCAATTTAATTTCATCTAACCCGCCATATAACGGAACATCTGCATCGACGACCGCACCAAGGTCTGGATCTATTCGGCTGGTGCGCTGTTTATGTCCTGGGATTGTGAATGCAGTTCGACCTTCCTCTTGATAAGCAAGAAAAGCATTAAGCAATGGCGCTTGGTCACGTAATTCACCCATGGCTAATTCTTACGCATTTCTAGAGCCCAGGTAACCGTGCCTGCTCTGGAATTGCTGGTTGAAAGACCTAAACTATCGACCGTGATAAAGGTAGCGGCCAATAGCAATCTCCCCACCATGTTTTATGCAGTTTTCACACTTCTCTTCGGACTGGTCTGCGGTTCATTTAATAGCGTCCTGGTATTTCGGGTGCCGCTGGGGGCGAAGATATCGGGCAGATCTCAATGCACTTCGTGTGGCACCCAGATTGCCAATCGCGACAACGTTCCCATCTTTGGCTATCTCTTGTTACGTGGGAAATGCCGGAACTGCCAGGTAAGAATTTCACCTCGTTACTTGTATCTAGAAATCGCGACAGCAGTAGGCGCTTTTGTTCCCTTTTTGGCCTTCGATAGGTGGTTAGAAATATTGGCTTGGGAACTTTTTATTGTTCTGGGAATTGCGCTTGCCGCAATAGATTTCGAACATCATCGATTACCCGACCCATTGACTGGTTCGCTCTATCTTGGCGGCTTAGCGCTGATTTCGCTGGATGCGCTCACGCATCATCGTTCGCATCAACTCCATAATGCATTTATCGCCTCAGTTGCTCTTGGCGCTTTTTATTGGGCCGTGAGCGTCTTGTCTAAAGGTGGCATGGGAATGGGGGATGTAAAACTGGCTACATCAATCGGATTATTCACTGGATATATTTCTGGAACCACCGTGTATGTAGGTTCCATGTTGGGATTTGCCATGGGCAGCGTAGTTGGTGGGTATCTCATCCTGATGAAGAAAGCTTCTCGAAAATCTCCGCTTCCCTTCGGGCCGTTTATGTTGGCAGGGGCAGTCTTGGCCATTTGGATCACACCGATAGTCACTCATGTACGGGGACTTAGTTGATTACGGTCCGCCCTTTTCATGATTTCGAATTTGATCGCGCTTGTCAGATTCAAGAATTTACCGAACCCGAACAATGCGAGAAGTATCGAAGTCGTTTCGCTGATTCTGGACAATGGGCCGATCACTATTTCAACATCGCCATAGATGTAGATGGTGTTGCAGTCGGAGAGCTGCAAGTTCGCCATTGCCGACTTTCCATGCCACCTGGCACTGCAGAGATTGGAATCCGAATCCTTCCTGATTTCCAAGGCAGGGGAGTCGGTACCGAAGTTTTACACTTGTGCCGCGCCAAATTTTTTGACGAGGGATTTCACCGACTCTCTGGAGCCACCGATGTCACCAATCTGGGTATGGCGCGGGCTTTTGAAAAGGCAGGATGGAAATTCGAAGGCGTTTCTCGGGCCTTGATGCCAGGCACAGATGGAGTACCCCACGATTATCGGGTTTATGCCACCACCATTTGGGATGAAATGTAGTTGAACTTTCAACTACATTAGGTATAAAGTAGCGCCATGACCGCAAAAATGCCTGCTCTTTATATCGGCCACGGTGCCCCACCACTCTTGGAAGATCCCATTTGGAGCGGAGAACTGGCCAAGTGGTCGGCTGATTTACCCCGTCCTACAGCCATTCTGGTCATTAGCGCTCACTGGGAATCTGCACCGCTCACGCTTGGCGCGACAGACCCTGGCGTGGGTTTAATTTATGACTTTGGCGGTTTCGCTCCAAAGTATTACAACCTTCAGTATCGAAGTCCCGGCGCCCCCGATTTAGCAGCGAGAATAAAGGGACTTATGGGCGAGCCCGTTACCGAACAACCCAATCGTGGGTTGGATCATGGCGCCTACATTCCATTGATGAAGATGTATCCGGAAGCGGATATTCCTGTATTGCAAATGTCCATCCCCACACACAATCCAGAAAAGTTATTTGAGATCGGTCGCACACTTGCTCCACTTAGGGATGAAGGAGTTCTTATCATCGGAAGTGGCTTCCTAACGCACGGCTTGCAATTCTTGCGCGAGTTTCGAATCGAAGCAACGCCACCTGGGTGGAGTGTGGAATTCGATCTGTGGGCGAAAGAAGTTCTAGAACGTGGCGCAGTAGATGAGTTGATGGATTACAAGCGACTTGCACCTGGAATGCCGTATGCGCATCCCACTGTGGAACATTTCGCTCCAATATTTATCACTTTAGGAGCAGCTACTCAAGCAGATGTTGCTCCTGAAATGGCCATCGAAGGCTATTGGATGGGGCTAGCTAAGCGATCTTTTCAAGTTGCCTGAGTAAAACCGACCTAGAAAATCTTTTTTAAATTCAGAGAAGTTTCCTTCGATGATCTGCGCGCGCATCTGATCCACTAAGCGAACAATAAATCGTTCATTATGAATAGTGGCCAAAGTCGCCGCAAGAATTTCCTTGCCACGGAATAGATGATTGATATAGGCCCGGGTGTAATGCAAGCAGGTGTAACAATCACAATTTTCTTCAATCGGTTTAAATTGTCGTCGGTAAGGCGCATTAGAAATATTCACTCTTCCATCGAGAGTGAATACGGCGCTTGTTCGAGCTTGTCGAGACGGCGCCACGCAATCAAAAGTGTCTGCGCCATTTTCTACTCCAACGAATAGATCGTCGGGTTCGCCAATACCCAATAGGTGACGCGGTTTATCTGTAGGTAATTCTTCGGTCATCCAACCCAAGATTGTTCCAAGATTTTCTTTGTCTAGCGCTCCGCCTAAACCGAAGCCATCGAACTCAACTTGAGCACCTTCTACATCAACTTTCATCTCTGATAAATCGCGGGCAGCTTTTCTCCGTAGGTCCTCGTATTGAGCTCCTTGAAGCACCCCGAAAAGTGCCTGATAAGGTCGATGCGAGCGTTCAATAGTTTGGCGATGATGTTCTGCCAGACAACGCTGAGCCCATAAGCGAGTTCGTTCTAGCGATTTCTCTTGATATTTCCTAGTGTTGTGCAAAGTGGTGCATTCATCGAATGCGAACATGATATCCGCACCTAATTGATGCTGAACTTTCATAGAAATTTCTGGCGAAAATCGATGCATCGACCCATCTAAATGTGATTTAAAAGTCACACCATCATCATCGACGTGTGCGAGTCGCTCTTTCTTTTCAGCTATAACTTCATCAGAGCGAAAAGTATCTTCGCTCATAGCGATTACTTTTTTGAAACCTACGCCGAGAGATAAAACTTGAAAACCACCACTGTCGGTAAATGTTGGCCCAGGCCAATTCATGAACTTACCCAATCCACCTGCGTCATCGACGATGTCGGATCCGGGTTGCAGATAGAGATGGTAAGCATTTGCTAATAACGCTTGTGCTCCCAGCTCCTTCATGGATTCCGGGAGCACCGATTTAACTGTGGCTTTAGTTCCTACCGGAATGAATGCAGGCGTCTGAATCTGTCCGTGCGGAGTATGAATCGTTCCAGTTCGACCCAAACCAGCTCGCCCATCAGAGCGCTCAGGTAGGGAGGTGCCTACTGAAAAAGAAAAAATCGTTAGACGAGTTTTCCGGTTACGGCTATGACGTTCACGCCACCCACTTGAACCGCAATATCAACTTGGTCACCGGCGGCGCCAGGACAAGAGAGCGCCCACTTAAAGGTCGAGGTTGCGCCAACTGCGATCGGATCAAAGGGTGCACCAGCCAAATTGCTGTCGCCATCCAAAATATCGGAACATTCACCAGTTGGCGTAGAGCTGGCCACTATCAAACCGGAAAGATCCAAGGCCGCCTTTGAGCCGTTCTTCACGGTGATCGAAAAAGTTTCAAATTTTTGGTTAGCCGAATCGGTTTCACCTAGCGAGGACTTTGGGGTAAATGAGTTCAGTGGAGAGAGCGTGTATGCCGATCCATCAGCGGCCACAAGTGGGGTACCAAAAGTTCCAACATCTGCAGCTTTCGTACTATCGGTAACGACAGATTTGTCGCCTGAGGTAGATGAAGATGACCCAGAAGAGCCACAACCGCTCAGAGTCAGGGCTAAAGTCGCCGCGGCCGCAATTGCAAGAATCTCTTTTTTCATCGTGTGCCTCTCAAGTACATCTCGGTAATCAACCTGCTGATTTTAGCGGGTAACCCATGTGATATTAGATTTCCAAGTCTCCCATAAGAGGGTGGCAAATGCCCAAGCGCAGGTTATGATTCCCCGGTGGCAGTCAAAATTCGTAAGAGCCGTGAGCTCTCATCTTCCCGAGCAAGCACCGGTCCAATTGTCGGCAGAAGTCCGAAACAAATAGCCTGGACTCGCTTTAAGCGAAACAAGGTAGGCGTAGTTTCAGCAGTAATTAGCGTTGGCGTGATTGCTTTATCGCTTTTGGCCCCCATAGTGACTCGTATTCTCGGCGTGGATCCCAATACCCTCCACCTAGATGTGTTGGATGTCACTGGCGTACCCACTTTGCCGCACGCGGGAATAAGCATGGCCCACCCACTTGGCCTCATTCCAGGTACAGGTCGAGATCTGTTAGCCCAACTTCTTTACGGTTCCAGAATCTCGTTCATGGTGGCAATTTTGACCACTTCGCTCACCCTTTTTATCGGATTGGTATTAGGAATTGTTGGCGGTTACTTCCGCGGACGTGTCGATGCCATTCTGGGGCGAATAACCGACTTTTTACTCTCGTTCCCAGCCTTCTTCATGATCGTTGCGCTCAGTACCCCTATGGTGGATCGAATTCAGCAAGCCGGAATCGCCAAAGGCAATGGCGCTCGCATTGTTTTCTTGGTCTTTTTCCTTTCCTTCTTTGGCTGGCCTTACTTTTCACGCCTGATCCGTTCTCAGGCGATGAGCCTTCGAGAGCGGGATTTCGTGACAGCTGCGCAAGCCATGGGTGCTAGCAATCGACGCATTATTTTTCGTGAGCTGCTTCCCAATCTGTGGGCTCCAGTGATTGTCTTCGTTTCGCTCTCACTTCCGGGGTATTTGGCCGCCGAATCGGTGTATTCCTTTCTTGGCTTGGGTATTCAGCCGCCCGCCTCTACGTGGGGTATTTTGCTCTCCAATGCGACTCGCTTCGTCACCACTATGCCGCAATTTTTTATCATCGTGGCTGGTTCGCTAGTACTGGTCGTGCTTGCCTTTAACCTCACTGGTGATGCGCTTCGCGATGCTTTGGACCCTCGCAACGATAGATAGCGTTGAATTTAACCTCGGTACCGACCGTTAATAATTAATAAATCTTTGTTTCACAGGTATTTCCAGGGCTTTTGTCAAATGCGCGATTCTGGCGTTTTTGGCTTGCTTTATGAAACTTCTCACCTAATCGAAACCAACTCGTTATTAAATTCGCCTGCGTTATGGGTGTCAAACCCTTCTGTTAGGTGGTTTACTAAGCGTACTCGGGCTAGCCCTCACTGGCTCTCGCCCCTTTGCAGTTGTGACTGAAAGGAGTCAATCTATGAGCAGAAATACTGCTCGTCGTAAGGTTGTGGCATCGCTTGCAACCGTCGCGCTCGCAGCGACTGTCGCCATGGTGACAGGATCTGTTAGTGCAAGTGCGGCAACCAAGAAACTAACCCCACAAACTGGTGGAACGCTTACATTCTTGACGCACTCACCTCGTTTGGACCATTTAGATCCAACTCGTATCTACACTGGTCGCGATCTCGCATTTGAGACCGCTTACTTCGTTAGAACTTTGGTTTCCTTCAAGCACGTTGCTGGCCCAACCAGTACAAGTTTGGTTCCAGACTTAGCTACAAACACTGGCGTTCCAAGCAACAGTGCCAAGCAATGGCGCTTTACTCTTCGTCCAGGAAGCAAGTTCCAGGATGGCAAGGACATTACTTGCGCAGATGTTAAGTACGGTGTTTCACGCGTATTTGATCAGACTGTTCTTGGCGATGGACCTACCTACATGATCAACTGGTTGGATATTCCAGTAGACAAGAGCGGTTCTTCAATTTACCAAGGTCCATTCAGCTCATCAGCTGCTGGAATTGCTGCATTTGATAAGGCCGTTATCTGTTCTGCAGATAACCGCACAATTACCTTCAAATTGGGCATGTCCGTTGGTGACTTCAACTACCTCTTGACCTACCCAGTTGTATCTCCAGTACAGAAGGCACATGACCTTGGCGACAAGTATGACCTTTCACCTGAAGCAACCGGTCCATACATGATCAAGGAAAACACTTCTGCTCACTTGATGCTCGTCCGTAACCCAAACTGGAATAAGTCTTCGGATCCAATCCGTACCCCTTATCCAGATCAAATCCTGCTTAACTACGGATTAGATCAGCAAGTACAAGATCAGATTATTCTTTCTGACTCAGTTCCAAATGCAATGAGCTTCGATGCTCCTCTTCCTACCAACTTGAAGGCTTTCTTTGAAAGTTCAAGCTTCAAGGGTGGAAAGTTGAACGAAGACACTGCATTCGTTGGATACATCGCATTCAACGTCAAGAAGATGCCTTGCTTGCAAATCCGTGCAGCTATGTACTACGCACGTAACGCAAAGGCACTTTTGGATTATGCCGGTGGACCAACCTATAACGGTTCCTATGTCACTAGCTTGACTAGCCCGTTGAACACCATTGACTACGCAGCCAACGGCGTATGGGGTCCTCCAAATGCAGATTGGAAGCCAGAAGGAAACGTTGCTAAGGCTCAAGCACTCATGGACGAAGCAAAGACTGCTTGCCCAGCTGAGTACAAGAGAGTTACAACAACTGGTGTAACAATCGACGTTCGTCAGTCTTCAACTTTGACTGACACAATTCCAATCAACAAGGCAGCATTTGCTCGCGTTGGAATCGTTGTTAACTACAACCCAATCTCTGCTGGTTACTACCCAACAGTTATGAATGCATCTAAGCAAAATGACTTGTCCAACTCCGGTTGGTCACAAGACTGGCCAAATGCTTCAACTGTTATCCCTCCTCTATACACACCAGAAGGTGGCTTCGATCTTTCGCAGAACACTGGCGAAGCGATCTACGCTGCATTCCATGCTGGTGTAATGAAGGCAATTGGAACCTCAAACCGTGCCGCACAAGCAGCACAATGGAAGGCTCTTGATAAGCAAGCAGCTGCCCAGTTCTGGGTACTTCCAACTCTCGGTATCAAGACCCAAGTTGTTTGGGGTACCGGAGTTCAAGGCGCGTACTACTGGTTGCCACAAGGTGAGCCAGATTACGCAAAGCTTTGGGTTACCAAGTAGTCAACATCAGTAAATAGTTCAAAGATTAGGTAGGCGCTGGGGGTAAACTTCAGCGCCTACCCTTCTGTTTGGTAGTTATTTTCGAAAGCGCGTGGGTTCCATTCCCACCTAGATTGGAGAGCAGTCAGCAATGTTGACCTTTGTTTCACGGCGTCTGGTTTATGCCGCGATAACTCTCTTGATAGTTTCTATGGCGGTTTACGCCATCTTCGCAATTTTGCCTTTTGATCCAGCCGCTCTTACCTGTGGGCAGCACTGCACTGCGTTAGTTATTCGGGCCAATCGCATCAAATTAGGTTTCGATAAGCCGCTGTGGGAGCAGTACTGGATGTTCTTGCACGGCGTCTTCGCGGGAAGAACATATGGAGTTGGTTCAGCAGCTTTCCATTGCCCAGCCCCAGCTTTTGGTTATTCCTTCAACGACAATATGTGCGTCACCGAACTTCTTCAACAGAAATTACCTATCACCCTAAGCGTGGCGATTGGCGCCTTGATTTTGTGGCTGATCGTTGGAGTGGGTTTGGGAATCCTGGCCGCCCGATTTAAGGGACGTTGGCCAGATACCGCAAGCTCGGTTTTCGTTCTCTTTGGAACTTCACTTCCAGTATTCGTCACTGGTCTTTTCTTGCTCATCTGGGTCTCCATTAAATGGAAAATTATTCCGATCAGCTTCTTGGGTTACGTCTCGGTATTTAGCGATCCCATAGGCTTTGTAAAACTCTTTATTTTACCGTGGATAACTTTGGCATTTGCCTTTGCAGCTTTATATACGCGATTTACTCGGGCCTCAATCTTGGAGACTCTGGGTGAGGATTACATTCGTACCGCTCGCGCCAAAGGATTGTCCGAGAAAAAAGTCCTTCGAATTCACACCTTCCGGGCCGCGTTGGCTCCGATTGTTACTTTAGCTTCCCTGGATTTCGCCGGCCTCATCGGTGGTGCAATTTTGACCGAGACAATTTTCAATTTGCCGGGTATCGGTCAGTGGACTTTGCGCTCTGTCTATGAATTCAATTTACCCGTCGTGGTTTGTACCACTATTTTGGCTGCAGGAGTTGTCATTATTATGAACTTAATAGTCGATATGTTGTATGCGGTTCTAGATCCTAGGGTTCGTATCTGATGACTTCTTTGTTAGAAATTTCAAATCTTCGCGTTTCCTTTCCTACCGATGACGGTGACGTTCACGCAGTAGATAATCTCAGCCTCACCCTCAACGCAGGCGAAACTGTTGCCATTGTGGGCGAATCTGGTTCCGGTAAAACGGTTACTAGTTTGTCGGTGATGGGTCTACATAACCCCAGGTCAACAAAGTTATCTGGATCCATCAAGATTCCCGACGGTGATCAGGTAATTGATGTCGTCAACGATGACCCAGAAAAAGTTCGTAATATGCGCGGTCGCGTCATGTCGATGATTTTTCAAGATCCGATGTCTTCTTTGCATCCTTATTTTCGAATTGGAAAGCAATTAGCCGAAGCATATTTGG
>Ga0194060_10003597_pt1 | contig 10917 bp, 9 predicted proteins | sample SepL225m_MetaG_FD_163427 | JGI IMG/M metagenome (GOLD analysis project Ga0194060, IMG submission 163427) | Anoxic zone freshwater microbial communities from boreal shield lake in IISD Experimental Lakes Area, Ontario, Canada - Sep2016-L222-5m | ecosystem: Environmental > Aquatic > Freshwater >... | reverse complement strand
ACTGTGGCTTTCATCTAATTTGTTGAGCCATTTCAACAACATTTGTCAGCAACATTGCACGAGTCATCGGGCCGACACCTCCTGGCATAGGTGCAATCGCTGATGCAACCTTCGCAACTTCTGGGTGAACATCTCCCGATAGACCTTCATTAGTGCGGGTAATTCCAACATCCAAAACAACTACTCCTGGCTTAATCATCTCTGATCTTAGAAAATGAGCACTTCCAATAGCAGCGACAATTATGTCGGCCCGTTTGGTATGTGAAATTACATTTAAAGTTTTGGTGTGCGTAATTGTTACAGTCGCATCACTGCCACGTTGCGAGAGTAGTAAAGCAAGTGGTCGTCCTACGGTTAAGCCTCGCCCCATTACTACAACTTCTTTTCCTACAGTTGATATTGAATTTCGCTTTAGCAACTCCAAGATGCCACGTGGAGTGCATGGAAGGGGAGCTTGTTCGCCAATTACTAATTTTCCTAGATTCAAAGGATGTAACCCATCAGCGTCTTTGCTTGGGTCAATACTTTCTAATATGAGGTTTGTGTTAATTCCTTTTGGAACTGGAAGTTGCACAATATATCCAGTGCACTCTTTGCTGCCGTTCAAATCCTTAATTGCTGAAAGTACATCGTTCTGTGTTGCCGATGCGGGTAAATCAATTCGAATTGAATTAATTCCTACCTCGGCACAGTCCTTATGTTTTCCGCCAACATAAGAATGTGATCCTGGATCGTCACCGACCAAAATAGTTCCAAGTCCTGGTTTATTTGGCAGAGTTGCAACAATTTTGCGTAACTCTTCCTTGATAATTTCAGCGGTCGCTTTACCGTCAAGAATTGTTGCGCTCATATTGCAATCCTATCGAGAAGAGTTATGCATGTGAAAAATGACGGACTCCAGTGAAGAACATTGCTATCCCTGCGCTATTGGCGGCTGCAATTACTTCGTCATCCCGCACGCTTCCACCTGGTGCTACTACGGCAGTGATCCCCGCCGCTGTCAGGATTTCAAGCCCATCTGCAAATGGAAAGAAGGCGTCACTTGAGGCGACTGAACCATTTGCACGATCTCCAGCACGATCGACTGCAAGTTTTGCACTATCCACGCGATTTACCTGACCCATGCCAACTCCAACAGATGCCCCATTTTTAGCCAGAAAAATTGCATTACTTTTAACGGCGCGAATACTTCGCCAGGCAAACTCTAAATCCCGCATAACTTGTGCGCTTACTTCGCCGCCAGCAACTTGTTGCCAATTAGTAATGGAATCACCACTTGCATCGACCTGGTCCGTACTTTGAATTAGTGCTCCCCCGGAAATTGTCCGAATTTCTTCCTTCGAAATTTTGTAATCAGAAATTTCTAATATCCGAATCGAAGGTTTCTTAGCGAGAATTTCTATTGCACCGCTCTCATAACCTGGCGCGATAACAACTTCAGTGAAGATTTCGCTTAGCGCAGTAGCCATTGCCTTTGATACGAAGCGGTTTGTAGCAACAACTCCTCCGAATGCAGAAACGGGATCACAGGCATGTGCTGCGGCATGTGCACTTGCAATATCTTCAGCAATCGCAATTCCACAAGGATTAGCATGTTTAATAATTGCAACGCAAGGCTCGCTATGGTCATAGGCAGCACGGAGAGCTGCATCAGCATCAGTGTAATTATTGAAAGACATCTCTTTGCCATGGTGTTGTTTAGCGCCACTTATTCCAATTGGTGTTGATGAATCTAAATAAACACTTGCAGCTTGGTGCGGATTTTCCCCATATCTAAGATCTGAAATTTTCGTCCAAACTTTGGCACGCCAATCGTTCTGTCCCAATTCTTGGGCCAACCATTCCGAAATAGCAATGTCATATTCGGCAGTCTTACGATAAGTAGCAAGTGCTAATTGCATACGCTCTCGCTGAGTGAAGCCACCGTTATTCAGCGCTTCATTTAACAATTTGTATTGGGAAGGATCTGAAATAACAGCAACTGAGTTGTGATTCTTAGCGGCGCCTCGGAGCATACTTGGACCTCCGATATCAATCTGTTCTATACACTCTTCGAATTTTGCGCCACTCGCAATGGTTTCGGTAAATGGATAGAGGTTAATTACAACCAGATCAAATGGTGCGATATTTAGTGCAGCTAGTTGTGATAAATGTTCAGGGTCACTCTGATCAGCCAAAATTCCACCATGAATTCTTGGATGCAAGGTCTTTACTCTTCCACCAAGCATCTCTGGAAAGCCGGTGTACTCCTCGACTGAGATAACTTTTATACCGGCTTCGCGCAATGTCTTGGCGGTTGAGCCCGTTGAAAGTATTTCTATTCCATTTTTTTCAAGGGACTTACCAAGTTCAACTAAGCCAGTCTTGTCATAAACACTGACGAGCGCTCTAGATATTTTCTTACGATTCATGTCAACCGTCCTGGAAATCCACTGGAGCTAAGGTTTTGAAGGGTCTCGACTATGAGAGCTCGTTCCACAATCTTAATGCGTTCATGCAGGGTCACCTCATCATCTTCGGGAAGAACTTCAACTTCCTTCTGCACGATTATTTGACCAGTATCAATACCAGCATCGACCCAGTGCACCGTAGAGCCACTCTTCTCCACCCCTGCGAGTAAGGCATCTCTGACGCCATGTGCTCCAGGAAAATTTGGAAGTAGTGCAGGATGGGTATTAATCGTGGCAAATCTCTCGACGAATTCTGAATTTAGAATTCGCATGAAGCCAACACTTACGACTAAATCTGGCGCAAGTGAAACGACATAATCAAAGAGTTCCCTATTCCAAGAATCCCTATCGTTATTCATTGGCAAATACCTTGCGGGAATTCCAGCAGTTGTTGCACGATCGAGTGCTTGGGAATCTTTATCTGAAATAAGCGCCAAAATTTCAACATCCAAACCTTGCTCTGCTTTTGCATCGATAATCGCCTGAGCTAGTGCACCGCTGCCAGAAGCCAATAAAACGATCCGCATTTATAGCTCGCTCTTATGAGCTCTTATTACTTTAAGAAATTTAGGGAGGTACAAACCAATAATTAGCGCTATCGCTTGAATTGTTGCAAAAATCGCGGGCAACTTCCACCAACCGATACCAACTGGACTCATATCCTGTGTTAAAAGTTTCCCACCTGCGAAATGTGACATTAGCGCCAATAGAATTATTAGCGGTGCTACTGATTTTATAATTTCACTTTGGCGATCCTGGAACGAATTAAACGTTCTAAATATTGCGGCTTGATTCACAAGAACAATTAAAATCCCTGCAACTAAAGTTATTAGCAGTAGCGGATGCTCGGAAGTTGGGAGCGCTCCTAGTATTGGAATTGCTGGTAGCGAATTAATATCGATATTAGTTGGCGCAATCTGCGTCCCCTGTCCTAAGGAAAATCCGGCTCCGAATACATATGAGATTCCGGAGAGCACGATATTAGGCAGGTATAGCAACTGCAATAAGGTGAAGAGAACTCCACCCATAATTCCAGGCTGAATGACAATTGCAAGTGATTTAACTATTTCAAAATGTAGCGCAAGTGAAACTGCAATAAGAATTGCTACTAAACCAATTAAAGCTAAGAATGAGTAGGAGAGTAATTTAAAGCGTGCAAAAAATCGGGCCTGAAAGTCAATGGTTGCGCTAGCGGAGATTACTAGAACAAAAATTGGCGTTAGTATCAAATTTGGCCTGATATTTGCGCTCTGCGATAGAGCCGAAGCAATAGTTGCAATTATGGTGTACCAAAAGATTAAAAATGATCTAGCGGCCCGTGGATTATTAAGGAATTCACTCGCCCGGGTAAAGCCATTTCTTATTGCGAGCCAAGGAAATATCAGAGCGCCTATTGGTAGATAAGTTAACGCACCATTTGCGAAGGCGGATGTAATGGCTAATTTAAAGGGAATTAGATGGCTGCCGAGCCACATCCAGATGGCAGCGCGAATCGGATCAGATGTATTTCCGGTTGCACTTCCTGCAGTGGACCATGCGAGAAGTGCAATAAAACTAAGAGGTAAAAGTGTTAAGGCCACACTGCGCAGCGCCTGTTGAAAAGTTACCAGCAGGATGCGGCCCAAGTTAGTTAACCCTTTTTATTATTTAATATAGTGCGCATTAATTGCGCAGCTTCACTTGGTGTTTTGCCAACACTTACACCAACGGCTTCAAGTGCGCTCTGTTTAGCAGCAGCCGTACCAGATGAACCGGAGACAATTGCACCCGCATGTCCCATGGTTTTTCCTTCGGGGGCGGTAAATCCAGCGACATAACCAACAACGGGTTTAGTTACATATTCTGCAATAAATGCTGCAGCGCGCTCTTCGGCATCTCCACCAATTTCACCAATCATTACAATCGCATCTGTATCAGGATCATCTTGAAATGCCCGCAGACAATCAATATGCGTTGTTCCAATTATGGGATCGCCACCAATGCCAACTGCGGTACTAATGCCAAAATCACGTAGTTCGTACATCATTTGATAAGTCAACGTTCCAGATTTAGATACAAGCCCAATTCTTCCAGAGCCAGTTATGTCTGCTGGAATAATTCCAAGATTAGATTTTCCGGGGCTTATTAAGCCTGGACAATTTGGACCAATCAAGCGAGTAGTTCCCTTTGATACTGCATAAGCATAGAAAGCGGCGGAATCATGAACTGGAATTCCTTCAGTAATAACTACAACTAATGGTAATTTCGCATCAATTGCATCTATCACAGCTGCCTTTGCAAACTTGGGTGGCACGAAGACAACAGATGCATTTGCACCAGTTGCTGCAACTGCTTCAGAAACGCTATTAAAAACTGGCAGCGTCACTCCCTCAATTTCAACGCTCTTACCACCTTTACCAGGGGTAACGCCGCCAACAATCTTGGTTCCAGATTTAATCATTCGCGCAGTGTGTTTTGTACCTTCAGATCCAGTCATTCCCTGTACTAGGACTTTGGTATTTTCATTAATAAAGATCGCCATTACTTTGCCGCCAATTCTGCGGCGCGCGCTGCTGCGCCATCCATAGTGTCAACTTGCTGAATAAGTGGGTGAGCCGCTTCATTTAATATCCGACGACCTTCCAGAACATTATTTCCATCAAGTCGAACAACTATTGGCTTATTAGCTTTATCGCCAAGCATTTCTAGCGCCTGCACAATTCCATTTGCAACCGCATCGCAGGCAGTAATTCCACCAAAGACATTAACAAATACGCTACGAACATCGGGATCTCCAAGAATAATGCCGAGACCATCCGCCATAACTTGAGCTGATGCGCCGCCACCAATATCTAAAAAGTTTGCTGGCTTCACTCCAAATTTTTCACCCGCATAAGCAACAACATCGAGTGTGCTCATTACAAGTCCGGCGCCATTTCCAATAATTCCGACTTGGCCATCCAACTTCACGTAATTCAAATTCTTCGCTTTAGCGGCTGCTTCTAGTGGATTGGCAGAAGCATGATCAATAAGCGCTTCATGGTCTGGGTGTCGGAAATCCGCACTGTCATCTAAAGTTACCTTGCCATCGAGTGCAATAACTTTTCCATCACTTGTCTTAACAAGCGGATTGATCTCCATCAATGTGGCATCTTCTGCAACAAAAGCCGCCCACAATTTGAGCAGAACATCTGTAACTTGATCGACCACTTCAGTTGGGAATTGGCCGGCTAAAACTATTTCGCGAGCGCGCTCTTTGGAGATTCCCACGTTTGGATCGATTCCAATTCTCGCTAATTTCTCTGGCGTCTTATGGGCAACTTCTTCAATCTCCATACCTCCGGCAACTGATGCCATTACAAGGAAATTCCGATTTGCTCGGTCTAGCAAAATTGCTAAGTAATATTCAGCTTCAATTGGCGCGGCTTGCGCAATCATTACCTTATTTACAATGTGACCCTTAATATCCATTCCAAGAATTGCTGCGGCTTTCTCTTTAGCATCGCCGGCACTTTCTGCAAGTTTCACGCCACCAGCTTTTCCGCGGCCACCAACTTTTACTTGTGCCTTAACGACCACTCGTCCGCCCATTGATGTTGCTGCGGCTTCTGCTTCCTCGGGTGTGTAGGCAACTGCGCCACCTAGAACCGGAACGCCATGTGCTTCGAAAAGATCTCGAGCTTGATACTCAAAGAGATCCACTGGTTACCCCATTCGTTATAAATTACTAAATTTTGCCTCTGCGAATAAGCGAAATCTTAGTGGTTAATTAGAGCTTCTCTACCGGCGCATAACGAAGCAGCAACCGCTTTTCGCCAAGTGAACCAAAATTAATCGTCGCCTCGGCACGATCCCCTTCGCCGATGACAGCAGTAACGCTGCCTAATCCAAATGTGTCATGTGACACACGATCTCCTATTTGAAGGACCATAGTCGAAGATGCTTTTCGACCCGTTGCCCGAGGGGCTGGCGTGAAATGTGATGTCTTTAAAATGCTAGCCCGTGATGGCGCAGGTGCATGTTCATTCCATTCAATTACATCATCTGGAATTTCTGCGAGAAAACGTGAGGCTGGATTATATGTTGGTGCACCCCATGAACTTCGATATTCAGATCTTGAAATATATAACCGAGTACGTGCTCGAGTTAAACCAACATAAGCTAAACGACGTTCCTCTTCAATCTCTTTTGGATCTCCCAAAGTTCTAGAGTGTGGAAAAATTCCTTCCTCCATTCCGGTTAAAAACACCGTTGGAAATTCCAGACCTTTTGCGGTGTGTAGTGTCATTAAAGTAACTACGCCACCGTGATCTTCGCCATCAGGAATCTGATCTGAATCTGCAACAAGTGAGACATTCTCCAGAAAACCTAGAAGTGAAATCTCTTCGCCCTCCTCAACTTCACCCTCTTCATATTCGACAGCTACTGAGATCAATTCCTGCAGATTCTCAATTCGTGATTCATCCTGCAAATCATCACTCTTCTCAAGTTCTAGTAGCAATCCTGATTGCTCTAAGACTGCTTGAGCGATTACCGAGGGCCGAGTTTTTGCTTCAACCAAGAATGTCAAAGAGGTAATTAGATGCACAAAATCATTTATTGCAGCTATCGACCGCGTTGGAATATTAGGAACTTCAGGCGCACGATTTAGCGCGCGCCAAAAAGAAATTCCAGATTCCCTGGCAAATAAATCCACAGTGTCTAAGGCGCGATCTCCTATTCCACGTTTTGGAGTATTAATAATTCTGCGAAGCGAAATTTCATCCTCGGAATTCACTAATACCCGGAGATATGCCAAGAAATCTTTTACCTCTTTGCGTTCATAGAAACGCACTCCACCAACGACTTTGTAGGGAATTGCCGAGCGCAAGAAAACCTCTTCAAAGACGCGAGATTGGGCATTTGTCCGATAGAAAATCGCGGTATCACCTGGTTGCGAAACACTCTCCTGTCGCAGCTTCCCAATCTCAGAGACGATATGGTCGGCTTCATCATGTTCGCTCTCAGCAACGTAGCCAGTAATTTTGGAACCTGAGCCGGCTTCTGACCAGAGATTCTTTGCCTTACGTCCCTCGTTATTTGAAATAACGGAATTTGCTGCAGTTAAAATATTCTGAGTAGAACGATAATTTTGTTCAAGCAGAATAGTTTTTGCACTTGGATAATCTGCTTCAAATTGCAGAATGTTTCGAATGTTTGCGCCTCGAAATGCATAAATTGATTGATCCGCATCGCCAACTACACATAGTTCGGCAAGGGGAATGCCCTCTCCTTCAACTCCCACAAGTTCTTTAATCAGCATGTATTGGGCGTGATTTGTATCTTGATATTCATCGACCAGAACATGCCTAAAGCGCGAGCGATACCGTTCTCGACTCTCAGGATTGCGTTGCAAAATCTCAACTGTTCTTCCAATCAAATCATCGAAATCCATTGCATTGGCACTAGCCAGACGCTTTTGATAGTGCGCAAATATTTCAGCAACAATCTCATTAAATTGATTATCTGTAGTTTGTACGAAATCTGCCGGACCTTGGAGTTCATTCTTCGCCTGCGAAATTAGCCCTGCTACGGCCCTTGGTGCATAGCGTTTTATATCTAAATTCATGTCCTTCATTATTAAAGTTATTAGTCGCAAACTATCTGATGAATCATAAATAGTGAAGGAATTTGAGTAGCCAAGCTTGGCTGCTTCTTGTCGCAGAATTCGAACGCAAGCTGAGTGGAATGTTGAAACCCACATTGATTTAGCGCTATCGCCAACTAAATCTGCGACTCGCTCCTTCATCTCTGCTGCGGCCTTATTTGTGAAAGTAATTGCTAATACTTCGTAAGGTCGCACATTGCGTTCGGCTAATAAATAAGCGATTCGCCTTGTTAATACTCGAGTCTTTCCAGAGCCAGCGCCTGCAACAACTAAAAGTGGTGAACCTTGGTGGATGACAGCAGCTTGCTGTTGTGGGTTTAGCCCATCTACTAATTGCTCTGCTGACATGAGTCGGAGTCTAACGACTCACATAAACTGCTTTCTTTCCCGAGTTCACCTAAGATTGCCCAATGCCTCCATTAGATGATTCTGAGATCGAACGCGTTCTAGTTGTTACCGCTCACCCCGATGACCTCGATTTTGGGGCTGCTGGAACCATCGCACAATGGACTGCAAAGGGAATCGAAGTTTCCTATTGCATCTGTACAAATGGCGACCAAGGCGGAGAAGACCCAACTGTTCCTCGGGAAGATATGCCGAAGATTCGCCAGAAAGAACAGCGAGATGCTGGAAAAATTGTAGGGGTAACAAATATTGAGTTCTTAAATCACCGAGATGGTTGGTTAGTCCCAACAATTGAATTGCGTAAGCAAATCGTCCGTGAAATCAGAAAATCTAAACCACAACGATTGCTTATTCAGAGTCCAGAGCGAAATTGGGACCGCTTATTTTCAAGTCACCCAGATCATATGGCTGCAGGTGAAGCGGCAATCCAAGCGGTTTACCCAGATGCCAGAAATCCATTTGCCTTTGAAGATTTACTAAAAGAAGAAGGCCTAGAGCCTTGGCATGTGCGCGAAGTTTGGGTGATGTCACATCACTCCCCAGATCACTTTATTGATGTAACAGATACCTTCGATAAGAAGATTGCAGCGCTTCATGCCCATGTAAGTCAGACTGCTCATAATCCAAACTTGGAGAAGATGGTTAGAGAATGGGGCGAGCGGAACGCCAAAGCAAATGGCTTAGCCGAGGGAAGAGTTGCTGAAATATTTAGAATTGTTTCCAGCGATTAATTAACGTGAGGTTGCCTTTTCGATTGCAATTGGTTGATTTGGAACTCCACCACCTGCTGGATTGGAATTATCAGAACCAAGCGCGGCGATAGCTTTAACAATTTCTAGCCCTTTAATTACTTTTCCCCAGAGCGAGTAATTCGGTCCAAGGCCTGAGTTATCTTCATAAACAATAAAGAATTGGCTTCCACCTGTATTTGGACGTCCAGAGTTCGCCATTGCAACTGATCCCGCTGGGTAAAAATTCCCAGTCCCGGTTGGAAGATTCTCATCTGGAACTTGCCATGGTGGTCCCCCAGAACCAGATGCAGATGGATCTCCGCATTGGAGAACGAAAATTCCGGTTGTTGTAACTCGGTGACATGGCGACTTATCAAAATAACCTTTATTGGCTAAGTAATCCATGGAAATTACAGTTAGTGGCGCGTTAACTCCATCAGCTGCAATTTGAATCTCTCCGCAATTAGTTTTAAGCGTAATTATCTTATTTACATGCGGCTTGTTAACTGAAGGTACGGGAAGCCGCATTGGCGTATGTCCGACAGCGCTAGTGCCCTTGCAGAGAGACAAACTCTTTGAAGTCAGGCTAGCTTTCTTGTTCTTCTTCGATTTGCTACCAGCGTTTGCAGGTGTTGAAATTAAAATAGAAGCAATTAGCGTTGCAACAATTACAACTGTCGTAGATCGCTTCACTTTAATCACACTTCCTTCGCTTAAAATTATTCCCACTCGATAGTTCCAGGTGGTTTTGATGTTACATCCAGAACTACTCTATTTACTTCTCGAACCTCATTTGTAATTCGGGTTGAAATCTTCTCCAATACTTCGTATGGGATTCGACTCCAATCCGCAGTCATTGCATCTTCTGATGAGACTGGCCGAAGAACAATTGGATGGCCATAAGTTCTGCCATCTCCTTGCACTCCAACACTTCTTACATCAGCCAATAAAACAACTGGACATTGCCAAATTATCCGATCTAATTGCGCAATACGCAATTCAACTCGAGCAATTGCATCCGCTTTTCGCAATATTCTAAGTCTATTCTCAGTTACCTCGCCAACAATGCGAATCGCAAGACCTGGACCTGGGAATGGTTGACGCCAAATAATTTCCTCCGGAAGCCCCATTGATAAACCCGCGTAACGGACTTCATCTTTAAATAAAGTTCGGAGTGGTTCAATTAATTTAAATTGAAGATCATCAGGCAGACCACCAACATTATGGTGCGACTTAATATTTGCTGCGCCCTCACCGCCGCCAGATTCAACTACATCTGGATACAAAGTTCCTTGCACGAGAAAATCGATTGGTTCGGTTGCGGAAATTTCCCGAGCCGCTGCTTCAAATACTCGAATAAATTCAGCGCCGATAATTTTGCGTTTTGCTTCTGGATCAGTAATCCCAGCAAGAGCAGTTAAAAAACGTTCCTTGGCATCCACTACTTTCAAAGTTACGCCAGTTGATGCTACAAAATCACGCTCGACTTGTTCAGCTTCACCTTCGCGTAGTAATCCATGATCAACAAAAACGCAGGTTAGTTGTGAACCAATTGCCTTCTGCACAATTGCTGCGGCAACTGCCGAATCGACGCCACCAGATAGTCCGCAAAGTACTCGCCCTTTACCCACTAAGGCCTTAATTTTTTCAACTTCATCGTTAACAATATTTTCAGAATTCCAAGTTGGTTTACATCCAACGATAT
>Ga0194060_10003596_pt1 | contig 10919 bp, 9 predicted proteins | sample SepL225m_MetaG_FD_163427 | JGI IMG/M metagenome (GOLD analysis project Ga0194060, IMG submission 163427) | Anoxic zone freshwater microbial communities from boreal shield lake in IISD Experimental Lakes Area, Ontario, Canada - Sep2016-L222-5m | ecosystem: Environmental > Aquatic > Freshwater >... | reverse complement strand
AAACCACTGTCCGGCAGAGCTGCATAAATTGACCATCGCAGACCGGGCTTATCTCGCCGATAACAATATCTCCCTTTTCGAGCCTGCGGTCCGTCGGCTCATGCATCTCGTCATTATGCTTCCCTGAGCCAAGCAGAATAAATATGTCGTCGGCGCCGGCAACGCGCATGGCAAACTCCAGTTCGGCTACCAGCTCATATTCGCGAATGCCGACGCGGACGCCCCGTACAAAAGCCTCGGATGCCGCATCAGCAATTCTGGCGGTTTTCCTGATAGTATCCAGTTCCTTGTCCGTTTTTTCCTGAGCAATCTGTTCAATCAGGTCGTCGGCCGCAATTATTTCGATGCTCCCCGCAATTGCGGCGGAAACCTCTAACGGTATTTCGCCGGAGCCGGCTAACCCAACTTTTCCCTTAATGCCCGATTTCCGTATCCGCCGGATCAAGTCTGCTGCAAATGCCGAACTCCCTTGGACGTCTTGTATCCAGCTCTGTTCGCCAACTCTCACGGCATCCCAGGCCGGATAAATCAAGAGCGATACTTCCCCGCTCGGCAGCACGAGCGCCGCATTGTATGGCCCGAAGGGCTTGAATTCCGCAAAGTAATGCAGATAGCTGGGGCGCAGAATACTGCAGGTTCCATCAGAAAAAATAATCAAACCCCGCAGCCCCTGTTCCTCCATCAGCCGGAGTGTTTCCGTTAATTTCCTGTTCCTCTGTGCCATCGTCTCGTTGCCCCTCACTATTTTGTACCTTTGCTCAACAGATTTACTGATGAGACAGACGAGAGAAAGAAAAAGCCTCAGCGCCGGCAATTCTTCCCATTACTGCCCCCCTGACTAACCCCGTGCCGCTGGGATAGTTGTGATAGAAGAATCCGCCGGTGATCTCGCCCACTGCATAGAGCCCCTTGATAGGCCGATCGGCTGTGTCGATTACCTGCGATTTCTCGTTTGCCTTCAACCCGCCATAGGTCATCGTCAGTCCGCATACGACGGCATAAGCCTGATAGGGAGGCGTATCGACCTTTTGCGCCCAGTTGGTCTTATCCGGATTCAGTCCCCTGGTACGCCGATCATCGCGCTTATACATAAGGAACGGCTTATCTTCATTCACGATCGCGGCATTGTAGGCAGCTACAGTTTTCAAGAACTTCCCCACGTTGATATCCAATGCCTCGGCAAGTTCTTCCAGGGATCCGCATTCGACCTTTTCCACGTTTTGGTAGGTCGATCTCAACAGTGGAATTGCTTTCGCGTCAAATATTTGGAAGGCAACCCCTCCCGGCTGTTTTGCGATTTCTTTGCCGAACTTGGCATAGGTAAAGACTTGCAGGTCTTCCCCCTCGTCCACAAATCGTTCCCCCTCGCGGTTCACCATAATGCAATAGGGGTAGGAATACCGTTCCGATCCCCCGGACGCCGCTTCGATCATCGGCGAGTCCTCACTGACAACGGAGGCGTGACATCCACCCCAATGGCCGGCCAGTTGGGCGCCCATGTCGATTGCCATTTTTAATCCATCCCCCGTATCATAACGGGTTCCCCGCAGTTTCACGAGGTCCCAATTTTCACCCAGATAACGTCTTCTCCAGGCAGGGTTCGCCTGAAAACCGCCGCAGGCAAGAATTACACTCTTGGCATCGATCTGGATCAAACCTTCCAACGCGCTGACCACGACACCACATACCTTTCCTTGAGCGTCCATAATGAGCGACCGCGCTGCCGTTTCATACATAACTTCGATGTTCTGCTTCTCGACGATCCCATAGAGCTGCTCAACCAGGCCTTCACCACTACCCAGGGCCCGCAGCGGTATCTGGCCGGCGGACCAGAGCAGCTTGTCGCCGATTTTGGCCACATGCAGAGGATTGAGCTCCCATTGCAGCCCCTGTTCCTTCATCCAGGTCACCGTCTCCAGAGACCGGTCGACAAAAATCTCGGTCAGCGTCCGGTTGGACAACCCTTCGGAGAGCTTGATGACCTTGTTGTAAAAATCATCCTTGGAATATGGTTCGATCTCGATCTCTCCCTTGGGCAGCTGCGCTCCCTCCAGCAGAGGCAGATAATCCTTCGTCCCCTCGGTGGCAACGCGAAACAGCGCCTCCGAATGCCGGCTATTGCCGCCGCGCGCTTTTTGCGGCGCTTTTTCTATGATCAATACGTGCGCCCCTCTGTTTTTCGCCTCCAGGGCCGCCACCAAACCGGCGTTTCCGCCTCCAATGACTGCAATGTCACACCGTATTTTTTTCACCACATCCATAATTCTTCTCCTTTCGATCATTACCCTGCTGCAAAGGCGCTTATTGATTTTTTTCCGCTGTTTCGATTAAAAAAGCGATCCGATGCCCCGAATAGGTGATATATTCCTGCATGGTTTCAGCAGCCTGGGGAAAGTTTTTCGCTTTGATATATTTGAGGATCTTTTTCTTGCCCGCCAGTACCTTGCGAGTATGCTCCGATGGACTTTCAAACTTGGACAGAAATTGCCTCCACACGTCCAGCAGGGCGTTGTTCAGCAGGATAAAGACGGGATTCTTGGCGCCGCGAGCAATCAGTTGATGAAAATAAATATTCGCTTCTCTGGTGGGCACGCCAGTTTTCAACTTCTTCTCGATATCCCGGATACATTCATCCAGCTCCCGGATGTCCTCTGCGATTGCGCGTTCCATAAAATATTTCAGATTAATCATTCCGATTTCAAGCCTGGCCTCGGTAAGCTGACTGATCGTAATATCCCCCAGCCGCAAGATATCCGAAAATGCTGCCGTCAATTGCTCTATGCCGGCGCTGGCAATATAACTGCCCGATTGGATTCCATAGCGAGTTACCAGAATTCCCGAGGATTCCAGGATGCGGAATCCTTCGCGCAAGGATAGCCTGCCCACCCCAAGGGCCTTGGACAGCTCCCGTTCGCTGGGAAGCTTTTCGCCGGGTTTTAGTTTTCCACTGAGAATCAGGTTTTTTATCTGCTCCGCCACCTGTTGAGATACGCGGGTAGCTTTTACTGAAGAGAAGTCTAAGGCATTCACCGGAATAATCACCCATCCTTAACGGCTTTTGATGGTACTACCATATTATATGTATTTACCAATATCAACTGATAAATCAAAAAACATTTTTTTCTTGACAGGCACGGAACATGTCCTTACAAGGAACGCATGACTGACGCCATCTCCGCATATCTTGTTTCCTATGGCATCGCGCTCACCTACGATGACCTGCCTCCTGAGGTAATAGGACGGGCAAAGCAGCTTCTTATCGATACCCTCGGCTGTGGCGTCGGCGGCTCTGTCAGCGAAACGGGAAGGATTGTCCGCACGGTGGCAGAGAGGGTATGCCCTCAGGATGGCTGCGCCACCATTCTTGGGAGCGGCAGGCAGTCCACCCCTGAATTGGCGGCCTTCGCCAATGGCGCCATGATGCGCTACCTGGACTGCAATGACGGCTTTTTCGCACGGGGCGGAGGGGGTCATCCCAGCGACAACTTCGCCCCGGTGCTCGCCTGCGGCGAAGCCATCCACGCCAACGGGAAAGAATTTCTCGTTGCCTCCGTCCTTGCCTATGAAGTGTTCTGCCGCTTGCAGGACCAGCTTGACCTCAATTCCCGAGGTTTCGACCAGGCAGTCATCGGCGTCATCTCGTCGGCACTGGGAGTGTCGAAAATCCTCGGTTTATCCCCGGAGCAGTTTATGCAGGCCATCAACCTGGCTGTCGCTCCCAACATCTCACTACTGCAAACCCGGCGCGGTGAAGTATCCATGTGGAAAGGCTGTGCTGTTGCCAATGCCGCCCGGAACGCAATTTTTGCGGCCCTCCTTGCCAAAGAGGGCATGTCCGGCCCCAGCCCCATCTTTGCGGGACGTGCGGGTTTTATGCATGCGGTCAGCGGTTTCTTCCAACTGGAAAAATTCGGTGGTCATGGACAACCATTTCGCATTATGGAAGTCTCAATCAAGCGATACCCTTGCGGCAAGTTCGCCCAGACTGCCATAGATGCCGCTATCAAGCTGCGGGCCAGGATACCGAGCATAGACGAAATCTGCCGGATACACATCGGAACCTCTGCGCAGGGGAAAAACAGCATGGCCGGCGATGCCGAGCGGTGGCATCCGGAAACTCGGGAAACCGCCGACCACAGCATCCCTTATGTGGTCGCGGTAGCCCTGCTATACGGCGCAGTGGAAGTGGAGCACTTTTCCGATCATTGCCGGCAGGATCAGCGGCTCCTTGAACTCATCGGGAAAATAACCGTTGCTGAAACAGACGAGTGCAACAACTTATATCCGGAAGCCAGTGCCAACCGGGTGGACATCATTACCGCAGCGGGTGAGACATTCTCTGAGCTCGCACAATATCACCGCGGTCATTATCTTAATTTCCCCACGGACGCAGAAATCGAGGAGAAATTTCATGCCCTGGCCGGGGATGTGCTCTCCCGCGAGCGCAGACAGCAGGCCCTTGCTGCCCTGTGGAATCTTGAACAAATCGATGATGTCGGTAAGGTGATGAATTTCTTTACCCCCTAAAGCGCACATTCGGACGGAGGTTTCTCCATGGAGAAGATCACGGCAAAAGTAGCGGAATTCATCAGCAGTTCCACCTATGAAAATATTCCCCGGGAAGTTACCGAGCTAGGCAAGCTGCACATCCTCGATACCCTGGGTGTTCTGATTGCCGGTTCGCAGGGGGACATTGCCACAATTGTGAGCGGCTATATTCAATCTCTTGCCGGTAAGCAGGAATCCACCGTGCTGACGCAGGGGCTGAAGACTTCCGCTCCCTATGCCGCTTTTGGAAACGGAGTGATAGCCCATGCTCTGGACTTTGATGATTATGAATCGCCTTCCATGGCTCATCCGAGTGTAACGGTTCTCCCTGCTGTTCTTGCCATGGGGGAAAAGCTGAAGTTGCCGGGACGGGTATGCCTGGAAGCATATCTGGTGGGCTTGGAAATTATCTCCAAGGTTGGGCGGGCAATAAATCCCGACCATTATGATAAAGGATGGCATTCCACGGGAACGCTGGGAACCTTGGGAGCGGCAGCCGCTTCAGCAAAGCTGCTGAAACTCGATGGGGAACGGATCCGCATGGCTCTCGGAATTGCGGGCTCCATGTCGAGTGGATTACGGGCAAATTTCGGAACCATGACGAAGCCGCTGCATGCGGGACATGCGGCCAGGAATGGCGTAGAGGCGGCTCTTTTGGCTTCTCAGGGCTTCACGGCAACGACGACCGTTTTTGAGAGCGATCTTGGCTTTTGCGATCTATTCACCCAAGAGAAAAACTATGATCTCCGGAAAATCATCGCAGATCTGGGGGCCCCCTTTTCCATTCAGTCCCCGGGCATCGGCAAGAAGCCATACCCTTCCTGCGCCGCTACCCATTCCTTTTTGGATGGGATATTTCAACTCATTGAGCGTTATGACATTCAGGCAGAGGACGTGGAATCCCTGGAATGCGGAATTTTTTACCGTCTTCCGAACATGTTGATCCATGCCACCCCCCAGACGGGCCTGGAAGGGAAATTCAGTTTGGAATTCTGCATCGCCCTGGCGTTACTGGAAAGGAAAGTAGGCATCGGCCAATTTACCGATGCGAAGGTGAAGGAGCCGAAGATTCAGGCGCTGATAGGACGAATTACCAAGAAAGTCACCGCAGAGGCAGGCGGCAAGGATACCCTCTATCCTGCGGCGATTATGACGGTCCATATGAAAAACGGCGTAAATTATCCCTGCAAAGTGGAAAAGAGAAAGGGCAGTCCTGCCAGTCCGCTCAGTGCTGCGGAAATTATGCAGAAATTCATGGACTGCGCTCAACTGTGTTATTCCGCTGACCAGAGCCGCCGCATACTTGAGGCGGTCCTGATCATGGAAAAAACCGATGATATCGGGCAGGTTATCCAATCGTTCACGTGCTAAAGGCCCAACAATGCGCACCCATTGGCGCCCAGCATGCCTTCGATCACATCCCCGTCCAGATCGAGTCCTCTGATCGCTTTGATGTAGTTCCCCATGCCTTCGGGGTCGGCGATAAAATTCGGGGGATAATCAGTGGCGAACAGCAACCGCCGGGGGCTGATATTCGTGAGAGCGCATTTAATGGTGGCCATGCCTATTTCCCGGCCTGCCATGTTGAAATAGAGCTTGTTGAAATGCTCATTGAACCGTTCGGCATAGGGAGCGCTGATCAACGGTTCCCCCTGCCAGAACGTTGCGCCGTTATAGGCGATATACCGGTCAATCCGCTCCTTGATAGAAGATATGCCTCCACCAAAATGGGCAATGATGAATTTCAGATCGGGGAAGTCTTCCAATACCCCTCCCAGACAGATTCTCAGTGTGGCCGTGGCAAGATCAAATTCCCGCACGAGGGTTCTATTCAGGTCATAGGGAGCATTGCAGGCATCGAATCCATCGGCGGCCAGAGAAACGTGAACAAAAATCGGCACGTTTAATTCAGCAACTTTTTCATAAAAGGGCCACAAGGTACGGGAATCCAGGGGGCCATTCTCCTGGGCGCGAACCGTTACCCCTTTTAAACCCAGCCCCTTGATAGCTCGATCCAGTTCATCAAGAGCCGGTTTCCCTGCCGGAGGGAACGTACTGGCAAAACCGATAAACCGCTGGGGATATTTCTCGACTACCTTCGCCATGTCATCATTGAATATCCTGGCATCCTCCAGATTATCCATGCACTTGGTCAATACCGCCCTGTCGATGCCGGCAATATCCATATGTTCCAGGTGCAGCGGCAGATCATAGTCTGCATCGTAGAGCGGCCGGAGCTCCTTGCCCTCGGGAGAATACATGCGGGTCAGCTTGCCCGGTTGGCCCCCTCTTTTTTTCCACATTTCAAACGGTGTATAGTGGTGCTCAAAATCGATTATCATAGTGCCTCCTTTGTAGTATGGTACGATCCACCACCTGCACAAGCAATGAATCGTGTATGAAAAATTTGCCGCATTCCGCCGATCTCGGTAACCGATCGTTCTATTTTTTCCTGTTCAACCCGTCCCGCGCGGCTTTAGGAAGCAGTTACCCGGATGCGGGGATCGATAACACTGTATAATAAATCGATGATAAGATTAACAACTACGACAAAAATACTGACGATAAAAAATATGCCGAGCAATATCGGATAATCCCGGGTGTAAATGGCATCATACATAAGACGCCCGATCCCCGGCCAGCCAAAGACAACCTCGGTGAGCACCGACCCCATCAAGAGAGCCGGCAAATACATGGCAATCATGGTCATGACCGGAAGAATGGCATTTGGCAAGGCATGTTTATAATAGATATTTCTTTCCGACTGGCCTTTTGCCCGGGCAGTGATGATATAGTCCTGGCCCAACGCTTCCAATATGCTTCCCCGCGTAAAACGCGCTGTCAGCGCCAGATACCGCATTCCCAAAGCAAAGGAGGGCAGAAGCAAATGTTGGAGCCGGTCCAGCACCACATTTCCCGGGTCTCGAAGAGATGCAATCCCGCTCACGGGCAACCATCCCAAGTGAAAGGCAAACAAGATTAACAACATCTGCCCGAGCCAGAATTCCGGTGTGGCCCAGCCGATGACGGCTATGACGGTGGTAGCATTGTCCCGCAGTGAATAGGGTTTGCGTGCGGCCTGAAGAGCCAGCCATATCCCCAGGATCGAATAAATAATGAGCGCCGTCAGGGTAAGCGTGAGCGTGGCCGAGCTCCGCTCCATAATCAAACTGATGACCGGCTGCTTGTAGGTGTAGGAATACCCTAAATCACCTTGTAACAAGCTGAAAATGTAATTTTTATATTGAACATAGAGGGGCAGATCCAACCCTAAGCGAACTCGGATCGCCTCCACGAGTTGAGGATCCGACGTCTCACCGGCCAACACACCTACCGGGTCGCCCGGTGCAGCATGGATGATGAGAAAGTTTAAAGTAATAACTGCCAAAACCGTCGGCACCGCTTGCAGTAAACGTCTGATGGCATATTTGATGATATTCATTCATTTTCCTCCGAAACGGATGGTATTCTCGTTGGTCGCCAATGCATCGCAACGCGTTTCACGTCAGCTTACAAGCCACGACATGATCGGTGCCTACGGATTCGAGTTTCGGCTCATATTGCAGACAACTTGCCTCTCTCTGCAAACAACGCGAATAAAAGGAGCAACCCGTTTTATGTTCTTCATGAGAGATAATGCGTGTTTCAATGAACTGATGTCTCGACCGTTCCTTTTGGGGGTTGGGGAGGAGGCATGAATCAAGAAGGAGTTTTGTATAGGGATGGATCGAGTTATGAAATAGCTCTTCAGCTTTTGCCATTTCGACAATCTTGCCTCTGTACATGACACCCACCGTGTCGGCAAGAGATCTGATCACCGCCAGATCATGACTGACAAAAATCATGGTCAGCCCCAATTGAGACTGCAATTTCTGAAAGAGATTCAGAATCAGCGCCCGTATCGATACGTCCAGGCTCGATACCGGTTCATCCGCTCCTATCAAGGTTGCGCCAGTCACGAGCGCACGGGCAATTCCTACCCGTTGCCGCTCGCCACCACTGAGTTCGTGAGGAAACCTGGCCAAATAACGCTGCCAAGGAACCAAACCTACCAGCTCCATAATCTCCTTGACTTTATCACGCTGCTCCGCCGCCGTTGTAAAGGTCGTTCCTGCTGCCGCAGAAAGAGTCTGCTGGACGCTTTTCCGCGGATTTAAGGAGGCATAGGAATCCTGGAAAACAATCTGAGCCCTTTGTCGGAATAATTTCAGAAATTTTCTATTCTTTTCTGTTACTTCCTCCCCTTGAAGCATGATACGCCCGGCCGTCGGCTCAATGAGCGCAAACATCATTTTTAAAAGGGTGGTCTTTCCCGAACCGCTCTCTCCCACAAGGCCAAAGACTTCGTTCTGCTTAATTTGGAAACTCACGTCATCGACAGCCCGGAAAAGGGTTTTTCTAATGATCCCTTTTTGAAATCTCTTGCTGACTTGTTCAACGGATAAGGCAACATCCTGCATCGTTACGATACTCCTTTATCTCTGCCGTCGTTCCCGTCCGCGCCATATAGCCAACAAGAAACGGCATGCCCGTCCCCTACCTGCGTCCCCGGCGGCATCTCTTCAGCGCAGCGCTTCATCTTTTTGGTGCACCTGGGGTGGAATCGACATCCCGCAGGAGGAGACATTAAATTCGGCACCGTCCCCGGAATTCCGTGGTAGGCTCTGGTGGTTTTTTCTATATCCAAAAGAGAGGCGATCAGGCCTTCCGTATAGGGATGGAAGGGCCGTTCAAATATGGAGAAAACATCCCCTGTCTCCACGATCTGGCCTGCGTACATCACATTGACTCTGTCGCATAACTTTGCCACCACGCCGAAATCATGGGTGATGAGCAATACGCTCATCTGGGACTCCTTGCTCAACCCCGCTAAGAGCTCTAAAATTTCACGCTGCACCGTGACGTCAAGCGCCGTAGTGGGTTCATCGGCAATCAGCAACAGTGGATTACAGCACAAAGCCATGGCAATGACCACCCGTTGGCACATGCCTCCGCTGAGTTCGTGGGGGTAGCTGTTTAAGACACGGTCCGGGTCAATAAAGCCGACTTTGACCAGCATTTTCGATGCCAGGTCCCATGCCTCCAGGCTTTTAGAAACGCGCTGATGCAGGTAAATGCCTTCCATGATTTGGTAGCTGACCCTCTTGACAGGATTTAATGACGTCATGGGGTCCTGGAAAACCATGCTGATATCCCGGCCGCGTACGGATCTCATATCGTGGTCGCTCATCGACAGAAGATTCCCCCGATCAAGGAACATGATTTGGCTGTCTTCTCCATATTGAACAATATTACGAGGAAGCAGGCGCATGATTGACCGTGCCGTAACACTTTTTCCACACCCCGATTCTCCAACCAGTCCTACCGTTTCCCCTTTCTGAATAGCAAGGTTCACGCCACTGACTGCATGGACGATACCCTCAGGCGAGTAAAGGTCCACAAAAAGATTTTTCACCTGAAGCAAGTAATCGGTCATTTCAGATCCCACCCTTTTGCCCGCGGATTGAGTGCGTCGTTTATCCCGTCACCTACTAAATTAGCGCTTAAAACCAATAATGTGATTAGGGCGCCGGGGAATAAAGCAGGCCACCAAGCCTGTCTCAAGGTCAACTGCGCATTCTCCAACAACTGCCCGAGAGTCGGCACATTGGGGTCTCCCAATCCCAGAAAGCTCAAACTGGCCTCGAAGAGCATTGCCCGTCCGATTTGCAGAGACGTATTGATGACCAGCAGTTGCAAAACATTGGGCAACAGTTCACTGACGATGATCCTGCCGTCCGAATAGCCTAATCCTTTGGCAGCCAGGACATATTCCCGTCCCTTCAAGGTCATGACTTCCGCCCGGACCAGCCTGGCAGCTGGCATCCAGCTGAGAACGGCAATAACGAGGATCACCAGCTCGATTTTTGATCCAAAAAGGGCGGCCAATAATATGCCCAGGAAAAAACGCGGCAATACCTGAAAAAATTCCAGCGTGCGCATCAAAAGGTCGTCTATCCAACCCCCATAGTATCCGGAGAGCAGGCCGAACAATCCGCCCAATATCGTGGCGGCCAATGCGGCAAGAAACCCGATATACAAGGAGGTGCGTATGCCATGGAGCACTCCGCTCAATACATCGCGCCCCAACCGGTCCGTCCCCATGAGATGGGTCAAACCGGGAGAAGCCAATTGTTTACCGCCGATATCTGAGGGATCAAAGGGACTCAAGAGCGGACCGAACACGCCCAGCCCGATGATGATCAATAAAATCACGGCGCCGACGGCGGCAGCTTTATTGCGCGAATATCTGTTCCAGAATAAACGCATTGCCTGGAGATAGTACACGTTACGACTCCTTGCTCATTATCTTAATATATCAGCCAGCCATC
>Ga0194060_10003595_pt1 | contig 10921 bp, 10 predicted proteins | sample SepL225m_MetaG_FD_163427 | JGI IMG/M metagenome (GOLD analysis project Ga0194060, IMG submission 163427) | Anoxic zone freshwater microbial communities from boreal shield lake in IISD Experimental Lakes Area, Ontario, Canada - Sep2016-L222-5m | ecosystem: Environmental > Aquatic > Freshwater >... | reverse complement strand
TTTCAAGAGATTGTGGTTAGCTAATTGGTTTGGCGACCCGTTCGCTCATCACTGTTTACTGATCACTGATCACTGATTACTGGCCTTAGCCAGCACCATCCGGTCGGGTGTGAGTTTCTTGGTCCAAGGACAACCTGAGTTCTTCCAGCCGTCCTTCAATGGCTGGGCTTGAGCCGCGCTGTCAGAGTCCGCATTCGCATCGCCCTCCATGCCATCAATGATGTTGTAAACATTCTTGAAGCCGGCCTTGGCGAGGAAGTTGGCGGCGATGGCGCTGCGGCCGCCGGACCGGCACATGACCATGAGCGTTTCGTCGGGCTTGGCCACCTGGCTTACCCGAGCGACGAAATCCAGCAGGGGCTTCATGGGGAACTGCTTCTTTTCTGCGTCCCATTCATAGATCTGAACGGCCACGGGGATTTTCCAGGCCATAGTTGGATGGCCCACAAAGAGATATTCCTCGGGGGTGCGGACGTCGATGATCTTCACATTATCAGGAGCGGCTTTCCACTTCTCGTAGGCCTCCTTCGCCGTCACATAGAGCCCCAGCACCGTCTGTTTTCCTTCAGGTATATTTGCTTTTGTTTCAGTCATATTCGGTTTCTCAGTTTATCGCCTTAATCGCTTTGATCTTGCCATTGATTGAGCCTTCAATCGGACAAGGCCTACTGCCGCCCCATGGCCGCCTTGATTGCGTCCTCTGGCTTGACCAGGTTATCCGAACTGTTTGGGTCACCCGCGATCGATAGCTGCACGCCCTTGACCTCGCCGTTGAAGGCGTTGCCGACCGAGCCGTAGTCCGGTGATACCGCGGAACCCGAATCCTCACCGACATCGCAGCCGTCGTCGGCCGAGAAGATCGTCGCCAGCGTGGCCGCGACGTCCCCTTCACCAACCTTCTTGCCGTCGGAGTAAAGGGTGACCTTGCCGCCCTTGCCGGGGCCGCCGCCGGCGTAGGCGAACTCCATGCGCACCTGGTGCTGGCCCACAGGCAGCGGGTCCGCGGACTCGGCGAAGAAGTTCTTGAAGCCGCCCCAGTTGTAGCAGTACTTGAGCTTGCCGTTCTTGGCGTAGAGGCTCCAGCCGCCGATGTTCGCGCCCTGGCAAACGATGACCCCCTCAGCACCCTTCTCCGGCACCACGATTTCGGCGGTGACGGAGTGCGACTTGTTCTTGATGTTCAGTACGCAGTTCTCGCTCAAGCGCCCCATGCCGCCAAACAGGAGCTGGGTTTTGCCCTTGATCAGCACCGGCCGGCCGGCGAGGTCCGGGTTGAGCTTCTCGAATAGCCGGTCGTCCAGGGGCAGCACTTTGTAGTGCGCGGCCTCGATCAGCCATTGGCGCTGCAACTCGTGGAGCTTCTCCGGCATCTGCTTGGCGAGGTCATTCGCCTGGCTCCAATCCTTGCTCCCGTCGTAGAGCTCCCATACATCGTCGTCGAAGGGGGGCCTCTTGACCTGAATCCATGGCGTGTAGTGCTTCGTGACCGCAGACCAGCCCTTGTAGTAAATGCCTCGGTTGCCCATGATCTCGAAGTATTGCACGTCGTGCCGCTCGGGGGCTTTGGCCTCGTTGAACGAGTAGAGCATGCTGGTCCCCTCGATGGGGTCCTGCTGAATGCCGTTCACCGACTCCGGCTGCGGGAGACCGGCCGCCTCCAGGACGGTCGGGGCCACGTCAATGACGTGGGCGAACTGCGAGCGGATCTCGCCCTTGGCCTTGATGCCTTTGGGCCAGTGGACGACGGTGGCGTTGCGCGTGCCGCCCCAATGGGAGGCGACCTGTTTGGTCCACTGGTAAGGCGTGTTCATGGCGTGCGCCCAGCCCACGGCGTAGTGGTTGTAGGATTCGGGCCCACCTAGCTTGTCGAGCCGCGCCGTTAGGTATTCGGCCGTCTCCAAGCCCTGCAGGCCATTGAAATAACTCATCTCGTTGAAACTCCCGTTGACCCCACCCTCAGCCGAGGCGCCGTTGTCGCCGACGATGTAGTAAATGAGCGTGTCATCGAGGATGTTCAGCTTCTCCAGCATCTCCATGACGCGGCCAACCTCGTAGTCGGTGTACTCCATGAACCCGGCATACACTTCCATTTCCCGGCGCAGCACAGGCTTGAACGCTTCGGGCATCGCGTCCCAGGCCGGTATCTCCGTGGGGCGCGCGGTGAGCTGGCAGTCCGCCGGGATGACCTCGAGCTTCTTCTGCCGGGCAAAGGTTTCCTCGCGCAACTTGTCCCAGCCCTGATCAAACTTGCCTTTATACTTGTCGATCCATTCCTTCGCCACATGATGCGGCGCATGGGTGGCGCCGGGTGCGAAGTAGATGAAGAACGGCTTGTCGGGCGCCAGCGCTTTCTCCTGCGCAATCCACTTGATAGCCTTGTCGGTCATGTCCGTCATGAGATGGTAGCCTTGCTCGGGCGTCTTCTTGTTCTCGACCGGCGTGGTGCCTTCGTAGAGGGTCGGGTACCACTGGTTGGCCTCGCCGCCGAGAAAACCGTAGAAGTAATCGAAGCCACCGCCGCCGGTGGGCCAGGCGTCAAAGGGGCCGATGGGGCTGGTCTGCCAGACGGGGACTTCGTGGTTCTTGCCGAACTGTGCCGTGGCATAGCCGTTAAGTTTAAGCGTCTCGGCCAGGGGCACCATGGAGTTGGGCCGAACCGAGCAGTAACCCGGCGCGCCGGTCGCAATCTCGGTGATGCCAGCCATGCCGACGGAATGATGGTTACGCCCGGTGAGCAAAGCCTGGCGGGTCGGCGAGCAGATGGCGGTGGTGTGGAAACGATTGTACCTCAGACCGCCCTTCGCCAGCTTATCCAGGGTCGGCGTCTGGCAGGGCCCGCCGAAGGTGCTGGACGAGCCGAACCCGGCGTCGTCAATGAGGATGAGCAGGACGTTGGGCGCGCCCTGGGGCGGGCGCAGTTGCTCAATGGGCGGGAACTTGCTGTCCGGGTTTTTTGCGTCGTAGGTGGTCAGGGTGGGCCGAGGCGTGTTCGGCATCGGCAGATGCGACCGGTGTTTGAGGTCGGGCGCGGCGGGCGAACCCGGCGTGCCGATGTTTTGTTCTGCCCCGTAAGTGGGGATGGATGCCGCGCCCAGTAGGAGGCTGCCGGTCAGGGCGGCCACGAAGGCCGTGTTACGGAATGTTTTTCTGTTCAGAGTCATTGCACTGAGTTCAGGCATAGTCAGTTTCGTTCCTAATTGTTTGACCTACTTCACCGGACCGGCGCCAACAGGCGCCCTCCCTACCGAGAGGGTGCCGTTGGCATTTGAGCCTTCTCCCGACTACCCGACTCGCTGCGAAGACTTCAGCAGCTCAGTCGCACTGGGAAGCTTTTCCGTAGTTGCCTTCTTCCATTGTTGTTCGAGCAGTTCTTTCGCCGCCTGCTCCAGGAACTCCGGCGCGGCCCACTTCTTCACATCGAAGTCGTTCTTGATGTAGCCGTTCTTCAGCATGAAGCTCTTCCCGATCTCAACGGAGGCCAGGTTCTGGGGCGACAGGTTCGGCACCATGTCGACGAGCCTGATGCCTTCGTAGGTGTCATCAACGTCCCGATAGAACGTCTGTTTGTCGAGGATCGCTGCCGCCGCGTGCTTATGCTCGTTGGCCCAGCGGCCCACTTTGATCATGCCTTTCATGAACGTGACGGCGAGTTCCGGATGCTTCTCGGCCATCACATCGCTGCACGTGATGGCGGCCGGGATGTTGGCCACCTGCAGGCGCCAATCCGGATACTTGGACAAATCCTCAATGGACACGAAGTTGCCGGTTGCCTCGGCGAGACAACTCAACACTCGGCTTTGACAATACAGTGCATCGATGACGCCATTTGCCAACGCCGTTTCCAACGGGCGGAAGGCCAGGTCGCGCTTGTGGTCGCGCTTCAGCCACAATTCAGACGCATTCTCCATCGGATCCAGCATCTTCGGATTGTTGTACCAGTCATCCGCATAGGGGAATTCCACAATCTGGACGTCTTTCATGGTCATGCCGTTCATCCGGAGCATCAGCTCGATGCCCTGGTGCTCCTGGATGCGCCACCAGTCGTTCTTGATCCGGTTCATGCTCTTGGAGAGGCCGATCTTCTTGCCTTTCAGCTCGGTCATCCGGTAGATGTCGTCCTTGGCGCGCACCATCATAACACCACCCTCGTGCGGCACATGAGTTACCCCCAAAAGCCGGGTTCGGCGGATGTCCGCGTGAACCTGGACGGGCGGGAACAGCCCGCCGAAGCGAATGAGGTTGTCGAGGTTGTGGATGTAGTGGGGATACCAGTCGTTCTCGCGGGTGGAGCGCAAGAAGGCATACTTCACGCCGATCTTCTTGTACTCCTCCCGGGTCCAGCCCAGTTCCTGGTCCACATTGCTGGCGGACACGAGGGGACAATTGGTGTAGTACACCTCTTTCCAATTCAGCTTTACCGTGCTCAGTTTTGTATTACTAAACGTTGTCTCTTTGACTTTCGTCTTTGAGAGATCCCCCGGCGAACAGGCTGTCGGATCCCCGCTTTTCTTTGTTTCGTTAGCCATAACTGCGTCTTTCAGTTCATTCTCTTGCTCATCATCGGGCCGGCGGTGATGGCGTTGTGTTCGTAAACCAGGTCCGGCCGCCTGGGTAAATGATTTGATGCGGAGTGCGGTGAGCAGGTAGTAATCAAGGGATCAGTAATCGGTGATCGGTAATCAGTAGTCGTGGCATGGCTTTACGGTTTCTCGACCGTCAGCGCCAGTGCTTCGGTGACGCGCATGACGACCTTGTCGCCCACCTTGCGTTTGCTCAAATCCACGTCCGGGCGGACGGCGACTGTCCTCGTGGTGCCGTCCTCGAACTGGAGGGTGGCCTTGCGGTGGTCAACGTCGATCGCAGTGACTTTGGCTGTGATCTGGGTAGTTTCCGCCAGGACGCCGCCCGGCTTGGCGCCTTTCGGGGCCAGGGCCACCACTTGCGCCCCGCCGTCGCTGGAGGTTTCGCCTTCCCCGGCGACATACACCAGGAGTTGTTCGGTCACCGTGACTTTGAGCCGGTCGCCGAGGCGGATTTGATCAAAGTTGATAGCTTCCGGCCCAACTTTGACGGTCTGCTTGATGCCCTCGGCGTTGACGAGCGTGACTTTGCGAGCCGCCGGGTCAATCGCAGCTACCGTAGCGGTCAATTCGTAAGTCTGCACCGCGACGCCTCCGGGCACTCCTGGAGTCGCCGCGATCGCCATGGCTGCGGACCCGGTCAGCTTGCCTTCAATCGGCGCCAGCGGGAGGGCGGAGGCCAGTTGCAGCCGCAGCGCCAAATCGAGGCGATTCTCCAGTTGGGCCAGGCGGAGCACCTTGGAGGCCGGCAGTATCCTGGCGAACTTCTTGAGATACGAGGCCCGTTGGTCCGGGAGCTTCTTTTCCAAGGCCGTGTAATCCTTGAGCAACTGCTTGGCGCGGTCTTCGGGCACATTCGGATAAGCATCCGCGTATTCCAGCACGAGCTTGACGAGTCCGTCGCCGATCTTGTCCATCTCGACGCGGTAGTTACGGTAGAGCGGCCAGAAGGCGGCGCTCTCCGCCTCGGTAAGTTGCATGGCCTCGGCAATCACCACCTTGCGATCGGCCTTGATCTGGCCGCGGAGGACTTCGATGTCACTGGTGACGGATGGGGCGCTCTCGGGTTGGGCGCCAACGCGCTGGATTGACAATGCTGCCAAGCTGGCAGCGACGGCGAGGAGAAGGGTGAAGCGGTTGAGGAGTTTTGTGTTCATCGTGAGATACATTGGTTGGAATCGTTATGAACGAGAGGGGTTAATGATGGATTCAGCGCGCGATGCTGAGGTTGAGCGGTTGTTGCAGTTGAAACTCCAGCAGCGTGCCCGGGGGCACGGCGACGGCTTGGCCCTTCTTCACTCCGGAAGCCACGGCGCCGATGGCGGCGCCTTTACCCGCATCCCCTGCAATCGCGCCGATGGCCGCGCCCGCCGCGGCGCCTTTGGCTGTTTTGCCGATGGATTTCGCCCCCGCCTGGGCGTAGGGGCCGGTCATGATGGGAACAAGCGAGCCGCCAACGGTCAGTTCCGCCAGGCGCAGATCAAGCTTGCTCTGGCCTGCGAAGCGTCCTGCCTTCTGCGCCGCTTCGACGCGGCCGTAGATCTTGGTGCCCGCCTTGGCCACCATCACGCCCCCGGCCACCAGATCCGTCTCCAGCGTGGTGGTGAAGCGCTTGCCCCTGGCGTCATTGGAGGAAGCGCCGTCCAGCATCCGCACCAGCAACGTGGTGCCGGCGGGAATCGAAACGGAGCTGGGCACGGCGGCCGCCGGCGCAGCGACGGCAGCGGGAGCGGATATGGGCGCCGCAGCGGGCGGGGCCGCCGCCGCCGACGACGCGGTGAAGGTTAGAGCGAGGGCCTGGCCGGTTTCGATGACTTTCGTTCCGGCACTCGTTTCGAAACGGATCGTGCCGGCCGTGCCGCCAAGGTATTTTCCGGTCAGCACCTGGCCATTCTTGAGTTCAAGCACGTCGGCTTGGGCGAGAGTGCAGACCAACAGTGTGCTGGCAATGGCGGTGGCCAGCGCGGAGGTAGAGAACGCTTTTCTTTCTGTCTTCATAATAATGTCAGGGTGTGGGTGTGATGGGTGTGGGTGTAAAAGGTCGTGCGGCTTCAATGGCCGCAAACAGGGCATCCCGATCGACTGGCTTCTTTAGGTAGCCGGCAGCGCCGAGCGCCCGCACTTGCTCCGCAGTACCGGGTTCATCATGAGCGGTGATGACGATGACCGGCGTCAGGATCTTCCGGGAGCGAAAGGTCTCCAACACGTCAAAGCCGTTGACCCCCGGCATGTGCAAGTCCAGCAACAAGTAATCCAGCCGCCGAGATTGAAGGGCAAGGAGAAGATCCTCCCCGCACGCATACTCCTCGACGCGGAAACCGCGGCAGGTGAGCAATCGGCGGAGCGCCTTTCGCATCTCCGGTTCGTCATCCAGTACCGCAACCACTGGTCCTAAAGTGGACATCGCAGTGAGAGCCTAGAGTAGATCGGCGCTGCGGCGCTACTAGACCTTGGTATAGTCCGAGGGGAGGGGGTGGTGATCAGTAATCAGTGATCAGTAATCAGTGATCAGTAATCAGTGATCAGTGATCAGTGATCGGTGATCACCGGTCCAGAAGTCGGTTCAACCGGGCACGCCCGCCCGGTGGCACCGAGGTGAAATGGATAAGATAGCGGCCGCCTGATTCATCAAGGGGACGGAGCACTTTGGCGTAAAGCTCCGGCACCTCTACCTCGCCGGCCACTGCTTCCAAACGGAACAAGACGTTGGAGAAGACGGGCAGTGGGGTGCGGGCCTGGATCACGGCTCGGCGGCGGGACAGGGCGAGGAAAGCACCGAGTTCCATCTGCTCATTAAAATGCTTGCCGGTCAGCAGGACGTATTGAAAGGGAACCGGCGCGGCGAGCGTGGTGCAGTCCGTTTCCTCCTCCAGACCCAACTCCGGATGGTCTTCGTGGCCCAGCAACTGACGACAGCGGAGCGCCTCCTTCATGCCCTTGGCGTGAACCTCGACCTCGTCGCCGAGGAGGAGGCCCTGGCCGGCGACCTGAATGAGGGTGGGAGAAACGATGACCTGGCCCCCTACGGTGAAGCTCTCGATCCTTGCTGTGGTGTTGATCGTCCGCCCAACCACCCCGTACTTCGATCGCTTCGTTGATCCAATGTTGCCCACCACCACATCTCCGGTGTGGAGTGCGATTCCCATCTCAATCACAGGCCAACCCCTCTGCAGATTCTGTTCATTGACGGTTCCCATCGCCTTCTGCATCCCCAGGGCGCAGAGGACCGCCCGCTGGGCATCATTCTCCAGGGCCACCGGGGCGCCAAAAAGCACCAGGATGGCGTCGCCGATGATCTCGTCTATCGTTCCACCGTTCCGTTGGATCACGTCAACCATGACCGACAGATAATGGTTCAGCAGGGAAACCACCTCCGTGGCCTCCAACCGCTCGGCCAGTGCGGTGAAGCCCCGCAGATCGGACATCAGGATCGTTACCTCTCGTTTCTCTCCGCCGAGCTTGAGCCCGTCGGGCGCGTCAAGCAGCGCCTCCACAACTTCGTCGCTCGTGTAGCGGCCAAAAACCTTCCGGATGAACTCGTTGCGACGCTCCAGTTCCTGATAGGAATCCTTGAGCTGCTGGGTCATGCGATTGAACGCAATGGAGAAGTCCCCCATGAAGTCAACTCGCTGCTCCAGATCTCCCCCAGCGATCTGCTGGGTCTTATAGGTAAGGTGCCGAAGGTTCGAGTTCAGCGCCTTTAAGGATTGAACCACTGGCATCCGGCCCAACAGCATGCGCGTTTCCAAGTCTCCCCGGGCGATCTGTTCCAGCGCCTCCGCAAATGGCGCAAACTCCGACAGGAACCGATTCACATAGGTGATGAGCTGGCGAAGTTCGTTGTCTGGCAGATCCTCCGGGATGGGGATCGGCGGAGGCGGCTTGCCCGTGCGCAGTTGATGAAACGCCGCGGTGATGGAATCAAGGAGCGTTTCTTCGACAGAAATCATTGGCGGTCACTATTCACTGATTACTGATTACTGATCACTGGTTACTGGTTACTGGTCACTTCTGACTACTTCGGGACCACCGTGAACCGGCAAACCCGAGCCCCCGATCCCCAGCAGTCCACTTCCTTTACGTTGTAATCCTTGCCCGAGTATTCCAGCAATAGGCCCGCGATGAACCCCTCATCGTAAGTGCAGATCTGTTCCGAGCAAAAAGGGATGCCCGAGCAGTCGAGGTCTTCCTCCACCACTACCACGAATGAGCCACGTTCCACGTCGGTTGACTCGACCCGGAAAATCCCGATGTTCAGCTCTTTCATGGTCCGCTGAATATCGGCGAAGAAGTCGTTCAAGTCCTTCTTTTGCGTGAGGACGTTCTTGTAGTACGCTTGTCCGGCTAGCTTACCTGCGTCGAAGAAGGCCCGGTCCGCCTTCTCGACGCCGAACTCCCGGATAAGAACGTCGCGCAGGGTGTACTGCATCAGACGATATACAGCGACGTGAGTCATCGGACCGAGGTTGGGGCGCCCCTCCTTGAGGTCGCCCAACATGCTCCATTCGAATTGGCTTCGGTCTCGCTCTTCCTTAAACATACTGATCGTTCCTTTCTTTCTTGGGTTATCAACGCGGCCGTAACTGATGGCGGCTATAACGGTGTGGTTGCAAAGCTGGGGCTCATGGGCCCGGTTTTGCGGCTGGGTCAGAACGGAGCCGGCGGATTTGTTCGGGTGTGCGCACGACTCTTTCGCCGTACAGGATACAGTTGAACAACAGGCGCCCGACCCAATCCTTGGTCACGAAGGCGTTGCTGCCCGGCACTTCCCGGGTCGAGGCCACGATGTCCTTGTCCAGGTCTATCACTTGCATCCGCAGTTGGCTGAGCTGCGAGAAGCCTGGGTTCGTCAAATCCATGTCGGCGGAGAAGAACAGGATCTTGCGGCCGGTCTCCCAAAAGACCCAGAGGTCGTTGCAGACACCGGAAAGTGGCGAGATGTAGCAGATCTGGTCCTGGGTAAGCGACCCCTCATAGGCCTTGTTGAGATAGTCGGCAATGAGCTTGCGGGCACCGGCCCGCAGGGTGTCGCTGATCGGCACCGAGTTTGTGCGCGTGGCAAAAAGATAGTCTCTGAACTCCTGGAGCGGATATTCGCAGACCTGGTATTGTCGGCTCGGGGCCGGCGGGCGTGTCAGGCGGCTTACCCGCGTCACTTTGAAGGCATTTTCGGCGATCTCCAGTTTCAGTTCCGGCACCTTGTATTCCGCGCGTTTGAGTTCCACTACGGTGTTCACCACTGGAATCCACATTTCCCCATACTCGCTGCGGTCGTCCGCATCCAGCCTGGGATGCAGCCGCCGGCTCCACACCTCAAGCTTCTCCACTTTGCCCGCCTCCAAGACATAGGATTGGTCGAAGTGCCAGCGATAGACGTGGCGCAACACCTCAAGCACGAAGGCTTTCTCGATCAGAGGATCGGGCTGCATTGATGTGCCCGGGGCGGTGTTTTCCCGCGCTGGATGGGACGACGACACGCACCCGGCGCAAGCCGCCGCCACGAGCATCAGGCAAAGACTGGTTCCGTGTTTCATGGTTTCTTCTCCAGCGTGTAAAAGCGGTTTCCTCCCAAGGACCCTTGGTCGGCGTCCGGGATGCGCACGAACGCTCCGCCCGGGTCAAAACCCCGCACATCCGTCATCCAGGCATAGCTCCGGCCAGTAACAGGCACTGCTCCAACCCGGCGCAGTTCGGCGAAGACATCCTGGCCAGGTGGGCCGCCCTGAAAATAGCGCCGTGCCAGGTCGCGGGCGCAGCTTAGCAGCCGGGCTATTCTGCCCGGCTGGCCCTGGTTGGCGATGCCGACCAGGTTGTTCACCCTTTCATGCACGCGCGGCACAGCCACGAACCGGCCGGCCCCATCCTTGTAGAATCCGTCCACCTGGCCCTTGACCCCGCCGGCGGTGATCACATCTATGACGTTCCGGCTATTCACATCGGCCACTTGTTTTTGCGTATAACCCAGGGGAATTGCTGATGCGCGGCAATGCAGCACCCACAACAAAGCCAACATCGCCGTCTTCGAGTCTTCCTCACTCCGGAAGCCACGCTCACCGGGGAAAGGCGTCTCATTGATCAGCAGCAGGCTGACATACCCCGCCGGGGTCGAAGGCGAATCCAATTCGACATTGGCGGCCGGAACTGACTGGCTGCCCAGGATGAGGCTCGCCACCAGCAACCACCGCGGTTGTCTGAAGATCCTGATCATCGCCGTGCGACACCTCGGTCTTTTGAGCTCATTATCCAGCACGGCCACTTGTGGTGCTTCAATCGCCATCGCACGAAGAGGCTAGAGTAAATCGGCAAGGCCGCGCAACTATACCTTGGTATAGTCCCGGGAC
>Ga0194060_10003594_pt1 | contig 10924 bp, 5 predicted proteins | sample SepL225m_MetaG_FD_163427 | JGI IMG/M metagenome (GOLD analysis project Ga0194060, IMG submission 163427) | Anoxic zone freshwater microbial communities from boreal shield lake in IISD Experimental Lakes Area, Ontario, Canada - Sep2016-L222-5m | ecosystem: Environmental > Aquatic > Freshwater >... | reverse complement strand
TGTGGATATTATATATCATATGAATACAAGACTACTTTTTGATGTTGAAAATTTAGTTAAATATAATAAAAACGGTCTTAGTAAACAGTCAAAAACACTTAGTCAAAATAATGATCTAATATTATCTCCATCCGATTTAAATCTAATACCACAACCAATTACAAGAATAAGAAAAAATAGTTTTTGTATACAATCCAGACAAATACAACACAATACAATAAATATAAATAATGAAACTGATATTATAACAGACGATGTTGTAGGTTTAACAATTGAAGAAATACAAAAAGGTAATGAAAACGGTATTATCTTTGATGATTCACAAAGTTCTGACGAGTCTGTATAAAAAAGTATATTACGTTTTCTTATTTATCTTTATCTCTTGTAAAACACGCAACCCGCTATTATACGCCGCATGTAAAGACCCATAGTAAACCGGGTCCGTATATTCGCCAGCAAAAAATATGCGATTGTCAACGTTTTTATAAACGTTATGAACATCTTCGTCCGTAATATTGGTATCATGATATGAATAGGCGCCCTGACTGAATATATCTTCTTCCCATCGAGAGACGTGTCAAGCTATAGGGTCGGGTAAATGTGGGTAGTAATTTCGCAATTGCGACAACATATTATCAAGGAGTTCTTCATCAGACTGACCTGTCAGTGCCCATCCGGTTTCAGCGGGGCAAATCGCCTCCAAAATCGGTTTGCCCTTCGAATACTGATAGTTATTCCATAAAATGAACGGATTATAGGTTAGTATCATTGGACAATTCGCAAACATATAGCCTTCTTTTAATGAATCCTTACAGAATTCCAATTGGATTTTCTTGTAAGAGCCCATTTTAATCTTGGCCAAAGCATTTGAATGTAGTTCGTCGAGAGGGGGGCTAAACCGAATGTCTTTTAACGGGCCAGGCGGCACAGTGATACACAATTTGCTACAATAATACACACAGTTATCACTGGTTCTTATTTTAACTATACTATTGTCATTATCGTTATTGTCATTATAGACAATATCCGTTACAACCTGATTATACAATATCTTATCTCTAACGCCAGTCTGTCCTTTGTTTTCTTCACTTGAAGAAGAATTTAAGATACCATCTAACAAAGTTTTGGCACCATTTTTAAACAAATAATGCGCACCACCATAGTCGCCAAATAAAGCATCCCGATAATTAACTTCATTTAAAAAAGACGTGGATACATTTTTGACACTACCGCCACACCAGACTTCAATCATGTATAGAAAACTAGATAGGTCTTCCTTGGATATAACACCTTCGGATTCCTTGGTCTCTGAAAAGCCATCATCAAGGTCTACAAATGCCTCGTAAATTGTCTTGTCTTTTTCTAATCCTATTTTCTGCGCAATTTGGTTCCATTTTGCCGCCAATTGTTGGCGATATTCCTCCGATAAAGCGCCATTGGAAGACAAATATTTGATCGAAACATTCTCGGAATGCATCCACGGGTTACAACTAGCGACCGGTATCATATTATTGTAGTCAATAAACTTGTTTAATGGATTATTTTCTGAGCCGTGTATCCAAGCAGCACCCATATCCATGCCTTGGTCATTTGTGTAAACACGGCCTCCAATTCGGTCACGCGCTTCCAAGACTAGAAAATCGTTTGACAATCCAGTCGCTATAGTGAGCCCCGAAACCCCCGCTCCTATTATTATTATTGGTTCCTCAAGTTTTATATATATTATTTTCCATAAACTATATAAATCCCCCAATTCATAGCAGCATGTAAATTCCTCTATCTTAAATAACATTTTATAAGTGTCTTCGTCTAATAAACTAACAATTGTATTCACTAACGTTTTATTATAATCAACTGATAAATGATTATATTTTGCCTGCGTTGAAACGCTATAATTCTCTATAAAGTCATATTCCTCCTTATAAGAATCATTTTTCAACAATATTTGCTTAACATTTTCCTTGAATTTGCAAAAATTCATTAACGATGGTTCTATATATATTACGCCCTTTAATATTTTTTCTTAAAGTTTTGACTAGTTGAACATCGTAATCAGTTCAATATCAAAATCGCTTAGAAAATCGGTGCCATAAATGTGCCTAGGCATGCTACGATAGTGTTCTATATACTCTTCTGCGGAAAATGTATGATCCGTCGTATATAACGTCATACGTATTTTTGTTTTAGGATCATCGTGTAACCGATAATGCTTGACAATTTTACTTATTTTGTCGAAATTCGCATCCACTTCTAATCCCAACATGGTCTCGTCCATTGTATCGTCTTCACCATCATTGTATTCAATATAATACATAAAACTCTTTACTTTTGACATTCTAATAATCTAAATAACATTTTGTATTTAGATTATTTTAGTTATCTTTTTCTAAAAAACTGTCGCTACTATTTCATATGCGCTTTTCAAAGTAAAAAGCTTTAAACCAGGTCCGCCTTCAAAGCATCCACATTGCGCTTTCTAAAATTGTGGTTCAGGCAATACATCAAAAGACTCGGCGCCAAATTATTCACATAATTAATAACCACGGTATTTGTTACTGACCCCTTCTGTTCTCGCAACTTTGCCAAATAATGCTCATGAAGCTTAAACATGTGCGTTCTAAATTGGTCGGAAAACTCCTTCAATGGCTTCTCCTTCTTTATGTAGCACGAAATGTAATTCTGATGAAGCGTATTCGTAAACATATGGATTTGATCCCTGAACTTGGACAACTGGTCCTTTGTCTCCGGATAGAACTTGAGGAACTCCGGAATCTTACCATCCTTTCTTAAAGACAAATACTGATACTGAAGCTTCGCCTGGTTGCCACGCAATTGACGCACCTCCTCGTAAATCGGGTTCCGAATCTTACAGCGCTCGTTGGTTATAACATTCTTAATAATAATGCCCATAATATTGTAGGGTGTATTTGGACTAGCAAATTTATTAATGAGCTCAGAGTAAGTCGAAAACTCATAGACCTCTGGGAACCGAATTGTGGTCGCGCCCCAGAAACCATATTGCTTCACTAGGGATAAAGGTTGAGGAATCACACTAATCGAGCCATCTAAACTGTGCTGAATGCTATAGACCTCAATTAGATATAGCTGCGGCTTTGAAAATGGCACAACGATACGATTACAAGGATGCTGTAATACGAAACTGTAGCAATACATAGGATTCAGGGTATGAATAAAAAGGCCATTTTCGGCACACGCCTCTTGAAACATCTCGTTGAAGGTTTTAGAACCTGGGCCCTGAAAGAACGACATATTGGCGCCAACCGTGCTTCTGGTAGCAATTTGCCAAGTCGCCGCAGCCGGGTCGAAGAATACGTTAATCATGGTGCCCTCAACAAATTCCTGGGCAATAATGTGCTTTCTCTCTTCTATTTCATTTGCTATAGGATACGTCTCCATAAATTTGTCAGCATGTAATGACTTGGGAGGCGCAAAACAGACAACATTGTTTAGACTATTGATAATTACAGAGCGAAAAATGCCATAAGTGGGGATCAAATCTTTAGACAATGATGGCTTATTGTATCGGACAATTCTATATTTCTGATTTAATTTAGTAGAATATGTGATTGTGTTTAAATAGGGTTTATTGTCTTCTTTGGTTTCAGAACTGGTTAAAGAATTAGTTAAAGTATTGACGAATTCAGGCACATCAGTGAGTTTGTAAAAATACATTGGGTTACTATTTATACTATATTAGTCGTTTGTCTTTAAACCTTTTTTTTAGTTTTAATTGCCGAATCGTGTTTCTAAGGTTCCAAGTTCCCGTTTATTGTTTTTAATTAGAAAATTATTAAAGATAAAAATTTCTACTATAAATATAAGATAATGTCACAACCATCTGATAAAGAAAAATCATTCGTAGACAGCATAGAGGAAGGCCTGTCATCGTTTATAGATAAAACAAAAGCGAAAGCAAGTGACATTGTTGATTCAAGTGAGATTGCGAATAAGGTATCAGAAACATCGAATGAATTACTTGAAAAGGCAAAATCTGTAGTATCTTCGGATGAAGAAGAGGCGGGACTAAACGCAGTGACTGATAAAAACGCAGAAGAAAATGATCCAAATGCTGAAGTAAAAGAACTAGAAAATCCAGTGGAAAGTGAAGCGGACGACTTGAACGACGAATTAGCTGCCGCAGTTGAAGAACCTCCAGTTGAAGTCGTGTTAAAATTGGGTGACCTTATCTATATTATAGATCCGACGAATGAGATTTTAAATGACAACACATTCATTATCGAATACATCGATCCAAGGAAAATCAAATTAGTCAATATCAGAACATTTGAAAAAACCCAATTGAAAATCGGTGATCAAGGAATTATCGGCGATGGAACAATAACCGAAATTAAGATTCTAAGTCGAAACCCAGAGGAAGGATTTGCCAGGCAAAACGGACTTATTTCAGGCAAATGGGTTAATATCTATTTTGGCGGCGAATTTCCCACTGTGATAACCGGAGAGATTACCAATTTAGAAGAAGATATGATTGAACTCCGAACAAATGACAACGAGACATTGTATATTAATTTTGGATACCAAGGTATTCCGGAAAACCTGCCAATTGAGACGTTTGAATTGAGACCGGCACCTGCTGTAAGTCCTAAAGAAGACGATTTGGAAATAGAAGGAGAACAAGATGAAATGGCAAATGAAATAGGATTAAGCGATGAATTACAACTATCAGATGAAATAATGCCTTCAGCGCCTTCGGCAATCCCAAAAAGCGACGTCCGTGACAAAATCAAGCGCTTCCTGATTGAAGGCGACCAATTAGTCCTTGGAGATATAATCAAAATCAAAGAAGTAGTCACAATCGATAAGGAAAAATATCGTTACAGCATTGAAGCCCAGACGAACGACTTGTTAGAAGAAATGCTTACTACTATTCCCAATGTCAAACGCACACCCAATGTGCTAAACAGTATTCATATTATGATAACCCGTTTTCTACAATTGCGCAACCAATCGTCCACATTCGACGTCAATCGCAACATTACCGGTTCTGTAAAGAAGGACGCCGATGACAAACCTTTAGCCGAATACTTGTCCAAATTCCAGAATACCTTGTATTGGATTTTGTTAGTTGCTAAGAATGTTAAGAAGGTTTATCCAGAGAGTGAAAAGAGTAAAAAGGACGAAATCAATGATATTGAATATGTCGAAGTTAATAAAGATTTATTGGATTTATCCACCCTGTTCAAGAATTACCGGGCCAATATTGGCGGCGAAGGACAAAACCGATATTCCGAATTATATGGAGCTATAAATCCTTTGTTAACCCCTTTTTCAAATATTGATGACCATGATAGTGAAAATAATGGCACAATTGTTACTGGGCAAGTGACGTCGAATATCAACGCAATCATCGATAATTTAGGCGACCTTTACTCCACAATTGTGACCAAAGACGAAGAAGTCACGCGAAAATTCGTCATACAAAAATACAATCTAGGGTTGGACCGATTGGAAGCAACCAATTTAAAGGGTAGCAAAATGGTAGCACATCGCGTCAAACTAACACCCAATGACACCATTGCCATCAAATCCGTTTTGACATTGCCAGAGCCAACCGTCCGTTTCTCGCAAATAAATCTGCCGGGGTCCAATATGTTAGTCAAGTCCAATCTCAATCTCCATTTTTTGAATTATTGGCAATTGTTGAAGCAAAAAACAAAGGTTACCAATATCGACATTGACGGGCTAGATAATGAAATCGAATACGAAGACGACAATTTTGTAGACGACATCAAGAATTACATTTTGGATTTTTCATCCAGTGAAAAACCGGAAGGTTATTCGGACCTGGAAATTTACAACCAGTTTTTGAAAATTATCATCCCCAAAATCCGCATTCTCTTCAATTTGGTGAAAAAATACATCAAGGGCAAATTATCGATGGTCGACTTGATCTCCTATTTAGAGCCGTTTTTGATTTATACCAATGACTTGACCTATATGCAGTATATTGAACTGAACAAATTCATTGGCACCAAAATCAGGGAATACAATAAGAACTATGTCGAATATAGCCGATCATTTTCAATACTTAAAAACATAAATTTCAATCAGAAATATGAGAATGCGTTATTTGAAGTTCTCAATGATAACCAAAACGTGAAGGCAGTCGTATTTGGCGCTTACGGACTGGACGACCAGGCGGCACTTTACAAAATGTCCAGTTCCGAATTCTTAAGAAAAATCAAGCTGGAGGACTATGGCAATGTCTTTAATACTGGCGTCACTTTTACAAATATACAGCTCATGTATCCAACAGAGTTGAACCCCATTTTCGCAGGCGACAAAAACAGTTTACAAGCGCAACTGGAAAGAAACAAGGCGGATGACAAATGCACGTCGTATGTCATTGCGAAAAAATATTATTCAAAGGAACGGTTACTCACAGACAATGGTCAGACCATTTATTTTGACAAGGACTTTGATAATACAAATTACGACATTATTGATGTCGATTTTAAGAAGGAGCGCGATTCATTGACCGCGGAAGAAATGGTCGTATATTTAACCGAACAGCTCCAAAAGAAGTATAAAAAGGACGAACAAACGGCACTTTATATGGCAGACACCCTTGTGAACAGGGCCAGGCGTGTGAATAACGGACATTACGCGATTTTGGCAAATTCTGAAGAAAACCAACCTGTAAATCTTGAGTATTACATACGCAAAGACAATGAGTGGGTCCTAGAAGAAAACATTGATCCAAAATGGTTTATAAACGAAGACGATATTTTGTGTAATATCCAGACCGATTGTTTATTCAAGCCGAACAAAACCGACAATCAATGCGAGTCAGTCGAAGTCACTCGCGACACAATGGTGACCAACGCGCTAAAGGAAATAATGGGTCAGTTCGACAAGAATTACCAGATAACCAAGGAAGATTTACAAAATAAGATTGACAAGATATCCTTATATTATGATTCCATATACAACAAACTCCAAGATATTAAAAGCAAGGCGTTTTACAAATACAATCAGCAAAAATACGATCTTGGTCTCAGCATTTTAGACGAAGTTAAGCAGCAAATTGTGTCGCCTTATAGCAAATTGCGCGACTTGATTACAGGTCAAAACGATTTTGTCAAGAAGCAAACCGACATTCTAGAATTTTCCATCAAATTTTGTCGAAAAGGCAGCCTACATGTGCCGAATGTGAATGACGGCGAAATGGAGAACGAGTGGTGGCTGTATTGTAAACAAACAAATGTGAAATTGTTGCCGCTATTTCGCTACAAATTGGCGAAGGCGTTTATAACTGATCCGTCCAATTATGACACGGTAATGAATGAAATAATTAAACAGATTGGTAAAATTGGCGGCAATGGTGATGCTTGGACGGATATTCATAGTGGAGAGATTATTTGCTATATTGAATCGGATGAGGATGAAGGATACAAAGATGGGTTCAAGGTTAAGAGCCGCGGTGTTTTAGAGGAGGATAATGAACTCAAATCAAATCCGAATCCGATTTCGGAAACAATTAATAATGTAAATGCTTTAGCAAAGGTCAAATTATCACCCGACGGCCAAATGGTTGCCAATGTTATCAACGGACTAGCTGCCAATATGGGTATAAATATCGACCAATCGAGCAGTTTTATCATTAAAGTGGTGACCGAATTAATGAGCGACTCGAAGATCATTCCCAAGGAATCTGCTTACAGAGAAAAAGAAAAGAAGGCAGCCAAAGAAGGAAAGAAAATACCCGATTATGGTGCGGTATACAGTTCAACACTGTTGCTATTGTCACTCGGTATGTTCATAATTGGTGTCCAAACCTCGGTGCCGTCTTTGAAAACCCGCAAGACATTCCCAGGCTGTGTGAGATCATTCAGCGGCTTCCCAATCGAAGGCGAGGGCGACGACAGTGGACTAAATTATTTGTCGTGTGTCGCATATAAAATGAAGTCAAAGACGATGCCATGGGATGCTTTGGCCAGAATAAAAGAGGAGAAATTAGCCGACACGATAAAGGTATTCATTGTTAAATATTTGATGCCCTATGCCGAAGTGGAGCAGAAGATCAAGGAAAAGGTAGAATATTTATTATCAAATCCCGAAGTGGATATTCCAGACGAACATGTCTTGACAAAGTGGACAACTTTTTTGCCGCCATTGAAGCGGTTCCATATTAAGGGGCTTCAAAGCGTGAGTGACGGGTTTAACGAGGATTTCGAGCGTGAAATCAAGCTTGGCAGCCACAAGCAATTAGAAAAATTGTTAGTTATTGAGTCTAAAATCATTGCCTTTTCTTTGGCAATGCAAGAGGAAATACAAAAGATAATAGAACACAAGGACCTATTATTGCGATCATCTGCGAATCCATTTATGGACAATGCGTGCTGTAATGAAAAGGAGAACGCCAATAACACAGCATTGGAATATTTTGTCAAAGAGAACCCCAATATTGGCGTGTATGGCAATGTTGTAAGGGAACTATCGGCGGTTCTACATGACATCAAGATCTTGACCCAAAGTGCTATCATGTTGAGCACTGAAGACACCAAACGTCTGTTTCCAGAGATACCGCAGAATTTCAGCGAAGAGACGATTTACAGGGCATTTATCGACTTGTGTAAGTTTCAATCATCCGTGCCAATTGACGAAGAATTGGCGACAATTTGTATTGATAAACCAGATTATTTGAGCAAAAATGACACGTTACAAGAGAAAATCGCAAAGTTGAAACGCGACGGGCGAAATTACAACAAGGACGCCTTCTTGCGCCTTTTCCAAATTGTCAGCAGAAACAATATAATCCGTATTTCATTGTCTAACAATCCGCCGTCCTATTCAGACAATCTGAGAAAATATTTGCTGAAAATAGACAATGAGGATGACAGCACAATTAGTCGCGGGTTCAGACAGAAACTGGAAACATTATTGGATACATATGATATTGCGATACAGGAAGATACCGAGGAAATGCGAGCAATGAAGAATTATTTGGCGCATTCCAATGATATGATGCGCAAGGATATAGTTGATTTTATTAAACGAAAGGCAAAGGTCGGGACTGGAGAGCTTAAACGGATTGCGTTGTTTTTGAAGGACTTGACCGTTTGGGACTCCGATTTGAAACCGAGAAATCGTGGAGCCAAGATATCGGATGATACCATGTATAACTATATTAATTTCTACAAGACATTTGTCACCTTGTTATCAACAGTTTTGCCGACGATGATTTTAAATGAACAGCAACAGACAATGGATGCGCCTTCTTATTGGGGTGTATCACAGAAACACGCCATCGATTTGAAGAACATTGTAGAAGGCTATTATGAGCCGTTGAAAAAATTCTATGGTAATAAGTCGATTGTAAATATTTTATATGAAATACAGAGCAAATGCCGAAACATTGTTTTACTAGCAAATGAAACACCGGCATTAACCAATATTCAAATTGGCAAACCGAGGGGCAACGAACCGGCACTAGAAACATATTCAGTATTTGACAAGCGAACTGCCACCTTGTTGTTTGAATATTATACATTACAGATATTTATTGAATATATCAATCTAACAAAAGAGCCGAAAATGTTGAGTCGAGTGTTAATTCAACCCGAGAATGAAACGGATGCCATTTATAGTGCGGACTTTTTAATAGAGCAACAGTTGCGTTTTAGTGAATCGGAACAGCAGTTTATTGAAGGCGATGTTGCCAAATTACAAGAAAGCGTGGCACGTTTGTTAGTTGGTTATATTACAATGATGATGAATTCAAAGGATACAATTGATATGTCTTATGACACTATTATGGATCGTGTTTTCAAGTTGAAGGAAAGCGAGAAATACACATTTACTGACCGTTTGAAGAGCATGACTGAAGAAGAGAGAGCCGTAGACACTATTTTGAAGGTCAATAAGTTGGGCGCATGGAGCAAAGGATTGATGAAAGGTATTAAAGAATATGACCCTGAGAATTACGACCAAGAGAAGGAGATGACGGAAAAGATTGCTGAAATCGAAAAGGGGATAAGACGCAACGCAAATGTAACGGATAGAAACGCGGATATGTTTTTCGAAGATGCGTTGGCGGAAATGGATACTGATGATTTTGTCAATGGCGATGAAGTGTTAATGGGAGACATCAATGAAGACAATCAAGATGGTGATCCATTTGGTGACGAACGGGATGGAGACTATGACCGTGATTACAATTAGATTAACAACTTATTATCCTTAAAATAAATTTAATAAATTTAATAAATATTTATTAAATATAATATTTAACTATCGCGAGTATGTCAGAAAATATCTGTAATATACCAGTTTCTATAGGAGAATTATTTGATAAATATACTATTCTACAAATTAAGCAACAAAGAATAAGTGATTTAAACAAGCATAACATGGTTCAAACTGAATTAGCTTATCTTAAACCATTTATTGATAAGTATAATTTAGATATTAGTTTAATAGAAGAATTAAAAACAATCAATGAAACATTATGGAATATTGAAGATAAATTAAGAGATAAGGAAAAACATAACGCTTTTGATGAAGAATTTATACAACTGGCAAGAAGTGTTTATATAACAAATGATAAAAGGAGTGAAACCAAAAACAAAATAAATTTCAAATTAAATTCTACTTTAACTGATATTAAAAGTTACGTAAAATATTAAAAATATTACTACCATACTAATATTATGAATAAAAAAGAATTAACAAGAGAATTGTGTAAACAAATTGACAAAAATATAAAAAAAAATAAATACAATGATGCGATAGACAATTATACCAAAATTATAGGTCTAAATCCAGCTAATTTAAATAAATACTTACAAGAATTGGGAGAATTATATGAGAAACAAAATATGCTACGGGAAGCGATTGATTGTTATACTAATATTTTAAAAACAGAAAAAACAAATATGTC
>Ga0194060_10003593_pt1 | contig 10926 bp, 5 predicted proteins | sample SepL225m_MetaG_FD_163427 | JGI IMG/M metagenome (GOLD analysis project Ga0194060, IMG submission 163427) | Anoxic zone freshwater microbial communities from boreal shield lake in IISD Experimental Lakes Area, Ontario, Canada - Sep2016-L222-5m | ecosystem: Environmental > Aquatic > Freshwater >... | reverse complement strand
TCCAGGGATGGCTTGGCTTGGAAGCGACGCGGCCAGTGGACGGTCTATCCTGACGATCACATCGGGCGGATGGAAGGAAGGGCCTCTGCGTTTCGCGATCCCAATGGCAAGGCAGACGATCCGGCCATCAAGCCTGCGTGGCCCTATTTCCTGGACCAGACCGAGGCCGGAACGGCAGACTTCCGCAGCACCAAGCATAACATTTTCTGGGCGAGCCTGACCGACTCCAAGGGTATCGGCATCAGGATCGAATCGGATGGTACCCGCCATGTCCGGGCAGCCGTGGCCGGCGACGCCATCCACCTGCTGGACCTGCACCACTCAGGCGCGGGGAATGAACCTTACAATAAGGAACTCGGCGATAATCCAAGAATCGAAAAGGGCGGCCGGATCACCGGCAAGACGACGTTTCGGCTCCTGGGTGAATGACCCTGGCGCCCATTTGTCACATCAATCAACTGTGCGCACCATCATCGTCACCTTCCATGGCACCGAGAAGCCAATAAGCGGACTGGCGCGGCAGTTCAAAAACGATAACATGTCGGCACCAAAAAGGGCAGAGTCACAAAACCACGGAGAAGAAACATGATCAAATCTTTGCTCATCAACACCCTGGTCATAGTTGGAGGACTGTGGTTCCTGGGATCATGCCCAGTCCAGGCGTCCGAGCCAGCCTCGTTCCACTACGACGGCGTGGTAGTCGATCAGCAGACCAGGCCCCTGGCCGGGGCGCTGGTCAAGGTGATCGGCACGGATCGCAGCGCCACCACCGATGCCAGGGGGGCCTTTTCCCTCAGTGGATCCGTTCCTGCGCAATGGAACACCGAGCCATTTCCGCTCATGGAAATATCCGCCACAGGTTACGAGCCCAGCACTTTCCGACCTGACTCGCTGAGCGTCAAGGGATTGACCACCATGATCTGGGCATATTCAGAGCCCAAGGAGGGGGGGAGGGTGGATCATGCACGCTGGGCGTATGTGTATCGCAAGGGTTTCGCCGGGAACCCGCTGGAAACCCGGTGGCTACCAACTGATGACGCCATGTTCTGCGGCCTCTTGTTTGAAGTGCGTCGTGAATCGAATACGGATAACAACTATCTTGAACTGGAATTCGCCAAGCCGCCGCAAGAGCCAGAAAAGGTCCAGGCCTTTGATGTCGATGGGGTAGTCAAGGGGAATTGGCCAACCTGGTGGGGAAAGACCACCGTTACTGAATTGAAACGTCTGCCCAATGCTGAAAAACCCGATCCCGGTAACCGGTTCAAGTTTCGTTTTCGCATTGGCGACCGGATCTCGGTCCGCCACCCAGGGGCGGCAATCGCGGCGGACCAATACGCGGTCCATGTCTATGGCAATGCAAAATGGCGGGCGCCGCTCGACATCGAAATCGAATGGGGATTCCAGGACAAGGACAAGCCGCAACGCTGGGATGGAAACCTTGAGGTGTACCTGGGATATGTCACTGGCATTCAGCCGCTGGTTCCCGGCAGTGTCGAGATGCTTGGACAGCGGCATTGGCGGGACAATCCCAAGACCGCCGAACGACGCGGCCTTCGCGCCCGGGTCTGGTTGACCAGTAACCCCACTGATGGATATGCGCCGCCACATCAAAAGAAATTTGAGGACCGAACCGTGGTGACGTTGTGGACCAGCGCCGGGAATGTGGGGTTCGCGCCTTCCGACCTGGACAAAGGTCCCATCCTCATTCCAAGCGTTGGCATCTGCATCCGGAAGCAGGGCGATGGTCTAACGGCGGCGCAGGTGCAGAAGCAGATCGCCGCCAGCGGGATGAAGACGATCCGCGAGCGGGTGCGCGAACACAGCGAAATCAATTGGACCACAGCCATGGCGGCGATGCACCCCGGCAAGGTCCTGCCGCCGATTCCCAAAACCCCGGCGGACAAACTGCCCGGCATGCTCATCGATGTCCCCGAGCCGCGCCTTAATGACCAGTGGCGATGGAGTTCCGAGAACATCCAGGCGACTTCGCATAAGCAAAAGGATGGGAATTATATCGTCAGCATTTGGGGCACTGATCCCACAACAGCGTTGGGCATCGAATCCTATCAGTGCATCCGCACGCTTGATCTGATTGGAATACCACACATTGCAGAAGGTGGCTTGAATTACTGGTTGTTGTCACAAAAGCCGGTGACGCCCAAGGGCAATCTGCTCATGCGCGATAACTACTGTGAGCACAAAGAAGGACATGGCCGCATCCAGGCTACCGCTGGTTTCCATTACAAGATGACCAGAAACCAGGAGTGGCTCAAGAAGGTGTTACCTGAACTTCTGGCCAGTCATGAGTATTCCCAGCAACTCCGTCAGGACTGGGGCGGCCAATTCCCGCGTGGCGCCTGGGCTTATGGCTTGCTGCCACCCTTCGCGATGTCCGGTGATCTTGGCGGACACCGCATGCTCTATCGCACCGATGCCAGTTTCTATGAAGGTATGCGTGAAATCGCCGATCTTACCACCGTGTTTGACCCAGAACGTGGACGGGTAATTGCTCAAGAGGCCGAAGACTATCGCCAGGCGATTCGCCGTTCAGAAGACCGGACGACCGCCTTGACGGCAGTTATGAAGGTGCAGGACGGGACCTATCACCGTTATATGCCCACCGGCCCCTACACCCGTGGCCACTGGACCCATGTCTTGACCGCGAGCATGCAATGGATGAACTACCACGACAATCTGGCCAATGGACTCAGTCTGTGCTGGCGTGGCGTCTATGATGCGCAAGAACCCGTCATCCAGGACACTCTGGATGTGGTCGAGGATCTTTTCCTGCAAAACAAGGGAAAATCCGCCGAACCGTGGTTCGATCTTTCCGGGTATCAGAACCAATGCGGGCACGAGCCGCAATCGTTTGTTCACTTTCTGGCCGGCGATGTGGCCATGGCCAATCGCTCCATGTACACCGGATACGCCAGCGAAGTCAATCCGACCAGTTTTCGTTTCCAGGAACATCCCGCTTCCAACGGATTCCTGGGCGATGCCAACAAGTCATTCGAGGCGGCCTCATTTCTGGAACGTTTGAGAATGGTCCTGGTCCAGGAGGAAGGCGACACCCTTTGGCTGTCCCGCTTCTCGCTCAGAGAATGGTTTGAACAAGGCAAGAAGATCAGCGTGACCAATTCGCCGACCTTCTTTGGCCCGGTGGACTACGAGATCGTCTCTGACGTTGATAACGGCAAGATCAAAGCCACGGTCAAAATGCCGTCGCGCAATCCGCCCCAGGAAGTCCGATTGAGCCTGCGCCATCCCAAGTCCGCGCCGATCAAGAGTGTCACAGTCAATGGCCCTTCGACCCCTTCGACAGACTCAGGGCAGACAGGCTCAGGGCAGGGCAAGGAATGGAAGGACTTCAACAAGGATAAGGAATACATTATTCTCAAGGGACTGTCTGGAACCGTGACTGTGACGGCCCAATACTAACAAGACACCTCATAACCCTGGAATATAAATGACCGACCAAGGAATACCCGGCGAACCGCTCCATACCGAAATCTCGTACTACCAATCTGGAGGACGCCCGACTGCCCGATATGTGTCGGGGTCAACAGTATACGAGGAATCCCTTGAAAATGGCCGCTGGGTGGATCTGTACTGGTCCGCCGCCGGTCAGGTTCAGCGCGAAAATCTGACGGCGAAACTACCGGGACTCAATTCCTCGCGCTATCCCTTGGAAGGGTTTCAATTGGAAATGGACGGGCAACTGCTACACAACCGTTGGGAGCATGTCGGTTCCAGTCGCCGTCCGGGACTTCGTGTCGGAACCGCAGAGGCGGTGGTTGAACTGCGCCACGCGGTTCGACCGGTGAATCTGAAAATTGTCACCCGGGTGGATGGGTCGCCGGTACTTGCGAGATATCTGGAAATCACCAACACCGGCAAGTCGCCGGCCGCGCTGAGTCGGGTGGCCTCTTGGTCCGGCCGATTGTGGAGTAACCCGGAACGTCCCATTGATAGCGCAAAGATGACGCTCAACCCGTCCTTCCCAAAAGGCAAACCGCAATTTCGAGTGGGATTCTTCGCCGGTGAGAAATGGGGCGAAGAGGGGGATTTCACCTGGCATGACATCGTTGACGACGCCTTCAGTCTGCGCCGTTTTGCCACCGGTCGCGCCTTCGGTTCGCCGTACGTGATCGTTGAGAATCGGGTGACCGGTCAGCGCTTCTTTTTGGCTCTGGCCTGGTCAGGAAATTACGGCATTGATTTTGATGTGTGTGATGGCAAGCACTTGTACGCATCGGTGAGTCCGATGGCGCCCGCGCCCCTGCGCGTGGTGGCGCCCGGCGAGACAGTAAGCAGTCCCGAGGTGAACCCAACGTCAGGAAATCAACAACGAAAGGAAAGACCATGACCAGTAAAGCACCAAAAAATGTTCCGCAACCCACAACGGAGTTCCGAAAAGCAGGTATCGGAGGTTCCCTCATCGTTCACCAGGAGATACCAATGATCCGTCATACCAATCATTCTCAACCCCAGTCAGGAAGCGCATTCAGACTCTCTGGAGGCCCAGCGACTTGGCTAAGCCTCCTGATGCTGGCCTGCGTCACCGGCACGGCTTATACGGCTGAAAATTCCCCGACGGCAACCGGAGCATCGGTGGTTCGACCCTTGGTTTTCGTCTTCAACGGCGAGAGTAATTCCGGAGGAAAGGCTCCAAACAGCGAAGCCACCCCGGCAGAATTGGCGCCTCGGTCTTGCGTCCAGATCATGAATCTCACCAGCGGGCGTTTCCAATTCGAGGATTTGCAGATTGGCGTCAACAACCTGCGCGACCACGACCGTCTCTCCGGCCTGCCCTGTCACGCCTGGGAACTTGAACTGGCCAATGCCGTCGCGGACGGAAAGTTTCCTGGGCATAAGCAGGTGTATTTGATCAAGACCGGTCAGGGCAGATCCACGGTCGCGCAATGGGCGGAGGGATCTGTGTATTGGAACAAGTTTATCCAACGAATTGACGCCGCACATGCCCAATTACCCCCGAATCCCCAGTGGATCATCTGGTATAGTTTGGGAATCAATGACGGCAGCAACCCGAAACCCACCTGGAAACCCGCCGTCATTGAGCACCTGCAGCGCATGAAAAAGAAATTGCCAGGAGCGATCATCTTGATGACCCAGTTCCAAAGCATTGGATACACAGAACTCAGCCAGGCGATTGCCGAAATCGCCGCCACAGAACCAGACGTCTATGCGATCGATTCAACGGGTGACACGTTAGCCGATAAAAACCATTGGGGTTACCAAGGGTATAAAACGCTCACCCGGAAAATGGTGACCGTCACCAACCAAGCCTTGAATAAGAAACCTACACCAAGGAAGGAATAGGAATCCATGATTCCAAACCCACGAAGCGCCACCATGTGTCAAAATCTCACTATCCACATCTTGCCTAACCGAGTTCTTGCCGGATGCCTTTGCCTGCTGGCAGCAACCGTCATTCTGTGCGCAGCGGAAACTGCCACAAACGTCAACCCCCTGACTGGCGCGGCCGGGTTGCCAGGCGCTACCGCCATCAGCGATATTCAGGCCTCAGGACCGATTCACCGTGTGGCCAAAGCGTCCTATGCGTGTCAACTGCGCGGACACGGCGGGGCGGACTGGAACGACCAGAAGATTCCGGGCGATGGGAAAGGACGATGGATGCAGGGGATTTGTTTGCTGGGCGCCTATTTCCATGAGAAACCGCAAAAGATGATGGATGAGATTCCGCGTATGTTGAAGATGCGCAACTCGCTGGGGTATTTTGGCCCGGAATATGGCCCGGACATAATCCGCGGCGGTGATGTGTTTGATCACAATCATGTCGTCAATTGGGGACTGGATTATGCCCGATATTTCGATCCACAATTTGGGATGGAATTCACCCGTGAGTTCACCAAAGCGGCGTTTATGGTGCGCGAGGCTTCGCTGAGTCCCGGACCGAGACAACCGGGAAGTCGCTGGGTTTCCTGGGGCGAGACGGCTGCGGATTTTGGCGCGTTACAGGGATTGTCAAGATTGGCGATGGTCACCGGCAACGTCGATTATCTCCGATTCGTGAGGTCTTACGCCGACGTTGGCCTGGGATTCAGTTATGATCGAGGGCACGGTCATTCCACCATGTCCGCCATGCACGGTTATGTCCTGGCCTACCAGGCAACCGGTGAGAAGAAGTATCTGGATCACGCAATTCGTGTCGTTGACACCATCGCCATGGCCAATGAAACCACCGACATGGGATTGCCGGATTATTTTGGTTCCGTGGCAGTCACCGAAGGTTGCGCAGTGGTCGATTGGATGATAGTCAATCTGCGACTTGGCCAGGCGACCGGCCAGGCGAAGTACTTTGACCGTGCCGAGCGAATCCTCTGGGGATCTTACATGCACCACTTGGACGCAACGGGCAGCATGGGGTGTGGTAGTCGTTCCGTCGAGGTGCTTGCCCCGGGTGGCGGTAGTATTCCTTGGTGCTGCGACATGCATGGCGCCAAAGGGATTGGCTATGCTCTCATGCATACCCTGTTGAATGATGATCAGGGACTGATCATGGGATTGTACTATCCGTTCACTGCCACCGCGAAGGTGCTGAAGAACCAGGACGTGCGATTGATCGTCACGACCGACTATCCGCAGAATGGTCTCCTCAAGATTCGTGTTGACGATTGTCGCGCGACCGATGCATGGCGTTTACGCTTGCGAATTCCGGCCTGGAGCCGCGTTACGTCAGTTACAATCAACGGTCAGACGCAAGCCCTGAAACAAACCGACGGTTGGCTTGATCTGAAACGGGTCTGGCAAAACGGGGATGAGGTTGGTTTGGAGATTCCCTTGCCGGTCTGGTTTGCCCGACCCAACTCCGAAGAACCGTTGTCCTTGCCGGTTGCCGACGGGGAAGTTCTCCGGAATGTTCGCGTCTTTCGTGGGCCATTGTTGATGTCGGCGCCTCAGAACCTGAATGCCAATCTGAACGCGGCGACATTCAAAGAGTCCAAACAGGGGCCAACGATTAAGATTCAGTGGAATCAAGTCCAGGCGCCATTGATGCTGCAACTGTCAGCAACGTCAGCCCATGCTCCGGATTTGAAACAAGACGGAAAGTTCCAGTATCCCTTGACCCAGATACACACATCGGCGGTGGTGGCGAAACGATCGGATCAAAATCAGTTTGACGTACCATTACCATTGGGCGTTTCCTCTGTCGATAAAGGCTTGAATGCGTCGAGCGATCAGGATCCAGCCAAACCGAAGTCGGTTGTTCTGGTTCCGATTGCCGAAGCCCCCAGCAAAGGGTCACCCAAGATCGTTCTCTTTGACGTGATGGGCGCAAGAAAGTAAAGTTCCCCCCCTTCTGCACTGATCTACATTACAAACAAATAAATATGCCAGCATGAAACACCTCGCCTTCGCAGATATCACCATCGCCGGCATCCTTAAGGATCGGGCCGAACTATCCTTCAGGCGTCTGCAGGAAGGATACTTTTGCTGGCCCAGTATCTCGAAGGTCAACTTTGCTCCATTCCCAGGCGATGCCATTGGTCGCGATATCAATGGCCTGACCCTGTTGTCCATGGCCTTGCATCGCCCCGCACCGTCCAACTTGCAGGAGATCATGAGACGGCTTCCTGAACTGCCGAATCAGGATGGCTACCTTGGTCCAATACTCTCGGAGTCGCGAGCCAACGAGGATGTTCTCGCCGCCCACAATGGTCTGGCCTGTGGCCTCAGCGAGTACGTGATGTGGACCAAGGATGATCAAGCCAGTCGCATGCTGACCCAGGTGTGCGAAAACCTGTTTATCCCCGCCCAGCAGGCCATCAGCCAATATCGATCCGATCCCCAGACGCCGACCTCGGTGATCTGGCATTTGTCCGGGGGCGATATCGGGCAACTTTTCTTGATGTTGGATGGAATAACCCGCGCCTACCTGTTGAATCCCAGTCCTGGCTTGCAGACCACCATCGAGACCATGATCGCCCGCTACCATGGTCTCGACCTGGTTGCGATCAGCGCGCAAACCCATTCCATGCTCTCGGCGACGCTCGGCATCCTGCGCTGGTACGAAATCCAGCATCGGGAAGAGGATCTGGCCTTTGCCACGGCGCTCTATCAACGGTATCGCGATCAGGCGATGACCGAGACATTTGAGAACTATAACTGGTTCAACCGACCCGAATGGACTGAGGCTTGTGCCGTGGTTGATTCCTTCCTTGTTGCCACCGAACTCTGGCGCCTGACTGGCAAGAGCGACTACCTGGCCGACGCCCACCACATCCTCTATAACGGGTTGTTGCCCGGTCAAATCAGCAACGGTGGATTCGGAACGAGTCCCTGCGTTGGCGGCATGGATAAGTCAGCAAGAATGGTCGACCGGACCAGGGCGCATTCCGAGGCGCCGTTCTGCTGTTCCATGCGCGGCGCGGAAGGCCTTGCCCGCGCCATCCAGTACGGTTATCTGCTTGATGGCGACGCCATCGTGGTGCCGTTCTATGTCGAGAGCACCGCCACCCTGCGTTTCGCGGATGGGAACTGCGTCATCCGGCAGACGACGCGCTATCCCTATCAAGGGCGGGTGCGCTTCGAGGTCCTCGAGGCTGGTGCTGCCACGATGAGCACGTTGCGTGTGTTTGTTCCGCCCTGGGCCATAACGGAAAGTCTGGCGCTGAGCGTCAACGGCAAGAGAACCACGCCAAAGATCGCCAACTCATTCGCGTCTGTCAATCCGGTGCGCAAGGGCGATGTCATCGAGTTTGACTTCCAACAGGTGGTTGGGCGTCAACCAGCCTTACACGCTGGAAAAGCGCCGAATATGCATCGTTTCTTTCGCGGCCCTTTGTTGCTCGGAGCAGTGTCTGCCGATGTTGAACCAACGGAGGCACTGCTCGACATCTTCAACCCACAGAAACCAATGCCACCCGGTCTTAGTAATCCGGTTGTCCTGTTCGGGGGAGGCACTTCATCTGCGGGAAAAAGAAAAGATCAGACGCCTCAATCTGCCAACTTGGCGCAAGAAGCCAGCATCTATCGCAACGACATGCCGGTGGAAGTCCCCACCGAAACGAAAATCCTTTTCGAGGGCATGAAACATGACCAGGCTTCGACCATCTGTGGCCTCCTCTGGCGGAAACCGCAAACCGTGACGCAGGTGATTTTGCAATGGCCTGATGACCGTCCACTACCGGAGACCCAGGAAATCGTGGTCCGATGGTCCGATGCGGGAACCATCCGCGAATCAGGAAACCCTGGCATCATCGGCAATGGCCGGCAGTGGGTCTTCACCCTGGATCGTCAGGGGCATACGGTTGAAACCGACAACGTGATCGTCGCCTTCCAGGGCAAGGCGGCAACTGTACCGAAAACCATACCAGCAGTGACCATCGTCGGACGATGAAAGACCATCATCCAATACCAAGGAACAGCCTCATGAACCAGGCAAAAGCGACAATCATCACGGACCTGGACAAACTCACCAGTCAAGCGGTGGACATTGCACCCAGCGCCTACCAGTGGCGTGCCGACCGCAAACCAGAAGACAATCCACCGGAAAGCTGGTTGGCGGTGATGCGATTTGCTGGTCAGCCGCTCAACCAACCCGCCGATCCGGATGCACCGGCGGTTAAACAGGTCATTGGCGCCTGGTTGTGGGAGGAAATCCGGCCGGTGCAACGAATTGAACTGATCTGGCCCGCAGACGCCCAGCGGATGCCGACGCCGGAGGATCTGACCATCACGACCCTGAACGCCAAGGGCACGGCCAGTTCGTGGTGGAACAACCTGGATGCGGTGAAACTGCCCGTCAAACCGCAGATTTCCCAGGATGGGAAGACCTGGACCTACTGGAAAGAAAACCCGACCTGCGCAGTCGTGATCAGTGTTGCTGATGTCTCGAAGATCTCCAGGGTTGACGCACCCGTGGTTCGCGTGTTGCTTGCCGAAACCTGGAAGAAGATGGAGGTTGAGGTCGAATGGGGCTTCGAGGAAACGACTGGCGACAAAGATTTCAGCGGCCGTATTGAAACCTATGACGGTGTGGTGGCGGGCCTGAATCCCCTGACGGGCGATGGCAGCACCGCTTCGACAGACGCTGCTTCGTGGCGCTCAATCGGGAAAGGCGGGGGCCGACGCGGCATCACGTTCAACCTGTTGTACATGGGCTCCTCGACCTGGCGGAAAGTCCAACCTTTCACCAGCCAGCGTGACGAGGTGGCGCGAACCATCGTGACCGTGTGGACCAAGTCGGGCAACTTCTCATTTCTTGCCTCTGATCTTGAAAACGGACCGATTCTGGCGCCGGAATATGGATTCTTTGTGCGCCGGACGACGACACTCCCTTCATTTGTGGCCACTCCCCACGTGCTGGCCTCGCAGGCCGTCAGCGCGCGGGAATTAATCGCGGAACACCAGACCAGTTACCTGAAAACCATCCGCCAACAAATTCGTGCCCATGTAGAACAGACCTGGGAAGGTGCGGTCACCGGGATGCATAGGGCCGACCTTCCTCCACATCCAACACCGCCTGCTGGATCTGAACCGACGATGCAGGTGGAGGTGCCCTCGCAACGTTTGACAGCGCAGTGGAACCTGGGCGCCTGGCATCTACTCCGTCATTGCGGGAAGCATCCGGTCACTGGACGTTTATGGTTCAACGATCATCCCTATGGCATTCTCGCGGCAGAGACCTACATGATGCTGGCGGCCTTGGATCTGATGGGTTCGCACCAGGCGGCCGAGGATGGATACGACCAATGGGTTTCACTGCCGATGCAAGCCACGATTGCACCGGGGATGAAAGCGGAATCAGAACGTGGATGGGAACCAGACAAGCAGCATGGTTGGTCCTTACCTGATCGGCCGGTGGGAAACTTTACCGATGGTCTTGGTTGTTTCACCTTGGCCGAAGGCGTGCCGGGCACCGGCGGTCACATGGATGGAGTC
>Ga0194060_10003592_pt1 | contig 10928 bp, 8 predicted proteins | sample SepL225m_MetaG_FD_163427 | JGI IMG/M metagenome (GOLD analysis project Ga0194060, IMG submission 163427) | Anoxic zone freshwater microbial communities from boreal shield lake in IISD Experimental Lakes Area, Ontario, Canada - Sep2016-L222-5m | ecosystem: Environmental > Aquatic > Freshwater >... | reverse complement strand
GTTCATAATCAGACAGCTCAACTCTGCTCCGAAGCTCAAAAAATGTGGAACCGGCAAGGTAGAGACCTCTCAGTCTGGCACCGTGTTTCCTGGCATAATTCACCGCCAGTTCCAGACGATTTCCGGTCGTCTCCAGATTGTCAAGATGTACCAATATGTCCCTGATGCTCATTTGTCCGCTCCTTGCTGGTATTGCCATTATCTGAGTAGTTGGGCAAAGTCAAAAAAAACAAGTCCAAATCAAAAGCAAACAGATTGAACCGCAAAGACGCAAAGGTCGCAAAGAGAATCAAAAGCAAAGAAAAAATTGAATTAAAATCAGAATCTTAAATCAAGAATCTTAAATCATTATGGTGTTGACTTTCTTTGCGTCCTTTGCGTCTTTGCGGTTCAGGCTTTTTAGATATTTAGCTTGCCGGAAGTGCTCTATCCAGCATCCAGATTTTATAGGCATTTACAGACTGGATTACGGCTAGAAACCTGCCGGAATGACATATTTCGTTACAGCCACCTTTTACGCCGCTTGTAGCTCTTTATCTCGCGGTAGTTCTTCTTCTCTTTACCCTCACCCGTGCCGAGATAAAACTCTTTGACGTCGTCATTTGATTTCATCTGCTCGACGGTGCCGCTCATCGCAACCCGTCCCCCCTCCATGATATAGGCGTGGTCGCAGATGCCGAATGCGACGTTGGCGTTCTGCTCCACCAGTAGAATTGTGGTTTTCTCCTCGGCATTGATCTTCTTGATCAGTTGGAATATCTCCTGAACGAGGAGCGGAGCGATACCAAGTGACGGCTCATCAAGCAGCATCAGCTTTGGTCTCGCCATAAGCGCCCTGCCGATGGCAAGCATCTGCTGCTCGCCACCGCTTAAAAAACCGGATAACTGATTGCTCCGCTCACGAAGCCGGGGGAAATAATCGTAGACCAGATCCTTATCCCGTTTGAAACCGGCTGAATCTTTGCGGGTATGACCACCAACTACAAGATTCTCATCCACGGTCAGATCTTCAAAGACGCGGCGCCCCTCCATAACCTGGAAGATTCCTTTTCTTACGATCAATTCCGGATCCATGTTGTTGATCCGCTCACCCATAAATTCGATGGTACCGGCTGAAACCTCCCCCTCTTCGGATTTCAGAAGGCCTGAAATCGCTTTGAGGGTCGTGCTTTTACCGGCTCCATTTGCCCCCAGGAGCGCCACAATCTTCCCCTCCGGGACTTGCAGCGACAGCCCTTTCAGAACCAGGATGACGCGGTTATAGATGACTTCTGCATTGCTGATGGTGAGCATGATTGTTTTGCCTCGTCATTGAAAAGAGGGGGGCGGCGGCCCCCCTCATGCACTCTGCAAACAGGTTACAGTCCGAGCCACTCTTTCTTGCGGGGTGTTTCTACCTCTTCAACCTTGGTCATCTTGCCACCCTTGATCACATAGATGGTGGTCTTTGTGGTCGGACGGTGGTCTGTGGCTGTGTAGGTTATCGGAGGTGTAAGTCCACCGGTGTCAAAGTTTTTGAGGGTTTCCAGTGCCTTCTTCACACCTTCTCCGTTCAACTGCTTATTCTTGTCAGCGATTTTGAGACCCTCTGCCCAGGTAAGACCGTAGGCCCAGCCACGGACATAAACTGTATCGCGAGCCTCTTTAGAAGGATGTTTCTTGTTCCAGTCGGTCAGGAGTTTCATCCCTTTGACATTCTCGCCGTAAGCTGCGTGAGTGGCCATCCCGTAAACGCCTTCAGCAGCCTCTTTGGCGAGTGCCGGGAGTGCTTCGGTCATGCCGTAGTTGCCGAGGAAGAAGGTAGTTTTGATACCGAGTTTTTTGGCGTCTTTCAGGAGAACTGCACACCAGGAAACTGTTGTCTGCACATATGCAAAATCAGGGGCTTTTTTCTGCATATTCAGCAGGTTGGATGTAACATCCTGAAAACTTGCCGGGATGACTTCCTCATGCACCAGTTCAATGCCCAGCTCTTTGGCATACTGTCTGCCCGCTTCGATCGGGGCTTTGCCAAACCCGTGGTTCGGGTAGATGAAGGCGACTTTGGCCGCCCCCGGCCCTTTCCAGTTTTTCTTTACATACTGGAGAAATCCACGGATCTGGTCTGAATAACTGGCACCCACGAAGAAGTTATAGGGGGTTTTGGTAGGGTCGGTCAGATGACCGGAGAAAGAAGCAGAAAAATACGGCACTTTGTCTTTGGAGATGATGTCCTTCAGCGCTTCCGTATCGCCGGTGCCCCAGCCGTTTATCATTACAACCTTGTCCTGTTCGACGAATTTCTTGTACGCAGCGTTGGCCTGAGGAATCTTGTAAGCGTAATCGACGTTCATCAGGTCAATCTTTTTGCCGTTAACTCCCCCATTATCATTCACATATGCGATGGCGTCCTGAACACCCTCAGCAAATGGTTTGCCAACGTCTGCCGTTACTCCGGTCAAGTCCCAGATGCCTCCAACCTTGATCGTCTCTGCCGCTCCGAATGCTGTTGATGCAAATGCGATTACCGTTGCCGCTGCTGCCAGAATTTTTCCAAATTTCATACATGCCTCCCTTTCTGTTTGGTTTGCCAAAATAAAATTGAACTTCCCGGTGATGGAAAATAGTTGTGCCGCTGATCCTGGTAACGAAGAAAAATCACCTCCTTTAGTCTTTAGTGCGAGAACGGATAAAGTTTCCAGTAGTTTTTGATGCTGTGCCAGCGTGAAGCCATACCGGATGGCTCGAAGATCAAAAAGATTATAACCAGCATGCCAAAGACAAGCTCCTTCATGGCTGCCAGATTGTTTACCAGTTCCGGAAAAGAGGAGGAGAGAGAAGAAGTCCCCATTCTCAGCAGCTCCGGTAGCAGTGTGATAAAGACTGCACCATAAATTGAACCGAGGATACTGCCGAGACCGCCGATGATTATCATACCGAGGTAATCTATCGCCACGCTGACCGGAAAGGTTTCAGGTGAGATAATCTTCGCCTGGTACGAGATCAGTGCACCGGCCACACCAACATAAAAGGAGCTGATCCCGAAGGAGAGGAGTTTGTATTTGAGGATGTTAACACCCATGACCTCCGCCGAAATGGCCTGGTCGCGAATGGCGACAAAAGCTTTTCCCACTTTGGTGCGAAATAGATTTTTTGCGAAGAGAACGGCGATGACCGCAATCACGAAGATCAGAAAGAAGAGCCTTGCATCGGAGTCAAAGGCGAAGCTGCCAATTTTTGGTGTTGGAATAGTGAGACCTGCAACGCCGCCGGTAACGGACTCCCATTTAACAACCAGGAACTCAACAATAAAGTGAGCCGCCAGTGTTGCCATTGCAAGGTAAAGCCCCTTGATCCGGAGGGATGGGATGCCGACAAACATGCCGAAGAAGGCGGTGATGAGACCGGCCAGAGGTATGCAGAGATAGAACGGAAGGCCGATCTTTGTGCCCAGATAGCCGCTGGAGAAGGCACCGATCGCCATAAATGCCGCATTGCCAAGCGATATCTGACCGGTGAATCCTGTCAGGATGTTGAGGCCAATCGCCCCTATGACGGCGATGCCGATACGGTTGACGATATCGAGGAGGTACCCCGGAACATAGAGCGGAAGTGAAAAAAGGAGGCAGAGAAAGAGACCGAGCATAACTCTGGCTGTGCCGGATTCAAAGATGGTCATGTCTGCCGAATAGGATGTTTTGAAGTCACCGCACCGCATAAAGCCTCACTTTTAGTTACACTCTTTCGATCTTCTTCTTGCCGAACAGACCATATGGCTTGAACATAAGAATCAGTATCAGTGCGATATAGGGGGCAACCTCTTTGGCTCCCCCTCCGACCATCGGGTCGATAAAGCCGCCTGAGAGGTTTTCAAGGACGCCGATAATAAGCCCCCCCACAATAGCACCGAGGATGCTGTCCAGCCCCCCGAGGATAACAACCGGGAGAACTTTCAGTCCCATAAAGCTGAGCGACATGTCAATCCCACCCCTGATGGTGCCGAGCAGAACTCCCCCGACAGAGGAGACAATGGCGGCTATTGCCCAGGATATGGCGAACATCTTCTTGACGCTGATACCCATGGAAAGCGCCACCTGCTGGCTGGAAGCCGTTGCGCGCATCGCCACGCCGGTTTTTGAATACTTGAAGAACGAGGTCAGAATCACTACTAAAATTGTAACACAGCCGATGGCATAGAGATAACCCTGCGAGACCGGAATCGGGCCGATCTGCACCGGCGCGCTCGGGAAAACTTCAGGAAACGGGATTGTATCTGTGCCGTAGGCGAGCTGTATGAGCGCCTTTAATATGCTTGAAAGGCCGAGGGTTACCATGATGACCGAAATCAGGTGAGAGCCGATCAGCGGACGAAGGATGAGGCGCTCTATCAGCATGCCGAGGATGGCGGAGAAGAGAAACGTGATCAGGATAGCCTGCCAGAAGGGGAGATGATATTTGGAGAGCATGTTAAGGCAGATGTAGGCGCCGACCATCAAAAATTCACCCTGTGCCAGGTTGAGGGCGCTGGTGGCTTTGTAGATTATGACGAAACCGGTCGCCACAAGGGCATAGATACTGCCGACCACGAGGCCGTTTATGATCAGTTGCAGGAGAAATGTAACGTCCATATCGAATGCTCCGTTTATACTTTTCTTATGGTAACGGTCGTCTGAATATGGCCGATTTTGCCATCCGGGAATTCTATGCCGGTGTCAATCCTGACCCTGTCCCGCTCCATATGGAGGGCGTCTATCAGCTCAGCGTAGATTGTAAGCACTTTATCCCGCCGCATCTTGCCGGTTCGCGTCAGCTCACCCTCGTCGGCATCCAGCTCCTTGTAGATTATTGCAAATCTGACGATTCGTGCCTGCTCCGGCAGAGCCTGGTTTACCCTGGAAACCTCACCCGCGATCAGGTCGATAACCTCCGGTTTGGCGGTCAGGTCTGCAAAAGTCATGTATGAGAGCTTGTTGTCCCCCGCCCATTTGCCGACCACGCGGCTGTTTATGCCGATCAGCGCAACCAGTTTGGAGTGACCGCCGCCATGCACCAGCGCCTCGGAAATGTAAGGAGAAAAGCGGAGGCTGTTTTCGATAAGCTGCGCCGAGAAGCGCGATCCATCTGCCAGCGTCAGGACATCCCCGATCCGGTCGATAACGGTCAGATGTCCCTTCTCGTCCAGATAGCCGGTGTCGCCGGAGCGGAGCCAGCCATCGGCGGTCAAGGCAAGGTTTGTCGCCCCCCTGTCGCCGTAATAACCGCTGAAAAGCCCGGCACTTTTTGAGAGGATTTCACCACTTTCGTCGATCCTGATTTCGGTGCCGGGGAGCGGAAGGCCGACCGTAGCACCATTTACCCCGCCGTCGCGGTGCATACAGGTAACGCCGGCAATTTCAGTCTGGCCGTAGAGCTGCTTTAAGTTGACGCCGATAGCGTGAAAAAAGCGGAAAACGTCACTCCCGAGCGAGGCCCCCCCGGTCAGCGCTGAGCGGATGCGAGAAAGGCCGAGCCGGTCTTTGAGCGCCCTGAAGAGAAGTATATGTGCGATAAACCTGCCGATTTTCTGGGTTAGGGTAGGGGGGGAACCGGAGAGAACGGCATCTGCATACCTTTCGCCGATCGGCATAAGGGTGTTGAACATGAATTTTTTGAACCGGGTCGAATCCATCATTCTGACGCGAACTGTCGCCGCGATCGACTCCCACACTTTTGGGGGGGAGAGCATGATCTGCGGACCGATTTCACGCATATCGGCCATCGCAGTATCAGGTTTTTCAGGGAAGTTGACCGTGTATCCGACGACTAGAGGACTTGCCACCGACATCAGTTGTTCGCCGAACCACGCCAGCGGAAGAAGAGAGACAAATTCGTCGTTTTCAGTTTTGGGATCGGCTTCATTCAGGGCGAGGCTCATGTTGATCAGATTCTTGAAGGTGAGGATGGCACCCTTCGGCTCACCTGTCGTGCCGGAGGTCATGCAGATGATGGCGGTATCGTCACCCTTGCCTGCGTCAACCAGTTTGTCGAATAGTCCAGGGCTCTCACCATGCACCCCTCTGCCGATCTCTTCGGTTTTTGCAAAGCTGGTCAGGATATCATCATGGTAGTTTCTCATGCCCCGTTTTTCGATGAAGATGACATGGCGAAGATCGGTCAGATTCTCCTTCTGCTCCAGCAGCTTATCGACCTGTTCCTGATCTTCTGCGATGACGAAACTGACGTTGAAGCGCCTGATCGCGTCTGCTACCTCATGGTGGGTTGCGTCGTGGTAAAGGGAGAGTGCTATCCCCCCTGCCGCCTGGGCTGCGATTTCGGCAAAGAGAGATTCTGGGCGGTTATTGCCGATGATCGCCAACTTGTCGCCACTTTTAAAGCCCAATGAATGCAGGCCGAGAGCGAGATCCCGGACGTTTTCATAATACTGACGCCAACTGAACGGTCGCCAGATGCCCAAACCTTTCCGGCGCAGAGCAGATTTTTTCTCCCCGTATCTTTCAGCATTCTGCTTTAAAAGCTTGGGAAAAGTTGTTTTTTCGAGATCGATCTGCACCTTATGGCTCCTCCAGATCTTCTTCGCCAAGATAGGCTTTTATGACGTGCGGGTCGCGCTGAACCTCGTCAGGTGTTCCACCGGCGATCTTCTTGCCGAAATCTAACACACAGACCGTATTGGAAATATCCATGACCACACCCATGTCGTGTTCGATCATGATTATGGTGATGCCACGCGATTCGTTGGTTTCAAGGATGAAGCGAACCATGTCTTCGGTCTCTTCGTGGTTCATCCCCGCCATCGGCTCATCAAGAAGCAGCAGTTTTGGCTCAAGGGCAAGAGCCCGAGCAAGTTCAACCCGTTTCTGAAATCCGTACGCGAGTGTTCCGACGATCGTTTTACGAATGCTCTGAATCTCAAGAAACTCAATAATCTCCTCGACATATTCGCGGTGTTTGATCTCTTCAGCCTGCGCCGGTCCATAGTAAAGCCCGCCGGTCAGAAGACCTGCGCTCTGGTGGAGGTGACGCCCGATCATCAGGTTGTCGATGACGCTCATCCCCCTGAAGAGGGCGATGTTCTGAAACGAACGCGCCATTCCCCGCTTTGTCCGTTCATATGGGGGGAGATTGGTAACGTCATTCCCCTCGAAGAGCACCTTGCCAAGTTGAGGGTGGTAGAGTCCGCTGATGCAGTTCAGCATTGAAGATTTACCCGCTCCGTTTGGTCCTATGATGGCAAATATTTCCCCCTGTCGGACTTCAAACGATACTCCCGACAGGGCTCTTACGCCGCCGAAGTTGAGCTGGATATCGCTGCACGAAAGCTGAACCATCTAGTAAGCTCCCCTGGGTACAAATTTTTTTTTAAAACAGTGATGGTAAACCGAAGCTACTATGTAGAACCTCTATATCAGGATGTTAAGTGAAGAGTGAAATATCATCATCTTTGAACGGCGTCAAACAAATAATTGATAATCTAAAAAATGGTTTTATTATCGCTTGACATGAACGTAAGGCGAGGGCTAGATTCATGCACCCTCCTTGCTGTCATTGTTTTGATAATCCCGAAATATTGTTTGACAGTACTGATATGCTGTTCTATTTTACCTTGACGTAAAGTACACAAGTATCCTCATCAATAAAGGTGGCTGACATGAAAACGTACCCGACTCTTAACTTTGATCTTGGCGATGTCGCCGATTTACTCCGGGAGACTGTAAAGGACTTTGCAGCGGTGGAGATTGCGCCCCGTGCCGCTGATATTGATCGTGATGACCATTTCCCGATGGATCTCTGGCGAAAGATGGGGGATCTCGGTCTGCACGGTATCACCGTCTCGGAGGAGTATGGCGGCGCGGGGATGACCTATCTGGAGCATGTCGTGGCTATGGAAGAGCTCAGCCGCGCCTCCGCTTCGGTGGCTCTTGCCTATGGGGCTCACTCAAACCTCTGTATAAACCAGATCTACCGAAATGCCGGCGAAGAGCAGAAGCGTCGCTATTTACCAAAGCTCATCAGCGGCGAGCATGTCGGGGCTCTGGCGATGAGCGAATCGGGTGCCGGTTCGGATGTAGTCAGTATGCGCCTGCGGGCTGACAGAAAGGGTGACCGTTTCATTTTAAATGGCACAAAGATGTGGATCACCAACGGCCCACACGCCAACACGCTGCTGGTTTATGCCAAAACTGACGTCAATGCTGGTTCAAAGGGGATCACCGCTTTTCTCATTGAAAAAGGCTTCAGGGGATTTTCCACAGCTCAAAAGCTCGATAAGCTGGGGATGCGCGGCTCTGATACCTGTGAGCTGGTCTTTGAAGATTGTGAGGTGCCTGAAGAAAATGTGATGGGGCATATCGGGGAAGGGGTCAAAATTCTGATGAGCGGACTTGACTATGAAAGGGCGGTGCTCGCCGCAGGTCCACTTGGAATAATGCGTGCCTGTCTGGATGTCGTCATCCCCTACATACATGAGCGGAGACAGTTCGGCAGAGCCATCGGCGAATTCCAGCTTATGCAGGGGAAAATTGCTGATATGTACAGCACGATGAATGCCTGCCGCGCATATGTGTATGCTGTCGCTCACGCATGCAGCGGAAAGAATGCGATCAGAAAGGATGCAGCCGGGGCGATTCTCTATGCGGCAGAGAAGGCTACATGGATGGCTCTGGAGGCGATCCAGATTCTTGGGGGGAACGGCTACATCAACGAATATCCCGCCGGGCGACTGCTGCGTGACGCCAAGCTCTACGAGATCGGCGCCGGAACCAGCGAAATCCGCCGGATGCTGATTGGTCGAGAGCTGTTCAGTGAGACGGTCTAGTACCCTCTCCAGCTTGAAACCCCGAAAATTTAAGCGCGGTAGCAGTAGGTTGGGCAAAGGCGGTCTCTTGCCGTGCCCAACATTGACGCCTACCTGTTGGGCACGCTCCGCTTTGCCCAACCTACAAAAGCGCAAACTATGACAGTACGAAGTATAACAGCCAGGGAGTACAACTTATCTATGTCTACCTTAAAAACAGCACTTAACGTAAATTCCAAAGAATTCCGTACAAATGCGGAGTCAATGGCTCTTCTTGTCGCGGATTTGAGGGAAAAAGCTGCCGAAATACGACTTGGTGGCGATGAACGGATGCGCAAAAAACATATCGAGCGGGGTAAACTTCTGCCGCGAGAGCGTGTCAGGCAACTGCTCGATATCGGCTCCCCGTTTCTGGAACTCTCCCAGTTTGCCGCTTACAAGGTTTATGGGGAAGATGTCCCGGCGGCCGGGATTATCACCGGCGTCGGCAGGATCATGGGGCAGGAGTGCATGATCTTTGTGAACGATGCGACGGTCAAGGGTGGCACCTATTATCCGCTCACCGTCAAAAAACATCTCCGCGCCCAGGAAATCGCCGAGGCATGCCATCTCCCATGCATTTATCTGGTTGATTCAGGTGGAGTTTTTCTTCCGCGACAGGAGGAGGTATTTCCGGATCGGGATCACTTTGGCAGAATCTTCTATAACCAGGCCAACATGTCCGGCAAGGGAATTCCGCAGATCGCCGCCGTAATGGGTTCCTGCACGGCAGGTGGTGCGTATATGCCCGCCATGTCGGATGAAAGCATCATTGTCCGCCGTCAGGGAACCATCTTTCTGGCCGGCCCACCGCTTGTCAAGTCTGCAATTGGAGAGGTCGTGAGCGCCGAAGACCTTGGCGGAGCCGAGGTTCACTGCCGCACATCCGGTGTCACCGACCACTACGCCACAAACGACGGTCACGCACTTTCAATAGCCAGAAGGATCGTCGGCAATCTGAACAGGGTAAAGAAGATCCCGCTTGCCGTGCGTGAACCTTTAGAACCGCTTTACCACTCATCTGAAATCCACGGTGTCATTCCGACCGACACTAGAAAACCTTACGACGTCCATGAACTGATAGCCAGAATGGTCGATGGCTCAGATTTTGACGAATTCAAGCAGCTCTACGGCACGACGCTCGTCTGCGGTTTTGCCCATATCTGGGGGTATCCGGTCGGCATCGTGGCCAACAACGGCATCCTCTTTTCCGAATCCGCCTTAAAGGGGGCGCACTTCATAGAACTCTGCAGCCAGCGCGGAATTCCGCTGATATTTCTCCAGAATGTGACCGGCTTCATGGTCGGGAGCAAGTACGAGGCGGGGGGGATCGCCAAGGATGGAGCGAAGATGGTAACGGCGGTTTCTTGTGCCAAAGTCCCCAAATTTACGGTCATCACCGGCGGGAGCTACGGAGCCGGAAACTACGGTATGTGCGGCCGCGCCTTCAGCCCGAGGTTCCTCTGGATCTGGCCGAACGCCAGAGTCTCAGTCATGGGGGGGGAGCAGGCCGCCAGCGTTCTTGCCACGGTAAAGCGGGAGAGCATGGAGGCGAGGGGTGAAACCTGGAGCGCCGAGGAGGAGGAGATTTTCAGAAAGCCGGTTCGTGACATGTACGAACAACAGGGGCACCCCTACTACGCCAGCGCAAGGCTCTGGGACGACGGGATCATCGACCCCGCCGATACCCGAATGGTCCTGGGGTTAGGGATTTCAGCCACGATGAACGCGCCGGTTGAAAAAACCAGCTTTGGCATTTTCAGGATGTAGAAAGCAAGTCGGATCCGTCCGATCAGCCAATAAAAAACAGGAAAGAAACCATGACCGAACCATCAATCCTCATCAGCATCGATAATCTTGGGCTGGCAACCCTCACGATGAACCGCCCGGAGCTTCATAACGCCTTTAACGAAGAGCTTGTCGCCACTTTGACCGCTTCACTCCGTCAGCTTAACGCTGACCCGGAGGTGCGTCTGGTTATACTTGCCGCCAATGGAAAAAGTTTTTCCGCAGGCGCCGACCTAAACGACATGCGGCGCATGGCTGATAACAGCCGTGAACAGAATCTGGCGGACGCCAGGGGGATTGCAGAGCTTATGCGAACCCTCAATTTTAT
>Ga0194060_10003590_pt1 | contig 10929 bp, 8 predicted proteins | sample SepL225m_MetaG_FD_163427 | JGI IMG/M metagenome (GOLD analysis project Ga0194060, IMG submission 163427) | Anoxic zone freshwater microbial communities from boreal shield lake in IISD Experimental Lakes Area, Ontario, Canada - Sep2016-L222-5m | ecosystem: Environmental > Aquatic > Freshwater >... | reverse complement strand
ATGCCGCGCGCCTGCAGGCGCTGATGGCTGCCGGGCTGGCGCGTGCCAGCGCCGTCGTCATCACTTACCTTGAAGTGGCGGGCGCTATGAAGGTGCTGGCCCACACACGATCACACGCACCTCGTGTGCCAGTGATTGTCCGCACCCAGGATGACCATGATCTGGAATCACTGCGGCTGGCTGGGGCAACTGAAGTGGTGCCCGAAGCAATTGAAGGCTCACTGATGTTGGCCAGCCACGCCTTGGCGTTGGTCGGCGTGCCCATGCGACGCGTATTGCGAATCGTCCAAGGCCAGCGCGACGCCCGTTACAACCTGCTGCGCGGCTATTTCCACGGAGCCGACGACGACTCTCTGGATGAGTTGCACCAGGAACGTTTAACCTCCCTGACCTTGCCACTGGCTGCGAAGTGCCTTGGCCAGCGAATCAGCCAATTGAGTCTGCCCGGCCTAGACGTTCGTATCGTCAGCCTGCGGCGGCGCGACGGCAAAGTTTGGTCTATCACGCAGGATCCGCTGATTGAAGACGGCGACACACTGGTGCTCTCCGGCAAGGCCGAAGCGCTGGCGCTGGCAGAGCATCAGTTACTCGCAGGCTGAGCCACGAATGCCTGGCCTCAGCCGGGCCCGATGCACAATAGGGGCTCGAAATCCAACGTGATACGCCATGCAAAATCTCAGCGTCAGCCAGTACCTCAAAGACCACATCCGCACCGTGCCGGACTGGCCTGCACCAGGCGTACAGTTTCGGGACATCACACCACTGCTGCAGGAAGCCAAGGTCTTCAGAGTTTTGATTGATGCCTTTGTCCATCGCTACATGGACCCGGCCATGCGCCCTGACGTCGTTGCGGGGCTGGATGCGCGCGGTTTCATTTTGGGCGCCGTGGTGGCTTACGAGCTGAATGTCGGTTTTGTACCGATCCGGAAGAAGGGCAAACTGCCCTTCGCAACAGTGGCGGAAACCTATGAACTGGAGTACGGCAGCGCGACCGTCGAGTTACATACGGACGCAGTCAAACCGGGCAATCGCGTGCTCTTGATAGACGATCTGATCGCCACTGGCGGCACCATGATGGCCGGCAAGAAACTACTTGAAAAGCTCGGCGCTCAAGTTATAGAGGGCGCCGCTATCGTTGACTTGCCCGAGCTGGGTGGCTCCCAAAAGCTGCGCGCTGAAGGACTGGCGCTGTTCACCTTGGTCGATTTTTCAGGGCACTAAACCAGGCTTATTTCCCGATACAGAACTGGGAAAAGATGACACCGAGAAGGTCGTCGGAAGTGAATTGCCCGGTGATTTCATTCAATGCGTTTTGAGCCAGGCGGAGTTCTTCTGCCAGCAAATCAAGCGCTTGCGCCTGAGCCGCCAGGTGGACTGCTGCCGCCTGCAAATGACCACCTACCCGTCGCAAGGCCTGCACATGGCGTGCTCGGGCCAGATAAACGCCCTCGGTATTGGCTTGCCAGCCTGCCAATTCAAGCAGTTGGTGACGCAAAGTGTCAAGTCCGTCGCCGGTCTTGGCTGAGAGTGCAAGACCGCCCGGGGGCGCTGGGGCGGTGCTGGCGTCAAGCTTGTTCCAGACATCAACGACCGTAATCTTAGAGGACAATTTCTGCGCCAGCGTGCCAGCAATCACGCTGTCGGCGGCGATGTAATCCAAGTCATCCATGCGGGTCAGATCGTGCAAGAACAAAACCGCATCAGCCACCTCAATGGCGCCCCAGGCGTGGGCAATACCAATCTTCTCAACCTCGTCGTCACTGTCACGCAAACCGGCCGTGTCGATCACATGCACCGGAACGCCTTCGATCTGTATTGTTTGTTGCACCTTGTCGCGGGTGGTTCCGGCTATCGCCGTCACGATGGCCAATTCGGCCCCTGCCAGTGCATTGAGCAAAGACGATTTACCCGCGTTGGGCTGCCCCGCAATCACAACCTTGATACCGTCACGCAGCAGCGCACCCTGCCGCGCCCTTTGCAGCACTGTGCCCAGAATTTGCTGTAGGTTTAACAATTGCCCGACCGCATCCGCCTGACGCAGAAAGTCGATTTCTTCTTCCGGAAAATCCAGCGTTGCCTCAACCAGCATGCGCAGATGAATCAGTGCGTCCCTTAACGCATGAATTTCTGCCGAAAAAGCCCCCGACAAAGAGCGACTTGCGCTGCGGGCGGCGGCCTCGGTGCTGGCATCAATCAGGTCGGCAATAGCCTCGGCCTGGGCCAGGTCGATCTTGTCGTTGAGAAAAGCGCGTTGCGAAAACTCGCCCGGTTCCGCCACGCGCAGGTCGGCGAGCCGGGGTTGTCGCGTGTCTGGATCAAGTTCCGCCGCTGCCTGCAGACAGCGTGCCAGCAGAAGTTGCAGCACCACCGGGCCACCATGCGCCTGTAGTTCCAGCACATCTTCGCCGGTGAACGAATGCGGTGCCGGAAAATAGATGGCAAGACCCTGATCAATGATGGCACCATCCTGTGCGCGAAACGGTAAGTAAGTCACCTCGCGTGGCTTGAGCGCACGACCACAAAGCGCCTGGACCAAAGGCGCAAGCCCCTGACCTGAAACCCGCACGATACCGACCGCCCCGCGCCCGGGTGCCGTGGCGATAGCCGCGATGGCATGGTTCTGGCGAGCAAGCATGAGGCTACATGGCAGAAGGGCCGCTTGCGCGGCCCCTTGTTACTTGAACTTGGGCAGATTGAACTGCGGCGGCACACCCATGCGGGTGTTGATGATCCACTGCTGCGCAATGGAGAGCACGTTGTTGGTTATCCAGTACAACACCAAACCAGCGGGGAAGAAGAAGAACATCACGCTGAAAGCCAGCGGCATGAACCACATCATCTTGGCCTGCATCGGGTCTGGTGGTGCCGGGTTCAGCGCCGTCTGCAACACGGTGGTCAGGGTCATGACCACCGGCAGGATATAAAAAGGATCGGGCGAGGACAGATCGTGAATCCACATGACCCAGGGCGCGTTACGCATCTCGACGCTCGACAACAAAACCCAGTAAAGCGCAATGAAAACCGGGATCTGAATCATGATCGGGAAGCAACCGCCCATCGGGTTGACCTTTTCTTCGCGGTAGATTCGCATCATCTCCTGCTGCATCTGCTGCGGATTGTCCTTCAAACGTTCGCGCATCTCCGTCACTTTGGGATTGATGGCTTTCATCTTGGCCATGCTGGCGTAGGCCTTGGCATTGAGCCAGTAAAAAGCCGCCTTCAGCAACAGCACAAGGGCCATGATGGACCAACCCCAGTTGCCGATAAAGCTCTGAATCTTGTCGAGCAACCAGTACAGCGGCTTTGCCAGAATCGTGAGCCAGCCATAGTCCTTTACCAGCTCAAGTCCGGGGGCCAAAGACTCCAGCATCTTTTCTTCCTGTGGACCGGCAAAGAATTTGGCCTCCACCGTCTTGCTGGCGCCGGGTGCAATCGCATCGAGCGACGTGATCATGCCCACCGCGTACAGATTGGTATCGACCTTGCGCATGAACAGGTCGCGCTTGATGCCGTCACCGAGCAACCAGGCGCTGGCAAAGTAGTGCTGCACCATAGCGACATAGCCATTTGTTGCGCTTTTCTCAATGTCAACCTTGTTGTTTTCAATGTCCTTGAATTCAACCTTCTGGTACTTCTTGGCCTCGGTATAAATGGCAGGCCCGGTAAAGGTCGAGTAGAAAGACGACTCCCCTGCGGGCTTGTTGCCATCGCGCACCAATTGCAGGTAGAGCTGCGGCGCCACTGGCGTGGCGCCAACATTGATGACTTCGTGCTTGACCCCTATCGCATAGGAACCACGGGCCAGCGTAAAGGTCTTCACCAATTTGACGCCACCGATCTCAGGTGACTCAAAGCGGAGCACCAGTTCTTTGCTGTCGTCTTTTAGAACGCGCTCGCCCGGCACCGCTGTCATGACGGTCTTGTGGGTCGGCAAAGCAGCGCCAACAACCGTGCCGATAAGACCCGTTTGTGCGGTGTAGCTACGATCCTTGTTGTCGTCGAGCAGAACCACCTTCTTGCTCTTGTCAGCCATATCAACATGGCGCAGGAACTCGGTCTGAAGCAGCGAACCGCCCTGGGTGTCAAATGTCAGCTTGAGCACATCGGTCGTCAGCACCAATTGCTCACGCGGCGCGTCACTGACTGTGGCGGGCACTGCCGCCCCGGCCACAGGCACGCCGGCGACTGCCGCACTGGGGTTTGTCACAACGCCTGGAACGCTTGACGGCGCAGCCGGTGCGCCGGCCGTCGTGACCACCTTGGTGTTGCCGGGGAAGAAAGTGGCTTTATGCCCGTTGTAGACCTGCCACTGGTCCCACAACAAGACCATGGAAAAACCAAAAATCACCCACAAAATGGTGCGACGAATATCGTTCATGAAGACTTCTTTTGAGTGAAATGGGGAATCAACTGGGCAAAGAGCCGGGGCTTCTCAGACGGCACAACGTCAGCACCCCCCTCGCACCAGGGGTGACACCGCGCCAATCGCGCCAGCGTCAAATAAGAACCAGCTGCTGCGCCATGCATTTGTAGCGCCTGCAACGAGTAAGCGGAGCAGGTCGGCTCAAAACGACACGACGACCCGAGCCATGGACTGAGCAGCAAACGGTAAGCTTTGACCAAGCCAATCAATAAAGTCTTGATCATGGCGAACCGGTCAATACTGCGGACGAAGACCGAAAAGCCTCTGCCCTGGCGAACAATTGCTGCAGCTCACCACGAACTGCAGCTTTGAGCAGGTCAGATGTGGCACTGGTGAATTGCTTGCGGTCGAATGCCGTGCGCAAACGCACAATATGCGCAGCGGGCGCAAACACCGACTCGCAATCAGCGCTAACGCTGTAAATCTGGCGCTTGATGGCATTGCGTGTCACCGCGCACTTGGCCCAGCGCTTGGGCACAAGCGCACCCATCCAGACGTCTTGCATCGGGAAAAGTTTCATCGGGGACGAAGCCACTGAATCAGTCACAGTCGATTTGACGATCGTCGTATCCAGATCGGCACGATGCAAGGCGAAATGCGCCGTCCGTGCCAAAGTTCCAGCAGCCAGAACGGCCTGAAACTGGCTGCGCGTCTTTAGTCGCTGCACTTGGGCGTGGCGGCAAAACTGCAGATCAGCTTCGCGCTTGGCAGGCAGCCAGATTTAGACAGCCAATCGCTTGCGGCCCTTGGCACGGCGGGCATTGATCACCGCACGACCGCCACGGGTCTTCATGCGAACCAGGAAGCCGTGAGTGCGGGCGCGGCGGATCTTGGAGGGTTGGTAAGTGCGTTTCATTTTGAAAATCCTAAAGGGCTCAATGAGGACAAGCCATCCATCAAATGGGGCCAATCACTGTCTTATCTCCCCCGACATGGCCAGAGGAACCCGCGATTATCGCAAATTTTCTCAACGCCGGCAAGACCTTACACGAGACAAATCGCGTAATACCGAAAGTGTCACCAGCTTTTTCCATGTTGTGGATAAAATCTTGATAAATTACAAATTCCAGCGCCTTAATTGAAAACTATCCACAGAAACCGGCACGAACAATGACCGAGGGACATTACACACGGCAATCTGGCGAAACGGGCCATGAAGCCGGACAAAGCCTGTGGCAAAGCTGCGTCGACCAGCTGGCACAGGAACTGCCGGAACAGCAATTCAACACCTGGATAAAGCCACTCTCGGCGCAGGTTTCTGATGACCTGTCCAAGGTCACCATATTCATTGCAAACCGATTCAAACTTGATTGGATACGGGCACAGTACGGGAGCCGGATCGCCAGCCTGTTAGGGCGGCTTTCCGGCCAAAGCGTGCAGATAGAGTTGGCACTTGCCCCAAGGGAAGCCGTCGTCAAAAGCACGTCCGTCCAGAATGCTCCGGAACCAGCCTCGATCGAAGAATCGAATGAGATCGGAGAACAGCGAACCCCAAGCGAACTCAAGAACCGACTCAACTCATCCCTGAGCTTCGACACCTTGATTGAAGGCACAGCCAACCGCATGGCGCGTGCGGCGGCCATGCACGTGGCGGGCATGCCGGGGCACCTGTACAACCCACTTTTTATTTACGGTGGCGTTGGCCTGGGGAAAACCCACTTGATGCACGCCATCGGCAACCGTTTACTGGCTGACAAGCCAGGCGCAAAAGTTCTCTACATCCATGCTGAACAGTTTGTCTCGGATGTGGTTAAAGCTTATCAACGCAAGACTTTCGACGAATTCAAAGAGCGCTATCACTCTTTGGATCTGCTGTTGATCGACGACGTCCAGTTTTTTGCCAACAAAGAACGCACGCAGGAAGAGTTTTTCAACGCTTTTGAAGCGCTACTGGCCAAGAAGTCGCACATTGTGATGACCAGTGACACCTATCCAAAGGGCCTGACCGATATTCACGAACGACTGGTTTCGCGCTTTGATTCTGGACTGACGGTGGCCATTGAGCCGCCCGAGCTCGAAATGCGAGTCGCCATCCTAATCAACAAAGCTCGGGTTGAGGGTATCGAAATGCCGGAGGAGGTTGCCTTCTTCGTTGCGAAAAATGTGCGCTCCAACGTTCGGGAACTTGAGGGTGCGCTGAGAAAGATCCTGGCCTATTCGCGCTTCAACCAAAAAGACATCTCGATCCTTTTGGCGCGTGAAGCGCTGCGTGATTTGCTGTCGATCCAAAACCGCCAGATTTCGGTTGAAAACATCCAGAAGACCGTTGCAGACTACTACAAGATCAAGATTGCGGACATGTACTCCAAGAAGCGGCCTGCCAGCATTGCCAGGCCACGCCAGATCGCCATGTACCTAGCCAAAGAATTGACCCAAAAGAGTCTCCCGGAAATTGGCGAGCTATTTGGTGGGCGCGACCACACCACCGTGCTGCACGCCGTGCGCAAAATTGGCGGAGAACGCCAACAAGTGACCGAACTGAACCAACAGCTTCATGTGCTGGAACAGACGCTTAAAGGCTGATTGAAGCAACGAAATAAGGCGAAAATAGCCGTTTTCGCCAGAAAATTTGTCCCGTTCGTTATTGATTTGAATCGCAGATATTAAAAAGGGGTTGACATGATTGTCCTGAAAGCCACACAAGACAAAGTTTTAGCAGTTCTGCAATCGGTTGCAGGCATCGTCGAGCGTCGGCACACCCTGCCCATCTTGGCCAACGTTCTGATTCGCAAGACCGGCGCCTCGCTGCAATTCACCACCAGCGATCTGGAGATTCAAATCCGTACCAACGCCGAACTTGAAGGCGACGCGGGTGACTTTACAACGACGGTGGGCGCGCGCAAGCTGATCGATATCCTGCGCACCATGCCACCAGATCAGACGGTGTCGCTGGAATCAAACGCCAGCAAGCTCATCCTGAAAGGTGGCAAAAGCAAGTTCACACTGCAAACACTGGCAGCAGAGGATTTCCCCCTGGTGCAGGAAGCCGCCAGCTTCGGGCCCATCTTCAGCGTACCGCAGAAAACACTGAAAGACCTGCTCGGTCAAGTCTCCTTCGCGATGGCGGTGCACGATATTCGCTACTACCTCAACGGCATTCTTTTTGTCGCCGAAGGCAAGCAATTGAGTCTGGTAGCTACCGATGGCCACCGGTTGGCTTTCGCCTCCGCAACACTCGATGTGGATGTGCCCAAACAAGAGGTCATCTTGCCACGTAAAACCGTCATCGAGCTGCAGCGCCTGCTGTCCGATGCGGATGGCGCCATTGAGATGCAGTTTGCCAATAACCAAGCCAAATTCAGCTTTGACGGCATGGAATTTGTCACCAAACTGGTCGAGGGAAAGTTCCCGGACTACAACCGGGTCATCCCCAAGAATCACAAGAACAAGATCACGCTGGGCCGCGCTGCGCTGTTGGCCACATTGCAACGCACCGCCATCCTGACCAGCGAGAAATTCAAAGGCGTGCGCCTGAACATAGACCCCGGTACCTTGCGCGTGGCATCCAACAACGCCGAGCAAGAAGAAGCGGTAGACGAACTCGATATCGACTATGACGGCAACAGCATCGAGATTGGCTTCAACGTGACCTACCTGATTGACGCGCTGAGCAACATGACGCAAGAAATGGTGATGCTGGAACTGTCTGACGGAAACAGTTCGGCCCTGTTCACCATACCCGACAACGCTACCTTCAAGTACGTGGTGATGCCAATGCGCATTTAGCGCCGAATGATTTGTAGCAATACAAAGCCAAACCCGCGATGAACACGAAGTCCATTGCGGGTTTGGTCCTTCCAGAGTTTGAGAAATATTGAAATTTGCGGGACCGGCCGGAGCGAAACGAGGCTCAGTCCCCTACCGATTAGAAGCAGCCATGACCGAAGAAAACAAGCCAGCCCAACTCTCTTCAATTAGTGAAGAGGTGGTACACACGGGCGAGGGCAGTGCCGACAGCTCCAACTTTCAGCCCACCATTGACGCCAACCAGGCTGGTGCATCCGAGGCTTATGGCGAAGACTCGATCCAGATCCTCGAAGGCCTGGAGGCGGTGCGCAAACGGCCCGGCATGTACATCGGCGACACCTCGGACGGCACTGGGCTGCACCACCTGGTGTTTGAAGTGGTCGACAACTCGATCGACGAATCACTCGCCGGCCACTGTGATGACATCCTGGTCACCATCCATTCCGACAACTCGGTCAGCGTGGTAGATAACGGCCGCGGCATTCCCACTGGCATCAAGCTGGACGACAAGCATGAACCCAAACGCTCTGCCGCCGAAATCTCCCTGACCGAACTGCATGCGGGCGGCAAGTTCAACCAGAACAGCTACAAGGTCTCGGGCGGGCTGCACGGCGTCGGCGTTAGTTGCGTCAATGCCCTGTCCAAGATGCTGCGCCTGACCATCCGGCGCGATGGCAAGGTCCATGTGATGGAGTTCAGCAAAGGCTTTGTGCAGAACCGCATCACAGAAACCGTGAACGGCGTTGAAGTGTCGCCCATGAAGGTAATAGGCGAGACGGAAAAGCGCGGGACCGAAGTTCATTTTTTGCCCGACACCGACATCTTTCAGCAAAACAACGACTTCCATTACGAAATTCTCAGCAAGCGCTTGCGTGAACTGAGCTTCCTGAACAATGGCGTGCGCATTCGACTCAAGGACGAGCGCACCGGCAAGGAAGACGACTTTTCTGGCGCTGGCGGCGTGCGCGGGTTTGTCAACTTCATCAACAAAGGCAAGACCGTTCTCAACCCCAATATCTTCCACGCCATGGGCGACCGCCAGAGTGACCAGAACACCAACATCGGCGTCGAGGTGGCGATGCAGTGGAACAGCGGCTACAACGAACAAGTGCTGTGCTTCACCAACAACATCCCGCAGCGCGACGGTGGTACCCATCTGACCGGCCTGCGCGCGGCCATGACGCGCGTCATCAACAAGTACATCGACGACACCGAAATAGCCAAGAAAGCCAAGGTTGAAGTCACCGGCGACGACATGCGCGAAGGCCTGACCTGCGTCCTCTCGGTCAAAGTGCCCGAACCCAAGTTCAGCAGCCAGACCAAGGACAAACTGGTCAGCTCCGAAGTGCGCGGTCCGGTGGAAGACATCGTCAGCAAGTTGCTGTACGACTACCTGCAGGAGCGCCCAGCCGACGCCAAAATCATCGTCGGCAAAATCATCGAAGCCGCGCGTGCCCGTGAGGCAGCCCGCAAGGCGCGTGACATGACGCGCCGCAAGGGCGTGCTCGACGGCATGGGCCTGCCCGGCAAGCTGGCCGATTGCCAGGAAAAAGACCCGGCGCTGTGCGAAATCTACATCGTCGAGGGTGACTCCGCCGGCGGCTCTGCCAAGCAGGGCCGCGACCGCAAGTTCCAAGCGATTCTGCCGCTGCGCGGCAAGATCCTGAACGTGGAGAAAGCACGCTACGAAAAGCTTTTAACCAGCAACGAAATCCTGACCCTCATCACCGCGCTGGGCACCGGCATCGGCAAGGCTGGCGGCACCACCGGCAGTGATGACTTCAACGTCGCCAAGCTGCGCTATCACCGCATCATCATCATGACCGATGCCGACGTTGACGGCGCCCACATTCGCACGCTTCTGCTCACATTCTTCTACCGCCAGATGCCCGAACTGGTGGAGCGCGGTCATATCTACATCGCGCAACCGCCGCTGTACAAAGTCAAGGCTGGCAAAGAAGAGCTTTACCTGAAAGACGGCCCCGCGCTCGACAGTTTTCTGCTGCGCATTGCACTGATCAACGCGTCCGTGCATACCGGTGGCGAAAGCGGCACCGTGCTCAGTGGCGAAACACTGGCCGAGCTGGCACGCAAGCACCAGGTGGCACAAGGCGTGATTGCACGCCTGCGCAACTTCATGGACGCCGAAGCCCTGCGATCGGTCGCCGACGGTGTGGCCTTGAACCTGGACACCGTGGCCGACGCCGAAGCATCCGCCGTTGCATTGCAAGCCAAACTTCCGGACGCCGAAGTGGCCGGCGAGTTTGACGTGCGCACTGACAAACCCATTCTGCGCATCAGCCGCCGCCACCATGGCAACGTCAAAAGCAGCGTGCTGACGCAGGACTTTGTGCATGGCTCCGACTATGCCGCATTGGCTGAAGCCGCCAACACCTTCCGAGACCTGCTGAGTGAAGGCGCCAAGGTCGTGCGCGGTGAGGGCGAGCGCCAAAAGGAAGAAAAAGTCAGTGACTTCCGCGAGGCCATGGCCTGGCTGATCGCACAGGCAGAACACGCCACCTCGCGCCAGCGCTACAAAGGCCTGGGCGAAATGAACCCGGCCCAGCTTTGGGAAACCACCATGGACCCGACGGTGCGCCGCCTGCTCAGGGTGCAGATCGACGACACCATCGAAGCCGACCGCGTCTTCACCATGCTAATGGGAGACGAGGTCGAACCGCGCCGCGAATTCATTGAAACCAACGCGCTGCGGGCCGGCAATATTGACGTTTGACAATGTATACAGGGGTGCGCAAAGT